>Ga0065711_1028684_pt1 | contig 39758 bp, 17 predicted proteins | sample Hoacrofraction12_FD_59098 | JGI IMG/M metagenome (GOLD analysis project Ga0065711, IMG submission 59098) | Hoatzin crop microbial communities from Cojedes, Venezuela - Epithelial fraction 12 v2 (version 2) | ecosystem: Host-associated > Birds > Digestive system > Esophagus > Crop | place... | reverse complement strand
TTCTCTAGAGATATTCAAGACCCGCCTGGACAAGGTCCTGTGCAGCCTGCTGTAGGTGACCCTGCTTTAGCAGGAGGGTTGGACTAGATGACCCACAGAGGTCCCTTCCAACCCCTACTATTCTGTGATTCTGTGATCTGTTAAATTAGATGCACATGTAAGATCTCAAGAACATCCATTACATGCCGCTTTAGCAGGAAATAAAAATTTAAGGTTTACATATAAAGCATGATAGAAAGTATGGACAGATATAAAGGGAATCAAGTCAGGCAACCAATTTCATTTCAGTAAAGGTGACTACACTGCTGTAGTACCTGAACAGCTACCACTGATGTATTAAATGTTTATTTTTCCTAACATGTTAAATGTAGACAATACAAGAACGAGCTATAAAACTGCATTAGCAGTGCACTGAAGTTTTGCTTCCCTCTGCATTCAGGGATTGCTGGGATTTTTGCTTCTCTGTCATTTCATGTAAGATTTGATATATGCATCCAGGCGAATGGAAGACCAGAAAATGCACCTTTTGTTAGGGTTGCAACATGGTGAGATTTGTGACCGCCCTGTGGGACAAAGTGTCCCCACACTACAGCACAGTACTGTGCAAGCCTTAAAATATCAAATGTTGTACCCAACTCAAAGTGGATCACAAGAACAGGTGCAGATGTTGTGCAGGTTTCTTTAGAAACAAACAAATCACACCCCTTCCTATCACCAGAAGTTATGCAACGTACAACAAACAAAAGCAAACCCATCCCTCCAAATACTTGGATTTCCAAAGAAAGATCATAGTTAAAAGTAATTTTGCCGAACATCTTCAATTAAATTTCTTTAGCTATCAGGGATATTGAAATATTTAGCATAATAATCACAAACCAAACTATATTCTTTCAAAAGAAATTAAAAAAGAAAAATCCATCCAGCTGGCACAATCAAAATGTATTTTGACTGCCTTACTTTGCCTCCAAAGAAACAGGATCAGGCTAATAACATTCTACCCATTATTTAGCGATGATATTTTAAACTGGTTTAGCTGGACAGCACAGATTACACTCTTCCAGTCTCTACTCAAATTCTTTGAAGGTATATAAATGTTCAGCTCTACAAATTAGCTCGGATTCTTGATAGCATGTACAGTACATGAAGAATCTTGTTCATCATGTCTAGTTTTACCAAACCCTCCTGTGATTTCCTGAAATGAACAAGATTTTTAAGTGTTCTCATCTCACAGCAATAAATATTCATTCAACAATCTGTCAGATACCCAACTTCAAAAGACAACTGGCTTGAAGGCAAATACATGTTAATTATGGCTTTTGAATTCTTCACAAATTGAAGATCTAGACCTATACCTCTGAACAGATTTTACTGATTTTCTTTTGCTTGTTCTTAAGGAGGAGAAATAGGGGGGGAAAGGCAGAACAGAAAGATTAAGAAGTGTAAGGGTATATTGTAGTGTAATACAAACACAATGCTGCAATAAAAATTACCTGGCCTAAAAGAGCTGGCCTTGCAGTCCAGCAGGTCAATGTGACATTATTTAATGTATTCTAAAGTAACTGGACCAAGCTGGCAAGTATGATGTAAAAACAACAGGGACTTTTTTCTTTGGGGGAAAGGTTCATTTATAGTCTACCATATGACTGTTTCTCAGATACTCATCACAAACACATTTATCTTTTTTAAGGCAGTATCAGAAGTACATTTTCACTGGTAATTAAAAGCAGTTCAAAACAGAGTATTTTACTTACTCTGTATCCAGGTAACAGAAAGGTAGAAAAGTTTTAAAGTTGTTATTTTTACCTTTTCTAGCTTTTTAGCCTCAATATGTCGCAGCACCTGTTCCCTCCAGTCGTGAGGGACTTTACTTTTTCCTGGGGTGTCTAATAAAGAGTGCTCAGAGTTAACCCTTGGGTTTGATCTCTTTGAAGGGCTAGTCCGTGAGTAATTGAAGTCACTAACTGACATAGTTCTTTCTGGTATTTCATTCACTGATGGCCGAGCACTCTGTGGTCGGGGTACATTTGGACCATCAATGCTGTATGCCCTGGCAGAAAGAGGTCTCTGCTGCCCTGACATTACTGGTGGAGCTCTTCCCATTGAATGCAAATCTCTGTACGTTAAATAGTCCCCTTCGGGAACCTGTGTCCTCCTTGAATGTCCAGTATCCCCAACATTTATAGAAGCTGTAGAAGACACACTGCTCTGCCTTTGAAGGGTGTGTCTTGTTGCTCCAGGGAGCAGTCTATCACTCGGTGGAATAGCCCACATATCTGTATGTCTCCCAGGCATCCGCTGATGAGTATTATACACAGCACTGGCTCGGACATTGTTATGATTGGAGAAATTCATATTGGCAGAATGCTTTACATAGCTGGGGGTTTCTGCACTGTCAGACCTAAGCAGACGTGAAGGAGGCAAGCTGCCTTGTTCTACTTGAGTGCTTTGTTTCTGGGACCACAAGGCGTCCTTCGCTGTTGCACTGCTGCTGTACTGAATATTATACTGGGGAGCACAGAACATCTGTGCACCACTTGTCACTGATCCTCTCACCACATTAGCATCTTCAGGATTGTGATTTGAGTCAAACTTGAGCACAGTTTTTGTAGAAGACACTAAATCAGATGATGACGACGATCCAGGAAAAACCTGCAAAGGCTGATCATACAGAATAGTAGCGGATTTACTTCGGACTATGTTTTTTCCATCTGCACTATCAGATGCTGATTTTACCACTGAGTTTGGCTGTTCAGATCCATTCTCACTGACGATATCGTAGACTTTCAGACCACCTGTGTCCATACTGGTGATGCTGTGAGATTTCATCACAGGACCACTTCTCTGTGGGGACAAATCTTCAGTGCTCCTCGAAACAGAGAGCTCAGCAGAATCGCCATCAACTGTAGTGCTTCTCATCAGTTCATCTTTATTGGAAGACTCTACTGCTTCCTCAGGATATCCATTTACTTTATTTATAGGATATTTATTTCCATTTTCCAAGGGCTCACTTTCTTCTTCCGTGTTGTTATTCAAGAATCCCTTTACTGAAACTATTTCCTGTGTTTGTAATGTTTCTACAGGAACTGGCACTGTCTCTTCACTAACTAGCTTATTGATATTCATGTTTATTTGGTCTAATTTGCGTGACTCCTCTGTAGGAGTGCTTAGATCAACACCTTTTCCTATCAAGCCCAATCTTTCTTCAATGCATAATTCATATTCAGACAAATTTGTAACCTTCTCTTGCACATTCATTCTCTCTTCTACTGTAATGCTCAATTCGCCTCCATTTTGCAAAAGATTATTCAAATTCTCATCTTCCCGCCTGGAAAAAAACATGGCTCTTAAAAAAGGAACCAACGTATTCCTTTAAGAACTGTTTTAGAAAAAATAATCATTAACATGCAACACAGCCATACTGTGCACAAAAAACAGGACAAAGACCAATATACAGCCAGATTTATGACTAGCTATCTCACCGTTACAAAAATACATTACATATAGGACTCATTTGGCAACGTTTGTGTCATCTGATTTCAGAAGTTTGTTTAAATTCAACAGGAATTATGAAAAAGTTTAAAAGTATCAAAAAGTACGAAGTGACAATAGCTCAATTTTTTTTACCAAATACTTGCAAGTTCCATGACAATGGTCAAACACCTTGTTTCTATTGGCAATTTTTAAAACGGCATTTCACTAAAACCTCAAGAAAAGTAGCAACCTGCAAGTCCATCTTTTATAAGTTTATAAAACCCTTTTATAGTTATGTTGGTGATGAAATTGATCTTCAAAATTATGCTAATGAAAGCAAAGAGCTTTTAAAACAATATGTTGAAGTATTTTGCAGGGATAACAAATTATAAGGATGAAATTATTACACGGTATTATTAAAACAGATGGGAACCACGTCTTGTATACTAAAATTAGCCTCTGAATTTTATTGTCCTTTTTTTTTGAGAACTATTCCATTATTTTTAAACATCAATTATACTATAAATTAATGAATTAAAGGAATGGTCACAATGTGAAAGATTAAGTAACATTTTTCTATTATATTTGCTCAGCAGTACACAGGATCTTACAAACCTGATCTTGGATAAAACAGCAGCATGTGTTTCTTTGTCTGGAGAACAGAGAGAAATATCTTGGCTACTATCAGTATTTAAGGAAACAGAATCTGACATTCGAGAAGGAGAGGAACAGTTGCTGTTATTCTGATTGCTATTGTGGATAGCTTCATCTGATAAGGAATCAGCATCGTTTGAATCTGAAATAAAAATGTGCCAATTAGTGAGACACATACATCTGTTTAATAGCCATTTAATGTGTACCTTACAGTATTTAGAAATTGCCTCTTGTTCTTCAGTAATTCCTACTACTGTAAACTAAAACGTAAGCCGACACCTTCGCAAACTTCATTTAAACTTACAAAAGACTGTTGGCAATAGTTCCTCTTTTTTTAAATATCTGGCTCAATATAAACAGCCCTCACCTGTTTATGAAATTTAACATATTGCTTTGTTCCAAGTTTCCCTGGCATAAGCTAGTGCTACATTATGCAATGTGTCCCCAAAACATCTATCCCATTGTACTTCTGTTTCTGGAATGATTTCAAAGTTACATGAATGTTAGCCCCTATGAACATGAAGTACACTGCTTCACATGCAGGATTTTGAAAGTGTACACAGCTTCTGATTTTGAACATTACATCATTGTTAAATAGCTATTTATTAGACCAAGCACTCTGGGAAGATCTACATCACTGGATAAGCTCTGTACAGTTTCATAAATGTAAAAAAAACAGGAAAGAAAAATGCTCTTCTCCAGAGCTAGAATCCAATGCACTCCCATGCTTTGAAGATCACTGAGGACAACATTTTCAGAGTAATTTACACCTGTACACACTGATTCTTGCATAATGTATGCAAACGTACATACTATATCCATATAAAAAGAACTTTTTGTGTGGGACTTCAAGCCAGTCATGATTTTGATATAAGTGTACAAAGAAATACATTTAAATTTCTCCTTCAAGACACAGTTACAGGTGCCAAAAAGCCTAAGTTTTGTGCAACTAATGTCCATCTCCAGAGACAAGAAAGAAGTTTTGACTCAGTACTTTAGTCTGGCATAAACCCCCAAAGATGGCGTTGATAAACATCAATCTTTTCACCTGCATGTGATCCTCAGCAGATTCTTCCTGCTACATCCATGTGGTTTTCTTTCATCTCCCCTAAATCTCACCCTTTTACATCTAATGGTCAGAAAAGCCTTTTGTCCTCGAAAGTACTGGACAGAGATATTCTGTGAAGCAAAAGAGAAATTGCTCTCCAACTTCTAAATTATCTTTTCTCTCATTCCTAGGTCATTCCTTACTCTTAAGGAAATGGTTACCCAGCCTGAAATTATCTTTCAGGGAATACAAAACTTAGCTAATGATGTTCTGAAGTTTCCTGTTAGAAGAAAGAAGAAAATTAACAGAGTAAAGTGACTCTGGAGAAAGAGCTGCCACAAGAGAAGTTTCTTCTTAAACCTTAGGAAGAGAGCACAGAGTCTGTGCGAAATTTAAACAAGTGATATTGCTGCCTACAGCAGCAATAATCCACAATATCTGAGGAAGGGGCGAAATATGGCATATTTCCATATATACCACTTTCTGCGATCCTTAAGTGTATTCAGAGCGTGTTCAAGCTAACAGTCCCCCAAAACACACACATCTCCTTTCTCCCTCTGCTTTTAAACCAATGACAAGAATCAAGAAAATTAGGATGTCAACACTGCTTTCTTTACCATACACTCAAGTAGAAGATACTGCAGAATTTTTCATCTGCTTTCATTGCTTAACTAGAGAATTGATCATCTTTCTTTTAACACAAACAAATTAAATCTACTTTTACGTAACTCAACTGGAAAAACTAGCCACTTTGAGTCAAGAAATTATCAGAAACACACAACATTTCTATTGCTTTTTATGGTATCTAACCTTTTTTGTTATTGCTAAGAGCTACCACTTTTGGTTGGTTTATAGAGGTTTCTATCAGTGGTGGTCGCATTTCTGCCATTTTCATCTCTTCATCAGACGAGAGTTCTTCTGACTCCTGCTAAAGGAAAAACAGCTTTATGCTGTGCATTTTAAAGAACTGCTTAAAGGCTAAGTAAATGCTATCTAAACTGTCACCCACCAAACAACAAAGGGGAAAACATAAAAAAACAACGTAACAACTGTGTAGTGCATTTACAGTTCAAGTCAATTGAATTTAGTAGTATTTGCCACTGAATTAAGTAATATTTGTCACTGAATTTTCTTTAAGCAGCAGTACATGCAGACTTGCGCTGTCATTGATGAACTCCATGAGAATGACAGTCAAAGCTGTAACTTCAGCTGCAAAAATCTACTTAGAGAAGCAGATGCAGCCTCTGTTCCATCATTGGAGAGAACCCCCAGCTGAGTCAGAAAGTTCTCACTGAACCAGCAGATGCCCCAGACTGACTAGCTGGCTATTGGTTTTGCAGAAATTAGATCAAACTAACACAGCTATAGAATCACATGATCAAAACAATCTTAGAAATGGAGAGCTCTGCTGTGAGAAAAGATGGAATGATCTTGGCTTGCCCAGTCTAGCAAAAAAAGAGCAAGTTAGCTTCAGTTTATATCTTTAAATTTACATTAGGGGTAAATTCCAGAAAGAAAATAAGTTATTTAACTTTGAGAACAATGGCAGAGGAATAAAGCAATGATGAATACATTTAAGCTAGAAATCACTAGTTCCTAACCATAAGATGGAGCTCTGTGCACTTATGAAAGAGATCAACTGACAAAGCTGCTGCAAGAGCAACCACGCAACTGATTCAGTATCCTACTGCCAGCCCTATATTCCTATCATCTTCAAGAAATGATTGTTTGCAGTAGTATTTTGAAAGAAAATAAGCCTTCATTCCCTAAAGAGGGAACTTCTTTCTAGTAAACATGCTCCCTATTACCAATGCTACAAAATTCATATTGCAGATTAAAAAATAGTCTGTCCATGTTCACTTTTTCTTACAAATTTCAGAACATTTAATGGAACCTACTGGAGTACCAGCTTTCCCATGATAGTAACTACCTGGGCAGTTCGTTGGACAGCAGGGAGGACAAACCTGACTGAGATGCAGCAAACAATCTATGATAGCCTTCATTAAGAACAAAAAATTAAAATCCATCTAGTTTTCAGTGCAGTTGGAGCAGACAACCTCTTCACTGCATTCACCACACTGCCCTTCCTCTTGGATGTGACATACAACCAGTGTAATCAGTGTTAAAATGAAAAAAATGACACCCATGTGAAGTTTTGTGAAGTTTAGATACGTGGATTCAACTGCAACAGAATTACCACCAGGTTATCACATGGAAGTAAGGAATTCACTCTCCCTGACTGACTACACATTGCTGCCTCATTTCCTTACTGGCATACAGCCAGCTACAAAGAACTGCTGTCACTACCTTTAGACAACTAAAATGATTTTCTGAGATAATGTTTTTAAACTAAAGAAAAATGTCAAAACCAGTATTTTCAGAAAGTATGTAGAAGCAGGAACACGCTAGTGGGGAAATAGCCAGCAACAGCCACAACTGCTCATCACAAAGTCTCTTCAATAAGACCATGATATATATACATGTTCCACTGCTTACACAACACAGCCACAAGTTATCTCCTTTTGAAACTATGAAAAAAGCATTTTACAAGTTGTGACTAGCAACTGTCAAAGGGACAAGTTCCAAAATTTGTCGTAAGTCTGAAGCCTTCTAAATAAATCCATACATGCTGTTCGTCAGAGAGAAGTATAAAAAGCCTGAAAGTTCAAAATCTCCGAATTCACCTCTATTAGAGGTAAATACAATCCAAGTCATATTCACAAGAGCTCACTAAAAAACAGAGGAATACATATATTTAAACCCACCTTTCACTTCTCACTTGAAATGAATGTGCGTAGTCACTTGGATACACAAGTTTTTGATTGCTCCCACTAATCAGTTATTTCAGTGACAACTGAAATTATTAATGAAGAACTGACAATCAAGCAAAACTGGAAAATTCTATTTAAGTATGAGTCTTTTTACAGTTTGATACTTAGGTCAACTTTTTGTCAAGTTTCGTTTATTTTTCTTTAAATGCATGTGTCTTTCATTATGAACTTTTTATTAGATTTCTACTTTTACCTAATACAATCTGAAGTGAGAAAAATCTTGCACTGCAAACCATCTGTATTTATAGTACTTATGGACGGCAATTTTCTGCCGTTGTCAACATAAATTTTCATGTCCGAGAGTATGATGTTCATCGCAATGCCATACCTCGAGTGTGTCTTCATGGCTGACAACTGCTTTTGTGTTCTGCAAGGTTTTAACAAGTGCAGTCATCTGTGAATTTGTGGTGCTGTGCTCAGCTTCTGGTTCAGTAGGCTTCTGCACAGAGCTTCCTGCTGAGTATTGCTTTCTCTCATCTGCTTTGTTCTTTATTGAAGCAGTTTCTGAAGTCTACAGGATTAAGAACATAAGCAGAAAAAACATCCTGAAAGGTTTTCAGGAACATATGATATTTAGAGTTAACGTTATATATATTTTGGGAAACTATGGAATGGAAAATCTGAGCTTTGAAATCACAAAGTCTGAAATGCACCAGCTATGAAACGCAGAGAACTGTCTATAGATTACTGATGTACGCTCCCTACCCTGTGTCAATCAATTTGATTCTCCTCTGTACTGGGGTCAATTTGTACCATTAAATTTCTAGCTAAATTAAAAAAAAAAAAAAAAAGGCCAAGAACATCTACGATGAGACACATCAGCATCAAATGGTAGTCCTATCACCTATCATGCTACAACAGCCTGTTAGAGATGCCTGGCTCCTGTGCCAATTTGCTACAATTGCCTTCCCGACTTCTCTTGTAAAACCTCCAGTCACAAGGGCACTGGTAAGATCCTCAGAGATTATCCTGAATTTCACTGTGAAGTCTGGTGTATAAAAGAGGATCACAGGATGACAATGATGACATCCTCCAGAAACCAAAGAAGTCAGCTTCTTCAACACATGCACAGTTTGTATTTGTCTGAGAATCAAGGCATTTTTCTTGTTCTTAGCATCCGAGGAAAACTGCTGCTGCAAGGAGACATTTATTACCTCTTCACCTAAAGAAGTCTCTAAGTTCTGTTCTTCAATCTGACAATTTTTCTTGCTAAAGCATTGGCAGGGAGGGAGAAGTGAATTAAAAGCAATCAACGACACTCGACATCTTTGGAAGTTCTTGCAAAGTCAGAAGAGAATATTATCTCTAACCTTTACCCCCACATCTTTTACAGAAATTGCCTGGCTTTCTCGTTTTGACTCCTTGGCAATATCTTCAGTAGATTCTTCATCCTTTAGCCGATGTACTATTGTCTGGACTGTTTTGACCATATTCTTCAGTTCATCAGGATATGGAGTTGGGTATCTCTTCAGGTTGCCTTCCTGTATAACAAAAAGCAATAATGTTCTACGTTTACTTAAATGTCTTAAGTAAAACTTCAGCTTTAAAATAGACGGTGAATTAGGGCAAAACACTGAACAATCTAGGATCTCCACTTTGCTGTTTGAGTCTGCCTGGACTGATGCAGACTTTAGCAGTTTATAAAACCCAGCAAGATTATGAATCACTTTGTTTCCCTGCCAAATGTGTCCTTTGATTGCAAGCAGGAAGAACTATGATAACCATAATTTACTTAAAGAAAAGTCAGGATTAATCATTGTTTCCCCACAGCACCACCTGTCAGGTAGTCTCCTAGTTATGCCCTAGATTGCCTTTTATAATTTGAGAGTTTTTCCCTTGTGTTCCACTTTAAATGATCTGGCAAAAAAAAAACAAACAGAAACAAAAATAAAAACAAGCCCCAGACCATAGTGTTTCATCCTGTTAGATACTCTTAACTATCTTAACTGGTAATTGAAGATTTGATTTGTTCATCAGAGTGAAATCCACAGCCAAAGTAAGGAAGAGGATGAGATTCAAGGGTGGGGGTAAGAGAGAGGGAAGCACCAAGTATTCAAAAATAAAGTCAATACTAACCCGAGGTGGTGCCTCTCTCTCATCTTTGTCTTCATCACACTCAAATGCCACCTGAGCACGCTGTTTCCGCTGTTCCTCCCACAGAGAGGGATTGAAACTTTCATTATCAGATATGAACATCACTTTAAAAAAAAAAAGACTCTCATAAGAATAGGATACATCATGTGAAATAAAAATCTCTTTTTCTTTCTCTTGGATGGGACTGGTGTGCTTTCGTATGTATTCTTAAAAGATAAGAGACTAGCAGCACCGTTAATTGAAGACCAGCTCCACTGCTTTATGAACTTGGGTGTATTTTCATAATAGTAAAATCCCTATCTGTTCAGTAAAAAACTTCATACACACAGCTGCACACTAGCATTAACACTCACACTTGAAAATTTTCAGGAGGACTCTCTGCTGCAAAGTGGTTATATTCATAGCTACCTATAAATATTAAAATACTTATTTGTATATATATAAACGTAAGTTCTACAGATTTATATAGCCTGACTTCAGTGAGATGGTCGTGTTAAGCATGTGTAAGAGCTTTCACCTGATTTCATTTAATGAAAATTCAAAATCAAAGAATAAGAATGACTTCATAACAAAACCCTGCATTATCACAATTTACTGGTTTTGCTGATATTTTTGATTACTCCTCTCTCTGCCTGCTAGACACTTGTGCCATGGAACAGCAAATGTTGCCACTTTTTAGTTTCCAATTGTTTCCATTGATACATGCCCCCCCTCCAGTTCTGTTCAAGCAGCACAAGCTTGTTCCCTTTGCCTGCAGGAGAAAGTGGAGAAATAAAGTAGTTTAACTCTCTAACTCCCAAAGGGGTTACTCAGGGAATGTTGCTTATTTTCTTAACTATTTCACAAGTGTGGAGAAACAACTTTCTGGCAAGGTCTTAGTATTTTGGGCCTAACTTTAATAAAGTTTAATAAAAGCTTTTTTCATAAAACTGTTCAAACTACATGTGAGCAAAATGTTTTTTTTCTGGACCAGTTTTTTTTCTTTTAAAATAAAACCCAGAATGCTATGTATTTTTCCCAAAATATGTACTCAGTAACAGAAAAGACATTTCGTCTAACATTCTGTTAAAATAGTCAAGTCTGAAGCAGACACTTGCTAAGTAAAATTGCACCCCAAACCATTAAGCTCCGCTGGAATGAAACAGAGAGCACTGGGAAGTGGCAACCATAACAGAATATGATCACACCTCACACCAGACCATTCCTCACCTCAATCACTGAAACTACTTCACCTAGAATTTACCAATATGTAGATCACATTAAGTTACTGTTCTCATTCCTCACATGTAACTCTTCATCTCTCACAAATTTACTTTAAACTTGTATTTAAGTATTATCTAGTGAAAATCGTATTAGCTGGACAGTTCCATTATTATTTTCAAAAGTGTGCATTCTGACAGGGTACTTCAGAAATTCTTACCATCTTCAGTCCTTGGTTGCTGGGGGAACATGTAATTAGTAAGCACTGTTTTCTGTGTGTCAGGGTCAGCTTCTTTTTGAAGAGGGATAAGTGGTTTAGACTAGGAAGCAAATGAAAGAAGGATATGTTATAAGAATATATATATGAAAAAGTAAATACTATCAACATATGACAGAGCATGCCTGTCCCATTACTTTGGAGACTACTCTGCCTTGTATTAAACCACTTCTCCTCTGAATAATTTTCACAAAATGAAGTTATTAACATGTCTGTCTTTGATTGACGACTGGCTTTGACTAAAAACTGAAATTCTGTAGCAGCTTTAAGCTAAAAGCAAACGTTGGATATGCAAAAAAATCACCCAGTTTCTTGCTAGGACTTATTACTATCCCAAAACAGGCTGATCTGGAATACACAAGTATACTTGGCATTTTAAAGCTGAAGACAATCATACAAAGAGAAAAATTTTGTATCCAGTTTTTCATATTGACACCAGATTGAATATTCCCCATGCCTTACAAAACAGGGCAGGGGATTCTTGAAATTACTGTATTAGTAAAAGTGCTTTCATTATACTACATCTGAAGCTAGTGGATTTCGGGCAGCCCTGTACACCTTAATGCCACTCAGGAAATTAGCATAGTACAGAGGGTTTCAATACACAGCAAAAATATAAGCCACAAGCACACGAGTTACTGCTTCATAGCTTGAAACTCGGACAGTCACAGAGCTCAAAGGTGCGGCAAGACACCTAGTTCAACAAAAGGCATGCGAAGTTTCCCCAATGTTATAGCTGTGGAAGAAACAGCATGTTACACATTCAACTACTAGCTTATCAAGCACTAACTCTCCTGTGTAAACAAGCCTGACTTAAGAAAAACAAAAAACAAGAAACCAAACATCTGTTAAACTGCATTTCCTAACAGCACAGAACTTTGCTGGAAGTATGAAAGTCTTCAAAGACGGTTAGGCTGAATGTTGTTTATTTCAGGAGAACCCACATGGTCATGTCAAAGAAGTAGTGATGTATACACACAGCACCAGGTCTCATTATTTAACAGATGGCTGTTTGTCAATTTCATTAGGAATAAAGTCAACAATCATCTATTTTTAATTTTAAAAAACATTCACCTGATTGTCTGATAGCCACATAGCAGTGAGCTGCTGCAGTTTTGTAAAAGTAAATGGCAAATTCTTCAGTCTGCAAATTGCAACAAGAGTTTATGTAAGTACACTTACCAATACTGTTAAGACTGTTAAGAAACAATCCTGCATTAGCCCATAAAAAGTCTAAAAAGGACACTTACAGATATAGTTAAATTAATAACTATTGACAGTTGAAAGGCAACAGCATGTAACTTCAATTCAAAGCTATACGTGGAATTTAAAAAAGCATTCCTGCCCAGCTTAGCAAGCAGCTGAAAAAGAAAGTGATGATGTAACTTGAATTTAACTCAGTTCAGTGACCTCAATACAATTTTGAAGACAATTAATCTGAAATAATTAATCTGAATCTTCAGTATTTTATCTTTCAATATACACGCTACGCCAATTAAGAAAACAGTGCCACATCTGAAAATTGTTGTTTTTTTCCAAGATACATGTGTGGGAAAGGGGCTGCCCTGGATGGAAGCTCTGACATTAATGGATAAATCAGGCTACAAATGGAGTACGGAGAGGCTGCACTGGCAGAACAGGAGATGGAGCTCAGTTAGACTTTTCTCTCCCAATACATTTCAATTCTACAAACTGGAAATTCCCGAAAGATAAATGTTTTGTCAGTTTTCAATGACCAGCTCCAACAAAACACAACTCTCTTTTCACCACTCCCCAGCACACTCAAGTGTTTTACACTGTATCGTGATACTATTTGGTGTCCTCCATATGCAATACAGGAAGCTACTAACTTCTAAGTAAGAATCAAACTTTTATGGAAGTAACCAAACTAATTCCCCAGACAAATGAATGCTAACAATCATGAATGTATTCAAGCTGTGCTTCAACTCGTGTGCCAAGTCATTAAAAAAGACAGCTTAATACAATGGAACTGCAAGATCCAGAATACAACAGTAATATATTAAATACATGCATCTCAGTCAGCTTCTAAGCTGTGTGTGAGATAAGGAAAGATAGCGTAATATATTCATAACAATACCTCCACATTATTGTTGCATTTTATACAACTTCTACTTGAATAAATGCATTCACAAACCTATTGTCACTCAGATTGATAACTTTTAATTTCTGCATACTGCCCATTTCTTCAGGGAGAAATTCAAGCTTGTTAGAATGCAGAAACAACACCGTTACATGCTTCCAGTTTCCAATCTGAAAAAAAACCGAAAGAATGAATCTGTCTTCACAACTCTAAATATGCAAATTTTTACTGTTTGAAAACAAATAGTATTACAGCTATTTTTGCCTGTAAAGTATAATTAGATTTATTCCTAAACATTAAACCTTTTTAGTTTCAATACACTGGCAACAAATTTCTATTTCTTGATTAAAAAAATTCAGAATTTCATTGTTTGAAAATTTGTATATTCACCTACATCATCTTTTAAAAACAGACACGAAGAAAATCTATTCAAGAATTATTAACTTGTTATCCAAAAGTTGTAGACTATATAGTTTAAAATACATTTAAAAATTCATTTCACAGTTTTGTAATTAAATACACACCTCTGATGGCAGCTGTGTTAAAAAGTTATGATCTGCAGCAAACGTTCGTATATTAGAGAGCTGCCCAACAGATGAAGGCAATGTTTCAATTTCATTGAAACTACAGTCCAGTTCTTCTACTGATACTAACCTGCAAAAAAAAAAAAATTCTCGTTTACAGAGGTTTATTCATTCAACATTAATGGAATACTGTAAGTTTGAATTAATAACACTATTAATTACAAATCTCAAATTTAATTCAAAATAAAACTCTGAAACCGAAGGTAATTAAAATTCAAGAAAAATTCTTTACTAATTGCCTAAAATGTGTTTTGGAGGGTTTTTTAGTTTGTTGTTGATTGTGAGGTTTTTGGGCTTGTTTTGTGGTATGTGGGGTTTTTTTTGAACCTCCTTTACACTGTCCTCATAAAAGAGCACACAGTGAAAACATGGGGGCCAGCAGCATCAAATATTTGTGTACTACATGAAAACATGCTAGTGCAAGGCACTGAAAACATTCAGAAGGGACAGATCATAGCCAAACAGGAGCTGAGAGCAGTTTCTGAACAAGAAAATAATTCCAAGCATTAGAGACAATGAGTTTAAGAATCTGGCAGTGAAGAAGTATTTTGTAAATTCTGACAACAGATAACCTCCACTAATTATATTAGGGCAAAATAAACTGGAACAAATACCCTTTATTTGTATATTGCTTAATTCTGAACCAAATATTTTTGCTGTCTTTTTTGAGTTTTAAATTAAGTTGCTGAACATCAAATTATACATTGACAAATGCGTTGATGAACAGGTGAAAATTGTCCTTGTAATATAAAAAAATGTGTTTTCAGATTCACTTTTTACAAGCTTTTGGATAGTGGTTCAACCACTTGCAATATTTACCACAGCCACAGCTATGTTACTGCCAAAAAACAGTTCCAGGTAGCTGACTGCCATTTTAAACATCTTGTTTTCTTTCACATTCAATTTTTCTTTTACAGATTGGTGGCTGTATTAGCAAGTGAGGAACATAGGTCTTTTGATACATAAAGAACATACATTCTGCAAACTAGAAGAACAAGAAACGATTTGCTTTCAATTTTATGAAGATATTAACATGCAGAAGAAATTAAATCAAGTAGCTGAAAAAACATTCACAAGAGGACCCATGCATTCCATATGCAGAAAGGTAATTCAACCTTTTATTCAGATGAAACACCTACCCTCCTATGGAATCCGGCAAATAAATTAACTGGTTTTCATCAATTTTAAGTGTTGTTACCTTCTTCAGAGAACCTGTAATAAAATTAACAAGTAAATCAAAAAGGACATTTGAGTTCATTAAGCCTAGTTTTGATTTTAATTTAATGGGAAACACAACTATGGACAAGCAACACATCGTCCGTATTCTCTGGTATGCCTATAGTGCTTTATACCTAGTGAAATAAGCAGATCAGCTTACAGAACTTGTTTGCCAGCTTACCACTTGCCAGCCATGGGAGGGTGGGGAGGAAAAAATATTTTTATCCATTTACAAACTATGGCATGAAGTCAAGAATGCTCCAAAACAAATACGGATTTCATTATTCAGCTATGTATTACAGCTTTATCCAAAACTGGCACTTTTAATCAATTAAAAATTAGATCTAAAATGGCATTTGTCTATTTTCAAGCCGTCTGTGTTAAAAGTATAAGCTTTTAAGAACATGAGTTAACTGAAAATACACACCAATAGAGTCTGGCAGTTGCTGAAGTGAATTACTGGATAACAGTAGGTCTTGCAGGCTTTCACAACCTGAAATACCTTCTTCCACTACTTCAACGTTGTTTTTCGAAACATCCAAGTAGGTCAGTTGTTTCAAAGTGCCTATAAACTAAAAGCAAGAGAAAATAATACATTCTAGAAAATGCAAGTTCAAAACAAAAATCAAGAAGATGTGACAACAAACTGCCTCTCAAGAGTAATGCCAGAGCAGAAAAGAAAATCTGTTTATAGTGCTGAAATACAATTTTATGCAAAATATCCAAGCTTTATAATGAAGTATTTTGTGCAGATATGCACAGTTGATGTTTTTCCACACACAGCCACACCACAGTAATTCTGCTGGCCTCTAAAGTGATTCTGCTGCAAATTCAGTGGTTTTATCAGTTCCCATGAATCAAGTAACCGAAGCTTTAGAACAGACTTCAGACAGAGATACACAATGTAAGGACATCATTATGCTCCAGTGAAGTCTTTTCATGCTTATTTTCACCGTTTGCCTAAAACTACATCCTATCTAACCTCAAAACCCAAAACAGCAAATTCCTAATTGTACTAAACTGAAGAAACAAGTCAAAATACAAGCTTGTATTACCTTTCCACATGAACCAAGAATAAGCCTGAAGATTTGTGCACACTGCTCTACTAAAGCCTGGACAGGGAAGATGCACTCACTTTCACAAACACAGTTTTACTTTTACTGTAAAGCAGAAATTCAAATACTCATTTACTAGTTTACTAGAACATAAGCACAGGTTCACAAGTACTGCAGTAATAGGTCAGCCTGGACCCCGTGTAATTCTGGGACATGTCAGGAACGCAGACAAAGTCACCAGAACATTTTCTCAGGAAATGGCTATGCTCCCTGCATACATGGCACCTGAACACATATTGCTTGCTTTTTGTAGCCATGACCAGTAAAATTCACGCCACATATTTATCCTGTAAATTCCTGCTTGCTGTCTAACACAAAATAATCCCCTTTTGGAAGGCCCAGTCAACCCTAAATTTGATCTAGGATTTGATCTAAGATTTTTATCCCTTTCCTGAATTGGAACATAATATTCAGATGAGAGGTATATAACTTTCAATGAAAGAAAAGCTGTGTACCCAACTCTCATGATCAGTGACAATTTCTAAGTAGACTAGTTAAGCATTTAAGTGGCATTTAGCCTTTTGGCTTTATGTAACACTAAAATTACATACTAATTTTAACATATATGACAGCTGACAAAGCAAACACCACTGTAAATTAAAATACTAAATGTTTAACACAGTAAAAGGACTTACCCCTGGAATAAGAGTTAGTCTATTACCATCCATCCAAAATTCCTTTAACCCACTCAGTTGTTCAAGTACTTCAGGCTGTAAAGGGAAGTCGTTTTTAAAAAAACCTCATACAGAAAATTCTGCTGCAAATCCAGTGGTTTTATCAGTTCCCATGAATCAAGTAACTGAAGCTTTAGAACAGACTTCAGACAGAGATACACAATGTAAGGACATCATTACGCTCCAGTGAAGTCTTTTCATGCTTATTTTCACCGTTTGTCTAAAACTACATCCTATCTAACCTCAAAACCCAAAACAGTAAAAAAAAACAGTAAAAATTCAGTGAAAGGCATAAACATCTTCAGTGATTCACCTATTGCAGCTTCAAGTAATGTCTTACTATGGCAGCTATATATGCTTGTTTCACTGGATCATCAAAGAAAACCCAGGTAATTCACTTTTTGAAATGTAAATATACACTAGATATACAAAAGTCTTTTAAGAACTTGACCACAGCACTAAATAATCCTTACAGAAAGTGTTTGGTTTTTTTTTCCCCCCAGAAAGTATGATTTTTCAACTGGAGCACACAATAAATAAATGTTATGTGTATAATTTCCCCTCTCACAGAGGCAGTCTAAAAACCCTCAAATTCCATCAACTCAGAAGACCTGTTTTTCAAAAACCACAAAGATTTTGTGGCTTTGGGGAGAAGGAAAACAAATTTTAATTTTTTAGCAACAAAGGGTATATCTGCATGATACAAGCAAACCACTCCATCCATAATGTGAAGTGCAGGATCATGCACCCATTACAACTTCTTGGTAGAAGTATCTTGCTTGTCAGGGAAAGACCACTTCTTGGTAAACATCCATAAACATACGCTTTCTTATTTAAACTTCCCTCTTGAGAAAGTAATACAAAACAAGTGCTACTGCACCGTAACAACTACAACCAAGTTCAGTTAAATGCAGAACTCTATTTTGTTACATTGTAAACATGCAACATTGCTGCATAACTTGCAGTCCTAACTCCAATTAATTCATTTTCCAAGAGAAAATCTTAACTGAAGACCACCTTTCAGACAGATTTCTACCCAAAAAGTGGTTTCAAACCTTTTTGTGCTTTTACCAAGAGATCATAGTGAAGTAAGTCACCAATAATTGACTCCTGTAGCTAAAAAGACTGGGAGATATGAAGCAATCAGTCAAAAATATGCCTGAACAGGTAATTTTCCAGCCTGTGCTTAGTTACTGGTTTTTACAGCTTAACGTGGGCCTGAGCACGTTATTTTAAGGCTCCCACACGAATATCTACTCTGTAATGAGAATATGGCAGTAATGGTAATGGCTAGAAGTGTAATAATACTAACAAACAATTCCTTCAATGCAGTTCCCTATCTGCTAAACCATACAACTAGGCAACTGTTCAGCTCTGCATTATCTACTGGTGGCACATAAAGGCTTGACTTTATGGTACAGCAGGTCAGTATATTCCACTATACTTGTGTTTCAATTCCTTCACCCAGGAAAGTACTTTACAAGCAGAGTGATGTTAAGTGATTGTGAATGTAAGATGTATTTGTCTGTGAGACCATGAATGGGAAACAAGTTGATCCATGCTGAAGGAAAAATCTGAGCACCTCAACTGTAAATACTATTTTGAACAATATTCAATCTTAAAATTAACACAATTTACTTTGGATCTAAATAGTTTGTACATAATAATAAAAGCAGATTGTGCACAGATCACAGAGAACTTGCAATATTAAATACGTGATAATCAACAAGTGTTTAGAATTTATCATATGCCAAACAATTATGTTTATAATTCAAACACATATGACCATTAATTTCTTACCAGTACAGTAACCACACTATACCACTGAGTGTTCTCAGACTGAGGAAGCATATACTCATATTCATCAGAATATGCACACAATATTTATAACAGCCTCCATAAAGTAGTTTGAGGTATACCTAATATTTGCTCTGTAGCAGAATTCATAAGCTGATATCATTTTACATCTTCATATTAATTAAAAATAGATTAAAGGATAAAGAGATTTATAAAAGATACAAAGAGATGTTACTAAGGCAAAACTTACCACTTCTGTGAATTCATTACTTCCTAAGTCCAGTCTCTCCAGCTGAGTCAGTCTGGACATGGTTCTGCATAGGAAGAGGATTAATAAGGAATTAGATTTAAGAAAATACCATTTACATCCAATCTTTCTGTATTCATATAAATATATTATTTTAATCAATATTAAGTAGGGATGCTGTTCTGTAACTGATATCTAAATAAGTTCAAATTTTCACACTTTGTTCAACCTTGCACATAATGGTCATGCTGACTGTGACTTTCACACAAAGAGTGGGCTGCAACTCACCTACAGATCAGTTTACAAAAACCGAAGACCACTGAGAGTGGTCTTTATGACAAAGAGTAACTCTGAAGTTACCCTTCTTTTGAGTGCTTCAGCTTTTCACCTACAGTCACAGAAAGTCCTCTCAGCAGCCAAAGGCTGGTCAGGTATAATTTTGCCTCCCAAAGAAAGACCACTGCCTAATGATCAGCTAAAACAGAAAAGACCACTGTTGAATCACAGTAACCGGCAACACCTGTCTCTGTCTCCAGGCTGCTGACAAAGTTGCTTCCATATGATATGGTCTGGAATCCTAATTATTCCTTTAGACCTACAACAAATCAGATTATTGAACTGGATTTTGTGATGCATCAATACTCTTTAAGTCAACATATGGCAAATATTAAATCAATGACTGAAATAAAGTAAAATCCACTATTTCAAGCTGTGTTTTGGGAAAATTTTTCCTCCATTAAAGTTTACCTTGGGCAATCCATAGAGATTGTCTACCACTGCACATGGTGGTGGTCTACATGATCAGTACTCCACTCAACAGCAGTACTACCTAAAAATATTTTCAAATGGGCTGCATATCACTCATATGACATTGTATTTAATAATAGCTTTCCTTAGAACAATTAATAATGTCTAAAACTTTCAAACAGAAACTGTGTGTACATACTACAAAATTCTGGAAAAACTAAACATAAGAGCTTCTAAATGGTAGTCTTTTATATTATCAAAATATATGTATGAACATTAATATCTTTAAAAAACATCTGCATGAGCACAAGACTATGCAGATATTAAAAGTTTCAGTTATTCTTCAAATACACTATTACAGTTGCTCTGAATATACAGTTAGAAATCACATTCTATTGAAAAATGCCTTATTTACTGGAAGTCAGTTAACATTATTATTACTGTTATTCATTAAATAATCTCCAAAAAGGATTACACTCAACATTTGTCAATAGACTTGATTTTCATTACATTATAGTAATTATGCTGGGGACAAATAAGGAATTTAGCATAAGTAGGTAAAGACATGATCAAGACAAAAGCAGAAGCCATTTTCTGCACTGCACACATAATATACACAGGCTTTAGGGGAAAGTCTTGAACTCACATTCCTACTGTACCAAAGAATACAAAGAAAAAAATACACGAAAAGCCTACTTCCAGTAGAACATGAGAAACATTTTGCCTTATTTCTTGAAGCTCATGGACAGCATGATTATTTGCAAGCCAACTGCTAAAATTAATTTTCAGCTTCTAACATAAATTACCTAAGTTCCTTTGAAATACTGCATAAGCTGAATTTCTCAAAGCTTTATGAGACCATGCCAATACCAATTTTAGTGCCATATGTTGCTAACAAATTTGCCCCAATGCATGTCCCAGAAGCACAGCTGAAGACTCACTCAAAGGATCTAGCATACCATTCTGCAGCTTTCAAAACTTCATGGGCAACACCTTACTGTACTTTTACTGGTGGCTTCAATTTTAAAATGTTTTAGATTTCTTCTGTTTTCAAGCCATGCCAGCTAGACTGTGGGCTACTGGAGAGAGCAGTTCAAAACCCCACTGATTATCTAAATTTCAGCCAAAAATTTATTTTCATCAAAAAGTAGATTAAGGGAGATCACAGCTGTGTGGGATTGAATTTGATACATTAGTTTCAATAAATGATTATTTGAAAAAAATGGTTTATTTTAACATTTTTACAGTACTTTCAACATTTTTAAGACAGTGCCTTGATTTTTATTGGAACTGAATTTTCAGCTTAGAAATAAACACAAATTTAAAAGTTAAGAGAAAAACAGGTAACACTAACAAAATGAAAGAAGTTAAATCTAAGTGAATTTTGATTAAGCTGAACTGAAACAAAGTTGGACAGGGTTTTTTACAGCAGCTTGAGATGAGTGGAGTTTTTTCTTTCAGTTCAACATGAACTCTTCTCTTTTTATTTTCCTGGTTTTGTAAAGACACACGCACAAAAAAATCTCCTAGACCAACACTCTCCAAGGTCTGAGTGATTTTTTTTTCTTCGTTCCTCCTGTGCACCATTCAACTCCGAGGCCAAACTGTTTACACAGCTAATAAGATATTCACAGCAACTAAGTAAGAAAGCTTCTCTCCTTCCTGCTGCCAAATTACACTAGATACACAAATTCCAGTTCAGTCCAACCCAAGATCTAGGTGCTTCCTTCCCATCCTGCTAGTGCTATGTCTTTAGTGGCTCTAAGGCCATGCAAAGTTGCCCTTCTTGCCCTAATCTTCACTGTCTTATGGGGGAAGGGGGAAGTACTTCTGCTACAGTTTTTCATCAAAGGTCATCATTTGGAAGGACAGCAACTATCTGCAAATCTCTCTCAAGTATCTGCAAAATTAATGCTATGTAACTTTGACAGGGTAATACAGTAGAGATTTGGAGTCCCTTTTTCTTCTTGCCAAAAATGTCTGTAATTAGTAAAACATACACAAATGTGTTTGCAAGACGAGGGCCTCAGTTTTTTCCTTCCCTTCCCCACTGCCTGCCTAATCTATAGCACTTTCAGCTATTCTATGACTAGTATTTTTTTGCATTTCTATATTGTTCATAGAGCAACTACACCTTCACAGAAAATGCAAACAAAGCTTCCAACAATGTTAAAGTAACAGGTAAATTCAGTGCTAAAGAAAGAAGAATACAGGACTGGAAACAAAAAGTTAACAGATCACTGAGTTACACCTACTTCTGTCTCTGCCACGGCGCTATGTAATCCTTTCCATAAATGGAAAATCTGTTTCATAGTTCATATTATTGAACTTGCTGCCAAATCAATACAACACTAAAGGATCAGGTAGTCTAAATTATGCCTCAGATTCTGATGTGAATAGTCTGCTTCACCAAGGTTAACACTACAGCTTACTTCAAATAGCACATAATTCAAAAGGTGCACATGATAGCAAGATTGGGCTCTGAATCATCATAATTACACTCTCAGATGACTTGTTTCTTTCTAAAAAGGTTACTCTTTATACTGACAAGTAGGCAACAGACGGAAGCTTAAAAAAAAAAATCAACGTTAAACTTTTTTTATTTTCATTGGACCATTTTCCCAACTATGCCACCTATCACAAATAGTGTCTGTGTATTTTTGCTTTGCTTTCAGTAGAAATATTTTCACTGAGCTGGTCTGCATTATAATACTGCCAGTTTTGCAGTCTCTGACTGTGGGTAAGGTCCAAGCAAAATGATGCATTTGGCAAAAAAGAAAAGTTGATTTAGTGCATTGGTATTAATTAATCATTTTGCTTAATAATCTTTCAAGTGCTTTATGCTTTAGCATTAAAAATTATGTGCATGATTAATTCAGCAAAAGGACTAGCTGATTTTGTAGAAATTTATCCAAATGTATTTCACATTACAAATATGAAAGAATTTGCTGTAAGTATGAAAATATTAAAAAGGTGAGAGTGACAGAGAAACGAGAAAAGATAGTGGTGTTCTACAGCAAAAATATTAGCACACATTGCTACATCTTGTTAGCTTCAAAAGAAACCCCTTGGATTTTCTACACTGTTTAAAGGTGTTTAGCATGTTCCTTTCAAAACATGTACTTAGGTCTGGAAAACTGTAAGTTTGAATTTCGCATTAGCTTTTACTCTGACATAACAGTTAAAACCAGGCCATGGATGCCTCTGTTGGCTAGGTCAACTGCTGCACAGTTGTATTATCCTAAAAGGCAGATTCATCTCTTGCATACTACAGACCCTACAATGAATTCTTCTCTCCAGTGTACATCATACATAAACTACGTGTGCCATTTATGTTTGCACTGTAGCAAAATGCGTATCAATGTGGTTACATTAAAAAAAAAATCTCAATAGCTTTAGTCTCTCTTAATTGAGCAACAGGAGTACCAGAAGAGAGTAACAAAGGTGGCATCTCAGCATATACTGTAGATCACTATGGATGTACTGCAGAGGATATCCGCATGGCAGCTGCTGCTTATTTTTCCAGAAAATGCTGAAAACACTCAAGTAAAAAAAAAAAAAAAAAAAGGCCAGCAACTTCAACAGAAGTTGTGTTTGGCTTAAATACATTACAACATTTGTTTAAATATGTCTTATCACCACAACTGACCTCTGTAAACTACTTTTTAAAAAATATCGTACGTAACTTGTGCAATTAATTATAGCAATTAAAGTCAGAGTAATTTTATAAACAAAATCTGTGTTAGCTGTAAGTTTTAATTATAGCTACCGTTCCTCAGTTGGAAGTAACTTAATTTACAGAGCTGCTACCCCAAATTACGTGTCCTCTAATTTTTTTCTACTGAAAATTAGTAATAGCAGAAAGGGCGAAGGAGGATAGAGAGTATTTATATCACTTGAACGAGTAAAATGCTTCACGCTTGGAAGATTTAAAATCACACATTCTGATGCTGTACATTTCATTCCAGATATGAGTTTTGGAATCTTTATACAGCAGACACCACAGTTCAGTATCTAGACACACAAAATGGGAATTCCAATGGAACTTACCCCTTGGTCATGTCTTAGGCATATAATTCACTGCAGTCACTAAGAAAACTGGCTGTTGTACTTCAGGGGCTGGAAATTCACACTTCAGCCTACTGCATGCAAGTCTCTGCCAGCGTATGAGCTGCACAGTGTGAATACTCAATTGTTAGCTCCTCCTCTTCTCCACCAAAACATGTTACATCCACCAAAAGCAGTACCTCTCTTTAGCAGCTTCTGTTGCCAGAGGAAGACCCCTTTTACAGCCAACTACAAGATATTCAGGACTCTACACCTGGCTATTCACACTGCGTCTTTGGGATCTATGTTTCTTTTTTCAGTGACCTGTTACACCTCTGCTAATCCACTTTGACCTCCAGGGTCTAAGTCAGAAAATTCAGAGCACTGCTCTAGCTCAGAAACAGGAGGAACCGGCACACTATCCACCCAGGCTGGTTTGACAAAATGAGTGAGACTTACAAGGCAGGGTCAGAAAGATGCGAGATTTTGAGAGGTACAATTGCATTTACTACTAAAACAAACACCGTAATAATTTCCAGAACTATTTTACTAATCACAGAAAACATGTCTGAGGAATATCCCGCGATTATGTCAAGCAAACCAGTTGCATTACAGAATAGGTAGGGCATAACAGATCCCATTCAACACAGTAATGAGTTGTTACTTTCTTCAGCCCTGAAGTATATTAAACAAAAAATCTTCAAGTCACATGAACTGCATTCCCTCAGTAATTCTGAGCAGGCATCTCAAACTTGACATCAGATTTAGAGATAACCATCTTAATTACCAATGCCTACGTCTCAGACAGCCATCAGAATGGTATCTAGACAGACATCTGGGCAGCCATACAACACTGCGCCCAAGAAACATCAGACATCTCAGAACGATCACCCGAAGTGCCCGCATGCTGACTTAAAAGCTCAACAGGTGGATCAGAAATCCACAGAGCTGGATGGGGACAGGAAAAAAAGAAGTATCTCTGAAAAGGCAGACCAGTCAGTCTGAAAGGAGATACAATTTCAGCAGTATGAATGGAAAGTTCCCTGTGAGAACTCAGTCCAGTTACTTAGCCACACATTTAAAACTGCGATCTACCTTTCAATATGCATTCCACTATTAGCAGAACTACACACAAACCCTCCCAAGTAGTTGAAATAAACGTCATCCATACTTACTTTGGCAATATTTTTAACTGGTTTTCTCTAAGCTCCAATATCTGGAGTTTAATTAATCTGTAACAGAAAGGCATAACAAATTATCACAATATACTGTATTTTACAACAAAAGTAATCTCTGATCTTCTTTATATTGCTGAATTTCAAAAAAAAGATCTGCAAGTTTGAAGTATTTTTTTCTGTAATAATACAAATATGTTCTGTGCATAAATCTGCATGTTATTTTAAATTCATTTATTCATTAGGGTTTGATTTTGGTAAAGCAGCAAACAAACTAGATCTTGCCTGCTCTTCTGCACCTCTTTGAACACATTTGTCTTCCTTCATCCCAAAGATTTTATTGCACTTCATTGGATTCATTATGGGTACATGTTACCTTCATATACAGAAGTACACAGGAATTAATATGAGAAAGGTACGATCAGTCCACTCAAGTTAAGATGCTGAATTTCTAATACTGGCAATGTATCAAACCACTTCATATAAAAAGCCTCATGAGAGGAGTATCTGTGGTCTTGCACAAGGTAAAAACAACGTTTAAATTCATCTTGGATTTCCTTCCACATTCTCCTTCTAGTCAGCTTTTTAATCCATTTTGGTATTTCTATTGGAAGGCACTTTGACCTTTCTTTCAGTAATTCCTTAGTTGCAAGATAAATAACCTCTAAATCCCAAACTCAACTGCTTGGCCAAGATAAGTTCAAAGCAGTCTTGACATTCAAGCAATGTACCATCCCGAGAGGAATTTTCTGCATCAGGATTGCTGTGACAAGACTATCTCTTTGTTAAGTAGTGCAGAAACTGAGTTTGATTTAAATACAGACACGGTTGTAAAGACAAGAGTTCTACATGTGACCCACTAACAGACCTCATACAACATAAAATAGGGCATTAAGTTCCATAACTGAAAAAAAGATCTTAGTAAACAGACCGATCTTTCATGAAGGTAATCAGCTGAGAAAGTTGTAAGGACAGTTACAAAAACGTGAATTCTGATTAAGTAGTAAGAACTATACTTAGAGTAAAAATAGAAAGCTGAAAACAGTATTTCTTTTTCCTCTAGACATTTGCTCATTTTTGGATGCATTTGAAAGTAGCAATCTGCCACGCCTACGAATAACCTAAGAATATAACAGTCACCTTGAAACAGAGTCGAGGTCATCATAGCCAAGCACTGCAAGCAGTACTTGCCATCTGGCAGAATTGCTGGAGAGGAACCGCCTCCCCCAGCTTCTCAAAGAAAAACCAATACTCTAACATCATTCAAGGAATACCCTAATAAAAATACAGTTCATGGTAATATCACTGCTGTCAATCTAGGATATAACTGGAGAGGACTCCCTAGCCTTCCCAGCCTACCTGCATCCTAAGATACCCCTCTGTGCTGAAACAGAACTTGTTTGTTTAAGCATCTTCTGTTTAAGAGTTGAGTGGTCATTTTGGGCTTGGACTTCCGAACACAAGAATAAGCCAAACACTGCATTAGGCTCCAATTGGTGCTTTGCTTCGATGACAGGAAAAATAGCTACACAGTTCATAGCTTTTCTTCACAACACCGATATACAGTCAAATGTCTCACTTGAAAGCAGTAGAAGCAAACCCCCATTCATATGCTAAACTATATGTAGGCACTCCTACACTTTGTTGACTTTAGCCAGAACTGACTGTACTACACTTCCAACAAGCTAATTCTGTGAACTCAAAGATTGGCTTTGGCAACAGAAAGGTTCACAGCTTTGTAACCTTGTTTCATATTCTACTCTTCTCTCAGCTAACCCTAAGAAACTGGAGACACAAATATCAAATTTCTCACGTGTAGAGAGTTACGCAGAGGCTACCAGGGAAACCTCTTCAACTCTCTTGGCTGGCAGATACAGGCTGTGTCTAAACTAGTAATTTTCTTGCAGCAATTGATGAGAAATATTGGACTGAAGCAGTTGTCACTTCTTCCATTATGACTGTAAGAGTTAATTAAAGTTTAATATAATAGTGCACATCAAACACTCAGCCTAGCTGCTCTTTAAATTGCTGGTGTAAACACTCATGCTACGCATCTGAACTGCTATAATGGAACTGAAAACCTGGGGTTTAATTTGGAAAAGAAATAAAGACAGAGTCCACCTATACTAAAGGAAAAATAGAAGTCATAGTGGCAGAATATGTATTTCCTGTGCCATTCTACTCATAGAGAAATATTTCTCAAACGTAAAAACCCATCACCACAGAAATATTTACACATCACCCAAACACAAAGCTGTAACAGAGTATTACTAAACTTTAAGTATGCCTGGTGTAACAGTCTCAGCAAAATTATTGTTGCAGTATTGTTATTTAATGTAACCAACTTTCCCTGCTTTTAAAATCTAGCTCAACTTCTAAGTAAAACAAAATCTCTACATGAACACCTTGCCAGGATAAGATCAATACTCCTCCTAAATCTGATTTCTTTAAATACACATTCTGTAAAAAACATGAAAGAAATGCATAGCATGTATACTTAAAAACTCACTGTTCAATAGCAGTCATTCCTTGGAAAGCTAAAAATCTTTCATAGAGAGATGTTCTTTATTTTCCACCTCCTTTGCAGTTTTGCTAATGCAGAATATTTTTTCTTAATTTGTAACTAAAATGCAAAGGCAAGAGGACTGAAATGTATGTATCCTACAACAGGTTGCATTAAGTCCCAAATTTGATTAGCACTGTACATTTATGTAAAAAATTATCCCCAAGTAGATACTACTAAAAAGACCTACTACTGCTAATACTACTGGCAAATTGTTGAAAAAGACAAATAAAATTAAATTCATTGCAACATCACAGTAAAAAGTCTCTGGACGCAATACCCCATTATATACAACATTCTCAGAATTTTTCTAATGACACTGAATATAAACTCTGGGCTTATCTTAAACATCCATCAGTAAATAATGATTCCCTTTTAAAGCCCTTTCTCAAAATTAGCATGCAGTGAGCTTCAAGTTTAGAATGCTCTGCTTATTTTTTTCTATATTTAAATGTAAATATACATGATGTATTTACATACAACAGATACCATTTTCTTAGGTAAGCATAAGCAATTGTCAGATTTCTGTGCACTGGCATAAAGGCTAACTCTGGGATCTGTGCCATTATTAATGCACTCAAATTAGAATTTGGGAGTGGAAGAAAAAAACCCACTTTATGACCTCAGAATTCCAAAGGAACTGGCACATTTAATCAAAAGTCTGGTGACTTGTAGTAAGTCTAACAGGCTGGACCTGTACAACATTGCTGAAGGACAGCAACTATGTAATACTCATAAAGAAGGGGAAAAATGATTGGATAATCTTGACCTCAATAGTATGCAAAGCTTTAGCACAAATTTGGAAGGTGAGAATAAAGCATGGATGTAAATGTAATAAAACTCCGTGTGAATATTTAAAAAGTAGTTTGCATTACACAAAGATTTCTTCCCTAAGCAGCAGGCTGAATGTTACTGACAGGGGTGCTCAAAAACCCATTTTGGGCCTATGCTGTTCAATACTTTTTAACAGCAATTATAAAGCGTAGGTAAAATGTTAAAGTTGGCAGGTGCCACAGAACACCATCACAAACAATACAATGAATTATTAGGACTCTACAGAAAAACAACTGTACAAGCTTAAGGACTGAAAAAAATAGCAAAGGGACAAGATGCGACAGCACCAAGTAAAGCACTCAATTTCCTTACAGAGTCATCAGCCACTTCTAGCTGAGCTGTCCAATGCATTAGTCAATCATGCGGTAAATGACACTAAGCAGCTGCAAAAAGGGTTACTGGAACACTAGAGCATAACCACAGACATTTTCAAGAGAAACAAGAAGATAATCACAACACTGTACAAGACATGAAGAGATCTCCGTTTGAATTCTAAAGATAGCTACACATGTCACCCTCTGTCAAAAAGAAGAAAATTAATTCAAACTGAAACTCATTCCAAGATACGTTAATATCACCAGATACAAAGGAAAACCTGCCATACCACAGGGAAACAGAATTTTGTTTAGTCTAAGAAACTAAGAGAGGGCTATGAGAACACTATAAAAACAGCAGGTGAGAGAACAGGGGACATCACCTATGGGAGACAATAGCAATTCAAGTGTCGAACAAATGAATATGAACAGTCAGAGAGAAACTGATGTGGGAAATCAGGTTTCTAATCTAAACTGCTGGAACAGAGACCCTGATACATGGAGTATAAAAACCTTTCTATCTTTAATATAGCATTGGCTTAGTTTTTAGAAGGCATTATTGCCTACAGGTGCCAGTAAGAGCAGGCAACAGAACTCAGTTACTTCATGCCTTTGCATGTAATGAAAAGGAATAGCTATAAGGCCATACACAAAACAACTAATGCACCAAACTGGAAGAAGTTCAAGGCTTGTGCTTTAGGAAATTAACCAACAATGTTCTAAATATCCCAAAAGCTTCTACCACAGCTTTTTTGTTTGTTTCTTTTTAAAAAAAGTTATCCCATATCCTAAAGCGCACGTTAGAAAGATCGTTTGCACTAGCATGTGTTTATACCTAGTTGTAAAGTTGTGGGGTGGCAGAGCAGCCTGATCACTTACAGAACAGATGTACTCAATGTCAAAGGGGTCTGAACCTCCCTTTAAAAGAACATTTTGCCAATTCATTATTTTTTAATTTATTTGATCTAAATATTATTTTCCCATAGAATAGCATTTATTCTGTGCAATACCATTATAAGCAGGTAAACTTACATAAATACTTTGAATTCATTTAAAAACAGCTGATGAGTAAAGTCTTACTTTCAGTTTCATTCTCTCAGCTTCAAGCTAGGATGCTGCAAGCCACTACTGATATTTTAAAAACGGGGCTGAATTTTTCATAGCTATTAAGAGAAACACTACATTGGAGAACTGGCTTTCAAGTTGCCATCAGTAATCAATTTATTCTTAAGCTGTTAGCAATTAATGACTTCACCATTTCGCTAACCATTAAGCACTACAGAAGTTGACACTGATGAAGAAAAAATTATAATGAGGCTTTTTTAAACTACTGGCAAGATTAACTACTTTGAAGACTTCATGTTGATATGATTAGTCTTACATCTCATCTGTATTGCTAGTTTTTTTACTAAGAAAACCTTGCCATTTGGTTAGACTATTCAAAAACAGAACAGAAAAATGTATAGGCAATCATTAAAATGCACCAACAAGTAAAGAATATGTGTCTTCCAGATACTTCATCTTCAACCTTAACAAACTTTGTTGAAACACAAACTTTGTATATTAGAAACAAGCATGATAATTAATGCTCCTCCATCATAAGCAGCTTTATTGTTAGCTGAGCATGTAACATATCTGCTGCCTTTAATCATTCAGCAAGGAATTACTAGTAACTGGACAGAAAAGAACAGGACAACGACTCTGACCACAGATGACTAATGGTCCTTAATGGACTGCACCTGTGCTCTTCTTTCATTGTACATCTCCTGATCTGCCAAACTTCTGCAGCCCTCCATTTGGGGGCTTTTCTAATCTCTTGCAAACTGTGCTGACCCAACTATAACCATACAGCCTAAGGCAATTGCTTCCACACAGCAATATGCCTTGTTAACTAATAGCCGTATTTCCTGAAAAAGAGGCTTGTTGGACTTGGGATAGGGTAGGAGAGTGACAATCAAGGAAAAGAGAGTGTGAAGTAAGAGTGAAGAGAGGGAAAAAGAGCAGAAATGGCTACATCAGCATGATACAGAGAATAGGATTAACTACGCTCACCTAGGACTCTTCCATTCACTTTTGGTTGCAAGATTTAATCCATTATGAAGTGGTAGGGGTTTGGTATTTGTTTTTTATTTAAGCCACTATGTGGAACAATTCTGCTTAGACTGCACACTGTAAATATGCTAAGTCGTTCAGAAAAATTCCTGACAAGGCAATTCAGAATTACAGACGTGCATGAAGGAATTTGTGCATCCAGAAAAGACAACTGGAATTACAAATGTCATTATTTGCTTCACTCCAATTACTAAATGTTAACCAACCCGTATTTCAGAACTATTGTCTTGTGTACTTACTAGAGTTGTGTTGTAAAAGCAGCAAGTACAAAAATGAGTCTTATTTCTCAGCTCTTTATAAGCATTGTGTGTGTCCTTCAAAAGTCCAACTAAAAAAGGCAATAAAGATTCAGGGTTTTTTTCTGTAATTAAATGCAGCATAAATGGATTGGTAAGGCATACTTCCTCCCCTCGAGTTCACATTTTGCTGGAGAAGCAGCAGAAACTGGTCTGCATAAATTTAAAACTAAATGTAGATACTAAGTTTCAAATTCAACTTACCTGCCAAAGTTGGCTGGCAAAAACTCAAGAAAAGCATCATTCAGGTACAGCTGTGTTAGGTTTAACAGTTGGGAAAATCCATCTGGAAGCCTATATAGAAATAAAATAATGTAGTGCCTTTGTTTCAATTAAGTCATATTTTCTTAAACATCAGTATAGCATTGAAGTCCTAAATACTGATAACATTGAAATGAAGGTGGTACTAGAATTTCTACAAAATTGCACTAGATACTTGATCTGTCAGATTAGTTTCAAAATTATTTTTATGTATTGATGACAATATCTAAAGGCAATAGAAACTACACACAATAAATGTAGCCTTGCTACGTATTTGTGATGTCCTGACACCTGATAAGATAAATTAAAACCTACGCAAGACTTTTTTTCCTCAGAAGAGTTACACTGCATGAAGTTTATATGACCAGCAGTGCTACTTCTGGCAAATTAATTTTGTCACCACAGAAGGTGACAGTGAAATCTACTCACATCAACTAAGTTTGAAAAACAGTGGTACAGGCTTTGGAGTAAAATTATTGTTCTTAAGAAAAAAAAGTGTTTGCATATTTCTCTGTTATCACAGAGAAATGATGGACTTTGAAAAGCTGAGAAAGACATGTGGTGCAATGCAGGATTACCTACATACCCTATTAACTTGGGCAAAATACCATAATGACATAGCTATACTGTATCACAGTGCAACGAGGTTAACTAAGATACTTCTCAGGTAACTGTGCTCCTTCCCTCCCAGGCTTGGAGCATGTCTGCAGCAAGTCTGAGACTCAGCAGTGTTTACACAAAATATAAGCCATCCAAAAAATGACAAACTTACTTTGAAATTGGATTTACACTGGCCTCAACAACTGTCAAGACTTTACAGTTTTTTATATTTTCTGGAAACTCCTGTATGCCTGCAAGACACAGGGAAAGGCAGGGAAACAGTCTGAAATTATTACACTCCATCACAGGCATAACAATGATGCACATAAAACTGTTAGCCATAAAAACTTTAATTCATTTAGCAACAAGTGGACTGGTTCCCTGATATTTCATTTTAGATACATTTTTTCATTAAAGAAATACTCTTCTGCAGTCCTTTTACTACTCTATTCCTATAGCACTTCATGTTGCAGCTTAGCAAGCAGCTCACCAAGCAGCATTATAGACACACAGCACACTAACAATTCCCACTGCTCATCATCAAATATTGAAGTATTTGTACTTTGTAATGTACTTAAGATCAGGCCCTCAGTCTCAGGGTTGCTGGTTTTTTGTTTGTTTGTTTTTTAAAAAGGCATTCATACACATGGTAGCACAAAGTTTCCCACAAGATCTGTTTGTCAAATGCACAGCTTGTAAGACACCCAGGTAAAGTGGTAAGGCTTCAAATCTTGAAGTATGTTTACAGCATTCATGGTTCTGAACAGATATCCCAAAATGTGACATGTGCTTGCTGTTAGCTTCGGACTGTTTGTAGACAAGGACAAACCCACTGCAGACGCACTTCTGTCTGAAAATTAAAACAGTAAGGAACCTCCTCTTTTTCTAAGGTTATCTCCAGAAACATCAGTGTGAATTTGCAACCCACATATCTGCCAAATTTGTATTTGCCAGAACTGATAAAACAGACCTTGAAAATAGAAGACAGGTATCCACCACATCAATAGGAAATCAGTACTGAATCATTCTACTGCCAAAGACTTTCACCTCAGTCTTTAGTATACCATAAAAACAAATAAAACCATGGTTATCACAACTGCAGCTGCCTTTGCAATGTATCAATACATTGTTCTTACATGTTAGGACACGAGTTTTTCTTTTAAATAAAAATGTCCTAAGTATGACAACCACTCATACCGCAATCCCTGCACTCGGATTAAGAACACACTTTATTTTTTTTATTTTTTTTTTGAAGAAAATCCATATACTAGTAAAATAAAGTTGGTTTAAAACAACTGTGTTTTCAGGTAACAGAGATCTTAGCTCTTTGCCTTTCAATTAATGCATGTAATCGTGTCTGTTTCTAGAGTGCTTTATCAGGTGCACGGAGAGGGCAGCCTAAACCCAGAGGATGAGACCACTAAGCAGGACCCTGTACCCCCAACTGTACCCTGTGGACGCTCTCTTTTAGGCTAGGCAGAGTGTGAAATTTCATGCTGCTCTAAGCAACATTCGCTCTCTTACAGTCCAGCTGCAGACAGAAAGACAAGGGCAGCGTGTCTTCTCATTCAGACTGATAGATGGGACTCAGTTATGTCTCTACACGTATCTGTTCTGAGAATATCAAAGCAGAAGAAACATGGCAAAGCATCAACTGCCAAGTAACATTTTCACTTACAGAAGAAATTACACACGTTCTGATGCTAGCTTAGAGTTTAGTTTTTTGTGTGTTTGTGCAGTAACAAGATTGACCTGGTATATCAGGACTTCAGACACAGTAATAACACGTGCAAGAAAAGTAGTCACAAACCACATACCTTCACATTAGGTCAATCGGCGATATTGACAGGCAAAGTCACCATGCTGACTTTTCTGTAAATTCAGCTTAAGCAGAGACACCACTTCTGCCAAAGTAGACTTCTAGGTCTTTCTTGGCAAGAACCTGTTTGTCATACTAAATGATTTGACAATAAAATATGGAAGTAGAAGGGACCAGAAGAAATTGAACCATCAACTGTAACACAGGCCAAGATTTCTGACACTTCTGGTTTACTATCATGCATGCACACATATGTAAATAAATATATAGCTTTATATATGTGACTTCATCCATGTGAAGTTTACCGGGGCTGTGAGTGGAGTGAAAGCAGAAGACAACAAGGGGATACTGACTCAATTCACTTTATCACTGTCACAGTCCAAAATCAAAAGTAAAAAGGTAATATTTACAATGTAATGAAGTTTCATTTCTGGAAAGCAGCAGTGATATTTTTAAGTCCAAAGACAAGTTTAAAGAAAAATTAGAAAAGTAACACAGAAAGACTAGGAACATACCTTCCCTACTGCTGTCATATAATCTTTGTATTAAGAGAAATGCATTTGCAAGAAATTTAAATATACATGATCTTAATTCCAGTTGTAGCAAGAAGCCTCTTTCACCAAATAAGAATATTCAAACATACAGATGGAAAGCATCTAACATGATACATTATCCTGAGCCATGGCAGATGAACAAAAATCTAGCACAGAAAAGGCCTGTATAGACAAAATTATGGATGACTTGTATGAAGTGGTCTTCTACTGCCTATAAAGTTCATCAAGACCTCTTTATTGCTGATGATGTAACTTACCCTTCTTAAAATAAGTGTCTACATTAATCAGAGTAAACCACTGCTATGCTTTTCCTCTGAGGCAGAGCTGTGTTTCAGACTCACTCTGTGCCACCAGTTTTGCTGTCTGAATCACATAGAGATTCTCTAAGATTAGTTTTTCTGAAAGATGGGAACACTACTGGCCTTGGCTTGGTCTTTGGATGAAAAGTTGCTCTGGTCCAACATATTACACTTGATGTTTTTAATATTACTATTAGTTTCCACTGCCTGTGTCAAGAACTTATTGAAGCACAGAAGACTTAAATCTGTGATAACTACCTAGAAAACAAAACACACAGCACATCTGCTAGAGAGGACAATGTCACTGTAAATCTACAGCCAAACCAAATATTAGCTATCCAAATACAGACACATTAAACCAGCATGCTTTTGTATATAATCAGAGGACTCTACAGTAGTGTCTTGTTTGACTACGCCTTGGGCAAGAGGTAGCAACAGTTTTAACAACAAATTAACAACAGAAATTCAACTGATATGAGAAAGCTAACATTCATTGATAGCCCATGAATCTAATTCTGCTGCTTCTTAGAGCCAGGATCGTTATGGTACACATCATCTTTACTAACCTCACTCAGCACTTTGATATGGATAAAAGGCAGATGTTACTCAAAAGAGCAGCTAATTGGGAATGACAGCATGAAACATACATGCTTGTGGCACATATTCAGACAAAAATAAGGACTCTGCTTCCCTCTACCATGTGCTAGGACATTGCACTTACTGGCTATACAGCAACCTTCAGACACTCACTTCTCCTGAGCTATATTCCTCCTGCATGCTAGAAACATGCAGTTACTGTTGGATTAGTATTCTTTCAGTTCTCCTACCAAGACGGCAAATTCAAAAAGCAGGGAAGAAAGAAGGCAGTGAGACACCTGAGAAAGAGATGAGAAGGTAAGAGGATCTGTTCCTTCTTTCTCTGCTTTCTGTCTATCCTTAGTGTCCTGAATCTGCTTCCCTGTTAAGGAAGCTCAGCAAATCTCAAGGGTCTCCACGACCACTTCCTTCAGCACTCCTTTTGTGACACTGCGCTAACTAATCCATTTGATAGCCACCCTCACCCTCCAGGAGCATCTGATCAAATGAACACTACAAATGAGACCCACATCCCTTTCTAAACACCTTTTTTCTTTTGGGTTTTTTACTGCTTCGTTTATACAGGGACACTCAAGGATTATACAAGAGAAAGACAGTGCAACAGATTACTTGGGGGTTATCTAGTCTGTTGCAGCCTTATCCCACTTTCTTTGAAAAGCATGTTATGGACAGGCTCTTCATCCTGCTGTTTCCTACTTTATATGATAACAACTATCACCCCCAACCCATTTTAGTGCGTTAGCCAATTCACAGATTGCGCTTACTGTTTTACAAAAAAAAAAATACAAACCATCACTTGTAGACTTTGACCATTTGCAGAGTACAACAGGAGAAAATACAATTTGCTGGTAATCTTTAATTGTAACCACCAGATCCAAACTGAATTGAGACCAAAGTTCTGTTTGCAGTGTAGTTTCCCACAGAAGTGAGGTTTACATAATAGCTTTCAGTATTTACCTGTCTGCTCCTTCCTCCCCTTTTTCTCAAATTTCAGGCACTTTTAAACTCTTTGGTCAGTTTCTACCAAAACCAACACTACAAATAAAAGGGGCAGGGGCAGAGCAGGACTGGAATATTCTTACTGAAAATTTGGCAGTAAGGTAAGGAAGATGAATCTACAATTCTTGTCTGGACTAAACCAAAAGCAGAAATTGTTCTTCATTCAGAACTCTATTTGGCAAAGCTCACCAGCTAACCAGCCTAACCTAGAAAGTGGTGTTTAATCAAGATCCCACACCAGCTGTGGCACATGCCCAAAAGGCACATCAAAAATGTCGTACAGGGATTCAGGTCAATGGCCACAAACCTCAAGGTAATCAGCCTCAGTTCTGGATCACACAACATGGCTTAAATACGGAATTTTGCCTGATCTCTAACTCCCCAGAGAGCAATGATTCTTTTGGCACAGCTCATCAGAGCAAATGTGCACAAATGTCCCTCTCTTTGTTTAGGTTGGATTAAGGCAATTTTAAGTATAATTGGGGTCCCACTCACCATCTGGAGGTATACTTATCTCCTCCCCTACACAGCACAATCCTCTCCTATCACCAGGATCAGCATAACTCGCAGAGCAGGAGAAAAAAAATGGCACAACTTTTTCTTTCCATCAGGTGAGATTTTTTTCCACTCAGAAATACTGGCAATTCTGGATTTACAGAAAATTTTGCAAGTCACATCCGCTGCTAGCAGCATCCTTCACTGCAAGAGTTCCCACAGCTGACACCCCAGCACACTACTGTTTCAGCTCTACTGCAGGTGGGGCTTGCTCTGCTGTTCATACTCTAGTTATGTAGTCATATTTTTCTTCACAATCAAATGCTCTAACTAGTATGCCCAGACTTCAGTTATTGAAACCATTACTGCCATACAGCAGCGGCAGTGTGTCCAAATCAAGTTCCCTCTGTTCTCACACAGAAACATCTTCAACAGGCTTCCCCGCCCCCCCAAAGTATTGGTTCAATTCCTAAAAATCACTAACCAATACGAGACCTGCAGATGTCATATGGGTGATGTCCCCAAAGGAAAGAGTTTACAGCTGGATCTCTCAGTTTGTGGTGAATGTAACAAAAAATAAATTCTCTCCAAACAGCAGGTACACCAAAAAGCCCTCTTGCTGCAAAATGAATGAAACTACATCCCGCTGTGCATCCATCCCACTCTGCACTCTTACAAGTATAGAGGACACAGATGCAAACATATAGGCTTAGTATGCATGAATACGAAAGCAACCTTAACTACGTACGATCTTCCCTCAGCTAATCTATTCATCCTGGGCATGCAGCTATTAGGACCTGCCTGAAAGCAGCACCACCATAAAAAGAGCAACTTTTGTTTGTTCTTCCCTTCAGGCCTCTGCTGCAACTGTCCTTCCAGCCCATGTGGATCAAACATGGCAATCAAAATATTTTCAGAGAATACACACCACTACTCTCCCAATAATCACGTAAAATCTGTTGGCAAAAGATGAAAATTTAAACTGAAAGATTAAACTAAAACATCAGTCATGGTCTGTATTGTTATCTATCTATATAATTTGCTTTAATTTGGGATTTCTGTATAGTTTCTGAATTAAAAGCAACATTTTTCATTATTCAAAGTAAGAAGTGTGCTGGAGCCCAACCAATTCACTACACAATGCTGACTCATCCATCCTTCCTTTTGAACATCAGCTAGGCTCTCCAGTTTCCATGAGATGCCTGACCAGGCTGCAGGGCAGCAGTAACACCCTCCTGCTCAGAGCTGGAGCGGCAGCTTGGCACAAGGTTGGCCTCTGTGTACCTGTGCACAAGGTGGTACTCAGCACACCAGCCGCTGCCAAGCAGCTTAGGAGCCTCTGGCTTATTAAATGAAAACCTACCCTAAAAAAAAAAAACAACAATCAGTCATCTCAACAAAGAAGCAACTATTGCAAATACACTTTCATCTAGTTCTGCAAACAGATATCCTAAAGCTTGCTCCTCTTGCACTCTCAGAGTGTCAGAAATGTAAATTTCCTTGCAACCTGGTTTTCCTAGTATATGAGCATTACAGAAGCCATGGCCTTCTGTCTGTCTCTTTCTAAAGGCAAAAATATATAAGCTTGGAGACCTGTGGAAGAAACCTACCATTCTCAAGAAGTACAACACAAAAACTAAATCTGTCATCGATTTAATCTATCATCATTAAACTTGTTACAGGTTAAATAAAACACCAATTTTAATACATTTATATAGCTTTTCATTCTCTACTCTCTCCACTTTGTTTACACAGACAATTTCCCTTTCTAGCAAATAATTTGCTTTTATCAGGGAAATCACCAATCCAAAAATCTTACAGAATGTTTGCAAAATTCTGAAAACAAACTCCAATGGATTTCCTGATTTTTCTTTGAAGCGACTTTGCTTGACACGTTTCTACCTATAGCTAGGTAAGCAGACTCACCTCTCCACCTCCACTTTACAAAGTCCTTTTCTCCAATTCTACATGCTCTGAGAGTTTTAGTTTCCTTTCCCATTTGTCCTCCCTTTCATGATGGTCACCTGCAGGGCTGTAAGCTACAACTATGCTGGGGGCTCCTTTCTAAAGTTTATACAATGAAAAATGGAAGTTGAATCTTTACTTAGCGGACTGTTTGGAGGTTTTTCATACAGGAAAACATAACATTTGCACAGTCCATGTAATGATTAATTTCAAAAACGTCAGTCAATCTGACTGAAACAAGTTAAATAATGTCTTCATTTAAAAACCAGAAAAAAAAAAAAAAAACCAAAAAAACAAAAAAACACCACAGGAAATACTTCCATAGGGAAATTTTTAAGCTTTTCTAATGAGTTTTAAAGAAAAATGTACTCTTATTAGTGGTGCTAACCACTTTAAGATAATTAGATTTACAGCAAAAGACAGTGTTGGAAATTTATCTGGTGTTCATTTTGTTAATGAGGTGGGTACTTAACTACATATATTTATGAAGTATTTATTCACAATTTAGACCACAGGCTATTTTGCAGAGTAAGTGTCCATGCTGTTGCGTTAATTTGGCAGAAAATAAACCTCCTTGTGTTCTAACTCTCTTCACCAGAGTGGGAGGCTAGGTGCGGCTAGGTTTAAATTCTGAGTGCTATCCAATTTACCACTGCCAGTCCAGTCGTGTTTAATATGTATATTAAAACCACCACGATTCTGGATACACTAATAGCAGTCTGCACCTTCAGTCCAGTCGTGCTCATGAACTGGCAAGGCCACATTTGGTC
>Ga0065711_1028683_pt1 | contig 39763 bp, 17 predicted proteins | sample Hoacrofraction12_FD_59098 | JGI IMG/M metagenome (GOLD analysis project Ga0065711, IMG submission 59098) | Hoatzin crop microbial communities from Cojedes, Venezuela - Epithelial fraction 12 v2 (version 2) | ecosystem: Host-associated > Birds > Digestive system > Esophagus > Crop | place... | reverse complement strand
AAAGGGATTATTCAGGAGTCCCTTGTCTTGCAACCGTCCCAATATTCACAAAGATCCAAGACTTGTTTCTGACCACCTGAAGTGATAACATCCCCTACATGTTACATTTGTTACATTTACAGTTATCAATAGGAAGGTGTACTTTAGACAACTTAATGATATAAAGTAAGTTACAGATAGTTACCATTAAAATGCCTTGGGAGTCTCAAAGTTCTGATATAAATTATCAATACAGTTTTTTTAAAAAATTGTTTTTAAAAGAAAAACATTTGCAATGAAATGTAAAGTCTCATGCCTGCACACACACAAATAGGAAGCATTTAAAAAATTAAAGAGAATTCTGTCTTTCAGAGATTGCTGGAGTTCCAATTTTGCTTTTGAATGCACCGCAGTCCCTTATGTCAATGTAAAAGGACCTTGCAGATGAGTGTAAATCACTGTATGCCTCTACCCTTATTTGGATGTAATACCTACTGGTCAATGACCTGTATCAGTGGTGGAAAAGGTGTTACTGTATGCTTGATTTCTGTGCTAGAGAGAGAAAACTAGGAAAGCCTGGGGTTGAGAATTAGAAGAGGAACCCACAGTGGGTTTATGCCCCTTTATGGTGAAGCGGCTCCAAAAGTAAGAGGCTGCTCTACCTATGAATGCCTATTCCTCATGTAGAACATCCTTGCTCCTTGATTAATGGCACATTTCCGTGTGATTTATAACCATGCCTTCATTCAGGTGGTGTCAGAATAGCAAGGAAAAAAATGAGTCAGATTTATGAATAAGGAAACTATATTGGGTTGCTGGGTTTTACTCAGATTCCCATAACCACTGTCAGCATAAGAAGCAAAATGTGTCCAAAACACAAAGGGCCAAATGAAGGTTCAGCACTGGCCGGCATAAGCCACACTGCATGTCTGCCTTGAGTCTGAGCCCATGGCTTTCAGTCACCAGCCCTCTGGCACTGCCCTTGCAGTGTCCTGCCTGTACAGCCTGGGCTTTGTGTCGTGCCTGGTGGGACTTGGGTCATATCCTGCTGCTCAGCACAGGAAATGTTTTTGACTGGAAACTAAAAGGACATAAAAGAGAGCATGGCAAAGGAGGAGAAAAAAACAGTGTGAAGTAAATGAAAGAGGTACATTTTACTTTAGAAGGAAAAAACAGTTTTAAATAGTATTTTGATCCCATTTTTGCCAAGGCTTATGGCAGAAGGATAGGAGCTGTGTCTGATCCCTCTCAAACTGCCTGACGATGCTTTCTCTATTGAGGATACCCCACTTTTTTTGAACGTCTGATAGATCTGTCATGTATTTATTTCTCCTGTTAGTGCAATTAGTTACCAGGAACACATTTTAAGTCTGATAAAATGACATAAGCAGTTAGCTTTATGCAGTTGCACTATTTGCCTTCCTAAAGGTATCGCAGGGAGCATGGCAGAGGGCATGAGAAGCACACAAGGCTGACAGTGCCAGCTGCAGCTGGAAATGTTCCCTATGTTGCCCTGCAACCGATTTCCAGTCGAGATCGGTATCAACAATTGCATATGGCCATGACTGACTGTTGCAATGGCAGCTTTAACCTTTTGCTTTGTTTGGAGTTAGCTGTGTCCCCTCCAGCTCTTCATCATTTAGCAGACCTGAAGAGGTGTTTCAGGGGGTTTTCAGACATGGCCTTAACAGGGCATTGATATTCTTCTACTGGATGCTCGAACTGACATTTAGACACACAAAAGAGTGATTTTGCCAAGTACCTGGGTGACCTAAGTCATGGCAACCTCCATTGCTGCAGGGTGCCTGGGCACACAGTCACATTTGCAGGTCTGGCTTTCTGAGAAAAGACAAATTGGCACCCAGCTTCGAATAGGAGCTGGGGACTGGAATTCTATTTAAATCTAGTGAGGTGCCTAGTAACATCTGTAAGTGAACAGACACCGTTGAAGTGTGCTCTGTTGTACTTATCCTGACGCTCCTAGCCATCCGTCCCTTAGTTTCATTTACCAATGGGACCGTACTCTCCATGAGGCATCTCCTGTTGTGTGCCCAAGCTCATTGTACAAGCAGTGGATTGGGGTATAAGGGCTCTCTCGGGATACCTCTCAAGGGAGTCACTGCTATGGGAATCAGGTTCTGTACTCGTCACTGGTGTCCTCATTATCTGTAGAAAAAAGCTTGGAAACACGTGTGGGGAGCCTCTGTCCTTTGTCGTCCACAGGCAGGCCCAATGGATTTGAGTGGCCTTAGTGCAGCATTAGGTTTTGTATGTCACCTAGCAAGGCCATTTGCAAGGTACTTATGGGACACCTATTTGTACTGGCACTGGGGGTCCACAGCTTTCCAGAGATTTTGCAGGTGTAAAATGCAGTGTCTGTGTGGGAATTTCAGACGTGGAAAATCTAGAACTAATATTTTTGTTCCTGTATGAACATTACTCAGACCCTCAAAATTATTTTAACATCAAAGAAGTCTTCTTCATCTGTGAATTCATTGTATGAAAGAAGTTTGCTTATACACAACTTTGTTTCTGGTCTTTACATTTCAGTCTAGTTGTTTGTTTATATTAGTTTCCTTAAGAAGATACTTGAAATCTGCAAAGGAACAAAGAAGGACGTATGTCAAAAGTTCGCCTTCAACATTTTTTTTAGTTGGTGTTAATTTCTGAGCCATAATTCGAGCAGCTGTCCAGGTCAGGAGAGTTCAAGCCTGCTGCTTCTATGTCACTTGCACTTCAAGATCGCAGTGAAGAACGAGAAGTCTGCAAATTATTAAGCGTTTGGCAGTGCCTTCTAGTTGTATTAGGCTATAACTACATCAGTCGCATGATTAAGAGGAAGTGACAAGGTAAGCAAAATGAGAACAAAAGGCTCATGCTGTTAGAAGCAAATGTCACCGCGTCATACATACTGTACACGTGTATGAATGCTCTCTGTAAACATACATACAAGAGAAGGAAGATTTGAGAGAGGGAACAGCTGTGTCTTTGTCGATATGTGTTCTTGTGTGTTTATATGCTTTGTGTGTTGCATACATTGATGCTTACCTCATGTATATGTGCCTGTTTCTGCATGTGGAAACCAACATACCCATGGAATTGGGGTACAGGTAGTAACAGTATGCTGGAGATGGAGCATAGTGATGCCTTCATACAGCCCACTGGTCTGTTTACTGGCTTGAAGTTTTCTGTACATGCACTTTTATTTTTTTTTCCAATTAAATGATTTTTTGGAAAGGTATTTATCAAACTTTCAAAGGTTTTGTTTCTGTTTTCTTCCAAGCTCCAAATGAATACAAGTGACATATGAAGGTTATATACTGACAGTGGAAATTACTACATTTATAGCCTGGCTTTCTAGATGAGTATTCTTTATGTATGTTGTATCATTTTAGAACAACATTTTTTAAAGTTAGAAATTCTACAACTGTAGAAGAGAGCTTTCACAAATACACAGTGAGTGTGACGCTTAGTTTGATAGATGTTGGTCTGTAACACATGCAAGGGGATGGACATACCTCAAGACGACAAGGCCACCTGTCACTCCTAAGAGTCAACGAATTATCTGGTTAGGCTCACATGTGGAGTGAGTCAAAGAGGCAGAAGTGTGTGCGAAAGAACATGAGATTCTGGGGTGTGTGAAAGAAGATGAGATTGTACAAGGGCCTGACCAAAGTAAGCGTCTCTTCCTTGTGCCAGTCTGTGGCTGGGGAGAGCAGAGTGCTGTCCCTCTGTTGTTTCAGAATCAGTCATGCCAAGCCTATGGGACGTTTTCAAAAAATCTCCACTTGGCTGAGAGCCATAGGACATACTGCATATTTCAGAGAGATGAGAGAGTCATACAGAGGCAGAAGATGGTGAGGTTTCTTGGAGAACCCACCATTACATTGGCAGGTGAGACCTGAGCTGAGTGTACAACAGGACAAACTGGTGCTGTTTGTTTGCTGCTTGCTTCCTTCCTCCCATATCTTGGGATTTTAGTTAACCAGCCGAAGTTGAGGAGGACTGCCATACTGCCAGTCACTGAGCAAGGATGTGACACCTCAAATTATTGAGTATCACTGGCAGGTTTGACTATTCCATGTTATTTTCTTGGCTCACATGGCAGTCTGTGTTCCAGCTCTCCAGCTACCCATATTGACATCAGCATGGTCAACACGTAACAGTATTTGGGGCTTGGAGGAGAGTTCTGTTTGTATTTTTAAAATATCAATACCTATATATATATGCACACATGTGCACAATATATGAACAACAATGGAAACATGAAAAAGCTGATTGAAAGTTGAGCATTGAAAGTAAAACAATATTCAGGAGATAAGATCACCTAAACAACATTAATTCCCCTGTCTGTTTTCTAACCAGTACTGTCATACACTGTTAATGGCTCCATTCACAGAGGAAGAAGGAGCAGGCTTTGGTACTGGGGATTCACATGAGATGCTTTCATAAATCCTAAAGAAGAGTGGAATTTTGCATCCTTGAAATGCCCAAGTTAAGTACATTTAGAAAATATATAGACTAGCTTGAGCCTGTCTCCTTGTATTTCCACAGGTATAAAATGAAACTGCCATTCAGCTTTCCTGCTACAATATATAAAGGTTAAAACATATATATCCTTCACTCATAGGCCCTTTGGAAGGAGGTTTCTTGTGCTGGTAACAGCAGTCAAAAGCTTTATGCTACTGCTGGGCAGGGTATTTCAATTTCTGTATATTTATAGTAATAAAACTACAAAAAGACAGAGCCCAAACCTCTCATTTTGCAAGTACTTAACGTGTGCAAACACATGAGAAAGAGCTGTTGCTTCTATTTCACTTCGAAAAAATTATCTTCTTAAAAGTGTTCTTTTTGAATTTTCTAATTGTGCCACCATAAAATCAAGACTGATGAAAACTCAAGCGGCCAAGGAGAAGAATCTTCACTAATTTCTTTTCCATAAATAGAGACTATGGATGCTTAGTATCAGCACATCGGCTTATGGATAGTTTGAAACTGGCTTGAGTGCCTGGAGTCAAGGCACCAGAGCTGGTCAGCCAGGCTGCCAGGGGCACCTTTCTGACTGCAACTGAACTTAGTGGCTGAGCTTCTCTTATTTCGCTGGAGCCAGAATTTCACACAAGTGTCTGACTCTGCAACTTCATATCTTGGGATGCTGTATTGATTAATACTGTAGAAGAGATGTGTGTCTTTTCTTCTAGCAAGCATACGTGTACAAGTCAAATATTGATGCCTAAGGTATTCTGTAAATAGCATTCATAATCTTGTTCTGAAGCAACTTTCTGTGAAGCCATTTTCTACTCTGTTTCTCAGAGAAAAACAAATATATAACAGAACTCTGAAGCTTCTTTCCAATATTTCATTTACCGGCTTTCAAGCATCATCCTGGGAGCAATGAGGCAAGAAAAGAGTCTTTTCTTCCTTCAAGGTCTGCAGTGAACAGTGTAAAGCCACGCACAATGGATTTGGAAGAAGCTTTATATATTATGACAAGAGAGTGTATCTCCAGGGTGCTCTGCTGTTGTGGAATGTAGTTCTAAGCCAAATCATCCATTAAGTCACTGAAGGTGGTAAAATTTTTCAGGTTCCTAGAGATGAAAAGCAGATGAAGAGACATCCATGACTCGGTTCTTACAAATGCAATGAAGTAAGATTATCTACCCAAATTGTCCCTATTAATCAACAGTGTATCTTGCAATGATAGCCTCTGTGAATATGCAGAGCTTTGGGACTGTGTTGGGTGGAAGGAGTCTGACTGACAGTTTTAGGGTCATGTACTCAATCTGAGTCTCAAACTATTCCAGCTGAAAAAAGAAAAGAAAGCATATGTACTCTTTGCTCCTGGGGAGGTGTTTACATGGTTAGGAAATGCATGATTATGATGCTGTTTCTACACAGAGGGAGATTTTTATTTTTTTTTCAGTTTTCATCCTCTGCTATTTCACAGTTTCTCTTTTCTTACTAAACCCTGAAATTCAGCCTTTCAAAATTTGCCATGCCAACCAAAGGAGGGGATGGCTCTGTGGCTGTATTATTTCTGTCACACTGAAAATGATCTAGCATTGGAATACCTGCACTGATGTACATATATACATTCATACATCTATACCTTCATCTTGGCTTCCAATATTGATTAAGGAATAGCCTGATAAGGATTTTTAAAATGAGGAGAATGAGTTCTTTTCTCACTGATAATTAGAGGCCAGTACTGCTGTTGGCACTTTACTTGCTATACCTACCATTAAAGGGATAGTAAATACCTTCTTTAATCTTTTTTTAGTTTGCTGTCAGTGTGTGTGTACTTGTCTGGGTAATTTTCATACCTGTGATCTACTGCTTAGATTATGTCTTTGACTTCAGAAGTTGTATTTTGTTAATCAGCTTTCATAGGAAAGGGACACATTTCATAAAAAAAAGATTGCCAAGTTAATTAAGGATGAGAAACAAAACAAAAAGAAAGTGCAAAAATTTGACTAGGAGACAGAAAGTGTAGAGCAAACCCAGTGTCAAATACTATGACAATATCTTACTAAAAAATGCACTGCAATAATCAAAATGGCTCATCATTAAAGCATGTCTATGGAAATCTTTTAAATAGCCAGTGCACTTAAAAAATAAATATTCTACCAGAGAAATCTTAATTTTAAAGATTTTTTTCCCATGTGCGTTTAGGTACAGTGCCCTGGCGAAGCTTGCTGTCTGGATTTGCATAATCTTAGAGAGAGGTGGAAGAATGAAAAGCAATCGAGTTTTTTGCAGTTAATAATGCCAGAAAATGGGAGACTGCTACGCTCTGTGCCCGGAACTTAATCTTGGTAAAGAGGGAATACTTGGAGAACTGAACCTCCAAAGATTGCAAGGTCACTTAGGCTTACGAATACACTGAAGAGTCTACGCTAGGAGCTGTAGAAAGTGGAGGACTGGGGGTAATTCACAGTGTATCTTATGTCACGTTGCTGCAAGAAACAATCTCCAGTAGTAAAATGCCCTGCATATGCCATAACTTGCTTCAGTAGATGACATCCAATTTTGCAAGGCAAAATGACAGGCGCAGAATTAACTTGGGCTGCTGCCGTAGGCATGCCTGGGAGCTGCTTACCAGTTCCAGCAGCATGTCAAGATATTTGCCCCATCTTTTTTGAAAGAGAAATAGCCGTCAGCATTGGCATTTGAAAGAGCACCAATAAATTCAGGTAGAAATTGAACAGCAATTTCAGTAGTTTCCCTTATATCTGAAGTTAAATGTTACTCTAAGTTTTTTATTAAATTCAAGTCCCTGAAGACAGGGAGGAAATAGATAAGATTTCTGTGACATTCGTTAAGGTGTTTTTTAAAATAATACAAAACCACAAGTGTTAATTATGGTAAACAATTGCTTGTGTTCCTGTGTCAGGATTTTTCTGTTGTGTGTAAAATTCTATCGGTAGAATTTAGTTCTCTGAAAGTCTGTGATGTGATGGAGAAGTCCTATGAAGTTATTTTGGTTTCAGTTTTACAGGACTGTTCTGTAAAGTGTTACATCTAAGAGATACATGCTTTGGAGAAGATCCTATTCTCAGGTAACTGTTCCCGTAAGTGCAATTACTTTTTTCCATATGTGACTCATATAAAATTTGCTCTTATGATCTGATTTTTTTCAAACAAAAAAGTCAAGCCTCTTATCCTAAAGAATGGTGCAAAGTAATCCAAAAGAAGACCTCATAAGACTTACTGCATCCATCCTAATGAATCCTGATTAGGAACCTGTGCAGTGTTGTTATCCTGATTGGTGGGAAATTGGTGAAGGAAATAACCAATTTTCAATCAACATAATTGGTTTCTCAGGAGGTTTGAAATCTAGAGAAATCGCATTGAATCTTCTGCAGCTGTGTTAAAAGTTTTTACTGGAACAGCAAAGAAATTGTTGGTAAGAAATGCCCATTTCCAAAAATATTTACACTTTTGAGTAACTGTAGAAAAGTTACATGACAAGTATTTTAAAAATCATTCATGTTGTAGTGTTTTCAGTCATTATTAAAGCACAGTAAGTCCAAATTCTATAAGACATTTTAAAAAAACAGCAAGTTCAACCCCCCCGCACAACAAATAATTTTCCTTATTGACTTCTGTCAATTTTGAGTACATTTTTTATTTGTTTTATGGGGATTCAGTTCTGTAGTACAAATCCACAGTGGAGTGGTACCCAGAGCCTGGTTCATCCCATATTCACCTCAAAGTAAAGACATGCTATTTACATTACACCACCATTACACAGTCCCACGTATGGCTGACAACGGTGATGAGCCAGAAGCAGAGCAAATGCAAATGGAAAAGCTATTCTGTCCCAAATGGAAAAGCTATCTCTGTGATGATACACTCTGGTCTTGAGCTGACTATAAATCCGTTAAAGTGCTAGAAGTCAAAGTGTCTGTGCTGGTTTACCCAGCTGGGAACTTTGACTCAATTTCACAGTTCATCATGGATTTTGAATGCATGGCCTGATGTTTTCCCACTCAAACCTTACTTCACTCGATAGATAAATAAATAAAGAAATAGTAAATAAATTCCCGTACAAATCCAGTGTAGCTCTTAACTGTTTCTAGCTGGGTTTTAAAGGTCTATGAGGGACAGAAATGGGACTATCTCTTTACTAAACATGTAAGTCTAAACTAATTCTGGTGAGGTATTTCCTGCTTAATATCTGCCTGTGAACTGAAGGTAGCCCAAAACCACCTCCTTGAATAAGGTAGCTGCTTCACTGCAGTAAAGCTGGGCAGCGCAGCTGAGCTTGTGGCACTGCCTCCGGCCAAGGCCTAGCTGTATAATAACAGCACAGATTTGCCCCTTCCCTGTCTCTCAATTGTGAAATTGCAATTGGGTATGCCTTTCCCAGAGGAGAACATTGCTGGATATACATGGTCATATGCACATATCCTCATGAATTCTTCCACTTAAGATTATCCTCCCTTAAATCAGCCAAGGCATGAAATGGTGGTGCTGTACCTGGGCATAAACAATTTTTGCCTTGCTGTGCTTCCCAAGCACTTCCCTTATCACCTTGAGCTGTCCACTCAAGTGTAAAGAGAAGTTTCACTACCCACCTTCTAAAATTATAGTTTCCATCTATTAAAAGAAGGAGGCTCAAAATTCTTTTGAGAGGATAAACAGCACAGAATGCTTTGATTCATATCTGTGTGCTGGAAATTTCACACATCAAGTAAAATACCATGAATACATCATTATTTTGACAGCTTTGTGAAAAAGGAGGCAAGAGAATTGAATTGCATGGATTTAATTTCTACAGTTTTACAGCTTTGTGTTTTGCAAAAGAATCAAATCCTGCCATCACAGCAGAGCAGGTGGTAAACTGAAGGGCAAAGTGGAGATAGTATATAAAGGCCTGTCAAATCTCGTACTTGGTGTGTGAAACCCCACCAAGGGCTCCCCAGACAGAGCTCCTGTGTCTCTCACCCTCTCAGAATGATATCTTTTGTCTCTTTTTCAAGCTCGTCACTTCTCCAGCTGCAAGAGGGGTCACAGAAGAGGGGAGGCTAGATGATACCCAGAACTGAGTTTCCCACCAAGACTGTTACAGGCGAAAGTAAACAGCTTCACTTTCCCTACTGGTGGATAGTGGGATACCCACCACCACTATGCCACCCAGCACAAGGAACTTCCTGGGCCAGCACTCAGGTAAGCTGAACATCCGTCTGTAGATGCCAGGGCCAAATGCGGTGCTCATTTAGCATTAAGCTAAATATGAGTGAAAAACACAGTAGTGTCAGGGTGCCCGGGATAACAAGCAACATCCTAGCTGCAGTGAAGGACTATTTATGTCAAGGTAGGTGAAGGGAGACTGGGAAAAGGGTCCTTTGCTTCTCTGAGCAGTAGTACCCTCCCTTGTTCTCATGTCTCCATGACCATTTGCAAAGCTTTCCTAACCAAACATTTATGCAATGTGTTTGTTGAAAATACGAACTTTTAAAGCATTGAGGATGTTTAATATGCTTTTTATTTCCTTTTGAGTCATGGATTTGGGCTTCTCTTTGTAATCACAAAATAAGAAATATATTTCTAGAAAATGAAGATCTTTTTCCCTCTCCCATTCCACAACTCCAGGATCTGAGCCTTTACGAAAATGAAAGGTACATGCACATATTTAGTTAGGATTTTTAACACAACCTCCTTATTCACCTTTTGATCTCAGTTGCCCTAATTTCCTGTTCTCCTTGATCTGAGGCAGTTTAGGATTCTAGCAAGCTTGTCTGTTCTTGTGAGGTAGAAACCTCAGGCTGTTTAAGCTTTGGCGTTGACTGACTTAAAGCCCAGTAAGTCAGTGGTGGTTTTTCAATATTTTTGCTCCTGTGACCACCATAACAGAAAAATTGCAAGGATAATACAAAATCATAATTAAAACTGAAAGTGAACTGAAATTTTGTCAAAGATCAGAAAACTTTTCAGTAAAGTTCACATTTTTATGGGCTTGTTATTTTGTACAAATCCATTTTCTTCTTTCCTGTCATATCTCAAGACCTTTTTGTAAGGAATAACCGTCTCTTTTCCCCCTAATTTAAATTCTGGTCTATCTGTTTGGAATATTAGGCATGCCTTAGCGGTAAAATTATTTTAATGATGTAGCTGAGTGCTCGTATATATTCAGGCAAGCAAACATAAAATGGTCATTCTTTATATTAAGGGTGTATCTATAGTTGAGAAAAGGTAATAAATGATAGATTGAAAGCATAGGTGGCTCCAGTAGTTGATGGTGTGTATTACAGAGGTTATTAGCTCATCATTTGAAGGTGTTGTAGGTGGCTGCAGGCCAAACTTACAAGCAACCTGCACAAAGGCTGGACTCCATAACAACTGATTAACTATGTACTAACAAGCAGATTAACTCTTTATCAACTCTTCATGAAATATATATGTTTGGCACCCAAATAGCAAGCATGGCTGCAAAAGGAGACATAAAATTTCCTTATGAATGGCAGTATAGTGGCTCTTATTTTTGTTTCAGTGTGGAATATGATTTGCAAGGGTGCCTATGCCACCTGAGATTTAAGTCCTATTTTCAGGAGTGGCACTGTGCAGTGCTTGTCTCATTTTCAGTCAGGATTAAGCCTCTCAATCTCTTGGGCAGTCTTGAATATGTTGCTGTGTTTCTTAATTTACCATTAGACAGTGCCCATTTTAAGCCCACAGCTTTTGCTAGGATGTGTATGTCTAATCTACCAGTGAAGGGGCTGAGCCACGGGGGGTTGCTGGGAAGCAGCGAGGGGTGCAGTGGGAAACCTGTCGGCAGGGCAAGGACCCAGCTTGTCTCAGGAAGGAAAGCATGGCCAGACTATGGAGGTGCAGGCAAGAGTAGAAGGGAATTCCCTGAAGCTCCAGAGTGGGTGTGGAGCATGCTGTTCCAAGTCTGAGCTCCCACTGAAAGGAGGATTGGAGTTAAGGCCATGGTATATGTAACCACGTTTCATTCTTACTTAGAAGTATGAATTAAATCCGTATTCAGTTATAGCAGACAAAGCTCTGTTGAATTGGCTGGAACAAAAACGTGATTTTTGTGAAGGGGAAGTTTATTCTCACATCTTTTGATCTGCCTCGCCCAGCAGATTTTCATGGTTCCTCTCCAGATATACCTTGCTCCAGTCTGGTGCAATATAGGTCAAAAGACTAGAATTCCCTTCAGGCCTTCTGGTGCATGTGCTTCCAAGAAGAGATGGGGCAGCTGCATCTCTGATCTTTGCCCAGCTTGTAACCCTGTCACAAGTGCAGCAATGTGGCACTAGTCTCTGAAAGCTCTGCAGAGGGTAGCAGAGCTTGGTGGGAGAGAGGAGTTTTGCTATGTATACCTCATTGTTACACCTTATGTCAAGTGTTTGGCTGCTGGCCGATTGAAGACCTTGGATTGGATGCGTGGACCCAAGATGGATACTTCTCAGGTTGAAAACAGGCCTGTTCCCAGTAGCTGTAGATTCCAGTAGCTCCTTCTTTACATAGATGATCATCCTCTTCCTACACTCCAGGAGAGGAGTAATGCTAGTAACTGCATTATTATCACCCATCACTTTCCTTAGAAGTCAGAGGAGGCTTAGGTACTGGTGATCATCAGAGAATTTGTGGTTTCTCATCCTCCAGCCAGCTGCTGCAATTTGGAAAAGTGGGCTTGAAAGAATTGCCAGAAGTGAGGCAGGAAAGGGCTTTCCAGTGCCAGAGCAGAGCCAGATGTGCCTCAGCCACTCCTGAGAGTTGTCTGGGTAGCTGTTCTAAAGGTGAGGAGAGAGACTACTGTTTCCTCTTGTAGCATAGTCCAGTGCTTTAATGGTAACAAGTTTTCATTTTTTCTTATGAAATGCAAGTGTTTCTGCTTGTGTCTTAAGTGTATTATTTTTATCCTATCCACCCTGGAAATGGAGAATAGATTGCTCCCTTCATTTTTTCTGCAACATTTTATGTACTTGATTACTGCTTAGTCTTCTGTCTACTTTTGGTAGTTGTCCTTGTTTCACGGCTTCATTTTTTTCAATCAGCAGAAAAATACCCTTACATAAAGTGGCTTTGGATCAGGCCCCTTGCTAAATAAAACTCTCTATTGTAACATCATTTTAGTAGTTCAGATGTTGTATATTGGGATGGCAAGAATGGTTTATTTAAAATCATGCTTAATGGGAAAATTTGTCATTTGGAATAAAGAAAGCTACGTCCAGGCTGCTTAGAATCATTATTTCTCTTTAGCTCCCCAGCCCTATTTTTTCTATCAGAGTACCACTATTTATGGTTCTTCAGCAACAAACACTGTAAGCTTTCTTAAATTATCATAAACTAACCTTCTATTGACCAGGGACAACAAAGCCAGCATAAGACTGCTGGTGCAGGAGGCTACAATGTTAAGAATTTGGGGTTTTGCTAATAGAGCTGTTTATCGTCAGATGTTTCCAATGATGGCTTTAGAAAGCACTGATTATTTTTCTGCTTTCACCTTAAGTTATAAATTCAGTTTACCAGAGAGTGAGAAAGAACAAATCAAAGGCACAGGATGGTCTAAATGACCCTGGGTAGCTTTACTGATTTGTTCTGCCTGGGATTATCTCTCCTGCTTCATGTAGGCTTAGGCATGGAAAAAAAAATCTGCATAAATGCATTCATTTCTTTTGCTAATTTCTTCATAACGCAGAAAAGGGAATAGAATCACAGTTGTGTAAATGTTAATGAGTAAAAGACTGGGCTAGATATTTTGCGGTAGAAGAGTTTAGGGTCCCTATGGCAGGCCTGCAACTTCTCTCTGTCTGCTATGCAAGCACTGGGGGGGATGTGAAAGCCTCCCAGTGCTACCCCATCTTTGCACAAATTTCTGTGTAGGGTGGGAAAAACATGCTAAATGAGATCTTCAGAGAGGTACGCTCACATGTGGAGACAGTAATACTGCCCTTTCTTAAACATGGAAGCTGTAATTATGTCTAGCTGGAGGAAGTCCTGCTGTGTCTCCTGCATGCCCACCTAAGCACCAAGCAGGATCTATCCCTAAATGAAATGATCTTTATCTGACTGTTTACGGCTCTTGTGCCATACTCGTTATTTACTTAATGAAAAGTCCCAGTACAATAGAACAGCTATTCATAAGACCCTGACAACAAACAATCATGAAAATTGCCTTTGAATTTCCCTCATTTGCTTGTAAGTCAGAACAATGGGAGGGAATAATTGCAGTTATTAAAAGAAATTGCTGCAGGCAAAATATAACCCATTTTAAAATTCAAATACAGGAAAACAGAAAGGGGGCAAAAAGGAGAGCCACCCCATAAGATGCCTCATGTTCCCTACCTCCTTTTGTCTGTGTAATGAGAGACTTCACCTTGCCCTTTTCTCAAGCACTGTTATTTATGGGGAAAATCAAAGCATTTAGTATCAGCATAGTCATGCTGTGTGCGGCAGTGCCTCGTCTGGCAAAGCCCTTAGAAAGCTGTTTTCTACCAGTCTGCTTCATGCCAATGCAAAACTATCCTTCTCTGGAAACTAAGTGTATTGGAAACCAGTATGAAGAAAACTCACTCTAACATTAACTACTGCACAGAGAGGACTTTAACTCCTTCCTGGTCGTGAACTAGATTGCTTGTGAAACGAAGAGCCCTGTGGGATTCTCAGAAGAACAGAACTGCCTTTTAGTGTCACATCACCCTTAATGAGATTTGTTTTCTTTAGTCATTTAGAGCCAGATTTTAAAGAATTTGGGTTCCTGAAGATATATCTATAGAGCCCTGGGGATTCCCATTGGTCCAGACCCAGCTGACTTTGCACATAGATAGAGGTGATGAACTGCTGTCTGCTCTTGGCAATACAGAAGACCTCTAAGCAACAGCAGAAGCAAATAGGACTTTGGGTTTTGTGTGCCTAACTTCCTTGTAAAAGTAAAAGCCAAGCTCCTCAATCAGTTAACTACTGCAGCACTAAGCAAAGCAATGCTTAAGTACTTGTAAAACTTGTGCCTCAGAAACCAGATGGTATTGTAAGTAGAATCTGTGCTTAACACAACCGCATCCTTTTGTCCTGGCCAATTCAATAGAGCTTTGTCCTGTATAGCTGAGCACGGGGGTAACTCTTGTCTCTGAGTACAAATGAAATGTATTTGGCTCTCCCACTATTTTATAAGGAGATAACAGAACAAAGGATTGCTGCAATCTGAGGGCATGAACCCTCATTTTCTCGCCAGTCCACCTAGATGGAAAATAATTTCTTGTTGGCCTGTGATCTTCCCTTCTGCAAGTCAAAGCCCTTTGAGTTCCTGCTGCAAGTACTGGCAGTTTACTCACAATTTTTTAGCTGCATGTGCTACCCCAAATTGGCCACCTTGTTGAAATGAAAAGCAGCCTGCCAACACGGAGGTCTTTCCAAAGAAGCCTGGCTATTGTAAGAGGAGAGCAAGTGACTGTGGTAATATTCCTGCATCACTGCTTCACTTCATGCTTCATCACAGGAGCAAAACAAGGCAGCGGAGACCACTGTCAAGTGTTTACAGAAAGCAGCTTTTTGACAGAAATGATTATCAGGCAGTGACTATATCAAAACCTTAACATGAGATAGTAGCTTTTCTTGGTTTTTTTGCCCAGGCAGCTGGCAGTCTGAATTGCTCTGAAGAAAAAGAAACAGAAATTCATTTTCTTCTCTTGGTATTTCGGGATGTAAATCATTCAGTGTTTTAACTCCATGCCTCCCTGCCTGACTTTCCCTTATCAAAGTAAAGGTGGATGAAACTTCCTCTTAGTTGCCTTGCTGTAGACATCGAGTAGATCCACTAAATGTCTCTGTTTTGCTTTGATTTCATGTGAGTAGAATTTAACCTATATTCAACATCCCATAGCTGAAGTAATTTTCCCAGGTGAGCACAGAATATTGAATAGGCAGTTCGATCAGTGTTATTCAAGGGAAGCTGAAAATCCATATTCATAGCAATTCCACCTGCTGTTTACCTTGATACACTGTTTTTTTTCTTCTGCCTGTCGAACCGAATGCTGGTTTGCCATCTGAAGAATTCTCAGCAAAAGGGCCGTAGTTAAAGATGAACTGGATTGCATTGCAAAAATGTCCTAAAACCTTCCGGAATTTAAAATCTCAGGAGGGTTAAATTTGTCGACTGAATTAAAATATTTCAAGCTGTTCCTTCCTCTCTGCTTGCCACCTGCCAGAGTGCTGCAATACCCTGTGCAGAAGTGTCACGTGTTGGTGATGCTACAAATATGCACATGTTTATAATGTTGTCACTGTATAAGAAATGCTTATCCTAAACCCTGACCGCAATAGGAAAGAGCCTCCTAACTGAATTCTTCGTTTTTATAGTCTCCATTCCCTTTTACGTGCTAGGTTTAGGCCAGTGTGGAGGAGGGAGCCAGAATAGATAGTCCTAATGATGAGGCGGCTGAGCACGCCCTGCAGTGGAGCTAATATGGGCTACATTCAGCTTAACTGTTCTGCACCTCTTAGGACAAATTCTCACCTTGGATGTTGCTGTTCAGTGATCTAAGATGCAAATTCACAGTACCTACCAATTACCATAGGGATACTGTTCTCATCTGGGTGCTTGAAGATCTAAAAATGTTTTCTGGGAAACTGAGTACACGAACAGGTTATCCATTATCAAAGACTAAAAAGCCTTTTGGTTTTATGAACCTAAATCTAGAAGACTTAATCAAACTTCCCTGACATTACATTTTGCCGGCTCCATGTCCATGGTACAAACTTGCTTTGTATGTTAGCTTACTCTCCTTTAAAAGTGAAATGACCTCATAATCAGTGAATATACTGTGCTTGGTAATACTTGGAAATTTGCTTTCTGTTTCCATTAAGTGATAAAAACCTCAAACTGAGAAACAAGATTTGTTGTAGACTTTCTTGTTCTGCTAAAGGAACTAAAAAGTGGAGAATGGTAAGGAAGAGAGGTACAGTGGGGTGAGCTAGTGAAATTCAAACTTTTTGTAGGTTACACCGCGTGGCTCCAAAGAGATTTTTTTGTAAAGGTGGGCTTGACACCTGGACACCCTTTTCTGCAGAAATACAGCAGAAGTTGAACACCCAACCCCACTTCTTCCCTGACAAGCGCATGTAGGTGCTTTGCCACGTGCATACTTCTTGCTGTGTCTTCTAGAAGGATGCCAAAGACACTTCTAGGAATATACTCTGTGATTTTAAACAGTTTTTGTAAATCCAAATAAACTCCTCCATTGGTACTGGGGAATGTTAGTCCAAGCGTACGGCAATCTAAGGCTGATTTAGGAACACTGCAGTATTCCTGGTGCTTATTTCAGCTTGCTAAAGTATCTGATTGGCTTAGATCTTTTCACTGTGCTTTGATCTGATGTGTGATTTTCATGATATTTAATAATTTCCTGTAATATGTTGGCACAGGTGATTTGACACAGTGAGTGGGCTCAACAATTCACCAACAAAACATCCCTCTTTTCTGTATAATTCCTGTAGCTATGCAGAAAGAAATGGAGGGATGAAGGTGTGTTAGTCCAAGCAACTGTATTTTAGTCTGTAACTTCTACCCTCTCCCCTTTATACTCTGGAGAAGTATTTCTAGAGTTATTACAGAAAATCAGGTTAAAAGTGAACGGAAGTATATAATGGAAGAATAATCTCGGAGGCAAAGATTCTCTATCATCCTTTCTATTTTCATAGGAACCTTTGCTGATTTACTTGCCAGATGAAGGCAGACTTTCTCTTCTCTGTCATCTTGTTCTTAATTCAGTCAGACAGCTTCACTGTGGGGTCACGCACCTGGGAGCGCTAGGCTGTAGACTCACAGCTTGTTTGCAGTGGTTTTCCTGAATACACCAGCTCCTAGCTGATCCCGAGCTATTATATGGAGCTTCAAGCCACAGGTAGATTTGCTATGAAGCTGTTCAGTGGATGTCTTTCCACAGAGCGTGAATGTTCTTGTGGATGTAAAGCGATAGGTGCTAAAGGGTTGTGGCTGTTAAAATATGCTTTCTGTTGTACATGGGTAGAAGGCAAAGCAGCGGCAGCTCAAACACAGGAGTAGGATATTTTTAGTCTCAGGAAGAGCAGTGCAGAGTAACTGTTGTTAAAACAAAGGATGGCAGTTTGAAATGTGTAAGAGGATAGTTTATATAAATCTGTAGAAGGTACAGGGTACAAATCAGGCAAAATATTTCCTGGTAATGTTGAATTTAGGGACTGTTTTGGGACACAAGAGCAAGCTTTGGACACCTTTGAGATTCTTATCTTACATTTTACAGAAGTGGTCCCTTCTATAAAAGAATCTAACAAATATTTTACAGTAAATATAGGCAGTGACAAAGTAAGTGCAGCCCTCCGTATCTCCCCATACTAGTGGATTCACTAGACTCTCTTCAAAACTGCAGTGTAACGTGGGTTACTACTTCCACCACACCTCAGCTGCTAGGACTCTTGACCTTTAAATGTTAGGAATAATAAAATACATTATTAACAAGTAGTCAATTAACAAATTAATGCCCCTCTGGTAAATCCAAACAGTAATGTTTTGAAATACTGCCACCTTCTGATAAGTTTGGGGTGGAGAACTTAGTTATAAGGAATTTGTCAAAGTTTTTATCAACAGCAGTAATTTAGTTCCTGAGTTTACAATGTTACAGCCAAGTTGCACCATCTGTTTTGCAAGGCCAACCTTCACTTTATGTGAGACTATGTATACAGTAGTATAAAGAGATGAAGAAAATGCAGTATGATTTTTTACAAGTGATGGGAGAGACAGCAGCAAACTTGTTTGAAGTTAGGAAAAGCACTTAGGTGCATTATATGTGAGTTTCAGGATTTACAAGCTCAGAGCCTATGTTTTAAGTTGCGTCAGCATTAAATGTATTAGAGAATTGCAACTAAAATGTTGGTATGACCTGCAGGATGAGCTTGGCCACTGGAAAGGTATGTGTACTTTGAGTCTTAGAGAAGCAGACTTCCCTACTCCTGCGTGACACCCGTCTCTGACATGTGTCCATGAAGGGTTGATTTCTTTTACCATTTTTACTTTGCTGTCATTCAGATGATACTTGTCTGCATACTACCTTTGTGTATATTTTAATTATCCAGATGGGATTTTATGTGTCCAGCCCCATATCATTACTATATTACTTAAACTTGGCAGTGATACTTAGAAATAACTTTCCCCAAGCTGGTATTTTCTTGCAAAGTTCATCCAATTTCAGGTTTCAAAATGTCCTTTTTGCCGTGACAATATATATTGTGTACCTAAATGGCTCACGTTATTTAAATACCCTCGATAGGGAAATTCTGCTTTGCAAAGAAAATAATTGTTTAAAAGAATTAGAAATTAATACAAAATCTAAGCTATTGTGACCTGAAAGTTACCATTTCAAACTCTCAGAATCTAGGCAATCCAAAGTTGCTTGAATTTCCTTTGATTCACTTGAATTTATACAGGTTCTTTGTTGGGGTCCAGTGAGATCAGGATGCCTATGTCACACTCCCACCCGTGGGGTTGTTATGGACCAGGCTGATGCCAAGGGCCTGGCTGCACCATGTTTTGCTCCAAAGGGTGCAAAAGGGATGTGCTTGTGTCATAGGCACAGTGGTTTTTTGCCCAATAAAACGGGTATTTTGAGATGATGTCTGAGAAAGCAGATTCCTCCTTGAAGTGCTATTTGGGACAGTAACAGGAATTCCAGCAGTAAAGAGAGAGGGTGAGTTGTTTTGAAGCCACAGCATTGCTTTCTTGTGAATTCATCCCATATCATAATCTTCATCCTATCCAGAGTACCTTGAGCAGCACCTATGGGACACGTAGTAGGAGCATGCAAACTTGAACATATGCATTGCCCAGGCAGTAAGGCAGTATCAGGGCTTGGGTGGGGAAATCACAGTGGCTGCCCATGGGGACTGAGATTCTTCCAGTGGCCAGTGAAAGTGTCTGTACATTTTATTTCACATATTCATCAGCTTCTCAGATTTCCCACTCATTACATGGCTTTCGTTTTGGCGTGATTTTTTTGACTTTCAGTTTTCCACCTTGGTAATATTTTAAGTCATTAGCTGATTTCAACCTAATTTTAGGGAAGAGGAGTCTGGAGTATCCTGAGTTTCTGCAAACTTTCTGAAAATACGCAGTCATGTAAAGGACTAAAACCCGTATCAGTGCCTCACTAAAGGGAAAGACTGAAAATTGAGCTCAAATGTGTAATTGTACACCAGGGAATCCATGTGCGAGAGAGAGTTACCAAATGAAAGTACTCAGAAACTATACTTCAAAAATTCTTCTGCTTGTGTAATTACTTGTACATTGGCTTTGATAACTCCAAAGCAAGCAAAGTGGTTTGTGTTCAGCCAAAGGAGCTAAGTGCTGCACCAGGACTTGTACTGCAGTCTGGCTGATAATGGCAGGTGAATGTCAAGCTCTGTTATGCACAGATGGAGCGCCCTGGAGATGAAGCCTGTTATAACCAGTAATAGGCCATTTGTGTCATTACAAACTGAAAATAAGAACCATTTTTTCATCAGAAAGGAGCATAGGCTTGACTCCTGAACACTTAACACAGCACATGGAGGTATGCTGTCATCCCAAGATGCTTATCTTCCTGGCTAGTTTCTAAATACGCCTTTCTTGTTTCAGTTTAGTACAGAAAAATCTCTTCTGTTGAACAGTAAAAACTTCGTCTCTTGAGTTTTAAATAAGAGACTATCCCATAGCAGAGTTTTAGAGCTTCACAGACTCTGCTAGATGCAAATGACAAGCCATATAGTGAGATTTGATAGCAATTTCCAAGTGTTTTTAAAACAGATCTTAACCATACGTAGTGTGCCACTTCTACTGTTGTATACTGAGCTCAGTAGAAGGCAAGTAACATAATTGCCTTCAGCAAAATTGTCAAACAAGGAAACCTTTTAAAACTACATAGAGGGGGGAATGTAATGAGAGCCCTGGAAGGAAGAGGCTAAGAGAAGAAAAACTGGCAGGGAACATTAATATATACTTTTAACCAGTCTTTTCACAGAAAGAAGAATGACTCAGAGGTTTCACTATTCTAGTTCTTTTTTCAGTGAAAGGATTTTGTATGTGCTACTATTTAAGACAGAAATGCTTATTTCCCCGGTGTTATTTTACATTTCAGTTCGGAAGAGCAAGAGGAAGCTTAATTTAGCCTGTTGAGTCCAACTCCACAGTAATACAGCATATAAAACTTTCAAGAAGTGAAAGGTGTACTGAGCTCACATTTCCGATGGTTTTCAGGATAACTCCTTGGCAGTTATAATCATATGTCATGCTAGACATAAATTATTAGAAATTATTTGCTACAGCCTGCATTCATATTACCTCCCAGGGACCTCTCAGACTGAATTTATGAAGACAGATGTTTTCTGAACATTTCTGTCTAAAGAAACTACAGATGCAGGGCAAATCAAGTTTTGATGAAATAAGGGCTCCAGATTTGAATTGCTGACTGATACCTAAGAGTTAGAGAGCACACCCTTCTCCAGGGGCAGTTAGGGGTGACTGTCAGCAAGGATAGTGGTATCTTGCAGCAATTCCTGCTGGAAAGATTGTTGTTTCCTTCATGATAGAGACAGGTGCCGCTGAGCAGCAGTCACTTAGCTGGTTCCTCTCCTGCAGGAGTATTGTGGAGACATGGCACAGGACTGAGAAGAGCCTTAAAGGTCTTTCATTTGGGTGAGCTGAAAGCAGTGAATCAAAATTGTCTGTAAGTAAGGGCAGGTGACAGTCTCCTGGGCCTTACTGGTTTAATATAAATCTGCAAAATATAACTAAGTATCACGTTATTTGTGGTGGTTGTAGCTGTATGCATCAAGGCTCTGTGGTACACTGTGATTGTTTCCAGCTTTCATTTCCTTGTTCTGGAAAGTGCTCTTCTTCCCCTTTTTTGCTGCAGCCCTTGTCTGCTTGTGCTGTAAGGCAGTATGGCACATCAAGCAGCTCACAAATCATAAGCAATAGAAAACCTTTGTCTGTGAGATGTAGGTAGCTTGCTCTGAACATTGTAGATTTCACCACCACCTTTCCTTTTAAAAGTTGTCCTTGCCCTTTGAGGAAATTTCTGGCATGAATCTAGAAATGCCATCCATCCTGTGTCTTCTTACCCAGATCCCAAGATCTCATCTGCCCCAGATGGGCATGGGTGAACAGTTCTGACTCCATATACCTGAAGACTGTGGAGAGCCTGAATCCCAGGTAACCCTGCGAATATAGGGAGTGCAAGATAGCAACGAGAAGGGCTTTATCCCGTTGCCTGGTCTGTATTACTGGAGCCAGTGGGGATAAGGTGTAGCAGCCTAGCTATTCAGAAAACCCTACTGTGCACTGCATTGTGTGTCTGGGTGTAGTATAATAACCTGGCCCTGAGTGATGGGGGAAGGAGTCTGACAGCAAAAGCTTTTAGTATAGAGATGTGTGAATAGAGGAATTCCATAATTAACAATCATGACCAGCACAGGTGACATTTCTTTCTAGTTAATAGCTGCTGGTGTGAAAGGCCCCAAGGCAGAGCCTCAAGCTGCTAAGCTAGCAAGTGAATTGCTAGGCTATTTGACCTGCAGTTCATTCTTAATATATATGGTGAGGCTATGAAAAACCTGAGCAAAATCTTCACAGAGACTTCTGCTTGGGCTGTGTGGGAATGCCAGCAAGTTTGTATTTGGGATTGAGGCAGATTTCTCATGTTAGTAGTAAGGTTTGCACTAACTCTTTAGGAAGATGCAGAACTGTAAGCATCACTTGTGCCTTCCAGAGGGGAAGCAAAGAAAGTCTTATGCACCTGAGAAAGTGTAAACAATTATAACTGAATTCTGCAGTAGGAAGATTATGGAGATTTCCGCCCTTAGGGCCATGAAGGTTGACACATGATAAGCAGGTGAACTGAAAAAAAGGTGATGCTGAAAGAGGTGATGGCATCTAGACTATCACTTCTTGCAGTGTCTCCATGCCTGGAGATTCCTTCTCCGACTCTTCTGACAAAAAGGGATGAAAAAAGGTACATGGCTCCGAGTGGTTCTGCAGGCAGGAGAACGGGGCTTGTGACCAGAAGCAGGAGATGGGGCAGCTGTTTGGCAGCCAGACACTGCATTGGTGTTCCCTGGCTGTTGCTTTTATCGGTGATTCAGAAATGGGTCATGCTCTGCACATCTGGGCTTGCTAGAAGCAGTTTGGCTGCTTTGGCAGTGCAGTATCACCCTGCGGTACCACCCTGTCAGCGTGGGATGCAGCAGTCAGCTCTGCCAGGGAGACTCACACGTCACAGGCTGAGCTGGGTAGCCTGATGCAAACTGTTTTTAAACTGAGATTATGGTTTCTGCAAGTCCTGATCACTTCATAAATTCAGCTTTGGCCAACTTATTTGGGGGTTTAGTCCTTTGTTTTCAAAGGACTGATTAAAATACTCCACTGTGCTGAACTTTGAGTAGAAGTTGTTCCCAAAGCTTTTTTTCTGATTACCAGCTCACCATAAAATCTGTTATTGCCCACTTTTAATCCTGACTATCAAAACCGTTTGTCTCCACAGATTGCCAAGTGAATAGCTACAGATGTTTATTGTGCTGAACACAGTAAGACACACTAACAAATCTACTGTAACAAGAAGTAACCCATTACGGCAAGAAAATACTTTGTGCTCTGAAACAAATATCTTTAGACTTCAGTCTGAAATACAACCTACTTTCGTGTTTTCTGCACAGCTAGCAATTTTACTGTATGACACAACAAATCTCAGTGCAAAATAACTGGGTTTTATTCTCTACTGAAAAACTGGACCTGCTGCATGGTAGCATATGGGAATTGGACTGAAGGAATGGACTCTTCCCTGCAACTGGGTTTTCATGAAGCTCTGCAGACAGAGCTTTTGATACCATCTTATTCTCCACAGAAGTCATCAGGTTTACAAACTAATACTGTATGTGTGCTGTGCTAAAACAAAAGCCATGGGACAAGTTCTTAGCTGATATGAAGAACTGCAACACCAGGCATGACATTTAAAATAGTTCTTTCCTGTCTCAAAGATTCATCCCACTTTGACTTCATATTAGATCCCTTATTTCTAGGCACCAACAGCCTCTGCCCAGTCAGCCCTCTCTCCTTCTGTTCTCCCATCTCATCAGAACGTGGTACTTAGTGTGTGCCTAGTTTTCTTCATAAATTCTGCTATATCATTTCAACTGTTGACTCTTAGCACCTTGCTGTAATTCTGGTGGATTTTTCTACTGCATGCATAGCACATCTCTGGCACCCAGGCTATTTCTGTACAAAGTGCAAAGTCCCAGCTTCCACCACATGAAGAGCTACAACTAAGTAAAGAAAACAGAGATTTTTTTGTTTTTTTGTTTGCGTAAGAACATAAAGCTACTGAAATCACTGTCTGCCCATCCCTTTTAGACCCCCTCCAATCATTCTCCAGTAGCTTAGGAGTCTATTGACCAATTTAATGCAGAGCTGACACAAAGGACAGGGATCTTAAAGAGGCTTAGTCACTGTAATATGAATAAAAATCTGTCTCCTTTACTTGGTTACCTATAGCAAAAATTGCTATATGAATCTGCCTGTTATCACACACTACAGCATTCACAGGAAGGAGGCACAGTCCCCATCCCAGGAAAACTTTTGCATATTCGATAGCAGAGGTTCCAGAAAAAGAGACAAAAACCCCATACCAAGACCTGAGTGGGACTTCTCAAAGTTTCAGTGTGGGCAAAATAACACCGTTTTCTCTCCTCCTGAGGGCTTTTTTAATCATTCAGTTCAAGTGATAGAATGCTGGCAAATTTATAAGATGCTGAAAGCAAGATCTCGTAATAGTCTGTTGGGCAACTTAGTTTGGTGATCTTCTCGGGGCTGGCTAATAAATGGGTTAATAGATGTCAGTCTTCATAATTCCAGATTGTGCAGCCATGTCACTGGGAAGAGACTCTGTCATTTTGGAGCTAGGCTGCTGGAGGAGCATAGGGGTGTTCTGCACTGCACCACCACCCTGGGAAGGAAGAGGTGATAAAAAGATGCCATGATTTTTTGGTGGGATTTTATATGTACTGCTACTAGGGGAAAAAAAAAACCAACCAATTGAAAAAGAAGCCAAGTGCAGTTGCTTTTTTCGTAGCAGTTGCAAGTGCTCTTTGTGTTAGTAACGTTTAGCCTCATCACAAAAGTATGCAGTCATCATCACTTGCATTCTCTCACTTCTTTCATCTGTGTGGCTTTCACTGTGCCTCTATTCACGATTGTGTGTTTTAGAGAAACCTCAGCTAGAAACCTCTCTAGTGGAACCCCACCTGCTTAACAGTTGACATATCAGTTTGTTTCGATGGAGTGAATATTAAAATTAATGTAAAATATAGTAAACCCCAAAGATTAAATTAAAATAACAACAGAGATATTACTTACTGAAAGGAAATGAATTGACAAAATTAAACCATAGAAGATGAATTAGATTTTCCATGGAGTTCAGTTCCTACGAAGCAACTGTATAAACAGGCATGGAAGGGCTCAGCCTCTCTCTGCTCCCATGGTTTTCTGTGGGAGCAGCTGGGCATAGCTAGTTTCTAGATCTGGTCCTTTTGAACCTTTTCATTCACACTTGCGTTATTCGTCCTAGTTCATCGCTAATTGATGAGATGCAGCCGGTATGACCTAGGATGAGTAGTGTTGTGTGTGACATGCGATATCTTTGCTGTGATGAGATGGGATGATTTGAGTAGGTCCCCTCCAGAAACCACTGTTGATGGGGAAATCAGTCCATCAGCAGTGGTACAGTCTTAATCTTGAACAACTCTGTCACTGGCTCTGATTTCGATAAGTTTTAGCAAGGGCTGTAGGCTGCTTGCAAGATATATATTTGAGTGTTTTCCTGAAAATGAATGGATTTATAGTTTCTTTTTAAGCTTCTCTTTCAACTGAGCCCCTTGATAGTTTCCAGTATGATTGTTAATGCACAGCAGATACAGTTCAGTTCCACACTGCAAAAGAGAAATAATATCCTAATTGTACTGGAGACTGTGAATTAATTCCCAGGTGTTACAACTTTGTTCCTTCCTACCTGGAGGGATGGGAAGGGACAGGCCTATCTTCTGCTCCTCATAGAACAGCAGTCAGAGCATATGGGACTGTCTGGGCAATCCCATGGAGAGAAGGGCTGTCTGAAGGTGAAGATATTTCTGCATTCAGGTTTTGCCACTTTGGTTCTTTTTTATGGCACTGGACAGGCTGTATTTGTGAAATGACAGCTCGGAAAAGACAGCTAATACCTGCATGCAGCCCTATGGTTACCCCCCTGCCTTCTCTGTTCTTGTCCTGTCCTCTTTCACACTGATCTGATCTGTAATCCAGTGTTGTTCCCTGTCCTGGAGGTTCAGGTCCTGGTTCCACGAAATGGTGAGTGTCCTGAGGAGGTGGCATGGACCAGGTGGACATCACTTGACAGGCTTGTGCTTGTATGTGGCACTGCCATGAAGAACTCAGACTCTTGGGTCGTTTGAACTGGACAAGGGCAATGCATAAGGAAGTGCAAGGTCCCTTGTTTCCTGTTTGCCTGGCAGAAATTGTTAATTTGAGCTGGTGGTTTGGCAAGAGAAGAAAGCATGTTTTATTACCTGGTCTATATTGGGTGGGTATGGAAATGAGGTGAACATCTGTCATCTCACGTGACTGAGAAACGCGGATGCTGAGGCAACGTATTCATCCCCATTCTCTCCATTCTGCCTGTTTCCCAAAATGCATTTGCACTGGCACTGTAGGAAATGGGTGTAAACGAAAATGTGGACTAACATCCTATAATCCCCCTTATCTCATTCACAAAAAGCTAATATCAGCAATAAGTGAACTCCAGGTCATCTCAAGCAGTGGGTAAGTTTATGTTCCTTAAAGAAATAAAATGCCACGTGAAGTCTGACACTGAGCTTTAAGATCAAACACGTGCATAAATAACTACCTTATCCTGTAGTATAGGCATCAGCAATGACCTAGTACCTGAGTTCTGCTTGGCCTGGGGGGATTTTTTGTTTGCTTGCTTGGTAAATTTTCTAGACAGTTGGGGCTGTTCAGCCTGGAGAAGAGAATTCTTTCGGGAGACCTTACAGCAGCCTTCCAGTACATGAAGGTGGCCTACAAGAAAGCTGGAGAGGGACTTTTTTACAAGGGCATGTAGCGATAGGACAATCAGTAATGGCTTCAAGCTGAAAGAAGGTAGATTTAACTTTGATGAAAGAAATAAATTCTTTACTGTGAGGCGTTGGAACAGGCTGCCTAGAGAAGATGTGGATTCCCCTCTCCTTGGAAGTGTTCAGGGCCAGGTTAGATGGGGCTTTGAGCAACCTCTCTAGTGGAAGTGTCCCTGCCTGTGGCAGGGGGCTTGAAACTAGATGTTCTGTAAGGTCGCTTCCAACCCAAACCATTCTATGATTCTATGAAATGTCTCTGAAAGCTGATACAAAAGACTGACGGTGGGTCTCTTATGCTAGAGAGAGCACTTCTGATGGTGCTGAATCCCTGATTCCAGTTACTTCAACAGTTTGACTGGTGTCTCCTATGTTTGGAGAGTAATAATCAGTGGTGGAAAAAAATGACTATTCCTGTGCAGCTACTGCAAAACCGTAACATTTTCTGACAGTGACTTCACCTAGTCACATGCTTAGTGTGTCCCCAGAAAGCTGAATTTTAAAAGGTGATATGTTTTCCATTAATGGCTGTCACATAGCAATGAGTTTGATTCCAGGTAGGCTCATTATATCAGGCTTACCTTGTTATAGATTGTGTTGGGAAACACACACTGTGTAGATGCGACTTACTAAATTATCTGTGTGAATCGGGAGGTGGTAACTTTGAGCATGTTGTGTATCTGACCCAGTTGTGAATATAGCCACTTTAAGGGCTGATGTGTTTAGCATAATAGCTAATCTGTCTCATTTAACAGGCGCTGTGTATAAGCTTGTATGTGATATATCTGACTTGGTGCGTGGCATGTCTGACTCAACAGTTGAATAACATTACTCATTCTGGAATGTATCTTCTTTAGTGGAGAATATATATACACATACACACACCCATTTAAATGTTTTGTTAGCAGATGATCAAGAACACACCAGAATGGATCAGTCCTCTTTAGTATGAGGAAGGGGTTTTTCTCCATGTACATCATTCCTCTCACTTGACCATTATTTTACTTATCAGCTGCTGGGATGCATTCAAAGCCTGATGGAAACCTCTGACTTCCAAGTGCTTTGGATCAGGCCCTGTAAGCCAGCCCAATCAATCAGCAGGCAAGACTGAAAGTAGGTAAAATTCATTGCATATCTTCCTGCTCTGTAGTCCCATAAGGTGTCCCAAAGCAGCATTTCTCTTTTCTTTGCCAGACAGCTGTGTTGTATTTACCTTCAAATAAGATGAGGTGGGAAACTCATAGTCTTGAGGTTGATACAGCCTACATTTTTACTTCTTCCACAGTCTGTTGTGGTTTGATTTGGGTTTTTTTCAGTGCATTAGTGCAGGGTAAAGTAAAAGTGCATGGGAGTCTGTGATGGGCAAAATCTGTTTGCAGGCTTTCTGGGCTCTCAGCATAGGGAAGGTTCCCAGCCCCTCAAAGAAGTAATTGTAGCTGTTTTCTGATCACTGCATACTCTACCATCCCTGCTGTAACTTAGTCATCTACCCGGTCAGGGATCAGCACACAAACTTTCAACAGCCCATGCTCTGCAGGATCACATATTTTTTCTTAAAAGGGCAAGATATTTGGCAAGATTTGGAAGCCTAGCAGTGCAGTGCTGCAGGCTAGCTAGTACTCAGTACCATGGAGGCAGGGTGGGGATTCAGCGTCCCCAGAACTGCACTTAAGACCAAGCAATAGCAGAATATCGAAATGTGGCTCAGAAGGGAAGAAGGGCTGCCTCCCAGGTGGAGCTGGCTTTCCTAGATGAACGGTAGGAGAGCGAATGCTTATCTGTTGAGTTAGCAGAATGCCTAATGGGAAGGGAAACTGATCATCTGATTAGCATTGGCACGTTATCCTTCAGCAGCAGGTTGCCTCAGGCGATGGGCATGGAGCTGTTCATCCCGCGCAGGTTTCATGTTGTTCTGCTCCGTTTAGCTTCTGCTTTGATTTGCTTCACTTATTTCTCATTTGGTGGAAGATGGAATCAATAAATCTTGAATACAAGTTGCTCAACAGAGGGCTGCACTATTTTTATTCTTTACGGGCATGTATAGCTGCACACTTGTCCGCCTGTGCTGTTAGCATGTTTACTCTTAATGTTGTGCAGCTTTCGATATTGGTGGGAACAGTCTCGCTGCTGGCTATTTTTTTATTTTTATTTTGTAAGAGATGAGTCCCCACCGTGCAAATCTCCAGTGGTGCATGCTGTTGATGAAGCCACATGATTAACACCATAAGCCTGCTGGTCAAAACGCTATGGGTAGCAGAGCCATTAGTACAACACGGAGAATCCCAAGCTTTGCTTTACATTGCTCAGTCACTGCGCTCCAAGCTCCCTTTTTTCTCATGTGATAAATCTAGTGGGTTTTTTTCTGATTACCACATTAAAAAAAGTCTCTGGAAAGGATAAGTGAAAAGTTGCCTGAAACAGAAGTTTGCGTCTTTGGTCTTGCTTCCAAAACCCTTCACTGCAGCTGCTAAGAAATGTTTCAGTTCTGTTTCGCCTGCAACCATTACCAAGTAGAAGATACCCATGCTTTCTCTATTAGTTTTAGGTGAAACTAGGAATGGGAAACTCACCTCCACCTTTCTTGAGTGTCCTGGTCTAGAATCCGCTGTGTGGTGAGCAAATAGCACAAGTGAGATAACGCTCTTTGTGGGCCTTTTCTCTAAAACCTGTTCCGAACTATCTGATACAAATCAGAGCGCTTCCTCACAGGGAAAAGCATCTGTCAGGAAGAGTAATGCACAGGCTGTTTATCTACCTGTTTTGCACTGTTCACTGTGAGATGGGAATGATTTGTGATACTGTTGATTCTCCAGCATTTATGGAAGTGGCAGCAGAGAAAGCTCTCTTGAGTTCAAAGCTGTCCTAAAATTTGGTTGTAATATAGGTTGGAAGTGGTCTCTGGAGGTCTCTGGTCCGAACCTTTGCTCAAAGTAGGTCCTATAAAAGCAGGTTGCTTGGGTCTTGTTCAGCTGAATTTTGAGTCTTTCCAAGAATAAAGATCCCAAAGCCTCTCTGGACCCTTGTGCCAATGTTTGATCACACTTAACTCAGGATATCTCCTTTGTGTTGCAGGATTAGTAGCAGAGGAAGCAAAAATAGTTACCAGATACTGGCAGCTCTCTGACACTTCTACAGTCAGTGCTGAAAGGGTCCAGGCTTCTTCGGGACTGGAGGCAAATAAATATATATCCTTATGTCTTCAGTGAGATCAGAGATGTCAACATTGGCTGTGTTGGAATACAACATCCCGTACACGACCTGGTAGGTACGTAACTAAAATACATACCAGCTTTTCAAATGGCTGCAAAAGAATTTAATGGGGGCTGAGCACACTGGGAAAGCTTGCTGTGTTCTTGTAACTCTCCCCTGAGCTACTGTTGTTGGCTACTTTCTAGTTGCATGTTTATTTTGAGTTTTATTGGAACGATGGAAAAATTTATATGAAAATAGTAGTCAGGTACTTTTGACAGTAGGATACCTACAAATAGGAACCTACCAGCATTTGTTATGCTAAAATAGTGACTAGCAGTAGGGTTCTAGGTTATTTATTTTATAGTATCTGCAAACAAACTGTGGGTTGTGTCACCTACAGGTAGGATTCAAAGAAACTGCGACACTGTTTTCAAAGATTTCTTTAGTCAGGATGATATGTGTCTTTTAATATTTTTGTGTTGCCCTTTCAGTAAAATAATCAGAGTAAAACTATGTACAACTTCAAACCCTCCCCCCAGCAATAATCAACTTAAGCCATAATTTTGAAGAGGTTATTGATGTGGGTTGCCTGTTTTGAGGAACTGCAAATGAGCCTGATTTCCAGAGAGAAGCTGATCATATGCCTCCTGTAAACCGTGTCCTTGTAAGTTGAAATATTGACCTCTATAATTTTGATTTCCCATTATTCTAGCAAACCTTTTAAATGGGAAATGAATTCTTTCTTTTAATCTGACCAAACATGGCAGTTAAGTTATAACTGTTGTCTACAGAGGTAAGCTGTAGTGCTGCAGACATTTGTCGTGTGAGAATTTGCTGCAGCACAGAATTAGTGCTGAAAATGTTCATGCCCGTCCTCTTTCAGTATTAAAGTGAGTCAAGTTTACTGTAATTAGTTTGCACGTGGAAAACTTTCTCTCTGACAAGAGATAAAGAAGATGATTTTGAGTTACCACAATTATGTCATAAACTGTACTTATCCAGAAGCCTGCCTCTTCCAAAGTAGATGTATTTGTAGTGCATATTCAGTATATACCCCTTTTGTGGTTTCCACACTCTAGCCACAATAACTGACAGCTGAAAACATCATTGTAAGGCTGTCAAATGTGCTGTCTGCATAACTGGGGATCATCTAACTATTCCTCAGCTTCACATATCAAACTGCTGGGAACTGATACTTCAGCACTTGTTATTGGCAACAGTAGGTGGAATTGAGTAATGCGGTCTGAGTGTCAAAGGCCTGTGGTGCTGACAGGAATATTAACCTTAAATCAAATATACCACAATAGTGGTGCCAGGTTAGAGTGTGATGCAGGATCTTGCAAACCAGCCTGGGCTTGGTTAGACCTTACTTGTGGGAATATTTCTGTTGGCTAACAGAGGTAAGGATCGGTAGGCTGGTGCTCTAGCAACGATCTGTTTAACTCAAAACTGGGAACCAAGCAAGTGACGCGTGAGATGGCTCCGTGCTCTGCTGAGTGCATTCCCAGTTGTCCTGCAGCTCTGCCATGCTGCAGAGGCTGGTGAAGAGCAGGGGACAGCTCATCCTGGTTAGGCACCATCGCTGCTGCTCCCATCTGGCTTCTGTCGTAAAATCTTTCAGTGATGGCTGGCCTTGCACTTGCTGTATTAAGTGGAGTTTGCAGGGCAAATATCTAAAATGTCATTGATTTAGAGGCAGCTTGTGACATTCTTTCTTGCAGCAAATAGTTCCCAGTTGCAGAAAGGGCCCCACTGCCTCAATTTAGCTGCTCCTAGTGCCCACAGTGAACTGATAAGGGAAGGTGTCTGACTCCTGCCTCCGTGTTAGCAAATCAACCGCAACTATTGGTGGAAGTATTGTGAGGAAATGTCTGGGTACTCATGCAGTCAACTTGCTTGACTGATAAGTTTATTTAGTGGCTTATGGTCCTTCTAGATGCCACTGTCATATATCCTGTTGCCTTTAGTGACTCTTCCAGCACAGTTGCTCTGGTGACAGGGTTGGCCAGCTCTCTTTTCATAATTAGGTCCTAGACTATTGCAGGTTTTACATGTTCTTGAAGGTCTGTATGTTTGGTTTATTCACTGTGTTAAACAGAGATGATGCAAAAGGAGCAAATAGTGCTGAGTTGTGGGGCAGAAATCTGATTCCAGCTAACTGTACCTGGAAAACCTTTGGGGAAGGGCACTGAAAAATTGTTTTGCAATTATGTGGAGTTTCTCATCAGGGATTCAGCTAACAATACCCAGAGCAACCCAGCAAGCAAGAAGCATAAAGCCAGGAGCTAAGCAAAATACAGAGATTTCATTATAAATTAGTGTTGGAAATTAGAGCCAGGCTGTGAAATAACTGCAATTAAAATTCAGGGAGCAAAGAAGAAAAAGCTTACCTAGTGACCTCTGCTTGCTGCAGAGGGTTAGAAAAGAAGCTGTGCTGCTTTGTATTCTAGCATAACTTGCACATTACTGAAATTGTTAGGAATTTAAGGGAAAACCTAGGGACTGATTCTTAACTGAGGAAAATCAGCATAGCCCAGCTGATATCAAGGCCGCTAAACTGATCTACAAGAGCTAAACATGTGCCTCTAAACCAACAGCTGCCCTCTCACTATGCCAGTGTAGATGGAAAACGAAGCGGCTTTTTTCTGTCAAATCCATGTGTTGATCCTGAACTACATGTCTCTATTCAATGGATATGAACTGTTCAGGAGTAAAGACAATGATCTCAAAGTTAACTCCAGGGGAAGAGGAATAGATCCATAATAAATCAGATCAGTACAAGGTGATTTTTTTGGTGATGGTTTGTTGAGTTTCTTTCAATCAATTTTTTTTACTAATATGAAACCAAATTGTTCCCAGTTCAGATTTCTTATGAACACTAAAACCCTAAAATGCCAAACCCCCCAAAAAATTAATGCCAGGATTCTAACACAAGAGCTCCCTGGAAATGAATTCAAAGGCAGCCAAATAAAACAATATATTAAAATATACAAAATACTGCAATTTATAAGAAAGTCACTGAATTATTGAAATTCCATATGAGAGATGTCACAGCAGTGCTTCTAATCAGCCTCATTAAAAAAGCACACCATCCTTTTCTTTTTTCCCCTCGTTTGATGTCAAGAAGTGTATTCTAAACTTAAAATGATGTATGCAGTTCAGTCAGATTGATCTGGAAAGTTCAAAGATGCTGTAATTTTCTGAGCGTTTATGCTTTATCCTATGTAGTGGAAAGTATGTTGCATGTATACACAGTGTAATCCTTTTAATACTCTGTTGTAGACTACAAACAGAAACCACTCTACTGCAGAGTGAAAAAATAAGCAGCCTCTGTAGAACAGCTCTGTGCTGACCTTTACTGTGCTGTGTCCATACTCAATGCAATCAACGCAGTAAGTGTCTCACTCACGGGAGTGCTTTGTTCTCCCCAACTGATTATTTTGTTATAAATTTTCATACGGCGTTTGCGAGCTGCCTGATAATTGTAACATCAGCTGGCAGTTTGGAGCTCAAGGGCAGCCTCCGGACCCCTGCTCTCCAAACAAGAGTGACATTCTCGCCACCGAAGAGGCGCACAGGGCTTGCGATGGCAGTTTTGGTGAATGATGCACCATCTGGTAGCCCTCACCATATGAATGTGTTTGGGCAGAGCTGCCTCCAAAGGATGCTGATATCACTGTGGTGCTCCATACCTAGGGTGCCCAAATGAGTGTGAGGGGCAATGTGCTGCTAGAGGGGCTCTGTCAGTGTTGGTTCTTGCAAAGAGGAGCTCCTGTTTCAGCAGGCAAAAGGCTTGTTATTTCCACAATGGGACAGAGACCAGGTTTTCCATACATTCTGTGTCTGTAGAGCAGTAGCCCGTTCAACAGACTGCAGAATGGACCTTGCTTGCTTAAGGCCTGTAGCAGGGAATAAACCCAACAGGCATAATTGGAGCTACATCTGTTTACACCAGCCAAAATATGTGACCCGTGATCTGTGATTACTTTGGTGGAGCAGAGTGCTACAGGGCAGGGATTTTTCAGCGGGCCTTTACCTACTTGAATTGCCTGGCCATCTACAAGTTACAGAGACTGTAAACAAGGGGAAATTGGGATGGCAAACCAATCAATTACAAAATGTTGAAAAGATCAAGAAGTGGCAGCAATGCTGCTAAAGCCAGTATGGAAAAGCCTTTCTCCTCCAATAACCTCATTCTTGTGACAAAGATTATAACAAGATGGAAAATGGCACAACATGAATGCATTCTGGTGGCAATGATTGCTGTGAGAATTGGGACTGGTTCGTACTTCACCCACTCAGTCTATCTATCCTAGATGCTGTATCCCAGGCAACCCAGGCAGAAGGTGTTATATTTATTATGTCCCCGTTGCTTTTTATCTCTTGTAGTGAAACCCAACATTAAATTCTGTTTCCAGCTTCCACTCTTTTAAACAAGCAGGAGAATGTGGCAGCGTCACCTTCACTCAGTCTCCGAATTAGCCCAGTAGAATATATTTCATTCTTCTCTGTCTGAGAAGGTCTGTGCCATGGGTCTCTAAAGCGGTTGCAGCTAGCACATTTTCTGCCTCCTCTCGTACAAGGGCCTGCCCTTTGCTTTTGGAGGTGGGATTGGTTTCATTTCCACTACACAGCATGTTTAAGGCCTTAAAGGAGACGGGGTCTGGAGACCGTACATAAAGCTTGAGAAATGGCATGATACCTGTCTGGAAAGGGTAGTGCTTACCCTGTCTGTAGAGGGTCTGCTAGATAGCTAAAGGCCCTGTATATATAAATATATAAATATATGAATTTTATATAAGTAGAAGAAATTTCAGCACATTGGAAGATTTCTGTGCTCAGCTTGTGAAATCTTTTTTCTTTTTTCTGTATTGAAAAGGCTTCTTTGAGCCATTGAAAATACTCTTTATATCCCAGAGGTTGTTAGCGGCAGGAGGTGTGGAGGGAGAAACCAGCTTTGGCAGTCACGGGATCCAACTTGCCAGGTCAGATCTCTATTATATTTGATACGTTAGTGCATGTTAAGGTCATCTGGGTAAGATCAGAGCTGGTAGCTGACAAGAAAGAGGTGACAGCTTCTTACAGCTGCCTTTGAATAGAGCTTGCGGTGCAGCTCCTCTCTCTCCATGCAAAGCTTAACATGTCAGCATAAACTGCTGCTGTTGTGGTGGCAGTTTCACCTGAAAAATGGTTTTAGAGTTTGCCACCATGCAGCTTTCTGCTGCCACCTCCCAGACGACTGCACGTGCAAGTGCCACAAAACATGCGTTAGTTAAGGAATGATGTAGCTTTCGTCTTTTCCTAATGGGCCACTTTCCTTGTGCCCAGTTCCAGTGTAAACTGTGCATCCCGGCGGGGTTGGCCATAGGATGCAAGGCCTGTAGGCTCACAGCGAAGGCCTCTCTCTCTTGCAGGCTGTTTCTGGCCCCAAGATATGTTGGGTTTAGTGAAGTCAACTTAGTTTTATTTCAGCAATCTCTGCCAGCTATGTGATGCTGTAGCCTGTAATTGGGAATGTCAAAAACGAACAGTGAAGTGTCGGCAGCAGTCCAAAGTGGCTCCATCTTCTCTGAGCTGGCAGCACTTGTTCCTGGTCTTCAGGGCAGGACTGTGAGACCCAGATAAAGTCACAACCTGTAAGTGCTTACACTAGCTTGTGAGCTGCTTGCTGTTTTGGATCTCTGGTCACTACTCAGTTCCAGTGGACCAGAGTGGGGAAGAAATGGTCGCAGCCTGGGACCGCAGCCTGTGCTCCTGGCCTAGAGGAACTTATCTGCTGCCGACTCAGGGTCACGTGCAAACGGATAAGCCAAGGGGATCCACACATTCATAAAGACAGAAATCCTACTCTAATCCATTACTGTCGCAAGACGTAAAGCATAAGTGAGTATAGCAGTTTTCAACACAAAATTTGAATTTGCTTTTGTTTTGCCTTCTGTTATCCTTAGCTGAAATGCTCCATACTCCTTAGCAAACCAGGGGTCAGGACTTAGAGTGATAGGTGCTCCTTGGTCTTCACCTATGCCCAGAGAGCTGCAGAAGGCTTTTCCTGCAAGGCTAGGGAAGTCTTCATTAAGCAGCTAGGGAAGAAAGAAATTCCTGTCCTGGTGATGAGGGAGAAATGCCTCCTTCTGCGTGACATTCTGCTTTTCTTCAGCCTTACCAGCATCAGGTTGGTGTGTTGCCCTCACTGTGGGTGATCCATTTGCAGAAGAATAGTTCAAAAGTCACAGCTGCTGTTTGAGAACCCTTTGAAAGTTCTTCTGTCCCTTTTTAGTTATTCTGCAGATAGGCCAAGACAACAGCTTGTTAGTGTTTAAATGATTCCATCCATATTTTTGCATGAAATTCTCAGTCATTTAAGCCTTGTGTCTGGTCACTGTAGTGTTATGATTTGCTCTGTAGTGCAAAGCTTTGCTTTTAAGTCTAACTAGAGTGTAACACTATTATGTGGTCATTGCCTCTCAAAGGAGGGATAATTGTGAACCTAATCTGCCATTTCTGGCTTTATTTTTTTCAGTGTTGCGAATAGAGAGTGAGGTGCAGGAGGATTCTGCATCATTTAAGTGAAAATGAGGGATATCAGAAGAAAATTGGTGGGTAGGTGCAATGGAGCGTGCCATATTCCTGATGCTTCCCTAGAAGAGATTGCTGAACAGGCTGTGTGTCAGGTTCTGTCTTGCTGAAAATACATACCACCCTAGCCAGGGAAGGGCATGCACTAGCTAGCTTGTCTGGAGATGCAAACTGTAAGTCCCCTGTAAATATAGACTCGCATCGAAATGCTGTTGGCTCCGACTGACCCAATACAACCTGATGTTGTTGACTCCCTGCCTGCCAGCTAAAAATTACAACTCACAGTCCTCTTTGGCTCTAATCTTTCTGCTCCTGTGTTCAGGTGCCACAGGGCTTCTGCATCTCCTGCTGGGGTATGCAGACAGGCTGCCTAAGCATGTGGTCACTGTGCTTGCAGGCAAGGGGGACTTCAGGTCCTCAGTATAGTGCAGCTCCAGATGTATGCATCTGTGTACAGTGCAGCTTGCCAAAATGTGTGTGACTGGGATTTTGCTTTTTCCCCTTTTATTTTTTTGGGGGCAGTGGAGGTTGTTTGTCGCGCTTTTTTGCACTGGAGCTTACGGGTGCTTTATGCCAACTAACAATATGTATGTCATAAAATTTGCCAGCTGATGTGCAAGCCAAACTCCCATAGCGATAGTTGGGTTGTATTTTTGTAATTGACTTGGATCCAAGGTTTGCATATTTTAAATAAACCAACACTCTGGCAGAGATCCACACACAGACAAGTACCTGCCATTCTGCTAAGTGACTGATTCTTCCCCCAACAGCTCTCTCTTGATCTCCTCGGAGGTAACTCAACTGTGGCTTCAGGGCAAAGGACGACAGTCCAAAATGAGCTGAAGAAAACTCTCAGGAATATCTCCCCTCCTCCCCATTACTTTAAAAAAAAAAAACTTTTGTTTACTCTGAAGGGTTTCTGTTGCTCTCAAGCCATATCTCCTAATAGGTTTCTTAGAGAAGCATTTTTCTCTATGCAAGTAATTTAAGCCTTACATGCCCTCAAGCTATTTTTTAATTAAAAGAAAAATAGAAAATTCTTGGCCCAAGTAGGGGGCTTATGCTGTTGATTGACTACAATAAGGAATTTTATAGGAATTTTGAATTCTGCGCTGCCAGATACTAAATCAGCCCTGCAAGTATAACCCTGACCTGAGGCTGGGATTTTTAAAATGAGTTTCTTAATAAGAAAGGGAAGAAATAAACTCATCTTTGAATAAGCATAATGCAATTTCCCTTCACACAAATTACTCCTTTATTATATCACAGATATTTACATTTATCTGTCTAAATACTGAAGTCGTAGGCAGCTTCATTTTGCTGGACTCCGCTCAGTCTTGCCTAACAGGGAACCCATTACTAGAGAAGCTTAATTCATACCTGCTCACCCTGTTCATGCTGCCATAACCCACTAAAGGCATGTGGCACACCAGCTCCCCTCCTTTCCCTGTGGCTGAGCCGGGAGTGTCTCTGTAGTAGTGATGATCTGGAGCAGTGACAGTGCCATTCAGCTGGATTTTTCAAGAATTTGGAGTAATTCTCCTTTGGTTTCTCAAAGTATCAGGTTTCCTCAGACATGAGGGAAATTGAGGATGAAGGAGATACCCTAATTTATGCAGCCAAAAGCAAATCTATCCACTTACTGAATGAGCATGCAGTACCACACAGCACACTCTTCCCCTGCTGTGTGGTGTCTTCACCGAAGCAATGCTTACAAGGGCACAGAGTTGAGAACTCTGTGCTCAGGGCGTTCCTGTACATGTGGCTTGTGTTGGTGATCTCCATGGGCACTGGGGGGCATCTGCTGTTCACCATCCCTGGCCTTTTCATTTCAGGGAGAGATGGTCTGTTTTCTGCCCTCTTCTACCAAAATACTCTCATTGGGCTTACTAGGGAAATTAGGGCAAATCTAAAGGGTTGCCATCAAACAAGAAGTCACAGTTGTGTTGTGTGACTTCACCTTGCTGCCAACACATGGATGCATAGGTGCCAACCCACCAGTGTGAGACTGGCTGCTATGGGCAAGAGGCTGACAGCAGTAGAGGGCTTGGTTAATGCAGGAGGGCATGTCCAGTGGGAGCAGGGACTTTAAATAAATAAACCAGTCAGGAAACAGTTAATGGTGGATCTGCCACCTACATGGTATTTGAGAGCTGTTTTCTCAGAAAGGGCTGAGTTTGCACTAGTGGCTGGGTAGAAAAAGGCCTGAGATCATCGTTTCACTTGTCTGTTTTCTCATGTCTTCCTTTTTTTTTTTTTGTTTATTAAGACTGACTTTCTTAGCTGAGAACAGGCTAAGTATGTCCAAAGCAACTCAGCAGCTGGTGAAGACAAAGCTAGGGCTGCCAGAAAATGCTAAGCAGAGGTATTTTTGCAGGTTGAAATGAGGGACGTGAGAGATCCATTTGGATTAAAAAAAAAAAGAATTAACCTTGAACCTCTCCTCAAAGTCTGATTTAAACATGAATGTCATTTGAATTAAAAGAAAAGAGCAAAAAATACAATTCACTGAACTCTTCTATGCAGTGTCTTGCAGTTCCTGGTTTAAGGAATTGAGGAGTTAAAGACAGCCAGAGTACAAGAGAATGGTGCTGAGTACAAGAGAGTGGTGCTGAGTACAGACATCACCTGCACAGGGGACAGAAGCAGAGAGGCCATTAACTTTTCCCTCAGGTTTGTGTCTTGTCCCGTCTGGTGTGCTGGATTGATCATCTGGTGGATTATTGTCCCCTTGAAAGTGCTGATAGAGATTATTCTTTGCAGTAGAGAGGAGTACCTGTGATAGCACCAGAGATGGGCTCCTTACATACAGGGTTAGATTAACCCATGTCTCTGTTTAAGATTTTATGAGGTCCTGGTGAGGAATAATATTCCCTGTTACTCCCTGGTTTAGCTAGAGCATCTCAACATGAAGCTACTCTGCACAGGATGGTGCTGCTTCACACGAGAAGTAGATGATGAGGGAATGGAGGATTGAGCAGGAGAAACTGCAGAAGTTTCAGCCTGCATAGTCGGCCAAGCAAAGAAAAGTGCAGTAAACTGATTGCAAGTGAGGCAGGAGCACATAAATGAATCCAACTTCAAGGCAGAAACCTATAAAAATCTACCACTAGCCCTTTGCCTCTTCATCAGCCTGTTTTCCTGGTGCTTGAAATACTTTTTCCACTACTCTACTCCTACCACTTTCAAATAACTAGAGAAGGGGTAGTAGAGGAATGAGTTTTGCAGTGAGCTCTGAACATGTCTAGAATGATCACAGAATCACAGAATCACAGAATCACAGAATCACAGAATAGTAGGGGTTGGAAGGGACCTCTGTGGGTCATCTAGTCCAACCCCCCTGCCGAAGCAGGGTCACCTACAGTAGGCTGCACAG
>Ga0065711_1028682_pt1 | contig 39765 bp, 27 predicted proteins | sample Hoacrofraction12_FD_59098 | JGI IMG/M metagenome (GOLD analysis project Ga0065711, IMG submission 59098) | Hoatzin crop microbial communities from Cojedes, Venezuela - Epithelial fraction 12 v2 (version 2) | ecosystem: Host-associated > Birds > Digestive system > Esophagus > Crop | place... | reverse complement strand
AAAAAAAAAAAAAAAAAAAAAAAAAAAGGCAGCTGTTTTGCTTGGGAAACAAACTTTTTAAATATACTGGGGAAATTTTTCCTGTCCATCATTGAAATCCAGAAGCATGGTGAGCAACCTTGGTTAAAGTTAGTGGCCGTTTTGAAGTCTTCTCTGCTAGTTTTAAGACCTGCTTGGAATAGGTTGCTCAGAATTTGTGTACTCTGTCGTTCTGATAATGGCCAGAACATCTTAACCTTAAAACATAGCCAAAGGAAAAGCAGATAATGTTGTGTGGTATACATCTTGTAACAAAACTAGCGTTTGACCAGAAACTAAACAGTAAAATAGAAAAAAAGACAGTTCTTTCCGCTTTTTTGAATACATCTGCTTTTCTAGATTGTTTTCTGGTTTGTAGCTGTAATGCTGCAATATGATTCTTTCACCACTATTGTAATATTTGAGATGTACTGAAGGCCACACTGAATCCTGTGGTTATCAGGAATATAAAGGACTGTTTGCCTTAGCTTTTATTTGTTCAGTGGTGACTTTGCATAAGCTTTTACTAGCAAGAAAACGTTCAATTTAAATGTCTCACAAAGTGATGCTTTCTGAAGCTGCCAACTCTTTTAATTAAAATACTGGAATACAGTGAAAAGCTGTAGGAGACTTTGTGTGTCAGACTTTCTTGCAGCCTTTTTTCCTGAGTTTGGCACAAAAACAATTTCATTGAGAATTTTTTGTGATACTCAGTTCAGATAATTAATCTCAGAGTAACGGTTGAACTCTTAGCAAAACTTGGTCTTCCACATTCAGCAATTGTGGTCTTGACTAAAAAGAAATAGAAAAAGCTTGCTTTGCTTTGGAAGTTTTCATTGATCCTGGCAGAACATCTACTCTTTCAGTGTTGCAAGTGCTCAAGGATCAGGTTTCACATGCTGCATTGTTACTAGGCAGCTTAATTCAAGAATATAGACTTTTCAGCAGCGAAAGGGATTGTTTGGTAGTGTTTTGTAGCACTAATTGCAGAAGGGAGATTACTTAACTGTTGAGGCCCTTTAAGTAAAGGACAAATGTAAAAGCACACCAAGTCTTTCTGGTTGTTTGTTTTTGGCTTAAGAATATGTGCACAAATCAAGTTGCAAGCTGTTTTACTTTATTCCTTGCTCTAAGAAAATTCCAGATAGTAATCCGAGTTGTTGATGCTTCTAGTGCAGTAGACTATAGACAGGGCTGATGTTTTATTGCACTTAATGCTACGAAGTGGTGCTTATGCTGTTTGAGCCTCCTTTTCCTGAGTATCTTACTTAATTTCTGTCTGAAGGTGGCATTAAAGAGTAAAATTACCCCTTCTATACGCAGCTTATGCTATGCAAATGTATGTGACTATGTAATCTCTTTTCTCACGTCTGCTGTCTGTCTCATTGCAGGTTTCTGAATGTGGCTGGCCAGCAAGACGAGCACCAAATCTTCAGAATCTGTATAGCATATGCAAGAACATGCATTTATGGCTGAAACAAGACCAGAAGAATGTTTGCATTGTGCACTGCCTTGTAAGAAATTGGTTTAACTCTGTGTAACTTTAAATTGTGAATAAGGATGCTAGTATCCACTCAGTTTGTGAATGTTACTGGCATTCTTTACTGTGAGGCCTGGGGGCAATTCCATCCTGCTATGTCTTTAGGAAAGTTGTTTGCGTAAATTTTCTCCTTAGACAAATTAGCAGGATAATGTAGCCCTTGCTTACTTGCATGTAGCGTGGAAGGCAGTACGTAGGAGGGATTTAGGCTAAGTAGCCTTTGGGAGAAAACCTGCTCTACTGTTTCAGTGTTTGCCCTATTTTTTGTTCATGTTTTCTGAGTGACAGCTTGGTATACGCTGTATTTCCCACTACTGTCCGTTTAGAATGTAATCTTTATCTGCAGAATTGCAGCAACTGACTGTGAGACTTTTGGTGGAACTGGATTTGCTGGCAGCAGATTGCTGTGTAGCTTCCACTGTTCTCTAATGTATCATTAACCTTGATGTAATCCCGAGAAGCAATAAAACTCTCGATAGAGCCACCTCATGTCAGACATGGAGGGGAAGAATGAAGTTAAAGAATAGTTTCTGTGTTCAAGATCCGAAAACGTGAGCTTACTGTCAAGTTTGTGTAAGACAATTGCCTGCAAAATTTTGACATTGCTATTTCCTGCACAGTGAAAAGATGCTGCTGCTGCTGGAAAATGTTCAAAACCAGTCCTTTGATATTGTATAGTAGTCTATATGAAATATCGCTATTAGGATCTAAAAGAGGATTTGTTAATCTGGCAAAGTTTACTTCCTTAAACAGAGTTTTGCAAGGAAAAAATCAGTTAATGCCAGATCCTCAAAACTGATGGGATTTTCAGTGCTGCTTTGAGCTTAGGAATCTAGTTCTATATTGAAGTGATACTTACAGTATCTCAGTATCACGTGATTACTGGTTGACTAGGTAAGAAGCAGATGTGATGAATGAGCATCAGTTTTTGTTATGTCTTTCCCTTGAAGCGTTTCCTTTAAAGTACGTATCTACCTTTTCCTCAGGTGTGAGGGAAGCTTGTATATATATGGCTGCACGTTAGATGTGATGTGAAGAGCATACAGCAGAACTACTTAGTGAATTATAGCTGCAGTATGTGTCTTGCATTCATCCAGCTGGAAATTTCTGTAGATTTAAAAGCTAGGAAATCTCCGTTGAAAAGAATGCTTTACCTGGTAGAGGTAGAATGTCTTCATCTAATACACTTTCTTGGGTGATGAAACATGAGAGTTGCTTCTTGTAAAGGTGAAACTGCCTTGAGGTGGCCAGGATTGAGAACCAGGTAGGGCTTACTGATCTTCTGATTCGAAGATCCAGCAGGAAAAAAAACCTAACAGTACAATGCATACTGTTAAGCAGGTATTCTTTATTGCGGCGCCGGGCACACGGGGGATTTCGCCTCCAAACGTGCTCACCAGACACCCTGTTGCTTCAGGTTAAATACAATCACACATGTAAATATTCTTTATATTTCTAGGAACTAATTAGCATGTGTAAATATCTTTCACGCATGTCTGTTAGCATCTTTGGGTGGTCTTCGGGGGTCCCAAGATGAAGGCCCACCCTCTTCATCACGCTGTTCACTGATTGACCTTCGTTTCTGTGCAAACTCAGTTCCAGGATCACGTATACCGTGTCCTTCAGGGTGTTTTGCTCTGGTCTTGTTGCTTTCTTGGTGCCCTCCCAAGGCCGAGCTGTCTGGAGTAGAATTGTTTAGGAGTCTCTTTTTATCCTGCAATTATCCCAATTATTTGCTGAGAACCAAGACCACTTTTGCTTCACTTAATTATTTTGTCTAACGGCTAAGTGATAGCTTGTGCCCGTGTCCTTCCACTACTTTCCTTAATGAGAAAACAGGGATTAGTGTAACAGTTACATCGTTAGATTACTATGCATGCAGGAATACAAGTTACAGTACTAAAGACTACTAAAAACTAGAAAATATTAAGGCTTTTTGTTATAGTTTCACATTTCTTACAATCCCCTCTATCACTTCTGATCTTTGCTGTAGAGATTTGCAATAATGCAGTGAATTGTTTAATTTCTATATTGTAATTTGAGTGATCCAGTTGAGAACAAACTGTTGAAAACAAGGTTTAAATGGCAGCTTCCTGCTTCAGCTACAGTTAAGTCTTTCTGGACTGGGATCTGGTTTTAACTGGCATCCTGTGCTGTTGGTATGGCAAGACTGTAGCATGTATGCCAGAGGCTGGGGTAACTCCTGGATATCTGCAGTAACATGTCGCTCTGTGTAATTATTTGGGGCCATGCAGTGGTGATCATCCTTGAAAACTTGCACAGGTTTAAGAAGGTGTGGATACAAGATCATCTTGGTGGAACTTAATGGCAAAGAGACTTGCAAATCGATGTGCTGCAGCTCTTGAAGTGTGCTTAAGTGTTCCTTCAGATAGCTGTATTTCACCTGTGTTTAAATGAACCAACATAAGATGGTTACACACACACAAAAAAGTTATGTTTAATTTATTTTGTGAAGATAATTGTTTTCAAATTAATTTAGACACAAAACTCCTCTGTCTAGATTTTTGAGGCAGTGGGACAAAACTTACGTTCAAAATCTAGCTTTTTCCAATCACTTTTTTTTTATTGCTGCTTTAATGATTGTTTATGCATGAGGTTTATTCATTTTTGTAGCGAAGATCCATCATTGTTGTAAACACATACAAGGAAAAAAGGAATTTTTTACTGTCTCATCTCTGTATGGGAGTGTTTCTTTTGCTCCCATTCTGCAGCTTACCAAGCTTCTTTCTGAAGTGCAAGGTTCTGTCATCAGATTTGTTTACTAATGAAGATGATATTCTTCGTTTTGAATGCTGTATTTCTGGTTGTAAAATGGTCTTTACAGTCTTATAAAGTTGTCCTCTGACTTCATGCCACAATTGCAAAGGGTTTGCTGTGACTTGCTTGCTGACTTCTTTGTGCGATATCTCTCCCTTTCGTGTGGTGCTTTGATTTGGAGGTGGCTTGTAACACAGGTGTCCATGGGTCACTGCTTGTCGTGCTGATCAATGTTGTTTCATTCTTCCCTTGTATTCGTGAATGTTTTGTCCTAAGTGTAGGTGTCTCAGGGTAGGAACCATGTTTTTGTTCCATCTGTGTGAAGTTTAACTGAAAGGAGGGTTCCAGCCCATAGAATCATAGACTAGTTTAGCAGTGACTTCTGGAAGTCAATTGGGCTTGCTAGTTACACCAGCATTAGTAATACTGATTTGCTGAACTGCTCTTAAAAGATCTGGCTCTGACAATGCTGGCAGACCTTCTCATTGATCTAAGTAATGGTTGAATAGAAGCCTGGCTGTGAAGGAAATGCCTGTTAGAACAAGTAGAGGAAAAACTTTTCCTTCCTTCCTGCTTCCACGGTCATATGCCAAATGACTACAAAAAAAGTCTGTTTCATGTTGCTAGCAAAAAAACTTGAGAGGTCCTGTTCTGTCAACTGTTACCTCTTCTGAATCTTCAGTAGGGATGAATCTGGGATGTGTGTTGCCATGGTCCCTTCAGAAAGAGGTTCAGTGTTTCAAATTCCTGCTCTTAGTTCCATGGCAAGCTGTTAATCTCGGGCAGTTTCAGTCAGAAGATTAGAGAGTTAAGGATGGCTTAGTTCTTTTGAATCTGGAGGCTTACCTTGTAGCAGAAGTCTGTGGTTATCAGCCAAAAATAGCACTGAAGTGGGGTTTCAGATATCAGCCAGGCAACAAACTTAAGAATGGGTATTAATGATAGTAAGGTGATAAACATCAACTCATAATTTCAAACAGTGTTAACCTAAAGCAATTATTCACATCTGAGCAAGCAGATATGTAGTATCTTTTGTATCTTGTGGAAATCAAGTGAAAACATTTCACATTCAGATGCAGGCTTCAGATCTAACGATTACACTAGACCTTGGACTTCATTACGTTGAATAAGGAGATAGCATGTTTTTCAGTAACTCCTGTAATGCTTTTTTCACTAGGTGTAATAACAAAGTTACGATTTTTTTTTTTTTTTGTAGGATGGAAGAGCAGCGTCTGCTGTTGTAGTTTGTTCTTTTCTGTGTTTCTGTCGTCTCTTCACTACTGCTGAAGCTGCAGTTTATATGTTCAGTATGAAACGCTGTCCTCCTGGCATTTGGCCTTCTCATAAAAGGTACAGTATCAGTCTGTTTGTAGGGTACTGTTGAAGCAAGTAGCTATACAACTGTGAATATGCTACTATTTTTACAGAATGCTTTTTAGGAAGATAAATTACTTAAATAGTGTCTATTAGAACAGCAAAGTACTTGGAAAAACGAATGTATCATGAGTAGAGAAAGTAGTTCTGAATTTGTGCACCCTTAAGTTACTCATGATGCTCTTATCAAAAGTGAGTCAAGTATGACCTGTTATGAAGAAATATTAGGATTGAAAACAAGGGCATGTAGTTCTTTTGAATGCTCTCTGAAATATAAAATCCTTTCACATCTGTAAGACTTATTGCATGTCTACTAGTTTGTTATAATAGGTTTTACTGTGTCAGAACACTGAAAGTTCTGTGGAAACACCAATAATAATTTATGTTAATCTTTTCTGTTTAGGTAAGAATGCCTTCTCCTTTTTAAAGGAGTACATGCAGAGGTGACTTTCATATACTTTGACAAATGTTTCAAACTGATTATTTGATTTCATTTGATAGACCTCATAAGAATGAAGTCTCAGTAGCAAATGACACTGGTAGTAAGGGTGTTTCTTAGAAAAAGGATTAGATTTATAAAGGTGAGAAATAAGGATTAGTGAAGTATGAATGACAGATCATGCTATTCTACAGATTTATTGTGAGTATATTTAATGGGTCCTGTACAAGATAATAAGGATAAATGTGAAGCATTTAGGAAGCTTTGCATTACTAGCTTCAGAACTACTGTGCAACTTTGATCCTTTATGTGCAACATGCAAAATAAATAGTTCTAGCTCAGTGTTTTAAGGCCTTTGGAAACAGTGGCTGGTTTGTTTTACAAGTGATTATATATAAAGCTACAGATGTAAGGCAAGGTCGAGAGTTGTCTGGAAGGTGGGACACAGGTGCAGATGTGTTCATATGCAGTGCTGTGTTCTGTTTTCTGGGCAGTATATTTTTCTATTGTGATTCAGCCATCAGGCTTTTGTACAGAAACTGTGTTGCTGTCCTTAAATTGAGAGGCTGGCTAGGGATCATAAAATATTTGTCCATGTTTCATTTTCCTTTTGTGAAATTCTATCAGATTTGAAAATCTGTTTGCTGGAAGTGCTGTTAAGTGTTCCCAGTGTTTTATTGTTATCATTTGTCACTGCTCAGTGGCTGGATATGAACAGAAGTAACTCCCATCTGTGTGCACGCATTTTTAGAATTTGTTTCTCTGTCTTAATGAGTACCTTTTGGTTTTGCAGATACATTGAATACATGTGTGACATGATGGCTGAAGAACCCATTATTCCTCACAGCAAGCCCATCCTTGTCAGATCGATCGTCATGACTCCAGTTCCTCTCTTCAGTAAGCAGCGTAATGGCTGCAGGCCTTTTTGTGAAGTTTATGTGGGAGATGAGAGAGTAACCACTACCTCCCAGGAATATGACAAAATGAAGTAAGTGCAGGTTACGATTTGCTCTGAAACAGCACATTTCATTTTCCTAGACTGACTTAAATATGGAGTCCTTACTGTGAGGGTAAAGCATGATTTTGCATGTGCCAGTTGATCAGAAGGCTTCTTTAACATATGGAACGGCTCCTCTGTCTCCCTTTAGCTGATCTTGAAAGGTAAATCATGGAGAAGAGACAACGCGGTTATAATAGCAGCTCGGATTTGTTCCTGCAGAAAGTGAGGATGATGGTGGGCTTGGCACAGTGGGTGCTGGGAGGCAGAGATTGGCAAGACGCTTTTTCCTCTCACTGTGTGTGGTGTAAACGAGGAAGATTCATCCTTGATGTACTAATACTGAACTGAACGTGATGTCTCAGTCATGGAAACAGTAAGGATCCCTGAGGCACAGTAGCTGTAGAGAGAGTGCCTGTTAGCCCCTGTACAGCTTTGGTGTCTTCTGTTGTAATACAGCACAGGAACTGCAAATGGTACTAGCAGTACTAGGTGTAGATAGTCACAGACAGAGGAAAGATGAGAGAACACCAGAGTCCTTCTAGCTTTCCTGTAAATGCAAGCCCTGAAAGGAGTTGAATTAATTTGAAGAGAGCAGGAACAGAAGCAACTGTGGGGTGTTTTAATAACATTTCCACCTCTCTTTGTCCACCACTGTCCCTCAATGGGAGTCCTAACATACCACAGCAGTGCAGCTACAGTTTCTCTCTGCACCTTTCTATAGAACAGCTTTCTTGATAATATCCTGTCTCTTGCATTTCTGAGCAGCTCCTTGAAGACATGTTTCTCCCAAGTTTGATTTGAGAACTATGAGTCTAAATATGTCTGTTGCGCTGCTGTAGGCACCTGTTAATCTTGTTATTTATTTTTAGAACAGCTTTTAAGTTTTAATCATTCAGAGCTAATTCCTTCTCTGTATTAAGAACCTGAAGCAGATTTTTATGGGTTGATATTGAACACCTGGGAGAAACCAAATGAAACATAAGGTAATACAATATCTTTTTTTTAAACAAAATTAATCGTGGTTATGTTTTCAGGGAGTTTAAAACCGAAGATGGGAAAGCAGTAATTCCACTAGGTATAACAGTCCAGGGAGATGTTCTCATTGTGATCTATCATGCCAGGTCAACACTAGGAGGCCGACTACAAGCCAAGGTAATGATAAATTGAACAGCCTATGTGGAGGATTTGCTTTTTCTTGCTACACCTTTGTGTCATACTTGTATTTGTGTTCTCATAAAGTACGTCGCTTTATTTGCTATTCTTTGCTCAAAGAAATGTGTGAGGTTTCGTGCACTTGGGAATTCAGCCTTTTCAAGCCTAGTATGTCTGTTCTTAGTGCCCTGCATGTAGATGCTTTGGTAATCTTTTCTGGAAATTACTTCAGCAACGATAGTTACTATATTTGCATGGAAAGCCTCTAGCCAGTTTTTTGAGGTAGTGATTGTTATCTGGTGAGTTGCACAACAAGCCAGAACTTTTTAACTATTCACATACAAACTGCAACCAAAGGAAAAATGTTAATTAATAGAAAAGTGGAATTCCAGGAACTGCCTGTACAGAACAGGTTAGAAAGATCCATGTGGTTATGTACGCTATTTCTAGAGCCAGGCTGAGTTTTTGTAGTGAATTTTCTTACTGGTCTTTGTTCCTGTGGGAAGAACGCATGTTTCTTTTTTTATTTCAACTACGGATGCAAATGTATTGCAAGATCACAAAAAAAACTTGACAATGAGGCCTGTCTTCAAATTTGTAAGAAAAAAGCATGTTGTTTTTTCTCCAGATGAGTATCCCAAAGGCTGAGAGGGGACCTTATAAATGCCTAGAAATATCTTAAGGGTGGATGTCAAGAGCACAGGGCCAGACTCTGTTCAGTGGTGCCCAGCAACAGCACAAGGGGCACAAACTGAAGCAGAGGAAGTTCCGTCTGAACATGAGGAAGAACTTCTTCCCTCTGAGGGTGACGGAGCACTGGAACAGGCTGCCCAGGGAGATTGTGGAGTCTCCTTCTCTGGAGATATTCAAGACCCGCCTGGAACATGGTCCTGTGCAGCCTGCTGTAGGTGACCCTGCTTCGGCAGGGGGGTTGGACTGGATGACCCACAGAGGTCCCTTCCAACCCCTGCCGTTCTGTGATTCTGTGAAATTAAACCTGGATATCCATGTAGAAGATAGGAAGGGGTAGTGCAAAGTTTAAGGATAATTCGGAGCATTGTGAAAATTGATCCGGGAGTTCTTCGGACAATTACCATACATTTGGGCTAAAAAAGCATGTTCACACATATCTACTATTACTGAAATAAATGGTTTTCCCTGTGTTTTTTATACTTTGTGTGTAGAAAGGTGGGTATCATGTCTTGTCAGGTTGCAGAGGTTCAAGACTTTCTTAATGTCCTCAGAGTGCTATGGGCCAGATCTTTCAGAGCATCCTAAAACTGAAAGCTCAGTGAAATGATTCTCTAATGCACAAAAATAACTAGTGTGTGGTTCAAGGCCATCAGTAAAGAAGGCATACAACTGAGGAAAATTCAGCCAAGGTTAGCTTATAGTCCTTGTGCAATCTCAGTTTCACTGATGTTTCTTTGCTGGGGTTTCTCAGGCATTTATTCACTAATTGGAAGAAACTAGAATTTTCTCATCCATCTGCTGTAACACATGATACATCGATAGTGTGATGATCCTGGTTTGGACCTTTGGTGGAACAATATTCAATGTGTCCTTAGTTTTATGCACTCTAAATTGCCCACTGAAGCTCTGCAGAACTCTTATGGAGGTCAACCACCACATTTCAATACTGCTATTAAGTGCCTGGAGCTGGACATTGTGAATGTCTCCCACTTGCTCACAGTTAATTTTAGAGAGGATTTAGTTTATCTTCTAGGAAATGTCTTGCACAGCAAGTGATTAAGAAAACTGATTTAATAAGGTGTTCAGGTTTTCATATGTAGTACAGGGTAGGAATGGATGGATCAGAGAAACTCTCACCCAGCACTGGACATGGGACTTCAGATGTGGCCTCGCCAGTGCTGGTTAGAGGGGAAAGATCACCTCCCTCAATCTGTGGGCAGTGCTTTGCCTGTTGTCTTCTGGTTACAATGCTCAATAAATGCTCATCTACAAAGAAAACTTTCATAATTCAATTTTATGATATCATATTTACTGGACATAACTGTATGACTTGCTTTGTAAGGATTGGCAAGACTGTTCCACATGTGTTGTAACTAAAGCCAAGGAACAAACACATTGTCAATTTATCAATTTGCTGAAATTTATATTTGTGCAAGACCAGGAGCTACATGAGTCTTCTCTAGTAGAATTTTCTGGATTCTTGCATACTGATCAGTCGTGGAGAATTAGTTTTTCCATCAAGAGAAGAAAGAGTTGGGAAAGTTGAATGGTTATAATGAATCAGTTTGGAAAGGCCCTATAATTCTGTCTCGGATGACTGATTGACTTGCGAAGTTGCTCAGGAGACTTTGCATGTCTTATGAAGTGTCTTTTTTAAATGTGCTACATTTAAAACTGTTCTGAACAGGACTCCTTTGTGTATGACATACATTTCTTCATTAGTGTATTGCACAGCGGGGTTTTCTGAGTGTATGTTAGTATGTTACTTTGAAAAGTAATAAGGGTCATGCAGTTTCAGCCTCTAGAACAGGGTCTGGAAATACTGAACAGACTTTGGTAGCCCGTTTGAGGTTAGTGATGAGAGGTATCTGGTTCAAGGTCTTTTGGCTTGTTTCTGGTGGTAATAGATTTATCTACGTTCTGTCTTAAACTGCATTTAAATCTCTAAAGACAAAGTATATAAGGAATTAAACTGAAATGGTAGCAAAACAAAATTTTAAAATATTTTAATACTGAAAATACTTTGCATTATATTAAAGGCGGAATACTGTGCATACTGTTCATGTGGATTTATGCAGTTTCCCTGCATATTTTTTGTTTTCAACAGATGGCTTCAATGAAGATGTTTCAGATCCAATTCCACACAGGTTTTGTGCCCCGAAATGCCACCACTGTGAAATTTGCCAAGTATGTTGACAGCCTTTTGTGGGAGACTGGAAGAAGTTTTCTTTGAAACTGTCTAAGCTGCCAAACAAACATATGGTGGGGGGAGGAAATGCAGTCAGTGCAGGAAGTAGCTGACTTTGATTGCAATAAGAAGATTCTTCACCTCAAGGAAATTGAAGGTTTTGTTCATAATACAAAAAAAATTCTGTACGAAAATACCACCTGTTTAAACTATATAAATAAAGTAATGAAATACAGTATGTTTTAAGCCTTATGCTAATTGCTTTAGAGTTCTATCTTGGACTGCAGTGCATTTAATCTAGTTAGCCATCAGTATTAAGAGTCTACTTGTATGCATCTTTGCAGGTATGATCTGGATGCCTGTGACATACAAGAAAAATACCCGGATTTATTTCAAGTCAATCTGGAAGTAGAGGTGGAGCCCAGAGATAGACCTAGCTGTGAACAGCCACCGTGGGATAACATGAATATAAAGGGATTGAATCCCAAGATCCTTTTCTCCACCCGAGAGGAACAACAAGAGATTTTATCAAAATTTGGTAATAAATCTCATGAAAAACTAGAAAACATGATTAAGTTCCTAATGTACTTAGAGTTTGAGACTACTGTTTCATTTCTGACATTCCTTTAATTGAAAGACATTTAAAAGGTGTTTTTTGTAAATATCACTTAATAATTTGCATTGTGTGAAGAATTATAAATTATCCTCCAATACTGGATTATAATTATCCTTGTCTTACCTCCACTGTCAATACATGTACTTGCTTTAAAGCTATGAATATGCTTTTTGCAGGGATTTTAGGAAATGGAATTGTGACAGCCAGGATTTGTAGGCAAAATGCCTTGAAAGACCTACATTTGGCTAAACTGACACCATTATAATTTCACTTAAAATTCACTGTTGTAATTCAAGTTCTCAACTTTTCCTAATGTGATCTAGCACGTTTGATTTTTTAATAATACATATGTTGTGCTTCATCTGTAGATGACTGCATTAATTCCAGTTAATACTGTTCAGCATCTTTCTTCTCGTATCAGTATTGGCTTTGACATTTTCATGAAAGCTCTTAAGCCTTGTCTGTCCTTGAAGGATAAAAAGCATGATGGAGATTATTGCAGTGATTTTTAATACACAGTACATGTGATCTTACTCTCTACTCTTAGTATGGTACATCTTAATTACGTTTCTTTAGATACAAAGTAGTTGCTGCTGTCTGATGGTTTTTTTAGCAGGCTATGTTTGATTTGTATTATGGTTTAGGTAATTTTCTATTTCAGTTAGTTTATCTAGATTTTAAAAATCCTACTGTGAACACAACTCTGAGCTCACTGAAGTTGAAGTGTTTCGTTGATAGTGATTTGTAAAAATTACTCTTTTTTTTAGACGCTTTCGTTTTCTGATTGATAAATCAAATGTAAGGGATTCAAATTCCATTGAAAATATTTCTTAAAACTGGTGGGAAGGGAACAGAACAAAAGCAAGTGCTGTGAACTAGTTTTATAAAATTTGCCTTATTAAAATTGAATTTGCATTATTTCATTGATCATGATCTTTCGTGTATGTTTTCTGAGACAGACTATTTTTTCAGCATCTCTATAAGCTACAGCAGAGTATGTAAAAGAGGGTAGAAAAGTGCTGTAGCGGTTTGGTATTTAGATTCAGACAAATAGCTTTCTCCCAACCATTCATCCCATTCATTTCAAACAGTGGATGAACACTTGCTAATTTAGTGAGCCTTCTTATTTGCCTTGAGGAGTCCTCTTTTTTGGGAGATGATACAGCAGCAGGTAACTCAGCCCAACTCAGTCTTACACAAGAGTCACTTAAAGTCTGATCTCAGTAAAAAAAGATTATTATTATGTATTATGTATACCCTTGTGTAAGGAGCAGTTAATCGCAGCATGGAGTGTATTACTTAACTCCTTTTAGATGTTTAACAGCTCCATGTTCTTCTCTGGCTTTATACTCTGGGTGTTTTCTATAGCTGCATTTACTCTTTTCTGATGTGTTCCTTATTGCAGATGTTGTTCATAGCTCTTGAATATTTTAGGGGGTGGTTAGTACAAGTGAGGTGTTAATTACATTTTCCTACCAATGTAAATAGAATGCTTGAGTGTTTTGCTATGACTTTGATTTGATTTAATGTTATAGTTGAAAATAGGCTCTTACCAACTTCTGCAGTTGAAACAAAGTTAATAATGCTAATTTCAAATAGGGTTTGGGGGTGAGAATTTGCCTTTGCGGAATAACAGATACTTTGAGACAGCTGTCTTGCTATAGCAGTCTGTCCACAAATTAAATACCAGCTGCTATGACTTGGGATTGAGTTTTAGAAGTTTCTCTCTAAGGGTTCTGGCTTAAAATCTTATAGGGAAACCGGAGCTGCCTAGACAACCAGGTTCAACTGCACAATATGAAGCAGAAGCATCCCAGCTGGAGCAGTCTTCAGAAAGTGCACCTACTGAGACAGAATCCTCACACAGCAGTAGTACTGATGCAAATAACTTCTTTCATTCCCTGGACTGGAAAGGTACAGGTTTTTCTCTGGAGTAACTGTTTGTTGTACGCTTTCCGATAAGTGCTTAAGCATTCTTATGCAGCAAAAGTCACTATTTCACAAAGCCATGAGAAAAACCTATTTAAAGAGTGAGATCTGCAGGTTAACAAGTGGTCATTCCACTTCATTTGGATAAACAGCAAGTAATGCTTTTTGCTATTGTGTGCAACGTAAATGCTGAGCTAATTTTGAGAAAATGTAACTTTTTAGTGAATATGTAAGTCCTTTTTCTGGGTTCTGCTTTGCTGGCAAAACTGTCAAAAACTCATGGCAGCTTATGCTGCCATTGAATACTGTCGTTGAGTGAAGCAGCGGTTACTGAGTGATCTTCTAAGCCGTAAGTGGTATGATGTCCTGAGGTGAAAGTCCCAGCCAGTCTCATTTTGAAAAAATTCGTAATAAGTGCTCTTGCAGAGTGGCAGGTATGATAGTGGGCTGCCCCTTTGCCCACCCCGTGCAAAGAGGTGGTAGGCAACAATTAGTTCTTCATTTTTCGTCAATTCTTTTGTGAAGTTTGATTAATTAAGGATTTATTGCATATGATCTCACCATACAAGTCTGTTGTATCATGGAATCAAAGAAAGGTTTGGGTTGGGTTGGAAGGGATCTTAAAGATCATCTCGTTACAACACCCAACCCATGGGCAGGCAAACTGTCCATTACACCAGGTTGCTCAAAGCCCCATCCAGTCTGGCCTTGAAGACTTCTTATGCTAGTTGGTAGAGGAATCCTGTTAATCTAAAGCTGTTCCTTCTTTTTATTCAAGAAGGAAAAAGTCCGGAAAGTGGAGTAGAAGACAGTTCATCTAAAAATGACCATGTTCAACTGTCTGATGACAGGGAGGAGAGTGATCCTTCAGATGAGGAATTCCCTACATTTTCAGGTGAAGAAAGTGCAGTAATTGTTGATGAAAAAGACACTGTTACTCCAGAAGGAGAGCTGCTTTTTGAAGCCAATTTTGAATCTTCATCTGCACAAAAATCTCCTCCTGAAGAGAATGTAGACTTACTGGGACTAGACTCCGATATTTCACCAGAACCGAAACAACCTGTCTCAGAAATAAACTCTTCATCAAGTAATGCAGACTTGTTGAACAATCTGTTTGTGGGTAATGCATCACAGATTTCGGAAGAGCACACTGGAGATCTTCTTGGACAAGGAACAGATTTCTTTTTCAGCAGTCAGTGTCCAGCTGCTACTCAGGATACATCTTCAGCAGCAGTCATGTCTTCAGGTATGTATCAGTACTCTTCGACTGGCCAACAGATAAAAACTGCTTCTTGCATTGTATGTAGAAAATGAGTACCATGTTTTAATCTGTACACTGAATACATGTTGGTCTATAGCAAGAATCTGCATTGAATAGGTGTTTTTATTGCATGAAGAAGACAAATTGCTGTATATTATCCAGGTATTTTGTTATATTGCTAATATCCTATTAGCTTTAAACCATGTAAACAGAAAAGTATCAAATTTTGAGTTTAAAGGAGATGCAATATTCTTAAAGAACAAATAGCTTTCCCATACTAACGTTACATGCTAGTTTCTTTTCTAAATCCACACGTAAATAACTTCTCTTGCTAAGGGCTAGAATTGTAATTACTGCTTTCTTGCACCTTATGTAAAGTAGTAGCATTAGATGTGGTAGAGAGCTGTGCTGCTTAGGTCAACTGTCTGTGTGGGATTTTTGAGTGATAATCACATAAGACTGCTAGGCCAATGGAAATCCTGCAGATTACGGTTCACACTGGTAGGATAACAATAATACTAAAAGGTGTTTTGTGGCTGATTTTGCTGATGATGTTGGCAAGTCGGTATCCTGAAAGACAATGTTACATACTGCTGTCTATTTGGCATTTAAAACAAGGTGTTTTAATTTGAAGGTTCTGTTGCTCTTGTTAGTGGATAGTTAGCTCTTTGTTGTGTGACTGAACTTCTGGGAACAGAAGTTTGCTGCCTGAAGTTTCAGTAAGATTTATGGGAATATAAATCAAATAATCTGGGAAACTGTTAAAATGTTTAGTTTACTTGCATAAAGATAATTCACTTGGACTAAAATCTTTAATCTGCATACATCTGCAAAGTGTTTTTGTAGAGCATGTGGGTGATTTCAAATATCTATTTCTTTTGAAGCAATTCAGTATTGAGCTTTGTTACTGTTGTCAGTGAGGAATCAATTTACCTTTTTTACATAGGCAGAAGTCTAAAAAGGAGGAGCTTTGTTACTTTATCTTTCTTTAACTCTGCCTTTCTCATGCCTACTCCATAAAACACCTGGGAAGTAATCATGTATGTATCTCATTCTACCTTTGAAATAGATAAGAGAAGGATAATTGCAGAAGGGAGAATGCCTGGCCACTCTTGTGTTCCAGTTTGCACATCAAACTTGTACTTGAGGTTTTGTGTGCATGCGGTGCGGTAGTAAGATAGTTTCGTGACAATCCAGGGTCTGTTTTCTGAGGTGTCACTGAGTCCTCACCCCAGGAGGTACCTAGGGCACTGGGGCAGGATTATTGCCTCCTTGCGGCTTCTCAGTGTGTTTGGCCAGAGTCTCTGAGCTCTGGAGGGTTTTGACCCTAGAGGGCAGCAGAACCGGGAAGATCTTGCTTCGTGATTCCGCTTGGCTGTCACGTTACCCTATGCTGACTATAAATACTCCTCCAGTTAGTCTTTGCTTCGTTGTGATCACTAGAGACGTGTGGAAAGCCTTGCTTCTGTTGGTTTTCATTCTTGAGTTAACGTGCTTTCTACCCCAGAGCCACCAATGCCTTCAAGTCAAAGTGGTAGTATGAATGTTTTACTTGATATTCTTTTTAGTAGTTTAATAGTCTGCTCTGTATAAATTCTTTGGAGGTTTGGCATTATAAAGCATTTAACAAATGTAATTCTTCTGTTTGTATGCAGATGATCACTCAAATTTAAGGTGTGTCTTATATGGATGAAATTAACAATGTTATTGAATGTATTCAGCCTTGCTAAGGATTTGTGTTTGAAACCATAGCTGTTCTTATTGTGTATGGCTGAAATACTTTTTGTACCAAAGTGAAAGTACAGATGTCTAGAGGAAGTCACCCCGTGGTGACTCTTTGCCATGAAAAATGCTCAGAAGGCTGCTGCAGTTACCAGCGTGAACTCTATTTTTTGTCTGTGCCCCCAGAGGAGTAAGACTTTTTCAACTTTATTTATTCTAAAATTTGTCTTAAGATAATGTTCTTTTCCGCTTCTTTTTTAGCTGATCCTTTTGACCCATTCACAATGTCATCAAGTTCAGAGAATCAAGCCCTGTCTGGTCCAGACCTCTTTGGGGACTTGCTGAACCCAAGCTCAACATCTACAGCTAGTACAGTTCCTTCCACACACAGTTCACTTCCACCTTCTTCCAGCTCGGATTTCTTAAATTTAGGCAAGTATGCTTCTGGTGTTCTGTTTCTCAACAGTTTCTGCTGCCCTGTGCGTTTGTCTTTCAGCTTAGTCAAGGTGGATTAGTGTCTTAATAGATCCACTTGTTGTGACTGCTGTTTTAATTAGCTCTGCGTTCTGGGAACGCAGATACAAATGCACCAAGTAGCAAGGGTTTCTGTATAATATCATGCTAATATTTATGATGTGAGAGAATTTCTAAGACTGCTAACCTTCTGCTAGGAGCTGAACTTTCCTCTGAGGGCTCTTAGAACTGAAGGTACGCAAATACCTGCAAACTTACTTTCTAGATAGCAGAATGTTATTTTGATTGTATTCAGATTTTAAAGATTTTCTGGAAGCCTTGTAAAAGAAATGAGCAAGTCACATTGTAGTCAGCCAGTTCTTAAAATGCAAACTGAGGCTAGTGTGGACCTTCTTAACCTGAGTCAATTCTGGTAATACACTTATGGACTACATTATGTAATACTCTAATCTTATTTGTTTCATTTAATTTCTCTGATGTACTCTTAGTGAAGCCTTTTCCTCATGCGTTTATTTTAAAATCTATTCATCTTTAAGTACAAAGCTTTGTGATATGTTTGGTCTTCCCATATCTCCATCCTAAGTATGCTATTTGCAAAGTGTTACTAAGTAAAGAGTCTAAGCATGATCATTCTTTAAAGAGAAACACTGTTGCGAAAATGGTGGAGTGGTACAGCGAGAAGCCTTGCTTTTTAAATCTGACTTTCAAAGAAAAGCGTGAGCCTTCTACATAGGGATGGGAGTTGTGGTCCATGTGTAACAGCTCTTCTGTTATGTGCTTTCATCCCCACGCTTCCCCTGCTCCTGCATAGGTCTTTCCCATGGGATACAGTCTTTTAAGAACATGTGTCTCCACAGGGTGTGGTCCTTCAGGAACAGACTGCTCCAGCATGGGTCCCTCAGGGGCTGCAGCTTCTGCCAGGAGCCACCAGGAGCCAGCTGCTGTATGGGCTCCTCTCCATGGGCTGCAGCTTCATTCAGGGCATGTCCACCTGCGTGGGGTCCTCCACAGGCTGCAGTGTGCACATTTGCTCTACTGTGGTCTTCTCCTTGGGCTGCAGGGGAATCTCTACTCTGGCACCTGCAGCACCTCCTCCCCATCCTTCTCCACTGACCTTGGTGTCTGCAGGGCTGTTTCTCTCTCACTTTTCTCTCTCCTCTCACAGCTACTGTGCAGCATTTTTTACCTTAACATATGTTTTCAGAGATGCCGCCATCTTGGCTAGGGGCTCAGCTTTGTCCTGCGGTCGGTCCATTGGAGCTGGCTGTATCCAGTACCGAGCAGCCCAGACCTTACTACACAAACCCCCACTTATAAATTGGAGGTAGTTAGGAATGGTGGTATCATGCTCCTCATCCTGAATCCAGGAGCGTTTTCTTCCCAGAGCTTAATGCTTGTGGCTTTGAGTTGCCTCTTCTTGTTGGACAGTCAGCCTAACTGACCCTGTCTCTGGGTGGTGCAGTCTGAGTTTAGCTACAGAGAAAGTGGATAAAAAAGATGGCAGTATTAGCCTGGCTGAGATGAGGGCTTCTTCTCTGAAATAAAAGGCTAGCCAGTTGATTGCCTCTCTAGTGTGTGTTTAAGCATTGTATTCTAGCTGTGGTTGATTCTGCTGAGAAGATCCCAGTTGCTGCTTCCTTTGCAAGATTTTTATTCTGTCCTATAGGTACAGTAATAGCTGTATGTTTTAGTGGTGTACTTGTATAGTTGCCAGTTTTATGCCACTTCTAATTATGACGGTATTGTTGTCACTGCATGCGGTTACTAAACAGATAATAATTTTTTTCTGTTCAGTAGAAGATTTGATCAATACTGATCCGTGGAGCGTCATCTCAGCCAAAATCTGTCTCCCTCCAGGGGCAGAGACCTCTGGAGATTGTCTAGTTGGCCTGCTCAAAGCACAGTCAAGCAGAGTGGGCTGCTCAGGACCATGTCCTTGCTGATTTTTATTATTTCTGAGGATGCAGACTCTACAGCCTCTCTGGGCAACCTCTGCCAGCGTTTGACTACTCTTACAGAAAAAAGCTTCTGTTTACATGGAGTTTCCTTTGTTTCAGTTTCTGCCCATTGCCTCTTGTCCTTCTACTGGGCAGCACTGAGAAGAGTCTGGCTCAGTCTGCTTCATTTCTTCCCATCAAGTATTTATACACATTGATAAGATTGCCCACTCTCAGTCCTTCTGTTCTGCAGGTTAAACAATATCAGCACCCTCAGCATGTCCTCCTATCAGAGGTTCTCCAATCCCTGCATGACAGAGAACCCTTTTGTGTACTAAATTTATGTTGGAAAAATAAGTAAATGTGAATTTCTGCTCTCTAAATGTTTACCTGCCACCTCAAGAAGACTGCCATAAATGTTCAGCTGGTAGTAAAGTTTGAGCGAGTACAGAAGAAAAAGAAAGATATTTTGACATTAGACTTGAATGCTTATTGTTTTATGCTTACTTTTTCTGATTTTGATTGATAACTTGCACCCTGGTAAATGCATTAGCATACCTGCTATTTTAATGTAATTTCTGGAGCTTTCTGTCAACAGAGGGAAAAGATACTTAAAATGTACCCATCATCTTCTCTTCAGTTTACTGTTATACAGTGATTTCCCAATATTTCTCTATTGCTATGCAGGCTTTAAAAACCCTGCGTAAGTGGGGGAATCGGGATAACATTCATGCTGCTTTACGTTTGCCTTTCAAGTGACAGCTTTTCTATGTGTTTAGTTGAAATGAAGTATGTATTTCAGCCTGTAGCATTCCGTCCAGTTACAGGTACCAATTTTAGCAAGGAAGTTAGGAATATTGATAGCTATAATACTTATAATATGAATGAGTGAGTGTGAGTGAAAGGACGTGAAAACTAGTAACTGTAGAAGAAAAGGCAAATGAAAGCATATTCTGAAATGACATATTCGGAAGAATGGTGTTGAGAGAGCAGAAGAAAGTACAAACATGAAGTCATTACAGTGAGAAACAATTTTTAACTCTAAAAATAAATTAGTAGTAATGTCAACGTTCATTGGTAGCAATGAGATGTGGTGAATCTGCCATTGGAGCAGCAGTTAGTGTCTAGAATTAAATTTGTGATGGACAAGTTTTCTTTGGTGGTAAACAATTACTAAACCTGTACAGGTACCAGGAGAAAAGCTGTTTCAGTGAACACAAGTTCAAGAATTAGAATTTTGGGCTTGTACTTCTCAATGTAGCTTCAAATTTAAAATCATAGGAGTTTCAACTGTAATTTTAATTTGTAGGAAAGGTAGTTCCTGAAGAATACCTGGTCTGTTAAGGCATTCTGGCCTGTAAAATGAAAATGTTGAACAGCTGCTGCTAAAACGGTGCTGTATTAACAAGGTAACTTAATTTTCTGTGAAAAGCGGTAGTATTTTGGCAGAGAGGCTAGTAGGTGGGATGACTGTTCGCTTCAGAATTGATAACCTGATTTTAAGTGGCCACACTTGCAAAAACAAGCTATTGTCAGTAGCTGGTAGAGTGTCCATTTTTCCTTAGTAGTTATCTGTTCATTGAGCATTTTTGAGAAGACTTGTTCATTTGGATATGCAAGTAACAGGTCTTCTCTAAGGCAAGTCGAGTCAGGAGGGTATTTATTTGTCTCTGCAAGGATGAACTGACCTGATCAAAAGATAGCAGGAGATACGGAAGGTGATCAAAGAAACCTGAGTTAGCAGTGTAGTCTTCCCCTGAGTGGAAGTTAGTTTCTGTGATGACTGTGTTCTCAGTCAGGCTTTAGACGAGGTTTAAAAAACCCTTGCATCATACTAAATCAGCCTCTTAGTTCACAGAAAATCCCGTTGTCCTCTGTGATTAAATTATTTCCGGTAGAGATGACAAGTTAAATAAAGAATATCTAATGTGAAGTTGAGTGTAGGATATAGTAAAACGCAGATCTCATATTTTGGGAAGCTGTAAAATGTGATCTGATTACCGCTAACTTATTCTTACATCTTGGCTTAGTTGGAGCAGTGTTAGTAAAGAACTGTGCCCTGACCTCCATTGGTTTATCACTGTATGACTAAGGATTACAAATATGCACATTAAAGAAGAACTTAAGGGACAAGCACATATGGATCTGCTTCCACATGATCTCAGTTGCTTCAACTGTTGGAATATTTAGCTATGCTTCGTGTTTTATCCTTTCTTGAGATATTCTGCTCCTTTACTTTAACGTGTCTGTATGAGCTCCAGTGTGCCAGGTTACAGAAATAAGGGATTCAGCGTATTGTCTTGTTATACCTCTTCAGAATATGTAGGAGTCAGAGTACCATCTTGGTAATGCTATTTCTTGATGTTAAAATCTATTGGAATGCCCAAGTTGTACAACTAGAAAGAATACAGCATAAGAATAAACAGTTCCAGGGGGTGATTAATGCTACCTGTTCAGTATATTGCACATTGTACTCCGTTGTTTCCGATTTTTTTGATAAAAAAAGTAGTGGATGTATGTGAGCTTGTACTATTCATAGTGAATTTACTGCTGTACATAGCAGTAGGCTTTGTTCAGAGCGAGGAAGGTGATGAACTTGACTGCTCTTAAACCAGCAGTTATAAAACACCAGATTCCCGTAGTGTGTTCTCAGTCTTTCAAATACATTCAGCTGTAGTTTACTTTAATGTTATTTTATTCAACTTGGTTTTATCAGTTAATCCTGTAAGCGGTTGTAAATTTCCTCTGTAGAAAAACTTGTAAGAGCAGAGATCGTAAGCCAAAAATATGTCTAGCTTAAAAATCAATACTAATATTAATTCAAGGCCCACTTAATGTTTGGGAGTGGCATACGGCATAGCAAATTTCTAAACTGATGACTAGACATTTTTGGGTGCTTTGATGTTTATAGCCAGTGACGCTGCTGTGTAGCACATAGCTGGGGTCCTGAATACTGAGGCAAAGACATACTGTTTTTTCTCTGTGGTTTCAGAGACAAGGGAGATGAGGCTTAAGTCTGCAGAAAGGGCTGAAAATTGTACTATACCTTCAGTAGACTGGGGCGACTACTTCGTGCATTTTATGCTGATGTTTTCCTTCACATTTAGCAGAGATGACTCCGATTTATTACAGGCTTTTGGCAAACATTTGTTGCAGAGTATTTTGTGTGCTCTCTTTGCAGCTGTAAGATCTAAGTATAGATAGAATTAGTGGATTGAGGTGGTGGAAGGATATTTAATTTGCTTCAAATTATTTCCTGAAATAAGATCAAATAGCTTCTGTGATTTGGTATCAATATTCAGAATGTAAAGTTGAGAAGCTGAGAGAAGTGAAAAGCTGTGATGTAGTGAAAACACCAAGGCATCTAAATGTCACTGTTCTTGTAAGGATGGCTGGCTTAGCTTCCCAAGCTGTAGGTCTTCGAAATGTCTGAGAGCACAGCTAGACATGCTGATTTTGCTGGAATACCAGCTCTCCCTGTAGCACTGACTGTTGTCACAGCATTGAAGGGGTGGTTACATTCAAAAGCTGTCCTCCTTCACCGTGAGTCTCTGCAAACTGTGCTCAAAGGGAATGCTCAGATCTGACATGCAGTTTCAAGTGTTCCTTACCTATGACCTCTCATTCTGAGGATGGCTCACTATCCTGTGAGTGAGAAAGGGGGACATCATTTGCAAGCGTAAGGGGTGGCAGTTATGACCCTGCGTTAGATGAGACACTCTCTAGAAACTAGTGGGAGCACACTTGCATCCTTTTGAGTGTGACTGTTTCATTGTCTGTTTTAAATTGGCACGATGATTTTGCTTTGCACATCGAAAAGCGGCTTTTATCCATGGAGCTAATGACTCTCAATCTTTTCCTAGAAAAGATCACTCTTCCTGTATCCTGCTCTTTAATGGCATGCATTCATGTGTTGAACCTAAAAGGGCTATTAGTTTGTCAAGAGCTCCCTTTGTCACATGAGGCCTGAGGTAGGCAGACCTGCAGTTGGAAGCGACCTGGCTCCACCTGTGTAGCACCCAGACAGCTGAGTGATATGGAGCACCATTTCATGAGACACTGCTACTTTCTGGTTACCTGCTGTGTTGTCAGGAACAGGAGTGTGTGCTGAAGCCATACCTTAGCTAGTCCTTGTGACCAGGGGACCTACGTTGCTAAATTCATAGCGTTGCCTGTGCTTGAAAATATATTCTCTATGAAGTGCTTGGGATGTTTCAAATACAAGTGAAGGATTTCCAGTAGTAAAACCCTGCTGAGGCCTGTTTAAGTCTTCATGGCAGCGTTTTGGAGATATTTAAGCAAGCCATGTAGTTGGCCATTGTAGCTGACAGTGTGGTACACAGTTCTATTGCTATTGGCAAAATATCCATTATTTTGGTGGTTTTCTTAAAGAATAATATTTTTTTTTTCCTGTAGGGAATTTGACACCAGAGCCACCTAAAATATCATCTTCTACAAGCCACCCAGACCTCTTAGGTGGATGGGATTCTTGGGCAGATTCCCCAGCAACCAGCAGTGTAGCACCACTACAGCTGAAGCCTCTCTTTGAAGGTATTATGAATTTAAATTCTTCAGTTAGAGGGAATAAGGAGTACTCCAGACTTGGTCAGTTTGGTTGCCTGAAATTGCTGAACATGTCTTCATGCTTCATTGCTTAAAGGACTTCGTGCTTTTATGCTTAAATGCCCCTTTACTAAGGCACTTGTGTAATTTTTCAGAACAAGCTCAAAACAGAGGAACCAAATAGTTTGTTGCCTACAATAATGGTGATTCTTTTGATAGTAAAAGATGTCATGGAGCAGAATGCTAGGGAGGTTTGCATGAGGTGTTATGGGAATAGTATTTCTATTCATTTTCTCAATTTCCACATACACCAAGTACATTGTACGTTTTCTTATTGTACAGGTCAAGCTTTTACCACAGGCAGCCAGTCCAGTGTGTCTTCAGGTCTGTCTTTCAGCCAGGCTAAATCTCAGAACTTTGATCCTTTTGCAGATCTTGCCAATCTTGGATCTGGTCTTCCAGGTATGATCTTACTTTTAAGAGACTATGCTTAATGCCTGTACAATTTGATTTGTTTCTTGTACTAATAAAAGTAACTGCTTATATAAAGGAAAGTGTTTCCTTTTAATTGTCAGCAGCCAGCTTGAGGCAGTTGCTGAGAGCAGACACATAACAAGCAAAGACTGAATCTTTACAGAGATTGTGTGAAACATACAGAATAATATTTCAGAAGGTAGCCACAGCTGTGATTTAGAACCAGTATAAATACTTAATGCTTCAGAATCTAGTTGAGAAGGTAAGAGAAACCAGATGTCACTGATTCAGTAACTGAGTATGAGGTTTCTCATCTAGCATTGATACTGTGCTGTGAAGGATATAAAATGAACGCAGGATTAAATTCTTTGTTAGGTCCAAAGCTACAGTTGTTTTCCTTTTAATGCAGTACTTTTATTTGAATTCAATAGGCCTTTGTAGCTGTGCTACTCAAATTTGTCATGTTTGTAAGATGAGCACAAATCAGGCCCACACTTGTACACCAGTAGCATGAGTATTATGAATATTTGTCAGTTTGCAGTGATGTACACAGGAAGTTATAGAAGATGAGACACATCACAGAGCAACACTTGTCTTAGGGTGTTACATTCATCCCAAACTCAGGAATTAGCCCTGCAGCGTTCTCAAACAGCAGAAGAATTCAGGGCAATAAAAAGAGCTGAGATCCTTGCATTTCAAGACCACACATGGAATATGGTTAAGCTGAAAGTTAGATTCTAAGCAGCAGCAGTTGATGAATAACTTGTGGAGATGCAAATACTAATTCACCTTCCTCCAAGAAACAATGAGATGACATCATAAGTTTGTTGTCCAAGACCAAGTGATAAAGATTTCAGGCTTTGAAGTGTCAGTATTTCATCCATATTATACTTTCTGTCTGGTATCAGGTGTGTAACCTTATTTGACCACTAGTCCTGAATTCGTGTTCTGCCATTTTTGGGGAATTCATCCAAAATAAAGAGGTCTTAATCTGTTTTAGGATGCCGTGAGTGTGGTATAAAATGTTTCTCTTCCAAAAAATCTAGATGTATCTAAGTTTAGTCATCATGCTGTTTTATCCCTGTAATGGGTATATGCAACTTGTCAAGGGAACTGAGTTTCTAGGAACCTTTCCAAAGGAAGTCAGTCAACGGCAATTTAATGGTGGCTTGGTTTAGAATAAAAAAATCTCAAGTTTATTCTCGTCAGTGAGACAAAAAAGCTGAATAATGATTTTAAAAGGTTAGAGCTTTATTCTGCTCAATTTGTACAGCGGAGAAAAGACCCTGTGTTCTTCCCAAAGTGAGCAGCAAGTGAAGCTGCTAAGCAGTGTTACTTATACTGGTTTAATGAAGGGAAATGGAATACTAAAAATTGAGTCAATATTGTGTTGATACACAGAGGGCTATAGATCACACCAGGGTGATTACAACAGTATCTGCTGCAGGCTTCAGTTTTTTGATTTTTTTCTTTTATTTCTGTGCAACATTGCCTCCTAATGCTGCTGTAGAATAATCATCTCATCTTTCTTAAACAATAGTGCAAGAAACCACTGGAGACTTTCAAAGCAATCTTTTGAAAATATTCTCAACATACTACATTTTCTTGATCATATAATTAGTTTTTCAGTGTCCTCAGCGTAATCAACAGACATTGCAGTGTAATGAGTTGGGAGGCAGAACTAGTGTCACTGCCAGATTATTTCTTGGCCTTACACATGCCTGGCCAATCAGACAAGAGCAAATGCTTCTGCTAAAACTGACAGTTGAGAACTTGAATTGTAAGAGGCTGAAAGACTTTCAGTAATGGCTCTAGTCCCTGCCATCCAAGTTGTTAATGAGACTCTTAACTTACGCTTTTCTGTTCGCTTTCTCTTGTATAGGTGTATCACTGTAAACTGTGTGGTTTGATGTCAAGAGCAAACTGTCCTGTTTGTATTAAACATGTGACAGACACCAAGCTGAACAACTAATTCAGTTTTTATTGTTAGGTTCCTCCAGTGGTGGAGTCTCGAGTAGTGGTTTTGCTCAGAAGACTGCTCCCCCTCAGAAGCCAGGAAATCAGTGGCAGAAATCCATAAAACCACAGACTACTTCATGGCAGTCTCAGACTAAATCCAGCGCAGCAGCAAAACCCAATTACACAGTAAACTTCAGTGTTATTGGAGGACGAGAAGAAAGAGGAGTCAGAACCCCAAGCTTTGGTAAGTTTTCTGAAGGCATTACTTACAATGGCGTGTGTGAAGTTAGTCACATGCGCTGTTAGCTGCAGAAACTCTTGTACCTTCATTTTTTTATTTACATTTAGGTTGTGTCCAACAGAAATCAGAAAAGAGCTTGGCACGTCTGGTGTCTTGCTTTTGCAAAGCTACACTGGAATATTGCAGAGACAAGCTGACCATGGCGCAGATATTTGCCAGTTTGGGTATAAAGTCTCAAGGCTATATTCACTCACCCACATGGGTACTGGTTTTGTATTGCTAGGTTACAAAGGTAAATATTATCTATCCAGGGAGAGATGGTTGGTAACATTGCTTCATGCTAGTCCACTTGTGATACATGGGTAAAAGGATGCAATGTTGTCCCTAGCTGAAGAAGTAGCTAGTCTTAAGAAAGGCTGAGGTTAAACTTACTGGAAGTTCTTGTGTTTCAAAGATGGATGGGGATGGGAGCAGGTGGAATCATGCTTGGAACCAGTCCCTTAAGACGTTCCAACTGAATAGCCAAACCTAGAGGTATACGGATGGGCCCAGCCTCTCCTACATTAACCTTCTGGGAAAATTTTATTTCCCTGGTGTGCTGATATTAGCATTATGCCTCCGTGTAACTGGCATATAAGCGAGCAGCAGGTACTTCTATAAGTTGAAATGATTCTCTTGATTGGTATGTGAAATGAGGTGACAGGGTGAAGAGGCAGTGGTTATAAATTGCAGCACAGGCAAGTCTGGAGAACAGGGGGAAAAAAAATTTCAATTAGCATGATGAAATGCTGAAATGGGGCAAGAGATGTTGTGATTCCTCATCTTTGAAAACAGGTGGACCTCAGCTGGACGAGGACTTGATAAATCAATCTAGTTGTCCCTGTTCTGAGTGGGTATTAGACTAGATTACATCCAGAGGCATCTTCAGAATTCAGTTGTCCTACAGTTCTCTAAAATTTGTAGGTCCTATAATGACTGTTCATGTTGATATTTTATTTCTTCATTATTCTGCATAAGTTTCAACATACTTCAATGTTAACTACATATATTTGACTAGAATATTGAATATATGGTCATTCAAAAAAACTGCTGCACAGCAGTTAGAATTACTTTATAGTGGGGAAAAAAGGAACCATTTCCAAAGTTGTGAGTAGATAGATGTGTACTCCCTCAAACCTACTCCATTTTTCAAAAAAGAGGACATGCAAATCTTTAGTCACGTGTATGCATGTAAGGTTATCTGTTCTGCTGGACTGAAAGCTTGTGAGTGTTCCTTTTTATTCCTCTCCTTCTGTTTGTCTTGTGGAGTTTATCAAGCCACTGAAGGATATTTGTCATGGTAGTGAGAAATGTCATGCAGGTGTATTGAAGTGCAATATATTTCCCCCATTTATGTGTTATTCTATGCATCTTTTCATTTAATGCTTTTCTCCTTTCATAGGTCAAAAGCCAAAAGTTTCAGAAAATGACTTTGAGGATCTCTTGTCTAATCAAGGGTTTTCAGCTAAATCTGATAAAAAGGGACCAAAAACCATTGCTGAGATGAGAAAACAAGAAATGTCTAAAGATATGGACCCCTTGAAACTCAAGGTTTGTGTAACGCTTATTTTGATTTAAGTGTAAATCTGAGCTTGTGCTTAGAACTGCTGATAACAGAGCAGAAGGATACAGTGACTAACAGAGCAAGCTAATAAAGCAGAATGAAATTTTATCTGTATTTAAATCATATGACTGTAGAAGTTAATTAGCATGAACAAGTGACATTACCACAAAAAGTACATGTGTGGAACACAAGTTCCTGTTTCTTTTAGCCTAGCTTGAAGAACTTAAGAATCTGTGTTTTTGTCAGTGTCTGTTTCTTGAAGCCAGAACTGTTCATCTGTGGTGTTCACAAAGGTGTCCTTAGAAAAGATGGATTTGGCTGATAATGCAAAACTGCACTTTTTAAAAACAGGCAAGTGAGAATAGCTGTCTTCAAGATGACCACTTACTTGTGTTTACTGGTTAACAAGTGCTACTGCTGTCCTAAGAAATTACTGAAAGATGCAGTTCTGGAGACAGGCTATAGAACTAGTCTGCGGGGTGTTACCTGATGAGCTGTTCAGACTTTTTTTTATGTATGGCTCATTGATAACATGACATATTCATGCACTTTCAACTTTCTAATGTTTATGGTGCTTTAGAAAAGTTTGTAAAAGAACTTTGGAAGGATGCTGAAACTTGTTTTCACAAAGTGTCTTACCTGAAGAGAGTGTACACAGCTTGCATGGGTAGCTTTTAACACAAATCACCATAAATGGAAATAAATACAGATTTTTATTTACCATACTCGTTGTTGATAGAGGGAAGAGATCTTCATACTACATAATGCAGTGGTTAATGAAGACACTGGGTCACTATGTCACAGTGGCTGGAATATTGCTGTTAAAGTCTGTGAAATGGACAGTGATTCTAATCAAATTTCATGGGGAGATCTGAAAGAACACTGTAGTCTGTGGACCCCTGCAGGTTGCTTAAGTAAATACTAACCACTAATCTAAATGGGCTGAAACTTTTGTACAATCAAGGAAGAATTTTAGTAAATTAATGTTGTACTGTGTCAGGGAGTTAATGTTAATTGTAGCAGATGTTTTTAATGACTCCTGTCAATTCTCGTCATTAATTCTACAATGTCTTGTAACATGTAACTATCTCAGTAATTTCTCTTGCAATGACTGAATTGCTGCAATAAACTAGTAACAAGGAGCTACTCTCTAGTGGCAGATGCAAAACACCACTTTCGGGTGGCTAATGACCTGAGTACCAGAAAGAAGAGTGTAGTAAGACAGTTGGACTTGGGGGTTGAATGCACCAAGACAACTGTACTTGGGTCTTAATCGTGTAGTCTTGTACAGGGTGAAGGTTATGTCTCTGGACAGATGGAGAATGCTTACAGTGCTGCATTCAGTTCTATACATTCTGTTTTTCCCAGATTCTCGAATGGATTGAAGGGAAGGAGAGAAATATTAGAGCATTAATATCCACTCTTCATACAGTGCTTTGGGAAGGGGAAAACAAATGGAAACCAGTCAGCATGGCAGATCTAGTAACTCCTGAACAAGTAAAGAAGTACTACAGGAAAGCAGTGCTTGTAGTTCATCCAGATAAGGTGAGTGTGTTCCTCTGATCTTCTGTCCTTTAGAAGGAACACAGACTGTTTTTACCACACTGTACTGGTCACTGACAGATGCTGCAGCCTTGCTTTTCTAGCACCCTAGACGCTCTTCCCTTTGTTTGCATTGTCTTCTGAATTTAGTCTCGTCCTGCATCCAGGTAGTACAGGATTTTTCTTGTCAGCCTGACACAGCACAGAATTCAGCAGATACGTGTTAACAAATGAAGGATCCCATGAAGATTGTACTGAGCACCAAAGCCAGTTTTGCTGGATTCTGACTGACTTCTGGCAGGTTTAATGCTGATGAGTGGAACCTGCTTTATTTCTACTAGCTGATACTTCAGGTCTTTTAGAACTATTGACCAGTATGTTTCCCAGTGTATGAAGGTAGCTTCTTGTTCCGAGTCATTGCTCTGGGCTGTGTTTTAGATACAAAGATAAGTGTTCAATATGCCTGGCTTGAATTTTCAGCCTTTCCTTGACTAGTGGTTCAGTGAGCAGTAGTCTTAAGTTCTATGTCTTCTTGTATCCATAACAGAAATAAGACATTGTTCTTTCTTTTCTTCCACCTGCTCTTTGCTGTTCTTGGCCATGTGGTTTCCACCACCTTTGTGGTGGTTTCCTGGTGCTTTCTGTAAGCCCTTTGATGCATCAGTGTCGGAACACAGGTCTCTGAGGCATTTTCTTTTTCCTTGGTTTATTTTTGGCCACTTTGAGTTAAAGTGAACCCTAAAAGGTTCTATAAAGTACTGCGGCTGGCAAAATCCAAGCAACAGGAGAAGGGGAACGATGCTGGAGGGGGTTCTGGGACTTCCCTTTTGTGCTAGAAAGAACCTGTTAAAATGATTCATCTCACCTTGTGGAACTAGATCTTTACTAATCATGGGGCCTGGGTTGGCCCAGAGGCAGGGCTGCTGTGAAACAGACAGGGAATCAGGAGCATACTACATTCATTGTGAGTATGGAGGCAAACTCACAGGAATTGCTGTGTTGTTAATGTTGAATCTTAACGTCATTCACAGTCAGGAACAGATTTTTTTTTCTCAGACGTCCCGTCCAAAAAAAGTCTACTTAAATAGTGCTTAAATTTTATTCTTGTACACTACTGCAAGGTCTGTCAGGAAGCAATTCCAAAAATGACTGGATTTGATCTGATTAATATTAACTAAAACTATTTATGAAAAGAACAGCATGGAAAACTGTTTTTAGCTAAGTTTCAGTTATTTATGAATTGCCCTTGAAAGTTGGAAGGAATGTAAGGAAACCAAGGCTTTGACTTTGTTTAAAATACTCCTGAAAACTTTGGAACAGACTGGGGAGGGCAGTGTGTCTGCAAAATTGTATTCACACAGCAGTTTAAAATTGTTGTATAAGATAGCAAATATAAAATGCTAAGATCTTTCCCAAGTCACAATTCCTAATATTTTTATGCTTCTAATACGTTCTGTTTGTTTTTAGGCCACAGGACAACCTTATGAGCAGTATGCCAAAATGATCTTCATGGAATTGAATGATGCATGGTCAGAGTTCGAAAACCAGGGATCAAAGTCCCTTTTCTGAAACTTCACCTTTTGCAGAACTACTACAAAAACTGGAGCTGAGCGGTGTTGTGACTTTATTGCGCTTATGATTTATGAAGCGATTTTCCATGATTTCAGCACAGTTTCTAATAGTGAACTTAAATCTGGTGATGTATTTTGTAAGATGTAGAGTACAAAGCATTACATAGATACATTAAGAAAACAGCTGCTCAGTACTTGAAGAAATCACAGTGCGGAAGTAGATAATTCCTTGCAGTCTTACATATGGTAAAATAAAATTTTAATGAAGCTCCAGGATTTCTGGTATACTAGTATTAATCATAAATCATTCCAATTTCATTGACCTTTGCTTTACACCTGCCTTCCCCGATTTGTCTGTTACTTTCAGTAGTTTTGTGATTCTATTTTGATGTTTGGTGCCTGTCGCCTTATTCAAAGTGCTTTAGTAATCAGCAGTGAACTTGCTTGGCTTATCTCAAACCTGAAGGTGTATATTTTCATCTGTATTTTATGTAATCAATCTGATAATCATTCTGTAAATAATGTTTTCTGACAATACCTGTGTTCCTTAAAATAAATTAACATTTGTTTAGCCAAAAAGACCCCAAATGTTGTAAGGTCAGCTAGGGTTGTTCTTGATTTTTAATGTTTTTTTAAATGTCATGAATCTAGAAATGAATCTTGACTTTAAGGTCTGCATGTTCCTGCTGTTTTGTTATTTATTATGAAGCTGTGGAAGGCAGTACTCTGACCAGTGCTTATTTTCCTAGTTCTTTAAATGGTGTCTTTTGCTTCCGATTTCAGTGGAGCATTCCTTCCATTGGACTTTATGTACTCTCATAGAAATAATGTTTTTCTGAAACTTGAAGTGTAAGCACAAAACATTTTACTCTGGTTTGATTTGTCTGAGTAAATACTACATTACTCATAATCATCTGGAAGGTATTTGAAGTGCTTTAACACGTTTTGCTGCATGTCTGAACTTCTGTATTTTTGAGATATGCATGATATCAGTGTATGTGAAAACATGGGGTGTATTGGTAGATCGTTGCATTTCTGCTCACCTACCTTCCATGCACTGGCTAGTACAAGATGAGTAGAGATGTGACTTGATAACAAAACTTGCTGTGTTTTCTCATACCTATTCAGAAACCAGTTTTTCACTAGTGCTGGGGTGAATGAATGCAAATGACCAATGACTGTTATACTCTGTGTAACAACAAAATGCAATTTTCGTATCGTTTGAAAATGTGTAAGATTAGTGTTGTGGTATTAAAGCTTTGGCAGCAGTCTCTTGAAACAGTACAGTTGGGCATTTAAGGGGATATTTTGATCATCTTGCCGTTTTGCACATTTTGCATGCTTAACTGAGAGGCAAACTGTACCACTGTCAGAGGTAACTGTTCAGCTGAGCAACATGTGAGCAGAAAACATGAGATTCTAATGCCACCTGAACAGTGTTGGCTGAGGTTTTCCACTGCCGTGCCAGCCTGAGAGCTGATGGGTTAGAGACTTGTCAACACAGGTTGCAATTTAGAGTCTTTAAGCTCAGGTGGAACACGGTTACTTACTAACCTCTGATAAAAGGTTTTGTGTGTATATATTTACATATATATTCAGCTACTGTGATTTTTTTCAAATGGAGGCCAGGATTAGCTGTGAATCAGGTAGGTTATATATTATTCATAGCTGCAGTTGTATTGTATTTCAGTTACTGCTTTGAAGCAGTCTTAAATTTCAGTAGATTTCTTCATCAAAACAGGTAACTTGCGGTCTGATTTTGAGTAAAAGCTAATCTTTTTTTCCTTGGGACACTTCATTATGTTTTTTTGTACTCATGGTCTGCATCCATGGAAATTAAAGGCTTCTGCTGGTAGGATAGGTTTGTTGGAGGCCTGCATGGCTTTTTACAGTTTTAGGGCAAATGATATCTAGTAATAGGCTTGAAAAGACACACACAGATACATAATGAATGTGATTGACTACACTCCCCTATGCCACTGAGAGATAAAGCATTTCTGAGGGAGCTGCTTTCAGCACATACAGGCAACTTAATTGAGGGACGCATTTTTAATAGCTCTTTGCTTGAAATATGCGTATAAAAAATTGAAACCGAAAATTGGGAGGAAAATATCTTCCTCTGCTTTATACGTTTGGTGGCATTTTCTGGGTGATGTCTACATTTCTCTGTTTGTCTACTTTTGTTTGCAAAATTCTCTTGAACAGTGGAGAAGAACCTTAGATGTGATTTTACATGAGCAGAGAAACATGAGTGGAAGTGTTTTATCTGGAACTGCAGATCTCTTGAAATTGGTTCCCCCTTTTTAAAATTATGGAAAATCATGACGTTCGGCTGTGGATTCTTCCAAGATAATTACTGAAACTGCAGTAGGTTGGCAGGATCCCTTGACTTATTTTATGGCTTAATCAGCTTAGTCCTCAGTGGGGGAACTGATTGATTCCTCTGTCCTGCTCCTTTCTACGTAGTTGAATTTTGGTCCTAGGAATCTGGGAGGGGCTCAGTTTGGTAAACTCTCAAATCTTGACAATGGAACTATTTGTGTTTGGTTTTTTTGTGTAACCACATGCAAAAAGTTGGATTTCAGTAAGGCCCTGTAAGCAAAATTTAAAAATTCAAGTGATGAACATGAACATAGTAAACTGAAGTTTTCTTTTCTTTAGATGATAAAGCAGCATGAGGACCCCTAAAGGTGTTTCATAGTGTAAGGATTATATATTAAATTTTGTAGTTATATGAATCTGAGAAGAGGGAAGTTATAGTAAATTTTGTATACATGTGTATGGAGTTTTAATGTTGCTTTTAAAGGAGAGGATAATTTGGAAGAAAAAGTCCAGAAGTTGTGTTTGAATTCATCGTAAAACAGTAATAAACTGACAGTGAGGGCTTTTCAACCCTTCTCGTGCTCTATGCTTCATTGTTAATTGGTTGCTTGCTCTATGGGATAAGGACTGCACTCCCAACTATTACACACACATTTCACTGCAGCTGTATTCTTCATGTCCACAAACTGAAAAGCTTTTAGAATAGGCTGCAGAAAAATTGATTAAGCTGAGACTTGATTAGATGCTGTGAATTCTCTCTGGGCTTAATATGTGTAGTTTCCATTCATGCATATTATTCCTTGCACAGTTAAATTTTGAAATGTTGAAGTGAAATAATGTCCTGAAAGCTAGGCTTTGTATCTGCTTCTGATGACTGCAAAGCTTGAGGCTGAGGTAACTTGAGTGTTGCCAGTAGGTTGATAATGTGTCTACCAGGCTTCGCACTGGCAGTGCAGTTGAAGTTCTGGTGTGAAGCATCTCCCTGACTTCTGCAGCAAATCATGGCGCCTTCTGGCTCATGTTTGTAGTTCCTTTGTCTGTTAATGACAGCTGACTAATGCCATGCCTACTTTGCAGCCTACCAGGACCCAGTTCTTAAAAGTGAGTAGCTTGACAAGGTTGTTGCAAGAGCAAAGAAAAAAAAATGCTGCAGAGGTTAAGGGAAGAATAGAGAAGAACATCCAGGCTCTAACTTACATCTCAGATGTTTTCTAATTCTTTTTTCATTGACTATTCCTGCCTACCTCTCCTAAAAACAAGTCTAGACTAGTAGAAACAACCTGGTTTGTAGCTTGCTTTCCCAGCCCTTTTTGAAGTGCTACTGACTGGCTCTAGGCAAGTGGCAGTACCAAGTGCTTGGCTTTTTTTGCAGAAGTTGCTATAAGGCAGGGCTTATAAAATGATAGGGCAGGTTTCCACTAGTTACGTCTGAATTAATTTGCTTCATGTTACATTGCTGCTAGATTTGGAGAGTCAGGCAACTTAACTTTTAAAATAGAAATCTGTGAAGAAGAATTGATCTTAAGACTGTGTGGAATGTGTTTCGACCATATTGGGGGAAATCAGTTGGTGTCTTTAATCTTGGGCATGCCTGTTTGGTGTTTCTTAGTGCTGTCAGATTTGCTTGAACTTAACAGCAGGAAAGAGAAAGAAAATGAGCCGTTAAGCACTTGCATTCGTATGAAATCATAGGGTTATGCTCAATATTGTTAGTGGATAGCGATTTCCAGACATCAAGCCTGGGAGGAAAGGTTCCTCTGTGTTGCCGCTTGGGTAGAGTTCAGATAGTTTGCTCATCAGTGGTAGCTTTCTTCAGCAAGCACAGAGTGGAAAACGTACAACAGTGCTGATGACTTCCTTGGAACAGTGGCAAAGTCCTTTGCATTGCACCTGTGAGGGTAGCTGGCGCTCATGAGAAATGCCTTGCTTACCTCTTATTTCTTGCTAGTTCTAGCAAGCTTTTCCAGTGTTGTGTTACCAAGCAGAGAGCAACAGTTCCTTCCTGAAGGCAAACTACATCTCAAAGCGGCATGCACAGGATTAATATTTTGCACAAACCAAAGCAGAGTTTGAGCACAGCTGAAATCTCAGCTGCTCTCAGGGACTGCTGGGCTGCGTGCACCATTCCACCTCCCAGGGCCAGGCTGCCGTTTCCCCAGCAGTGGCCACACGTTTGTGTAGTCATTGGCCATGTGTTCTCTGCTGCTCACAGGAAGATTTCAGGGGTTGCATAAACGTAGAAGCCTTGTTGCTCCTTCACTGTGTCCTTAATTGTCTAACGATGGCAATGTAATGAATACTTTGTAAATAATTTCCAATTAGTCTTGTACAGTTGCCTGTTCTTTATGAGTCAGTTGACATTTTCTGTCAAGAACTTGCAGGGGACTGGCCTGCCAAAGCTGTAGGAGAGGTGTATCGTGTCCCATGCCCCGAGTTTGTCCCTGGTGCAGGGTAGCTACCAGGTGCCTAGTGACCAGGAGCAAAGGGTGACTCACTGAGCTGTGCTTCTGATCTTGATGAATCTTGCAGTGTGTGCTTGCTCCCTGTTTGGGTGAGCTTATTGTACGCTGCAGTTTAGACTGCATTAAACTTCCAACATATGCTCCAAAAATACAAATTCAGTCACTTTTATGAAGGATATATGTTGCTATAGAAGCTTTTATTACCAAAAGAGGATTAAGAGGCATTGTGAGAACTCCTGAAACTCTCTTTAGTGGAATGTACTGTATATCTGCAATGTAGACTTCTGGAAGTGATTGTCCTCTCTGATAAGGACTTAGCTTGCTCTGAGGTCCTTATTGTATTTACCTGTAGTTGTGATTGTACTTTCTGTACCTGTGATTTCTCTAGTTTGGGGTGTGTGGGAGGGCAGAATGATATTCAAGTTCTATTTTTTGCCATCTTGCAGGAAATGCAATGTACTGAGTCATTTTGCTACTAGTGAATTGAAAATTATACCTGTGTGTATATAAAGGTAATATAGTCAAATTAAACCTTGTTTAAAAGTAGATTTAATGTTTTGCACAATGTCCTTGAATGGAATATTTTGCTTTGAAATGTATTATGACTTAACCAGTGATCAATTAAACAAAATTACTTTGCGTGTTTCTTTCTTCCGCAAGGGAGAGATGACGTGAATACCCAAAGCATTTCCACTGCCTCTTCCAGAACAACATGCAAGCATTGGAGAAATGGTTCTCATTAGTGTGTTGAGGTAGACTGAACCTCTTAGAAAACAAGCGTCTCTTCAGAAGTGTCTCCTCTCCTGCTGGAGGGGGGTCCCTGCAGCGTGCTCTGCCGTTGGGCAGCTGAATGTCTTGGGCTGCCGCCTGTGTGGGGCTGTGAGGGGTTCTTGCACAGGACAGGAGCGGTGCAGTGCCACCCTGTCCCCCAAGGGAAGCTCCTGCACAGGTGCGTGACAGCTGTGGAAGGAAGGAGAGCAGGAACAAGTGGGTGAGACTGAGGCGGGAGGGAGGGATGAGCAGCCTGCCAGGAGGGTGAGGGAGTGGGACATAAAGTGAGGAAGGGCTGCGGATCTGGGGAACCTGTGTGGGAATGCTGGGGAAGGGGGGGTGGTTGCTGGGACAGCACTAACGGCGTGCCCAGAAGCATCTTTTTGACTCCGTGCTCTCTAATGACCATAGCGGAAGCAGGGTCCTTCACAGCTGGGAACAAGCCACTTTGACATTGAGAGAGTTTATTTAAAAAACTAAAAGCATAGCAGTGTAGGATTACCACAGGGGATCCCCAAGGAGAAGAGTGGAAGATGGGGGGTAATGTGAGAGAATGGATGGGCATGACCAAAGGAGGATGAGTGGGATAAGCATGGGGTAGGAAAGAGAAGCAAGCAAACAAATTCTGTTCAAGAAGGGCCATTGCTGTTGGTAATGTTCATATTCTGCTTACTACTTCAAATAATCTGATGGGCTTATAAGAACTGAATATTAAACTAGGTCTTCTAGCATTTTTGTCACTGAATAATCTTTCTCCCTGTATCCCATACAGAACATGTTGCTACTTTTGCTGTTAACCTGTTTATTTTTAACATGTAAAGCTGCTGAAAAATGTATGGATACCTACTCCCAGTCCTTTACTGCTGTAGCAAAGCAGGGTAATGTTAGTTAGTTGCATCTTTCTTTGCCATACGCAAAACCTCTGGCTGCTCTGACATGTATTAAGAAAGACTGAGTTGGGAGCATGATCCAGGGCAGGTGGGACATCCTGCAGTGTCAAGCTGGCAGGTGTCAGTAATTGCTTACACCGGGAAGGCAGAATGTGTTACAAAGAAATAACATGGCCGTAAGCTCAATGTCAAGCAGAGCCAACAACATGACAAGAGCGAACGGGGGATTAAAAAACAGGCAGCAGAAACTAAACAGAGCACTGAGCTGTGGTGTGCAGAGCAGCCGGCAGCAATCTGAGCCAGCGCCTTCCAAGTCTGCACCATAGGCACCTGATCTGGAGTGCTGGTACAATTTGCCCTGCCTCATGAGGATGCGAGGAGGACTTCTGGCAGATTTTTGCCCTCTGTGGCGGAACTGAGCAAAAAGCACTGGAGGAGGGACAATGGAGCGTGTAGGTAGGTGAAAACTTGAACTGGAAGGTTCCTTCTAGTGCAGACAGTAAGGGATTCTTCATCTCCTGTAAACCATAAAACTGTGCTGGCTTCTCTACTGGCGTGTCTTCTGCTCCTAATCAAAGGTCTGGGCACACACAAAATAACGGCTGTGAAATGCTCTGGTGTGTAATGCTGCTGGCAGACCCAAGAATTTAGTTAATACTTGGGTGGGTGTTTGGGGGCTTACATTTAGTAAGGCCTCATTTGGCTGTTACCAACTGGTGAACTTCTCTGCTTGCTTCCTTGTGCATGGTTTTGGTGAGCAACAAGGCAGCAGAAGCACTCTGCAAGGTGCGCTCTGAGGAGATGGGATTGTCAGCGTGCCACCTCCCTGCCAAATGATACGCAGTGCGTTCCGCGGACTTCTCATGTGCGAGATGAAACCTAAAGGGACAGCTCATCCAGCTTGCTCAGGAAGCTAATTTAAATGACAAGCCTCTTCAAAGGTTCAAGGTTGCAGCTGCTAGATCTGCTTATTTCTCCTCTATGAAATCTTCTGTATGAAACAAAAAAAGTCCATAGCTGTGAATTTTGACTACCAGCCTAAACCTTTCTGGCTTTGGAAAGAGGAATATTATGTTTGTGGAACAACTTATGTAGAAAGTAGAATGGAAATGCCTCATAAAATAGGGGGAAATCAGGAGACCTGGTTGTACTTGGTGCTTGTTAATGAAGAAATGTCGTGTGCAGTGAAGTGCTGGGTGTTCCCTAGCATAGTGTGTGAGCTCGGTGCTTCCGCTGGGTCTCCTCCTCTCTTGATCCCTCCTAGCTAGGTCCTGTCCGTTTCATTATGAAGCTCAGAAATATGCAGTGATGTTGACAGCCTTCATAGTAGCAGTTAATGCAGTGTTTGACCCAGAGCCTTCCCTGTTGCCTTTGTTTCCAAGGCTTGGCTTCCTCTGGGCTTCTGGGGTTTCCAAAGCAGTGGATTCACCAGACTTCGTGCGGAAACTGACCTGCAGCAAAGGCAGAACCAGATGGAGTCAACCTGCAGCAGTAAGCAGCTGTGGTGTCTTGTGGCTTCTCCTTTCCTGCTGCATGCCAGGTCCGTCTGATTTCTAGCTGTGGCTCACCCTAGAGGAAAATAAGGTGCCAGGTGTATTGTAGGGATGTATGAACCATGAGAACTGGACTCCTACAAGTGTTCCGATGGATTGAGTAAAGGGTGTTGAACCAGTGCATGTTCCGTGTAATTTCACTCTGAGACTTTTTTTGTATGTTATGGCTAAACTTGCCTCTCCTGCCCTCACTGGCTCATCGTGAAACCATGGATGTATGCAGGGTTTTCATTACCGACAGCATTTTTTTCACTACTAGCTTGCTTCACCCTAGAAGCTGCTCTCCCTTTTGCTGCTGCTCCTACTAGCGTGAACCTAACACCTACCAGACCTGGAAATTCCGCATCTGCTTCTGCACCCACCTGCCCCCGCTGCTTCCCCACATGTGCAAGGCATGGACAACTTCCACACCTCTGTATTTCTTCTCCAGTGTCTGGGGCATCATGAGGAGCACGTCTTCTGTGGGGAGCTGAGCTGCAACTGTTTACCACCAAAAAAGGGTGTTTGGGGATTTCCTAGGAGTGTGAAATCTTCATAGGGCTTCAGCTGGGGGGAGATGGAGAAGGGACCTCCATTCTGTGCTCTGCTTTTGCTGCTGTGGGCAGCTCTTCTCGAGCTGTCCCGGGCCCCATAGGCTCCATTGTCGGTAGCAATCCACCCGTTGGTGCCAGAGGAGGTCGTTGCCGGGGGGGG
>Ga0065711_1028681_pt1 | contig 39769 bp, 18 predicted proteins | sample Hoacrofraction12_FD_59098 | JGI IMG/M metagenome (GOLD analysis project Ga0065711, IMG submission 59098) | Hoatzin crop microbial communities from Cojedes, Venezuela - Epithelial fraction 12 v2 (version 2) | ecosystem: Host-associated > Birds > Digestive system > Esophagus > Crop | place... | reverse complement strand
ATTCAAGACCCGCCTGGACAAGGTCCTGTGCAGCCTGCTGTAGGTGACCCTGCTTCAGCAGGAGGGTTGGACTAGATGACCCACAGTGGTCCCTTCCAACCCCTACTATTCTGTGATTCTGTGATTCTGTAATGACTTTTACTAGCGCTTCCCCCAAACGGCATGGAAAGGTATAAAGTACTACTTTGAAAAGCAGTCACATTTTAAAAATTATTTACCAAGTTGCTAACTTCGCTAGACTTAAAAGGTGATGCCTGAGATAATGTATCTACTTCATGTTGATAAATAATTAAGTCTATAATAGAGATGTTTTGTTATGGCCTTGGAAAAAATCTCTTCAGCTAGCTGTGCCTCAGGCTAGAATGATTTAAAAAAAATAATGTTTGTTTTACAATTCTGTTACTTCTTTTATCTATAATAAACGCCCAGGCTTAACCTCTCCATCATGCTCTGTCACACACACTATCACACCCAAATCCTACCCACCTTGAACATTTTTTTAATGACGTGAAGATCTAGCAGCCTGTCCTAAAGAGCAACAAAACCTGGGATGGTTTTTGACTGAAGGAGGAGCAACTGCCACAAACAAGGCAATACAGGCAACGTGCTGTCTCAGCCCCTGCCGTGCTGTGTGCGCCCTGGCAGAGCACAGCTGCGATACGCGATGACGTGAAATGGTCTCCACGCAGGTCCTGCATCGTTCAATGGCTGGTAGCTTGAAGATGAACTTACATCTCACTTGAAGGCTGACCGCAGAGCCGTCACAGAGCTGGAGGAAGGATTGTAGCTTGTTAAAATGAGAAGGCAGGTGGATGCTTCACAGGCTTCTGCTGCTGTTTGTCTTTTGAAGATTCATGTGATTTAAGCAAATGTTGAAGTGACAGGAAAGCAAATAGAATGACTTTCATTATGCACACAACGATTTTATGAGGCTTAATTGACGGGTATTTATAAATATGCTTTGTGATCTCTCCAAAAGAAAGTTCTTACAGAGGAAAGGTGCCCATTATTCCTGTTATAAAATAAATCTTATGCCATGTACAATAAAGATTAAATAAACGTAACAGACATCTTAAAAGAATTGACAAAGCTCTCATATGTATTTCAGATGTTTCTTATTCCCCTCTCCCCACATTACTTCAGTTTCAGAAGCGAAGTTGTGAAATAAAGACCAATCTGCTTTGGGTTGCGCTCTTCACCGATTCCTCACCACGGAGCACGTACTTCTGTTTCCCTGAATGAAGTCACCCGCAAGATTTGCAGAGCTGATCCCCGCGGCCAGCGGTCTGTCTTGTGCAGATGAAGTGGGGCGCAGGGGTCCTGCTCTCATCCCTGACCCCCAGCCCCAAGCCCAGGCACAGCTCCCAGCTGGAGGCAGGGCAGGGCTGGAGATCACAGAAGCATAGAATCATTAAGGTTGGAAAAGACCTCTAAGATCATCAAGTCCAACCGTCAACCCAACACCACCATGCCTGATAAACCATGTCCTGAAGTGCCACATCTGCACGTTTTTTGAACACCTCCAGGGATGGGGAGTCCACCACCTCCCTGGGCAGCCAGTTCCAATGTCTGGCCACTCTTTCAGTAAAGAGATTTTTCCTAATGTCCAACCTAAACCTCCCCTGAAGCAACTTGAGGCCATTGCCTCTCGTCCTGTCGCTGGTTACCTGGGAGAAGAGACCAACACCCACCTCACCACACCCTCCTTTCAAGGTAGTGGTAGAGACGTGTTGAATGCTTCTCCCATCACTTCATTCAGCTCAGTGCTACCCCACATGTCAAAGCAGGAGAGACTTACATCTCCAGTGAAATTTCTACCCTGCCCTATGCAGGTTTGTGAAGTGTCTCTGTTGATAACAGCATAACGATGAACACCAGCAGATGAGGTGTGCGTGCATGTGGTTAACGCCATCTCGCCTGTGATAGCCAAGTGTCTCATGGGACGGTTTTGCAACTCTTAGGACTGTCAGCCCCCAGCCGAGATTTCAGCCTCGCTCCAGCCAGGCAACACTACTACAGGGCCCGAGTTTTGGTCAGGTTTTAGACTCTTGGACACTTGGGAATGCTAGTAGGAGACCCAAATGAAGGGATTATCTCAACATTTCCCCACGAGTCCAGCTTCTTCTGGATTCCCGTGCCACCTGGTTCTACCTCCCATGCCGCCCAAAACATCATTTTCAAGCTGCCTTGGTCTCTCTCCTGATGCCTTCAGCAACCCACTTTGGTTTCCCTGGTCCATTTTTATTACCGAGCCTTTTTGGTACCTACAGTCCCAACTCACAGACATCCTCAGGGTCTCACAGTCCCTGGTCTGTCTTTTTGTAACTTCTTTGGTTTCTCCCAGCTCTGCTTGCTGCTGAATGAGGGTGGGAAAGGGAAGAGATGCCCCTGGAGCCATGGTCTCTTTACCACAGACCACATCTCTTCTCAGCCGAGGTTGCAGAGCTGCGTTTTACATAAGCGGTGATACTGCTTCCATGTACCTCTAGATTTCTTCTCAGCATATTTATCCCAGAGCAAGCAAGTCCGTTCAATTTAACAGAGTGCAGGGCACCATTCATGTCAACACGACACCTCTGTGCTAACCCTGCCTCTGCTCTGGGGTTCAACGCAGAGTTGGGATGGACGTGAGGGACAGTGCCTGATCTGGCACAAAGCCTGTCTGTTCGAAGTCAATGCATCAGAATTTTTAAAATAAACTGGAACTGGCAGAGAGAGGTTAGACCGCAGAAGTACTGGGTCTCGTATGGCAGCACCTTTTAATCCTGTCCCACCCCTGTCCAAAAAATAAATGTTTTGTGTCGCCACACCACTCTCCGAGTCCTTTGGTGTTTCAGTACTTCTGTGACTATAAAATAGGGAACCTGGCATTTCTGTAATGGGATTCACATACATTTCTCATGAAAATGTACACCTGCCTGGAAGCAAGACTGAACGGATGCTGATCATTTCTTCTGACTAGCACTAAGATTCTCGGAGATTAACCCAGAAACACATCAGTGCTTCAGAGTGCTGGGGGCATATATTTGTATTTAACTTTACCTGAGATTAACGTATTCACAATAGACTTGGCTGTTCATTGTATGAGACAGTTCTGAGAGTACTTTGAAGTATTCAGAATAACCAAGCAAGCACATGCAGGATCAGGGTCCAAGATGGAGTAATGTGGAAAAAAAAAAAGTTCTATTTGGCACAAAGAAAATCCAATGAAGAACAGAATGCTAATTTTAACAAATACTCAAGATATGCCCATATCTTACCTTACATTTCTTGTATAATGGTATGCCTGTAAAGAGAGTGAGCAAGCTACAGTTATTCTTGTTGGGGAGAGTTCTGAGCATCAGATATTGTTTTTTTAAGTTTTAGTAATTCATCTCTTTTTATACCAGCTTGAACTTAATCATGAAAAGTGCTCAGTTCCATTCATATATTGACTTTGTGACTCCATTTAGTAATAATAAAATAGCACCTGAGTATTTTAAATATAATTCAGTGAATTTAAAGGAGAAAACCCTTGCAATCTGTAAATTATGCATCCAAAACTTGCAAAACCTTAGCTATGTTAAGCAGGGGATGGAGGAAACACATTTAAAGTGAGCTGATGCAAATGCTACAATTTTGAAGAGCCAGAAGATACTCCTAAAGAAGTGAAAACCAAGTATTTTTTTTCCTGATAAATCAATGGGATACATAAGAAAATGAAAGCTAGGAAAATGAGAGCAGAAAAAAATTTTAGGCAGGTTAACTTAAAGGTAAGTTTGTTCACACCTGATTGCTTTCAAAGACCAACAGGCATTATTAGAGGGATTTGTTTAGAGAAGAAGGTGTGTTGCCATCACCTGTAGCTAAAAGGAAGAGACCACAGCTGCCCAGAAGATGCAGCCTGTGGGACACCCTCAAGAGGCCAGGGAAGAGCAGGTGAACGGGGTTTGAAATCTGGCGTGAAACAAAGTCATCTGTTGGTGTCTCCTGATTAATTACATTGGCAGAAAGAAGCTGCTTAATACGGTTTCTTTGGGTGAAAGATGCAAACCTTAATTCATGCCCCTTAATGCAAAGGCCGAGGTAAAAACCAGCTAAACCCGTGGTATTTCTGCACTGTTCAGAATACAAACGGCGTTCGGCTGAGCTTTGTTCCCCAAACTGCAGCTCCAGCTGTAGGTTCGTGATGCAAAGTCTCTGGCAGCAGTTGGAATTTCAGCTATCCCTGCCCCTCACTGCTAGCTGGTGCCTCTGCGCTCTGTCCTCCCGCTTGTGCTGGGCCTGCTGGTTTTTGCATCGATGCCATGAATCAGGTCGGGAAATTGATCTGGCTGAAAAACAGCCTTTCTAGAAAAAAGAAATTATTTTTCCTTTTCTTTTTCCAGTTCCAGCCAGGTATCTTCACGCTTGATTTCGCACAGCACAAGCAGCAGTGACCCAGAGGCAGGGGTGGTGGGCTGCAGTACCGAGGCAGGCACGGGTGGAAGGCGAGGACAGCGCACGCAGCAACGTGACTTGGACACGCATCTTGTCCAGGCACATGTCACATCCCAGATTCCAAAGGGAGACAATTCTCCTTCAGTTCAAATGCAAGGGACTTGTGGTTTAGAACAGAAAAAGCTGTATTATTTCCTCTCTCTTGCTAAATATCTCTGAGCAGCTATGGTGTAAGTGACCCTGCTTCGACAGGGCGGTTGGACTAGATGACCCACAGAGGTCCCTTCCAACCCCGACCACGCTGTGATTCTGTGTTCGCCCTGTTGAGAGGTGTGAAACCCTACCTGGTCACTAATCCCTTACCTGCTTCCATGGGTAACTGACTACTAAGCACAAACATTGCCCACAGCATTTTCTGCTGGGAGGTAGCCCAGCTGCTGCAGAATGAAGATCCGAACTTGCTGATAATCCAGCGATACTGGGGTTATATTACCAATCTCGCCCACACCCCGAGTCATGTGTCTGCTGCCTCAGTTCCTTCTTTTTGCTTCCCTGATGAGCACATGCATGCGCTCACATGCGTGTGTGCACAAACCACGCGCCGTGGGGTTTGGGAAGGCTTCCTGCGTGCAGATTTACACAGCCCAAATTCCACCTAAAGGAGTTTTCTAAGGCTTAAATGCTTCTGGATGCTGACATGCATCTAAAATCAAACTAGGGATCTCAGTGGAATCTAAGCAAGAAGAATCTGCTCATGGGGGTCTAGCTTGTTGTAGGTACACAGTGAGTGTAGCTGCTCCCCATAGACAGCAAAGCTGCATATTTTTTGTGTACTTCATAGAATGATTTGGGCTGGAAGGGACCTTTAAAGGTCCCCTAGTCCAACCCCCCGGCAGTGAGCAGGGCCATCTTCAGCTGGATCAGGTTGCTCAGAGCCCCGTCCAACCTGCCCTTGAATGTTTCCAGATATGGGGCATCTGCTACCTCTCTGGGCAACCTGTGCCAGTGGTTCACCACCCTCATCATCTTTGCTGCCTCTATCCATTATTTGTCTTTTTTTTGAGGAGAACTCTACCAGTTCCTCTGCTGCATGTTAGCTCTCTACTCTGCTCAACTTTATCCTGATACTTGACAAATTCTCCATCTGCCCATTATTCACCCTGCACCCAAACTCTCCCCCGTAGATGAAGGGCCAGTCTAATGATGAACCTCTCTTCTGATAGCATCAATGATGCAGCTATTTTATGTTAACTGTCTTATTATATATTTGGGAACCGTACTGCACCTGGTAAGCTGACGGTTGCACCAGCTGGTCCGAAAGTGGTGCCACAGCCAACTGCCCTAGGGCACGGTTGGGACCTAGGAGGGAAGGGTCCCGATTCCCCTGCGGTGAGCCAGCCGGTTGCTCTGGAAGCTTAGTACTTCTGTCTCTTGGAATTGGGCTCTTGCTGTCATGAGCCTTATAACAAGGTCTTTTTAGGGCATGTAAAAAAAAAAAAAATTTGCTTTCCATTGCTGTTTTCAGGAACACTCATTTGCATTTGCTTGCTTTCTCGGCATGCTGACATGCAAATATCCAGAACACTCTAACAGATCTCCATTCAGACTTGCTCGTATTAGTGTCTGAGGAGAAGCCAAGCATCTTTCACTTTGTATATGGTTCTCCTTCTTCTGCAAAGAAAGCTGGAATTAATTCCTCATCAGGATAAATCCTTCGCAGGTGAAAGCTTTTCAGAACTCAAAACATCTGAGAAAATGAATACAGCAGCTTCCCTAAACATCCCAAAATCTTCAAAAAGAGTAAAGATGAAGAAAAAACAGTGAGAACAGCCAGCAACTTTGAAAGAAAGCCCGCATGGAACGCTGGAAGTGTTTGGAAGGGAGACTTCCCTAGGGTGAAGAGTGTTGCTTAATTGCAGGACGGTTGGAAATGACCTGTCTGTGCTTCAAGTCCAGATTCAGCTCAGTGCTGCTGGCCCAGGCATGTTCGTGGCCAATGTCAGTCAGAGCCAGCATACTGACTTCTCAGGAACTATGATTTTTTTCTTTTCCTTTTATTTTTGGAACTAGTTCAGAATCAGTTGCGTACTTAGAGCCTAAATTATAGATGACCAACAGCGACAGGGGACATGCCTTACTTCTCCAATACACATGCCTGTGTGAGCTATTTCCCTCTGGATATGGCCCTAATGGAAGCTCTCCTTAATGTCCAGTACCAAGTTACTTGTTTATATGTCAGAGTAATTTCAGGGAGGGTAAAATCTGGCTACCTTATTCTTCTGTGCTTTATAAGAAAGCACAGAAAGAAAGGGAGCAAGATTTTTATTTTCCTTGGATGGCATCAGCCCTAGTTGCAGACTAGGTCATACATTATTTCTCCTTTGGGACCTCTGGTCTTCCTTTGACTTCTTCATTGCAAGCCTCAACTCCTTTCTGATGCACATGGGTTTTCTGAGGACTCCAGTCATCCCATCTGGAGGATGAAGTATGAGAGGGCCCTGTTTTGGAGTGACCCTTCAGGGCATCCCTCGGGCACTGGTGGGCTGTCAGGACACACTGTGCAAGCTCTGCTGGCTACTACGGTTGGGATTTACAGGGGATGAAGCAAGTCTGTGAAGCCAGTACAGTGGGAATGTGATGAAGAGGATGTGGTCACTTTGTAGCGTTATCAAATGATGGATGTGTTTATCAACCAGACAAGGAACTACTTTGATGAGCAAGACCCAGTAAGCTTAGTTATGAAGGTAAAGAGATGGGGCAAAATTGAGCCTCCTTTGTTTTACCCTTCCTTCCAAATTCTGCTACTGGGTTCATTTTGCTGTTCTTGTTTTTGCTCTGGTATTTTCTTTCAAGTTTGATGGATCCTAGAGGCCCCTTTACCTGCGATAGTACCAAGACCCTATCCTCTCAGGCTTGTGTATATCCAGAGCAGATATCTTTGAGCATATTCTACCTACTACAAGGAGCAACACACCCAAACCACTGGTGTTTAGACTCCCACTGACTTGTTTGGGTGTCCCAATTCAAGGAAAATCTGCAAAAGCAAAGACAGCATTAGCAGAGATCTGCTTGACCTTCCCTTATCTGTAGGCAGAGACATGGGTCCATAAACTCAATGTTTAGTTAAAACAGAACTGCTGGCACTGGTAAGTTCGTAATGAGGAAAATGAAGCAGAGATCAAAAGGTTCGCTTTTCTGTGGATTTCATTTTCTTCCTTGTCTTTGCACTTTGGTCGTAAACACTGCTGTTCCCCCTCTGCCCTCCTGTTCCACTTACTGAAGATTAAGTTGGGAAATATTTTTAGAAAAGACGAGAGTATACAGAAGGGAGTTTTAGACTGTGACCTAATAGCTGCTTCTGAAGTTTTTGAAGGCTCCATGGCAAGCGTTCTCAGCACTTTCAAATTCTCAGAAAAAGGAGATTCATAGATTGCTCTTCATTAATTTAAGTGTATTGACTAATTGGCCACATGTATGTTTATTCCTCCTCTCTCATGCATGGGCACACAGAGCAGAGCCAGCACATATATTCCAAGAGGTCTGAAACAGATAATGGACCCACAGTATTGCCTCAATAGCTACTGGCATGGAACGAAAAGTAAACAGCAAAACAGGAAAAGGAAGGCTAAAACTAGATTAAACAGATTGCTGCATTCAAGAGTGTGCAGTCATCTGGGAACTTAATGAAAAAGGAGTTGAAAGGAAAAGTTAAAACAAATAACATACAGAGTTCTCTTGTATTTTTTAAAAATCCCTCACCAGCTGTGTGGTAAAATGCCTTTAACAAACTAGCATGCAGTATAGAACTTAGATGTACAGAATTAACCTTCCATTCACGAAGGTAAGCAAAATATCAGGTTATTCCTCATCACTGGAATTCAAATTAGGCCCAGACTGTTTCACAGGAGCCAGAAGGAGGATGCCAGGGATCAAAAAAAGGAGCTTCTCTGTCTCAGTAACAGGGAAAAAAAAAATGTAATTTCTCAGGATAAAGACACATTACTAATCAAAATTTATGCTGCGTGTGTGTAACACAATGTGGCTTCAATTATCTGCAAGAGGAGGCGTGCAAAAATCAAGGTGATTTAAAAACCTGGCCCATCACCAAAGCCAGCTAGATCTCTCACTGTTTCTATCATTTGAAGCCAAAATCTCCTGCTGAATACTCTAGTCCTTTTTAATCCTGATTTGGATTTGAACTTGAACCCTAGGTCCTCGAATAAATCAAACCCAGATATTAACGTGTTCTTTCCAGACTACTTCTGATAACACAACTTCTATAGAAATAGCCTGGCTTTGCTTCTGCAACAATTTCCAAGATCTACAACCAGGAATCTCGCTACTTTCCTGACTTCACAGACATACCTTCTCAGGTTAGCTGATCAAGCCAAAAAAAAAACAACCACCCACCCTAGCCCCCTTCACTGCTGTTTTAGGGGTTTGCATCTGGAAATATCAAAACTGTCTTAGAACAAAGACTCTGTGGGGACAACGCATCATGCCAATTAGGCAGTACTTTTCCCTCTTGTCTGATCTTCAGGAGAGGGTAATCAACTTGTCTGCAATTTTTCTGCATTCTGCTGTATCCCCATAATTTGAAAGAATATTGGAATGAATCAAGTTGCTGCCCACTGGACAGAAGGCACAGAAAGAGACTTTTCAACTAAGTTAAGAAGAAATGTGTCTTTTGTTACCCTGATAGGAGCACCTGTAACCAATTCTACAGACTTCCTGGTGAAAATGGTCTAAAAGGAAGAAGTTCTCCTGTTATGCTGTAAAGGGTATTATCTTTGGGCAAGTGCCATCTTCCTGATGGATTGTGTAACACAGGACACTTCTTCCTTAATCATGAAGCCTTCTGGTCCAGGCCAGAAAATACCTTTTCATTTGGTTAGCCCAGCCTGGGCTAGTGAATCCCACAGGCTCACCTGCAAGTAGTTACGACTGAACTCATTCAAGAACCAGATGCCTCTCCTGAATTCAAACTCAGGTAGCTAAACCTACATTTCCAATGATATTTTACAGAGGACATTACTTTGTTTATCCTTAACCAATGTGCAGCAAGCATTTGCCTAACCTGTTTCTAAAAATTAGCTGTATTTCAGCTTCCAAGCAGTGGAGGTCCAGATAAAACCACATGGCTTCCAGTTCTTCTCCATGGAAGGTGTTATACCAAAATGCAAATAGAATCTGGAAGGCAGTGATGGTCATTCTTTGCTAGAGTGCATAGTAGTTAAGAAAAAGGGGTATTTGCAGTAGTCACCACTTCTCCTAGCAAGCTAGTCTTACTAGTTTTATGCAGCAAAACATTTCTTATATAAAAGGACCTCCTGATATATTGATCTTTATGAGTGATTTGACTGCTGAAAGCCATTTGCAGCATAACTCTGGATAGAATATGCTAGTAAAGCAGAAACTGGAATTTAAAACTCCCATAGAGCTCTGAGTTCCTGTGAAGGGGGAGCAGGACCTCTTGCTACGCCAAGAGAGCCCAGACATCTACGGACAGCTTGGACTTACGTTAGCCCAGACTCCACTGAATCAGATCTTGTCTGGGAGCACTAGCAAGCTACAGTCAATGCTGGGGCAGTTTGTGCTGTAGATCTCCAAACTAGATCTGACCTGAAAATGAACAGGAGATTGAGTTCTAATGCAGCCGGTATCGTAGCCTTCATCTGTACAAATGTTTGTCCTGAAAAGTAGAAAACATATTTGGAAAAAATGCACATTGCAAATGTTGTGTTGTATTTCACCTGTAGGAACCACAGACACTAAAGATCTTTTCACAGAACTGGAAATGTCCTGGCCAGACATGAAGCCACAATACAACAACGGAGGGCTGTGTGTAGAAGTAGGGCAGTGGCTCCCTGTTTGCTACCATTTTATTTTCTTTTTCTGAAGATTCCGGGTACTAGTACCGCAAAAAAATTAGTAAGATATTAAAACTCGAAGATGTAATGCTCATCGCTGTCTCTCGAGCATTAAATATTAGCCTTTGTGCTGCACCGGTAACACAGGGAGCTGTGCAGCTTTAGCAGCTGCATCAAAGGACAAGTTTGCAGCTGGACTTGTCCCTTTCTTCCTGCTGCTCTCTGGTGCCTGATGGGTTTTCAGCCCCTGGTTCATGGATCCTCCCACGTTCCCCACCCCAGAAATGCTTAAAGATCTGAAAGTTTAGAAGGAGGAGATTTCTCCTTGCGCTCACTGCTGAGCCTTCAGCTGCAATCCCCGTGCCCGGTGGAATGCAGGTGGTAGGCAGCGGTCTGCAATTCCTTCAAGGACTGCAAACAGAGGGGAAAAAAGTACTCAAAGAGATGAAACCCTGGTCCAAATGGAATCAGAAGGAATTTAGCTGTTTACATGAATGGAGCCAGGATTACCCCTCTAGCCAAGCCGGTTAAGACCCTGGAGTTTATCTATACATTTACTTTTGTTTTCTGCCAGCAATAAACACAGTAAAAAGATAAAGATGTATCAAAGAAGCTGACTGTGCTACAAGAGATGTTTCTCCTAGCTTCAGGCCGCAAGATTATCTTACACAAAGCCATAAGTATGAAAGCCGTTGTGCAAACACTACACACCATTGTTTATTTTGTCATATCACAGCTAATCATAACCCTTTCAAAATGCTGAGCAGATATTATGGAAAGCACCACACAGTCATTACTGTGGAAGGTAATCACTGCTAAATTGGAGAGTTCGCTTAAACCACTTCAGCTGCAGTTCATACGCACTGTTGTATGGGAGTCTGAAACTCATCTGCTCTTAAGGATGAAAATTAATTATGGGTAAGAACTGTTCTGACTATGAACTTTGACATACTCCAAGATCTGACTTATTTACTATGCCATACATAACACCACCATAGCTTTGATATGCTGTTTCTCCAGACTTTCACAAGGGAAAAGGGCTTCATCACACAACATTTCCCAAGTGCCGGTATAAACATAGTTACCACTGTGCTATTCTGCTGGAGGGCTCTGTCTGGTGATGTTAAGACCTTGCTAGTCACAGCTGTCTGGCCTGCTTAGAACAAACACACTATCACAGTTGATCAGGTGTATCCCAGAGGTATACAACTCACTGCTTGTGAGATAACATATAGGTGAAGCATCCATTTGTTTGAGGCTTTCTTTTACCTGGGATCATCCCAGCTCTGACGTTCATCTAGAAATCCTGGAGAAATGACCATTTGACCTCAAACAACCACTGAGGATATCATCACAAGGAGAAAGAAGTCAGAGCTGAAATCCACAAGGACTTGTGCTACATCACTGCTACAGGCTACTGCCTTTCCAGCAGAGCCGGCAGCTCCCCTGTTTGCCCTGCACAGCCGAGGGTCTGGCAGATGAACTGATACCATCAGGGACTTGCACTGCACAGCCTAAGGTCTGGCACATTGGCTGAGTCCATCACGGACTTGCGCTGGGACGTGACACCGGACTGCACAGCAGGAGCCTGGCAAGGGGCAGTTGGCAACAGCAGGGCCAGGGAGGACAGAAGAGAAGCTAGAGGTTTCAACCTGTTTTCCTTCACAACGCAGGGGCCATTGATTGGTTTGGTGCTCCTTTTCTAGAAAGATGATGACAGGTTTCCTGTGTCGTCCGTCCGTCCCCCCACCCGCCTTCTGTCCCCATAAAAAACACATTGTCATGTAAGGCTTTTCCGAAACTTCCTCCCTAACAAGAGAGATTTAAACCATACTTGATTTGTTTCTAAATTTGATTTCTGGTTGTTGCAAGCACCACAGGTTTGAAGGCACCATGAATAATGCTTACAGATACACAAGAGGCTAGAAGGACATCAGCTTTCCTGATCCTGACAGACCTGACATGTTGTGGGGTGCTTCCTTCCCATCACGTGGCCTGACACAAGGGGAAGAGACAGAATTACGCAGCTCCGCTCCTTCCCCTGCATCCTCCTGGAGACCTCTCCCACAGACACAGTGCACCGGACACAGCCCGTGTGTCAGCAGGAGCCAGCCCCAGTTCCCCCCTCCTCACAGTGAATAATCTCCAGCTCGTACCAGGCAGCAGTAGCCAAATGGAAAAATTTACCTCCTCCTTTATCCACAACCAGCAACAGAAGGTTTAATTGTATATCCCCACTCACTCAGTGCCCCAGGATCGGCACCTGACATTGCAGTGCGAGTTCAGGGCTGTTGTCATCAGCATCCACTCACTTTATGAGGTTCAGGAGCAGGAGGAGCTGAGCTTGTGCAAGTAGGGTTATTTTTCAGCTCTTGCACTGTTTCTTGAGCAGTTTCAAAAGCAACTGCCCTTGCTTTTATTTATGGCTACAAAGCCAGGCATCAGAGTGTAAATCAGCTCACTTCTGCCTTGCAGAGTCTGCTAGACAAACTCCCAGCAGAGGTGTGAACTTCCTCAATTAATCTTGATGAAGTGTTAACTTCAAAGCTGGGCTACAGCCATTTATAGGTTAACAGAAGCTTACAGAAAAAGCCTCCCAGCTTGACTTGTTAAAAAACAGCTCCAAAGGGACAGGATTGGTCAAATTTGGGGGTTATTCTGGGATTTGGAAAAAATCCCACTTCACTGGCAGCCTTTGCTTGTGCACTGCTTCCATTGCAGCTGCATTGTTAGGAGACCGAAGGGTCAGGCAGGCAGACTGGAAAAACTGTATAGTGAATGCAGACTAAAAATATCACTGGAATGGAGCAGATGGAGCAAGATAAGGAGGCTGGGATGATAACAGCTGTAAGAGACTGCATAAGCTTGTTGAGCCAAGTGATGACCTTGCTCATACTGCCTTTTACCTTATTCAGGTCAGTGAAATGCAGAGCCAGATTCAAGTCCCAAGCCCAGAATCCTCAGTTACCCACGGATGCAGATCTTTTACCCTGAAAACAAAAAAAATGTGTGCTTCAAATTGGTTTGTAGATGCTTGCAGTATTACTTTTGCTAGCACTTTCAGCCATTGTTGTATGAGTGCATTTGGAAGTGTGAATCTACATCATGGACCCCAATATATTTATTAATATAGTCATTCATTTGGAAAAGTCTGGTAACCTTATTTTCCTGACATAAGGCCGCGGAAGTGGAGCCTTTGCAAAGAAATCTACTGTGACGTGTCTCCGCCTGGTTTGCAGCCAAGGAGCCCACCTAAGAACTGTGAAGGATGTAATTTGGGGAACCAGGCTATGACCCATCAGGGTGTATTCACTTCCTATTCCTGGCATGAGCTGGTCGATTTTTGTGCTCATTTGTTACTCTAAAATACCACAAATATACTGAGCTGATGTAGATGTAGGGACCATATAAACAGACCGGTAGCACTCTCTGTGTGGGAGAAGCATCACCAGATCAGACTGGCATGACTTTTACGCTCAGGTATTCCAGCAAGTGAAAACTCAGGTACTTCATTTTTAACTGTCAAAGGCAATAGGAAAAGCATCTCCGTTGAAACAATTGGATGTCTCTGATGTAGCCCAAAAAGGCAGAGCTGCTGTGCTGAGCAATGCGGATTGCATTCCGGATATAGGAACTTCAATCTAAAAGAGGAAGATCCTTCCTGGCACACCATTACAAGCTCCCTTGAAGACCTCTGACTCAGCTGATTATTAATTGCCAGAACATGCCCACATTTGCCTGTGTAAGCTTTTAAACTATAAAAACTGAAGTAAAAGGTTAAATTACTCCTGTTTTGAAAAGTTCAAGAGTGAATGGCTATGTTGGCATGGGTGCAGTTTTGTTTATAGTATTGTTTTCTCTTTATCATCAGCTACTGTTAACTAACAAGCAGCAGGAGCTCACTCCCAGCACCATGAGATGGCTCTGACCTCCAGTGTACTGCCAGGGTAGCAGTGGGGCACATCACTTACAAAGTTTTAGTTTGGCTAGCAGGTGGAGGTAGGTCAGACAATGCAGAAGCAAGCAATAGTTCTTCTAGATCCACAAGATTTTTCTGCAGAAGACTTCAAAATCATCTATGTTCACCAGGGTCAGGAAGCAGTTATTTTCACATTGCAAAGTTATTTTATGCTAGCAGTTACTGTGTGTTCTCCTTTCCCTGAAGTGTCTCATTAGAAATGACAGGCTAATAGTCTGAGCTTGGCAACAGCAGACACAGTCAGCAGTGGAGCAGGGTGAGAGGTCCCACTCCTTTTAGGAGCCGTGGGTCATCACTGGCAGGGAGAGAAAGCAGTTATTTTAACTTACACAGATAAAAGGTAAGTGGGGAAAAAAGGGTCTATCAGCAGCCTCAAGCTGTGAGATCTGTTGAGCTGCTCAGTCATGAAACCAAATCTGCAGCTGCCAGTAAGTGCTTTCCCAAGTCAGGGAGGCTCTTTTTTTTCCCTTTGAAATAGGAATGTTAGTGAATATTTGCTATGACACACAAGCTGTGCAGGCTGTCAGAGCTCTGCGCTACCTCTCCTTGTTCCATGCCAGCAGGAAAAGCATTGCTGTTTGTCCCCACCAGGAACACACTGCTGATGGCCAACCCATCTCCCATCGCCTCCTTCCCGATGTGTGTCCTGAGGTGCAACAGTTCGGGCTGCGCAGATTAGACTTTCTTAGTCCTTTAAGGTCAAGCTCCAACAAGAGCTAAGCATACAGCAGCTCCCAGTACAACAGCTTCTTTCCAGCTGAGTTAGTATCCAGCTTGGAAGTCTGGGTTGTGCTGCATTCTCCAGGAGCTGACTTCAATATACATGTGGGAACACAACGGAATAGCTGTACTTGTATGTACGTGTAATCACTTGATTTGTCAGATACAGTCTATACCCTTGTTAGTTTGAATTGCATAGCTTGTGTGCTCTTCACTTAGAAGACTTTGTAAAGACCAGAAATGAAGTACTAGCAAAAATAACAGTTCTGCATCTTACAGATCAATTATTAATGTTTTAAAACTCTGTCCTATTTCTTTTCTCAACTATTTTCACTTAGATAGTAACAGTAGAAAGGAGCAATGCAACTCGCAACAAAGCAGCGCTACTGACCGGGGAGAAGCAGGTGCTCCCCTGAAGGCTGCTCCGCAGGGCTGCCAAGACATCGGTAAATAAGCAATGCTGTTGCACTTCTCTCAGTCTGTTTTCAAGAACAGAGCTTGCAAGAGTTTAAACCCATACCGATGGATATATTCTTTGGGATACCAAATCACTAAAGCCATGGAGGCATAAGTTCTTAGGCATCCCTCATCTCCTGAGGAATTTCGGTACTAATAAACAGAAGGGTGTGCGCACATATGTTTGTGCCTACGTCCATTTCTGCGTGATGCGGGATAACTAAGTAAACTACAACTCCTCAGCCCCAGAAGAGATGACCAAGAACAGAATGTGGTAGAAGCTTACAGTGTAAAGTGAAACACAGAAGGCAAGGAAGAACTGATTGTTCACATTATATCACTTCAAGAAGTGATGGGTATTACACAAAGCTAGCAGATACCAGGTTCAAAACAAGGAAGATGATGTTCTTCACATCGTATTGTATGTCACTGAACCCCTTGCTACAGGACACTGTGGATCCTAGAGGTTTACACGGATTCAAGGGAAGACTTAAGAAATTCAGATAAGGGAAATTCATTGACAGCTATTAGATATGAAGGCACCAACTCTGGTTCACTGAGCTGCAAATGGTCAGAGATTAAAGGAACAACACATTGGGGAAATATCACTTCACCGTCAGCCTATGCTCACTCAGCTGCTCTTACACTTATCCATTGATATTTGCTTTGACTGCTTGCCAGCAAGAAGCAAAGGCCTGCTACTCCTTAAGGGATGAACACCAAAGGCATAACACGGCCAGCAGGACCTCTCTGGCCACAGCCCATTCCCGTAGTACCTGAGCAAGGTGAGTAAGGCAGGTTCGACCAAGAGTCCAGACAATAAGGCTATATCCTGATGACAAGACAGGCCCAAGGTCAGTAAGTCAATCCACGTGTCAGGGGTAAAACCAGGTCCAGGGGTTGCCAGGTAGGTCCATAGCAGCAAGATAGGACTGAAGTCAAGCCAGGAGAGCAGTCTGCAGGTTGAGGTCTGGACCGAAGAACTCCACAAACAAATAGAGGCATTATCAAGCTGGAGACCAGTAACACAGCTTAGGCAGGAGCTGAGGGCCCCCAGGCTGAGCTTAAATATTGCTGCTGGGGCCAGGAGTGGGGGTGGAGGTCGCAAGTGAGGCCCATCAGGGCCAACAAAGCTTACTAAAGCACTCGTAGCCCTGCATCACTACTGGAGAGCAGGACCTCTGGTCTTACTTCGTGCTATTTCCTTATGTCATGTAAATCCATGTCTGAATGGATACATTCTTACTGGCAGTGAGGAGCATCAGCCTCACCGACTATTTCAACCGGAGGGACAGTGATGAGATGAGGCCATTAATATTTAGGTAGATAGGGAGCAAACCTTGAAGATGCGTACTCAGATCAATAGACTGCAATCGTAGCACCTGTAGACAGGCATAGTCACTAATTAACACTTTGCACAGGTCCACATATTCATGCTTCTCAGATCCAATAAAAGACTAAGGCCTTGGCTTAAGGTGTGCTGTAGTGTTAAACTCCTTGTGAATAGAAAATTTCCAAAAGACCCAATATCTTTTACTTTTTCTGCCATGGATGTGTTTCCTACTACATTAAAAAGACAGGACAATATTGCATGATTTTAACGTATGGACTTATCTAAGGGAGCCTGAGTTGCCTGTTACAGTTACAGAGTATGTATTATAGTTATAGTTATTACAGTTACAGAGTATGTATTATATTAATGGTTTTCAGTCTTCTGCAATGCCGCCTAGGTTTTAACAGGCTATGGAAAGCCAGTCTTAGTGTGAATCGTGGACAATCATGAACCCCTTCGCCTTACATCTCTGATCACACCACATACTCTGGCAGGGACAACAACATTTATGGAAAAATAATGGCAGTTATATCATTGATGTGTTAAGCTGCTACAAATAAGAACACCAACACCAAACTATCCATTCTCTCTCTGCGGACCACTAACGATATATTTACTAAGGCTGCTGAGCCATGGGAACATACAGTCCTGTATTTAACATGAGTCATTCAAATGGAAATTTTCTGCCCTGAAATTTTATGACTCTAATTAAGAGCATTAAAAAAAAAATCTATATGTGCTTCATGCTTTTTTGTAACATTTTTGGTTTGAATGTTACCTTTATTATATTTTCATTTATAAGAATCACAAAGGGTAAGTGAAATAGTAAGAGTTCTACTTGCAAAAATGGAAAGCTTATTGCCCTAAATTCATAGCTCAATATCCCAGGCCTCATACCAAGTCAGGAAAAGAAGTCTTTTCCTTTTTTCCTACTGATGCAGTAGTGAACTCTCTTCGTTATTACAAGTGCTGTTGCCATAATGGCAGTCCAGGTTGTTGAGACTTTTGTTGTATTAGTAAGTTGGGTAAACAAAGCACGTAGAAGGGGCTGAGGACTGAGTGTTCAAAGGAATGCCCAGGTTGCTATAACAGACAGCAGAAATGGAGGACAACCATGACCCTGTGAATCCTACCATGACAAGCTGTCTGTAAGAAAATGGATTTGGCCCATCAAATCCAGCACTTCATCTCCATTATGAAAAGTCTCTCCGAATGGGAAAGGAAGGAATGGGAGCAATGGCTTGTGAGTGACAAACTGCAGAGGCCGTAACAACAGCACGTCTAAAATATGCTACAGAAGACACTACTGTATTAGCAGCTCCTGGATGGAAAAGGCGAGGCCAACAGCTAGCTAGGAATGGAAGACTTGTCTGGACAGAAAGAGAAATGACCTGGGCTTCTACCCACAATTTGATCTGCAGCCAAAGCAAGAATGTAGTTTGTATTCTAAACAGTCAGTGCCGTTACTGCATTGTGTTTGCTGTTCTCCGCGTTCCAGGCTGATGTGCTGTTTCCATAGAAAAATGATTGTACCTCTACAGACAAAAAAAATGATGAAACTATAGTTGTAAATGAGCATGGCCATGGAACAGCTCTCATTTAACAGCTTCTTGTTAGCTTGCATGCTGCCTTTCTTGATTATTGCAGCTTCCTCCCCAGCCTGCCTTGGTTCCTGGAAGAATGCAGAGAAATGCAGTTATAACTTTTATCCAAGGCAGCTTTTAGCCCTCAGCTTGTTACCACCACCTCACTCTGGCAGACTTGAACATAGAATCGTAGAATCATAGAGTCATAGAATAGTAAGGGTTGGAAGGGACCTTAAAGATCATCTGGTTCCAACCCCCCTGCCATGAGCAGGGATAACATCTCAGCTTACTTTCCTATTTCTGTACCAAACTGTCTGCACATGAAAAAAAAGTGTATTATTTTAATCTATTATTGTATATTAATAATCTTATTATTCTCATTATTTTTCTTAATGACACACACTACATTCAGACAGCTTTGCATGGGACAGCGTAGCTGAGGATAGAGCTGGTGGGATGTGGGTGCTGTAGTGTGTTGTCTGTGCAGTTGGTGATGGGAAGACTGTGCAGATAACTCCCCACACACATCATATTGTATCTTACATTGTGTCCAAGCTTACTCTTTCCGTCGATCAATGGTTCAATACGCTTTAGTACTAATTCAGTCAATACTTTTCCTGGCAGTAGTTTTATACACCGTGGTAATGTACCTTTCCTTTTCCATTTTTCCTCCACCACTTCCAGCCACTAGCTCAGTATTTTCTTCAAGGCTCAACAGTTTCATAGATGTTCAAAACACTGCTGCCATGCCATGCTCAAACAACATAAACCTCGAGCGACTCTGCTCTGGCTTCCTCAACCTGACCCTTTTCTGGCTTTCCTAGGACACCTTGTCTTAACTGCACGAATCTCTCCACCAGCGAGTTCATCAGGGAGGGGACTGTGGGTTTCAGTGTGATTTAATCTCAGTGTCTGGGAGCGTGTCTCAGGGGCTCCTCAGCTTCGTGGCTGAGATGAGGCGTTCAGTGGGGGTTAGTGGGGTTGGATGGGAAGAGATCTGGGGCAAAGCGGCAGAGCATTGGAAACTGGGTTTTATCATGCTAAATTGTCTTACAAATATTAAAAACTAAAAATTCATTGTTTTTACCATGTTTTCCCCTGCATTAGATTTTGTATAAATTAAAGGCATATAATACATGGTATATATAAATATAAAATACTATCATCGAGATTTATCATTTAAATATAGACCCATCCAGTGAATCAAGTTCTGAAAGGGACCTCTTCTTCTCCTGCTGACATACCCTCACATAGAGCATCTGATGTTAGTACTCGTTGTGTTTGCTGCATTTCGCTGAACGCCAGACAATGCAAAAAGTCTTTGCTTTCACCCCTCATTACATGATCTCAACCTCCCATAACACCACTCTTGTCTCACCAGAGCCCTAGTCAAGTCAAGAATAAAATATATCCTTTACAGGAACATTTTTCAAGGAAAGTGAGAATTGTATCTAGAAGGCTCACTTGAAACGATGAAATTAACTCTGAAACTTGTCAGCTGCAAATACAGCTCAGATGCTTCTGCTTCGTGTATTCTTGATGTTTTACAAAATTATCTATAGAGATAACCCTTGGTTTGAAGAGATGATGGGCTCCGATCAAGTACCCGAATCCGGGGCGAGACCATTAGAAACTCCTCTAGCCCCAGCTCTGAGATGCGAGCAGCAGGGCTGTCCAGAGTGTGAATAACTGGAATTTATATCAGGGTGATGGTGATGTAATTTGAACAGCTGGGACATCACATGAAAGCCAAAGAAAAATAAGAAACAACACATCCACAAAGACAGACACACAGAGACTAGCGGGAAGTTTCACCTCAGGAAATCGTGGCTGTGTTCCTGTCAGTAAAGTGTCTGCAAATGTCACCCAGCAGCAATGCATCACCCCGCCAGCAGCCCCAGAACACAGAGGCAGCAACCGAGAGGGTGATGAGAAAGAGACTGCCAAATACTTTTGAAACAAGTCAGGGACTGGACCTGTTGGGAGAAAAATTACGCAATAAAATAAACAGCTTTTGCCAAGAAAACCAAGTCTCAGGGAGGAAATTGCCTGTGCCAGTCCTGGCCACAGAGGAGAAAGCTGTTGCTCTGGGAAGGACAGCGAGGTCGGATTCAATATTTGCTTCTCCTGCTTGTTGGCTTCCTTCTCTACTTAGCATCTCAGACAATTAAGTTTGTCCAAGCTGGTGCTCAGACTCAAGCTTCCCCTGTGGACGGTGTCTGACTGCACACAGGCTGCACCTCGCTGAGAAACCAATGAACTAAATTTTAACAGGCATACGTGGCACAGGAAAATAATTCTTCTGCTCCAGAGAAGCCCTATTTTCTTCCTTGACCTCACCTTACAGCACAGCTCAGTGGTCTGCCATTAGAAGAAAGACCTCTCTCATCTTTATGATAGACCAAAAAGTAGCGGAGGAAAAATCACAGGTCCAGGAAAAACTAATTCCATTCTGTGTTCTCTGTGAGCACACCTTCGCTGCTCGCTGAAACCAGAGGAGCAGGGTTGGTGGACCAAGCCAGAAGGTGCACCTTTAGATCAACGCCACAAAAGTCACAGAGATGCATGGCTCTGCTGTGAGAAACGAGAGTTTACACGGACCCAGTGCTGGAAAACGGCTCTGGAGTTTTAGCTGCTGGTGTCCTGCTCTCTGTGTCCTGGGCTTGGAGCCTTTGTGCTGGAGACTCTGCTTGATTTCTGGGGCCTGCTCAGCCCCAGAGGCTCTGCTGACATGACCGGTTGATTTGCCAGTCACGACGGTAATCACAAGTCTACAAAGAAATGAAGGCACAACAGTAACTGGAATAACTTCAGAAAAGCCTTCCGTGAGGCAGCGGGGACTGAAAAGCATTACCGACCAGGGCTGAGTTAGAAACAGTGGAAAACTCTGTATCTCATTACAAGTTGCCACAATATGCGGATTAAAAGGCTTAATCTGGTTGGTGGTGCCATACGCTGCTCCAGGTGGGCTGGAGAAGAACTTGGCTCGGTCGAGTACTCAGAGAGTTTTAACAGGTTAATACTGGCAAGTTTATTTAATACACTGAGCTCAGTTCCTGTTGGCTAATGTTAATGTTGGCACAATTAGGCTGATGAAAACACTGTGCAGATGTCCTCTGGTGATCCAGTCCCTCCCCAACACTTGTAACTATCAGATAATAAACTCTTTTTCCATGCTTGCGCCGGTCAGTGATTCACTGAAGATTACTTACACTAGTTCCCCACTTCCTTTGTAATGTGTCTGGGCTTCTTACCTAACTCAGTGGTTTCTTCTCGGCCGCTCTCTGTGCTGGCCAGTCACCGTTTCTCCGGGCTTTCTTGCTGCTGGCAGAAAGCAGGGCTGAGCCCGGAGCGCAGCTCAGCGCCAGGCTGAGCTCCGCAGCAGCAGCGGTGAGCCGCACACTGCTCATCTCACCGCTTTATTTTAAATTCCTACAAATACTTCAGCTTACTGGAATTTTTTTCTTCTTTTTTTTTTTTTTTTCTTTCTTCAGGAGCTTTTTCTCCTAACTAAACTTGTCTTACTTCTCTGTAACTCATTCCCTCTTAATGTTTACTAAATGAGACATTGAAACAGGATGAGACGTTGAAACAGGATTGGAAATTAAAGCTTCTGCCTTATTTAAACCTGACTTTAGAATATACAAAGCAAATAACAGTTTTCCTACTGGAGTTTAATTAATTCTTGTGCATTTTTTTTGCTTCTAACAGGTAAATTCTGCTGTTTTACTCCTACTTTTAGTGATGCTCGCCTTTCCTATAATCATTGCCAATGAAAAATAGAAAAACGAGAGGTAGATGTTGAAAAAACGGTGGGTCCCTATAGGTGCCTGCTGTTCAATATTCAAGTGGAGGTATGAAAAAAGCAATCCGTAGAACAATTACTGGCTGTAAGAGATGAGGGCACGAGTGGTGGCATCACACGATGGCAATAGTCTGCTGGTTCTCTTGACAGCAACCTCTGGCATCAACACCAAGTCCAGAACAGACTTTAGTTGCTCTGCTTGCCCCTGTACCTGCTCTTTTCCAGCTCGGGAAGAAGTTCTGAGATTCTGGAGTGTTTCAGCATTTTAGCATTGTTCTGCAAAGGCCTGTATCTACGGGGTGGAAAGCAGACTGTAAAAGGATGTGTTGGAAGCCGTTTCAGTCCCCTGGCCACGTCTGGAAGGAGGAACGTTCAGACAGCTCCTAGCCTGGGTGTGTTGTCTGCTCAGTGCCCAAGCTCCAGGCTTTTCTCTGTATTTTCCTTTTTATGGGAAGGAAATTTCTATGTGTGGGCCAGATGAAGGTCACTATGTGGTATAATCACATTCTGGGGCAGGATAATGAAGGACCGAGACCTCGGGACGTCCAGTGGTATGTCCCCGCAGCTCAGCTGAATTGTCACCTGGTAGCAGTCCTTGCTGCCAGTGGGGGACGAAGCCCTTGATGTGATCTGCAGAAAGCAGGCTGCTCCTGTGGTGCTGACTTTTCTCCTATTTTCAGCTGCTAGAGCATATTAAATCAGCCTTTTCCCAGTATTACTCTTCCATGCAAGCCCCTGCTTTAGTTGCCATAGGGATGGCTTGTGCCTGCGACTGGCAGGGATCTCAAGGCCATCTCTCTGGTGATGTGATGTCTGCTGTCAGTGAGTGAAAGCCCTTACTCATTTGCATTTCACAGCTACAGTGATGTTTATTGCCAGCATCAGAGCAGAAGAAAAGAATGATTTGTTTTCCTTAATTCATTTTTTCTTGCAGGCCAGTTACAATTCTGTTTTATATTCTGTTTTGATAGAAGTCAATGTGAATCAAGCCTAGACACTCATCATCTGAGGCAAGGAGTACAGTGTTGACCTTATCTCCAATCTAAAGATGTCATACAGACTTTCAAGAAACATAAAGCCTAAGGAATTGATCTGTGCATGGTGGGTGGCAGTGGTCAACTGTGCACTTCAAAAGGCATGCTCACAGAATGGCATTAGTCATTTGTATGCAGTAGAAAATGAGAAAAGCAGCCTTTCTTCCTCTGCATTGTTTTAGTTTGCAAAAGAGTAGGTTGACGGCATTGTTTCTTAATTAAAAAATATTTTGAGCATGAGATGTGATAAATATGAAGCTCTAAGTAGAGAAATAAAGCGAATATCCTAAGAATAATCTGAACTATGTGTGATTTGTGTTTCAGCAAACAATTTGGGGGAATTTGTCCTTACTTGTTCAACAATACTATCTAGATAGAAATCTAAATGAAATATCCCACTTTTCTGTAACACTTTTTGCTATAACAACTCACCAGCGCTGCATCCGGCACTGCAAGAGCCTGTGTATTTTCCCAAGTGTCTTCTCTTGTGGTAGGATGGGAAACAGGAGGTTTTGTTCTGGCAGTCTTGAGGAAGGGCATGAATTTCCCATTGTTGCCTCCTCCCCACAAGTTAGCAGTTAAGCAGAATTTCCTTCTGCAGAGCGGCTGCACACAGGAAGGGCAGGGACCGGGGACCAGATTGTGAGACTGGATGAGAAAAACCAGGGGTGAGCTGCTTCAGCATTCAGCGACTCTTCTTCACAGGGCGAGGGAAAGGACAGTGGACACATGCCTATATGCCCAGTGGCATCCCTGCAAGACTGATTTGTGGGCGTCGTGAATGTGAATGCGGGAGAAAGCAGTGGATCTTAGTAATGCTTAGTCCAGGGAAGGCTGAACGAGTTTTGTAGCTGAGTGGTTTTAGCTGAGCCCTTCCTGGAAGGAATTCACATAGGCTTTTGACTGGGAGTTGGTCTTCCACATGACTCTCTGAGATGGTAGAGAGGACAAAGTGTAACTGGAAGATGGATATTATTAGTGACCTCTGAAAACATCTTCCAGTCTTCTTTGAGATTAATTCTCCAAAGTAGCTTGGCAGAGAGTAGGGCTGCCTGCCATTTCTTGTCCATTTGAGAGTATTTAAGGCAGGACACGTCTAAACTACAGGACCAGCAGTGCTTTCTAATTGTGGATCACATCCAAGCATGCAACTTTCTACTCTCTTCCCCTATATTCTGGTCTCCATGGGAAGGAAATGCAGGCAATTACTCTCCATGCAGGTTTCCAATTGAGCAAGACTGCACGAAAGATCTGTAAAGAATATTTCGCCCGCAGTTTGCACGTTGCAGAACCAGCACCACCCCATCCCTCTTGTGAAAACAGTTGTCATCATCTCTCTGTCAGTCCCTGCTGGTCTTAATCATTGTATTTCCTGTGTATCTTTTCATTGCTTTTCTACTCCATTGCTATCTTTGCTTTTTCCTCTTCTCCATCTCATTTCACCTCCTGCCCCACCCTGCTTCCTCCCTTGATCCCCTCAGTCTTTACCATGCTATTCCTCACATGGCTGACAAATCCTAACTGGGTCCTGCCAAATAGGTGGATAAGGACTGACAGAGAATAACTGGGTGTACAGACAACTGCAGACTCTTACAGAGCTGCCTGTCAGCCAGCGGCAGACAGACAGAGGCCACATCGCATGGCAGGATAGAAAAATAATGCTGTGCCCACGAATCCAACATCAGCACTGCTAAGGCTGATTTGAAGAGCTTTGAGACATCCACGCTATCAAAAATGTGTTCCACTGATTGATTTAGAAAGACAAAAACCTTTCAGGCTTGACAGATCAAGATGTAACGGCTACATCTGTGAGAAACAGCACGACTGAGTACAGTACTCGAAACTTCACGAGATGTGCTTGTCCTGCTCCTGGTAGGTCTGCGTGTGCTACATCTTTGAAAACCACGAGGCCCTTGTGAAGCAGGAGACTTACGGTAGAATAAACATTTGTATAGTGTGTGACTCACATAGAAACAAAACTGTCCTTGCAATTAAAGTCCAGGAAAGCATCCTAAAACGCCACTGACTGAAGTATCTTAGGATACCCAGTGCATGCTCAGTAACTGATACACAGCTGCTAACCGCAGGCTCTGGGCTGTTCTCTGAATCCAGCCTTTGAACAGAAAACTTGGTAAAGGCATTACAACTTTCCATTGAGAGATTTCACATCTTGCTGAGAGATCCATTTACATTTTTAACTCTACTGACTGTTGATGTATTTTCTCTAATAGTGTTCGCAGACAAACCTGGGAAGCTCTGTGGCTGACTGTGCCTCCTGATCCCATGTGGATTGCTGGCGCTTTGAGTAGACATTTACCAGCAGTGGAGAGCTTGGAGATACAGCGTCTATTCTTTCCTTTCACATTTGCCTACAGAGCTGTAAATGTCAAAGCCTTTCAAGTGCCCCTCAAACAAAACGAGTTAGTAAATCAGCAAATGTGGCACCGCACACACTCATGCGGTGCATGTTAAGCTACTGTACTTCATTCACTGCTTTCTCCAATGGCTCCGTGAGAAAAGAGAGCTCGCTGAGGCGCCGAGATGCCTTAGTTTTGTTTGTTTTTTTCACATGGCTACTGTTCTTGTTTTGGTTTTTTTTCCAAAAGCTGCGTCAGATGTGCTTAGCATTCAACTCAACTAGATACATTGGATGAAAAGGCTATTTTCTCTTCAATGATGAAATATAATTGAACCCACTTATAATGAACTCACATACCAAATAATGAAACTGCATTTGTGTGACCAGGACTCTTTTCCGAACCCCACAATTCCCATTCCCCTAAGGGAACATTTTATGTCCATTTCCACCGCTTTCACTGAGATCACAATTTGGCACATCAGCTTTACTTGAAAACGTGAGTTCTTCATTGTCTCTATACCAGAGAGAAGCAAATTTGTAAAAAGAAAATGTAAAGAGTAGGAGCAGTTTAATTAGGAATCAGCATTATTTGCAAAAAGCCCCAGTCTGGCGTTGCTAAAGAAAGCATTTCTTTAGCGCACCATTTTTCCCAGTCTTCCCTTCTGTTTTATTATTCCATTTCATGGTTTACTGGGTCTCATCTTTACCTTCAACCTGTTTAAAGTTATCTACTGCAAATTCTCCAGGAAGCTGCCAGTTTTGGCACAGCCCTGCAATCTATTCCCTTGAAAGCCGTCAGGGCCTTGTTAAGGAGCGAAACAGCGTAAGGCAAACATTTGTATTGTGTCTCTGGGGCTCCCGCAGAGATAAAACTCTCCCTTTGGTTCAAATATGGGAAGATGTCCCCAGCCTCCTTGACGTGCAAGCGCTGTGGATAAGCAGGGTACTTAGCCAAAAAGTCTCTGCATGACCTCATGCGCGTATCTGGAGAATGTCAGAACCGCTCGCTGCAGATAAGGAAGAAGACTCGGCCCCAGACAGGGAAGGTGTGGAAGGAAGGGTGGGCTACACCATCTATCCACGCTGGATTTTAGGAAATAAATAAATATGTCATGTACTTATTCAAATCTGAATGCCTAAAGCCAGGCATTTCTATTCCTCTGAGCTCTGTCCCAGGGGAGCTGGTGTACGAGAAAGTCAAACCCACTGAAGGGGGCTTCGTTTTTAAACTGAGTGATGTGCTTTTTTGGAGGTGGCGTTAACCTGGGAAATTAGGCAACTCAGAAAAACAAATTCACTTAAATTTAACTACACTGCCACTGCCTGTTACCAGCCCAGCATTTTCATCAGCCAGGGTGAGGTCTAATCTGGGAGCGGGTCTCAGAGACCTGGGGTTCAGCAGAGCCACACAACTTTGTCCCAGGAGCATTTTGGGAGAGGTTCTGATATGTGGCTGTCATCTGCTTTTATTTGCACGTAGGAAGAAATCAGTATTTAAACCATAAAATGAATATCATCATCAGGTGTACGTGTCAGGGCCTCACAGGGACCTAATGGCCCTGAGCAGCCTCACCTGGGACCTCACCCACACCCTGACCATGGGCCCTGGACCCTATTTAAGTTCAGCCCAAGGCCCTTGCTCCCTGTCTGAGCTGTGCTGTGCGGGTGCTGGGCTGTAGCCTTGTTGCTGCCTGTGTTCCTTGGACTGATGCTGCAGGTAGCTCTCTCCTCTGTGGCCCCTTGTGTGTGTGTTGCAGCTCCTCTGGTCCTAATTCCTTTTGCTCTTGAGTGGCCCCTGGACCTCCTTGTCCCTGGGTGGCTCTGGGGCTGCTGGTTGCTCTGGCTCTGTGGGAGTGAGGCACTGCCCTGACTGGGGTTACCCTTGGTTCCCTTCCCTCGGGGAGCAGCTGGAGCCCTTGCTGTGACAAAACTAAAACATCTTGTGTGTGCATTGTCTTTTCAGGAAAAAATTAAAAAAACCTGGTTTTTCTTCAGGAGCTGGGGGATTAATTACTTGAATCAGTGAGGAGTTCTCCCAGACTGTCACGTCAGGAGGAGCCCTACTACTCCTGGGAGAGCATCTCTTCATCCATGTGAGTAAGAGCATGTGAGCTGACCCTGTCTGCTTCAGATCCCAGGTTCTGGGAAAGGGCATCAAGCTTTTGAGCTCTTCCTAAACTAGAGATAATGTACAATGGTTTCTGACTTATATGCCACCCCTTGCCTGCACTGAGATGGTCATTCTGACAAAGGGATGATACCTGAATACATACTCCTGCAGCTATCACCCTGTTTTCCCTAAAAAACTATGTTTCCTACTATGTAACTGATTTTTTTTTTCAGTTATTAAAAATTACTGTTAGCAAATATCTCTCTTGTAGGCCTGGACTTTAACTTTTGCAGTGAACAAGTAATTCTAGTTAACAGAGAACTGTCATCTTACCAGCTGAAGCAGACAGCTATAGTAATGTATAAATAAATCCTAGCCCCAGATTATAACTCCACTGTGGGTCTGGCTGGTGACAAACAACACTTGCCAGACTCAAGATAAAAGTGGCTGTACCTTTGCTAAAGCACCATGTGGGCTGAGGAGAGCTATTTTTAGTATATCTACGCTAATCTGAGAATGAAATGTAGTCGGAAGCAAAGAAAGGCTGTGAAGGTGCCTGGGACCTCCCCACCCTTTCTGGCTACAGCCCGGGAAAGCAGATGGGTTGCTGAGTGCTGCCTCCCCAACCTCTGGGACCACAGGGAAGGTGGCACTAGGCAGACCTCAAAGGCTCACCTAACTCGTTTTTCTTAGGCTCCTTGGCTTTTCTGAAGTATCGGTTTAGTGGTGCTGGTCTCTGACCCTCATTGCATTGGGTTTCAGATCAGGTTGGTGCTGCTTGAGTCGCTTGTTCCTCTTGTCTTCCTTTGGACTTTGCTCAGTGATGAGATGAGCTAACACCCCGCTTGAATTCATTCTGGTAGGTTATTTATTACTAATATCCAGGGAAGGAGCACTTTGGAGGTCCTGCTGAGAAGATACAAATGTAAATGGCATACAAAATAAGACGGAAGATAGTAGCAATCAATGCCTAGCAGTAAGCTGTTACCTCTGAGCAGTAGTCCAGAGAGGTCTATGCCCAGGAGTTTCCTGATTTCGTGGTTTTACTGGAGCTAAATAGAGCTTTAGCAGAAATTCTGGCTGCAGCCAGTCTAGCTTTGGGCAAGAGCAAGGCTCAGCTTTTTAAAATAAGTATTAAAGAGGGATGTCAGCTGCTGATTATCAATCAGTGAAGAATTAAAGTGTGAGGGCGCATAACTGTTGCTTGGCTTTCGAGATGAATGACTTGCTGCGTCCAGCAGCCTGGCTACTGAAGCTGCTGGGAGCTGTGGACAGGCTTCCCTGCGGATGTGCGGCTTTCCCCCACGCCTTGGCAGGGACTGGGAACTGGAGTGGCAACTCTCACTCGAGTTTCAAAGAAAATTACATAGCACTTCAAACTAAGCATTGCGAGTGAGGATGAAGGGCTGTTAGTTATTGCCATGATGAAGCTAATCCAGTCCTAAGGAGGATAAAAGGTTGCTTAGCAATACTTTAGCAATGACTAGCAATGCTTTACCAGGCTTTTACTGTTTACTAAGACTTCAATACTGGCTCAGTGGGTTTTTTAATGGAATGTTTTTACTATTTTTGTAATGGTCTCTCCTCTTGAGAACCTGTCAAACTCATCACATATAATGAACAGGCAGCAGTCAGCAAGCATTTGATTGCTGATCATGTGTTGATTTTTGGCCTGACCTCATTAAGATTCCTTATCTCTACCTTCTCTTTCCCTAGGAGTTCTTAAATTAGCTACAGAGATTAGATTATTGAAGTGCTTTTCAAATAAATGCCCCCTAGCCTGTTTATTTTTCCTGAAATACCCCATGTCCATGTGGAAGCTTATTTCTGATACTTAAAGGAGAGACGCACTGAGAGAGACTGTCTGAACCAGCCCAGAGTCCCATCTCACAGAAAACTTTATTACGGTCTTCTGTAAAGCCCTTTAACAGGGCCAGATGCATATTGTTCTATTTAATATTCCTTAGTAGCATAACTATTAAGGAAAGTTGCTGCCTTGATGGTGAGACTGCCATGTACCATGCAATATGTTCATATATTCATATAATCTCCATAAAATTGTATATAAAGGGCCAACTGCTCTATTTATCTTTTCTGGTATTCAGCTGAAAAACACAAGCACATGCCAAATAAACTGGTCGTCTTCTCTGCTGAGGTATCTGTGTCATGGCTGTCACTGCACAAAAAGTATGGTGATATTTTTGGGAAAGGAAAACATGTTAAAGCTGAGAAATGTATCTGGATTCTTTAAGCGTTCCCCTTGGCTGTGTCTACACTTTGGAGCTGCTGCTATTGGGGAATCAGCAACAACATGGTAATCCCCAGCAAAACATGGCTCATTTTACCTGTGTTCAGAGACTACTGTGCAAGCAAACGCCTATGCGGGACTTCATTCCGCAGCGCAGAAGAGCCCTGCATGTCTCACTCTCCGGGCACCCAGACCCTGTTAGCTCCCCTGCAAGAGAGCCAGAGCCTGTCTGCTCCAGCTGGAACAGGGATCCCCTTTGATCTGAGGGGTGTGTAGGGAAGGACTGGTGGCATATCAGTGGGTTTCCATGTCTTTGCAGCCAGGATTCATATAATAGCCATGTACTCGTTTTCACCTTGGAAGCTCTACATGAAACAGTACTGTGGCATGACTGCTGAGGGGTCCAACAAACCCACCTAGGTGGGATGCAGCAGCCCTGCAGAGGATGTGAGATTCCGAGGAACTATGTATCTCTGCAGCTTTGCATACGTTAAGCAGTTGTTATATTGATTGCTGTGAGATGGGAAGTATCTCTGATCTTGTCAACACCGGTACAATTTCCAAGACTCTGCGGGACGCAGTCCCTCAGTCATTCGGCTCCCTTATCTGTGCAAACTGGGAACAAAGAAGAGAGAAACTGAACATATTACGAGAAGCTCCTGGTGCTTGGTCTCTGCTAAGATTCTGGTTTTAATTGTTGCAGGAATTTATGTATCTCAGATTATTCAGCCAAGATCCTGAATTTCTCTCAGCACTGCTAGTTCCACAAATTTCTTAAATTTCAGCCTGCTTAGAAAAAGTGTGGAACTGAATGTCTAGGAACTGAACTGGGAGGAGGCAGCACACAGTAGGCGCCTTGGGTTGAGATGTGGGGCACAGCTGGGCATGGTTTCCTGGCACAGGGGCTAAGACCTTCCCCTCTTGGCTTCAGTGAGCTGAAATGATGCTCTTGGTGTACCCAGAGCTGTGCCAGGTGCCCTGTCACCTGCTTGTCATTGTGCTGAATCACCTGGGGATGCCTTGGTGGCTAGATGCTGCGGAGCACAAAGTCAGCTCTGCTCTTTGTTCCTAGAGGGGAAATGAACAAAGCACGTTCTCTTCTGAATTTTCTCTAAATTCATAGTCTGGCTGTAATCTCAATAGCACTGGCATGGAAAGGAAGAATGGGAATGGATTTTGAAGTTAAAATTCAGGTTTTAGTTGTTCCTAGCTGTATTATGAATATTACCCCAAAATTCCATTCCAAAAACCTCTGAATTTAGCAGACATCACTTGAATTCTGACTGTCCTCTAGGACCGTGACTAGACAACAAAAGTGGCTTAGATAAATGTAATTTTTTATCCTTTATCAATGCTGTCGATTGGAGCCTAGAGGACAGCAAAGAATTAGTGGTGATGTTTCTAGTGAGCTGTTAGTACCCTGGTCTCCCTAAGACTGCGTTAGGCTTCTTAAAACTGGAAAGACCTCTTCCAATTTAGATTTAAACAAGAGAATCACTTTGCCACTAACCTCATAGCACTGTTACTTAATGATGTGAGCTCAGTGTACCAACACAGCCATTTCACTTGTATTTTATTGCTGGTACTTTTATAAGTTATTTGTCTGTCTGCGGGGATCCTTCAACAAGGAACTATTTCTGCAAGTCTGCTTTTAGATAGCCTCATGAAATCAGTATTTTGGTGCCTTCTTGGTATATGCAGACTAATAAAATCCAATGTATTCATTTGTTATACTCAGTTTTTCCAAGCCTCTCTTGCTCGATGGCCCTCGGTGGGTACAGCTGTCTGATACTGAAGGTTCATCTGAGGCTTTTCTTATAGGCACTGCAATATCTGACCGCAGTCAGTCCATAACATTTGTTACCTGAATGTAAGGCTTCCTGAGCTTGCTAGCTGTGAGAGGAAGGGAAAGCCACACAATAACAGCAATATGCATGAGACTTCACACATTCTCAGTAAAAAAACAGAGCTCCGCTTGGGAAGGATGATGATGGCACACTCCGCAAAATAAAACCAGATTTGGGGTAGGTTTTCTGGTACGAGACTCCTGTTGGGCAACGAACTGCGATAATTTGGGAAGTCCCCTTTGGCAGAGCTCAGTAACAGGGGTAACTGCAGTGGTGTCAAGCTCAAACTCCATTTGGGATCTGGAGCTTGTTTTTTTCTTTGCCCTGCTTAGAAATGTAAAGATAAGAGAAACACCTGCACCTAGCACAGGGGTAACAAAAAGCATCGCTAAGCTTGCGTGATTTGCCTGGGTGGGGTACCCAGAGAGGAAGTGTTGGAGGCTGCATGAGGCTTATATAGTGGTCCAGAAATCACAGAATCGCAGCACGGCAGGGATTGGAAGGGACCTCTGTGGGTCACCCAGTCCAACACCCTGCCGAAGCAGGGTCACCTACAGCACGCTGCACAGGACCTGGTCCAGGTGGGTCTTGAATATCTCCAGAGAAGGAGACTCCACAGCCTCCCTGGGCAGCCTGTGCCAGTGCTCCGTCACCCTCAGTGAAGAAGTTCTTCCTCATGTTCAGCTGGAGCTTCCTGTGCTTCAGTTTGTGCCCGTTGCCCCTTGTCCTGTCGCTGGGCACCACTAGAAAGAGTCTGGCCCTGTCCTCCTGACACCCACCCTTGAGATATTTATAAGCATTTCTAAGGTCCCCTCTCAGCCTTCTCTTCTTCAGGCTGAACAAGCCCAGCTCCCTCAACCTTCCCTTGTAGGAGAGATGCTCCAGTCCCCTCATCATCCTCGTAGGCCTCTGCTACAAGTTCTAGGAAATGGGTAATGTGTGTGTGTGATCTTTTCAAGAGAAGCAGGTAGGTGAGGGATGAAGAGACAGGAATGCTCTTATAATGAAGTATTCCTTTTTTACAGGGATCTCCTGCCTACACAGAGAGGAACAAGCTTCAGAGCAGAGGACTAGACATGCAGGGAGGGACTTTAATCCCACAAAGGTAGGAAAATGTGCTTGGAGTAGGTAGTATGTGTCTGGCTTTTTATGTTCCTTGTGCTAGCCGAGATGCGTTTGTTTTGGAGCTGGTCCACGGGCTGGACGCGTGTCGCATACCTTTCCCTGCAGTTCGCAGTGTGGGCAGTGCAGGAGCCCTCCTGAAGCACAGGGCCGAATAGTTTGGATGGTTTAGCGAGCTGAATCATCTTGCCGAGGGGTCGGAGAGGCAATGTGCAAGGAAATTGGTAGGAATGCTTGGCTGGGGCCGGCACTGCCTCTGCGGGTGACACGGGGCTGTTCATGTGGCTCTGCACACCTCACCCTTAGACACCAGCGCTGGGCGAGGAACAGAGCGGGAGGGCCAGGGGCAGTTTCTGAGTCAGACCATGGGCAGTATTTAGTCTCAAAACCAGCAGGCTTGTTGGGAGGTTACTGCATGCACTTGTTTATCCAGGCACTTTAAAACTGCCCATCTCTAAGTATGCTTCAGCTATGTGTGATGTTTTCCCACTCCATCATGTAACTGTTTTGGGAATTTCACCAGTCAGTGAGGTAATCCAAGTTAAACTGTGCTACCTTCCACCCTTCTTTTGAGGCTCTTTTTCCTGAGGATTTTCTCAGGCTAGAGAACTTCCGTACCGGTGCCACCAGCCCAGACAGCTGTGGACTGTGGCAGAAATCGTTAAACTGGCTTTGCACTGAAGAAACCATTCTGTGTAATTATATTCTGGTTATAAAAGGTAGCTGGGACACATCTGCTGGCGTTAAATGTAAGTTCAACCAGGGCAGGCATTCCAGCCTGAGGAATTTTCCTAGAATTTCATGAGACCAGTTCCCCTGTGCCCCCAGTCATCCGGGAGGGAGATCCCTCCAGGGGTCAGCACATCCGAATTGTGGGTAGAAATGGGATTACTGAGGGTTTATTCAGCCTAGCTAGTCACTGGGCTGCGCGCAGCAAACCAGATATATTGGGTTAGTTCCATAGGGCAAAACCCCAACCCAGACAGTGGAGACCAACAGCAAGGAAATAGCTGGTCTTGGTATTGTGGAAAAGCTTCTGCATGTCTCCTTCCCTTTCAAAGCAGTCCTGTAAGGATCTATTTAAGCGCTCTGAGATGGGCCTTGAGGTAGTCCTCCCACATAAGAGCTAATTTTACTCAGAGTTCTTGTTCCTGCTTGCCACCAGGCATCTTGTGATAAGAGCGGTGCCACGGTTCAAGGTGGAAACTTCTCACCTTGCATCATTCTTGTGCTGAAGATAGTCATTCCTGAGGCTGAGGGGAGGTTTCCAATAAGGACAGAGGTACCAGTGTCCCAAAATAGCGTTTCCTCCCTACTCTATGAACAGAATTCTGCTGTTGCTGACACCCTCCCCCTCCAAGAAATCGAAGGTATAATACTTGTGTTTCTCAGTTTCTTGGCTTTAGCTTCCAGCCTGAGAACCTTGGCATCATCCCTCCCTGCTCTGGCAATTAGGAGTTAAAAGCGGAGTAAGATCTGCTTAGCCCTCCCCAAAAGCAGCTGTAAGCACCCACCGCGGTGGGTGCTGGACTCTGTCAGCCAGTGCTGCCCTAAAGCCTCAGTCCAGGTCTTGAAATCCTAGAAAGAGCCAGGATTTCAAACTTTTCCATCCTGTACCTGCTTCCTCCTCCTTTGTTCTTGCTTCTGTCTGCCTAGCTGAACATCTGGGGCTTTGGGCCTTCTAGGAAGTACGTGACTCCTGCCATATACAGAGATTCCAGTTACTGGTGTGGATGGGAACTGGGAGGCAGACTCCTGACAGCCAGGCACTCTGGTATCAGCTGTGTGGGCATCTGAGTTTTCTGCTGGGTCTGAGCTTCCATAAAGGCGACAATTGTTAGCTCAACTGAAGTCAAAGTAGAAAATTTCGGTAAGATTGCCTTAAATCGTGTAACTTGCAGGGAAAAGGAAGTGTTATACCAGCTTTGCAATAGGATTGTTTATTCAATCTGTGAAGTAGGTGTGTGTTTTTCTCCTTGAAGGCTATTCACACAATAAAGAAGTTACTGTAACTACAAGAATTTTCAGAAGACATGCGTAATATTGCCAGGGTTTTGAAATTATTTTCTTTCTGAGGGTGTACGTTGTTTCAAAGCAACTTTACAAGCATCAGATTCTTACTCATCAGCTGTTGCCTTCAAAGGAAGGGGTTCTTGTTTTAAGAAAATAAGGCTATTAACTAATGCCTTTACTTTTCTTTGAACTTTGCCAGCAAAATTTCTTTCTTGAATTTCTTCTGTAGTCTTTCTTCCAAATACAGTTTGTGGCATGCTCTCTCATTTGTTCCTGCATTAGGTTCCAATTAATTATCAGAGCCAGTTACAAAAATTGCCATCCAATATAATGAAAAGGCAATTTTTGCAGAGCTGTAAAAGCGGACAAACACTGTCTCCTTTCATGTGGTTTGACTTCAACCTAAACTGCCCTGGAGGTAAATGATGAGGAGATGAACTGCTCCTTACTTCTGACGGGCATTTGCAGTCGAGTCGGATGTGAAAACAAAGCAGGAAGCACTTTGTCAATAATAAATCAGGTGTCCTGAGGAGGAAAAGGTGGTCAGGGGCTTCAGCAATGTTTTCTTCTCTGTTATTAGTACCTGCACGGTAGGATTGATGTCCGATGTTTTCTGAGGCGAGCTGAACATAAAAGCTTGAACTAGGGTGGAAATGTCAGTCTTTGCTCCAAAGCACCGTGGCGGGGTGGGCAGCGTGGTGGTGGTGGTGGGACGCCCACACGTCCCCCCAGCAGATCCCAACGTGTGCTCAGCCGATGCTGGGGAATGTGAACTCGTATAACCTCCCTGCGCACAAAGAAACACAATTGCACTCCACAAGCTTGAAAATACGTCCCTTAACTGCTAGTTTGTTGAGCCCATGTTTCCAAGCCTTCAGTAAAATCTGTTAGCGCTGCATATTTGGTAACCACAGCTTCCTTAGTGTTTTTCCTGTGTAAGGATTATTTGGCTTCGCTTATTTACATGAGGCACTATCAGCACTAAACCCCTTCATCTGTGTGAGGAGCAAGTGGTCTCAGGTCAGTCTGCTGCACTGCACACGTATCACAGCGGCTGAATCCAGTCCTTCCCTGCACAAACCCTCACACTGCTATCACCCTTCCCGCTCTACCATTTACAGCCATACAGTAGCTGGGATATTTTAGTAGGCTGCTCAATCTCCTTTGCTCTGGTCGGACCCAGAGTTGACAGCCCTTCGTTTTTCTTTCCTGGTTGCAGTGGAAGCGCACGGGTGACACTGGTGGCAAGGAGTCCATGAAAAACCATCTAAAGCAAACACTGCCCAGAGACATGAGGGCTGCCGGTGGAGAGCTGGGCTGCTGCTGCTAGTGATTTCTTCCTGGCTTGATAAACAGTGGATCTCGTTGTCTAGAATAACACATCTAGTGATAAAAGTTATTTTTTTTTTTTTAAACAAGCAAAATAACCGGTATCTTGGTGCTGTAGCACTATTTTGACCCTGATTTGTCCTGCTAAGGAGGCATCATATTTTTAAAGAGCTGGAAAAGGGCTGCAGGCTGGTAAAGTCACCTGGAGCTGCTGTAGCAAAATCTGACATGGCATCTTCATTAGAGCCCCTGCAGTATTAATTACTCAGAAAACTCATTTGTGGGCAATGACAGTTCAATAAGGAAGTGGGCTGAACTGAAATAGAAATTATAACACTTGCAGAGAAAATAGCTTTTGTATGCTTGCTGCCCACATGAGCAGAACTGCTGACTAGAAACCCAAGAGATTAAAAAGGTTGTTGGGCAGGAGTGTGCTGATTACTGGCCATAAAGCACTCGGTTCAGCTGAGCAGACCATCACCCACTGTAATTTTGCCTGACTAATGATTATAGGTTTAGGCTTTAATTCTGCCGTCTGCTCTGTGTGCAGATGGACAACTGCACCGACTGCAGCCGGATGAGCAGAGGAACGCATGCTCATGAGTGATTTTGTTTTCTGAAATGCCTCACAAATTCTTCCTTTCTATTTTGGTAGAAATATCTCTAAGCATCTGTAAGCTTTATCAAGTGAATGTGATAGTTTAAGACTGTGGTTAACGAAGACTACTGAAAACAGTGTTATTGTTTCCAAAAATCTAAGTAACGTTAATGTTTCCATAAATACCATATAGCATTTCCACACAGTTTAGGAACTGGAGTGGAATTATGGAAAGTGAAATTGTAACACAGGCTTATGTAGGTCATTAGCTATCAGGGTTGCCAGACTTCCCTCGTCTGGAAGAGATAGTATCTTGGCTTGAACCATAGTTATTGTCTCTCTGGGCAGAAAGACCTTAGCAGGTTGGGTTGGCTGAAGCTGTAAGGAACTCTCCTTTCCATTTCTCGTTAGGAGCTAGTGGATGGAAAGTGTAAGCAGCGGGATGAAGGACTGCAGGATGATGCTGACCCTGAGCCACAGGCTGAAGAGTAGGGAAAGGACAGTGATAGCTGTGCAGGAGGCAGATGGGGAGACTGGATGAACGAAGGTGGTGGGCTGTTTAACAGAAAATAAGTCAGGAGTGGCTCACAATCGGGAACGGCATTTGGAGCAGTGCTGTGAGTTGCAGGAGTAAAGGACACCAATCCATGGTCTCATGCCTGGAAGGTCAGTGCTCCAGTCTGGAGAAGTGTCAAATGTGGGTCAGTGAGCTGGGACTCAACCTGAGTGTGAGTGCCAGCCTGGCACACAAAGAGAAAGGTTTTCTTAAAAGTAGGGTGACAATCCAAATAATCTTTCTACTTTGCTTTTAAGCTGTTTTCTGGGGTGTAAATATAAACCAGTGTCTGAGCAGGCAGTGGAAAGACTATAGCTTCTTCACTTCGAGTGATGTTCTGGCATTCACAGATTAAAAGCATGGTTTTACAGCACAGCTGTGATGCAGACCCCATCCAGCTCGTAATGGATCCTGATTATCATAATATTAGTTACAGCACTTGTGTTAGGCTAAGTTCAACAGCATCTTCTGCTCATCTGCTCTGGGTATGTGCTGAAGCATTTTGTTGAGTCAGGGCCTTTATATCTTTCTGTTTTTTTAGGTTAAGCATCTCATTTTAGGTAAGTCTTACCATTACCTTCTACTTTTACCTTTGCATGCATGCACGATATGAGTTTGATGACTCAGTAAAATGGGTACCACCTATAAATCAAATTTAATTGCAGTGATATCAAGGCACTGCTTAATATCAAAATAAACTTTTTTGGTTCTTGAGGGCTGCTGAGAACCCTTTACAACAGGGTGAGATAAGACCCTGTGCGCAGCCTCTTACCTCTAAGTGGTGGGAGAGGATTAATCCATCCTTTTTGCACCAAATTCATCTGGGAGAACATGTAGGATCTAGAGAGGTTTTGCTGCTGGAGAGCATGGTGGAGGCAGATACCAAAGCCTGCACCTAGAGTCTGTATCAGCTACTACTGCTTTGATTTGAAAATTTGCTCCTTGTCAAGGGCAAGTTCTTTAAATTTGTGGTCTGTGCAGAGGTCCCTGCAGGCAGTGCTGCCCTGTGCAGGTGTCCGTGCTGACATCAGGCTTGGAGAGTTCCTTCATTGCTCAGCAATATGTGTTCTGCCATATCCTTCTGACGCAACCGTTAAATTAACAGCTTCCTTTAAGTGCGCTGGAGGTTAACAGGATGTCAATACATAAAACAAATTTTTTAGTGGTAGCGTAGAGTCTTTGTTATCCCTATTAGTCACAGTGCCAAAAACAGAAAGGTGTTTCTGCTCACAGGGGATCCCATCCCCAGATCGGTGCATTGGTCAACACCCTTCCACTGATTCCCGTGGCTTTGGGGTCAGCCCTTGAGCATGGAACAGTTTGACCCTCCTGGGTAATTTAGAAATCATATTTGGAAAAGCTCTGTGTAGAGATAATTCAATGTGGTTTTTTCTGGTGTTTATAGTTACTGAGCAGATTAATAGCGGTAAATATTAAATAGGGTCATCTGGAAAGGGATAAGCACTCTAGCTTTTGCCAACAAACCATTTAAGCACATGCTTAGAGATAAGCACATGTATTAAGGTAAATGGAGTTGCTCATGAGCTTGGTGTTGAGCATATGTTTAGGGATTCTGGATTTGGAGAACCTCATTGCTTGATATCATCATCTTTTGTCCTTAATGAATGGAAATTAGATTCTAGTTTGAGAATTAATTTTCAATAAACAAAAAATTAAAAACCGCTAAAAGGTAAAAAAGGCAGGATGAGAAAGGAAATGAGCTCATTTGAATGCCATAAAATCGAAAGAACACAATTTCGAGAAACATTCCAAGATTTCTTTCCTATCTTCCAACCTGCTTTCAGATGTACTCCAGCCCCCGGATCGCCTGGCAGGGTCGGCTCGGCACCGTGGGGAGCAGAGTGCCATGCTTGGTGTCTCAGCTGTCGCTGGTGAAGGCCACGCTGAGCGCTGGCCAGTGCAGGGGAGGGGGAGGTAGGAGGGGCTCTCCCCTCACTGAGCTGGCTGGAATAAGGTAAAAATAAGATTAAAACTTTTCCATGCAACTTCTTAGAGCAACGCCATCCATTAGGAAGCAACGATCTGCATGGAGCCAGCGGTTAATTTAAGTGCACTTCAGAATCTTGGTTGGAGCTTAAAATATCCGAATTTAGAATTACAGACCTGCTTTGGACGTTATGAAACAATGTTTGGAGAGACAACAACTTACGTTAAAGCATATCTGACCTTCTGCTGCCAGGAATACTGCAGGAGTGTGTAAAAGCTGCTATGAAGAGGGCTTCTGGTTAAGTGTCTATGCCTTTGTCCCCAAGAGGAAGATAAATAAAATCATAAGAAATGCTCTGAATCCTGCTATTCCCTTGAAGCAGCACTGAATATTTGCTGCTGTGCTGAAGTGTATCGGCATCAAAACGGAGGAAAGAT
>Ga0065711_1005514_pt1 | contig 39769 bp, 37 predicted proteins | sample Hoacrofraction12_FD_59098 | JGI IMG/M metagenome (GOLD analysis project Ga0065711, IMG submission 59098) | Hoatzin crop microbial communities from Cojedes, Venezuela - Epithelial fraction 12 v2 (version 2) | ecosystem: Host-associated > Birds > Digestive system > Esophagus > Crop | place... | reverse complement strand
TTTAATTGATATTTTAGATCCTGATCAAAACTATAGTGTCGCTGACTTTCAGAAAATGAGTAGGGAACTAATTGCTGATATTAGTAGCAGAAACAAGCTACCGATGATAGTTGGAGGAACAGGCCTTTATATTAGAGCTTGCCTATATGACTATAACTTTACTTCTGAAAATCAAAAGGATGATGAATACCCTGAATTAAGTAATGAAGAATTATATGCCAGACTACAAGAGTTAGATCCGGAAGCCTTAAAAAAGATTCACGTCAATAATCGTCGACGTTTATTAAGGGCTTATAATTACTGTTTAAAAAATGAGAATACCTTTTCAGAAAATATCAATTCGCAGAAACATGAAATGTTGTATGATGCTAAGATCATTACTTTAACTATGGAAAGAGAAACTTTATATAAAAGAATAAACGAAAGAGTAGATTTAATGGTTAAAGAAGGTTTAAAGAAAGAGATAGAAGGGCTACTGGAAAAAGGCGTTGATTTTTCAATGCAGTCTATGCAAGGAATAGGCTATAAAGAATATAAAGATTATTTTCTAAATAAAAAAAGTGAAGAAGAATGCATTGAAGAGATTAAAAAACATTCCCGTCAATTCGCCAAAAGACAATACACCTTCTTTAATAATCAATTACCTGTTACTTACTTTAAACCAGAAGAAAGAGATAATATTTTTATGGAGGTAGAAAAGTGGCTGAATACTTAAGTCGTATTTATTATTTATATGGTGAAAAAGCTCTAAAGATCATTAAAGAAAAAACGGTTTTAGTATGCGGTATTGGTGGGGTAGGTTCCTTTACGGCTGAAGCCTTGGCAAGAAGTGGTATAGGACATATCATTCTTTTGGATTATGATGTAGTTGAAGAATCTAATTTAAATAGACAGTTGATGAGCAGTAAAGAAAATATTGGTATCAGTAAAACTCTTGCACTAAAAGAAAGACTAGAAAAGGTTTCGGAAAGTGAGATTACTTGTATTGAGTGTTTTGTGGATCAAGGATTTATTTTACCTGAGGTAGATTATGTAGCTGAATGTATGGATACCTTAAGTGCGAAAGCAATTATTGCTAAACAATGTTTAGAAAAGAAAATACCTTTTATATCAGCTATGGGCTCAGCTAAAAGAAAAAGTAGTGATAATTTAAAAGTTACAACATTAGATAAAACAAGAAATGATCCTTTAGCTAAAAATTATCGCTTATTATGTCGTAAAGAAAAAATAGATGCTACAAAAATAAAGGTTGTTTTCTGTGATAGTGTACCTAAACAAGAAATCATTGAAGAAAAGCAAGGCCAAACAAATAAACAACGTTTCCCTTTGGGATCTAGTATTTTTGTGACAGGAACAGTTGGCTTAAAAGTAGCAGAACTTATTTATAATGATATAATTTGTAGGGGATTAAAAAATGAGTGAATTTCGTGAAAGTTTAATTAATCAAAATACATTTTCAGCCTTTATGTCTAAAGTCTTTATGGTTATGGCATTAGGCTTAGGTGTTAGCTTTGTAACTGCTTTAATCGTTTATCAAAGCTCTTATGCAGTATTCGCAATGCTTCATCCTTATCTTTTAATTATCTTACAATTAGCAACCGCATTTCTATTTACTTATAGTTTATTTAAATTATCAAAACCAATAGCTTGGGCCTGTTATATTTTTTATTGTGTTATAACTGGTTTATCCTTATCGATCTTACCTTTGGTGTATGAAGGGGATAGTATTTTATTTGCGATAGCTAGTACGATGGTTTTATTTATCTGTTTAGCTTTTATTGGCCATAATACCAAAATTGATTTAAGCAGATATTCAACTTATTTCTTTATTGGTTTAATTGCGGTAATTATTATTACGATTGTAAACACTTTCTTTATTAAATCTTCAACAATGGATCTATTTTTAACTTATGTTGGGGTAATAATATTTTTAGGAATAACTGCCTATGATATTCAAAAATTAAGAAAGCTTTACTTACATGGTTATGGAGATGAAAATCTCTATGATAAGTTAGTTATCTATGGAGCCTTTGAATTATATCTAGACTTCATTAATTTATTTGTTAGGATCTTAAGAATTATTGGTAAACAACGTAAAAACTAAAAAAGATAGCCTTGGCTATCTTTTTCTTAACTTAGCACTTAATTTTAGTAAGAAGGGGTGAACCTTACTTAAACCAAAATACATTAGAGGATCCAATACAAGATTAAATTCTCCAATATACTCTTCAATAATTAGATCCCAAGCCGATTTAAACATCGTTAAACCATCATTTAAATGACCATCGATGCCACCAAAGCTACATCTTTTAATGTTGTGATCTTGGCAATATTTTAGACAAGTATAATAGAGTAAATAAGAACTTCTGGTATGTAAGAAATCAGGATTATTACCCATATAAGCAATTTCCATAATATTCTCATTAAAATAAGCCAAGGCACCACCAGTAAGTATTTCTTGGTTAGGATAATCCTCTTTAGCTTTTTCTAGATCTTTGAATACTTTTTGATATCTAGTAAGTGAATTTTCTAATTCTCTTTTTCTTTTCTTACTTATATCGCTCGCTAGTTCTGTTTCTGCTTCTTTTATCAGTTTCTCTATTTCCTGGAACTGTTCATCAGGATTAAAGTAGCTAGTAATACATAAACAATTATCTTGATATGTATCATAGATATGTTGGAAGTATTCTTCGTTTCTTAAAGCTACGCCTTTTCTTTGTTCAGTATATTTTATTGATTGAGCTAAATTGTGAATTTCCTGAGAACCTTGTTTAATCTTGATCCCACATAATTCACAATAACGTAGATAACGCATAGTTTTAGAATTTAAACTCTCAATATAATTTTCCCCAACAATAGTCCCACCATTAAAGCGTGGTTGAGTGTTGTCACTTGTACCTGTAGTAAAACCACCATGTTTATACTTTTTAGCTTCTAAATGTTCGATCAAATCTAAATATTTTCTTTCACCTTGGTTTTCCCGATCTTCATATTTATATTCTCTGCAACATAAATTTGGATCAAAACGTAAGGCAATAGCTTTTTCTTCCTTTGCAAGATCTTTTAAATTATCCAGAAAGAAATCTAAAAGTTCATAGTTACTATAATCGAGAATTGGTCCTCGAGGAATATAGAATAAACATTTTCCTAAAGGTAGATCCCTTTTTAAAACTAAAGCTGAAGCTACTATTTCATCTTTTTCGTTTAATACAGCAGTAAAATGATGCTTCCAGTTATTTTTAACTTCTTCCCAAGGATGACATTGAAATAGATTTACTAATTCACTTTTATTAACGAATTCAGTTATCTTTTCTTTGTCATATTCTTTCACGAATCTATACATACCCCAAAAGTATAGCACAATTAGCTATGCTATAATTTAAAAGTGAAAAAGCTTATTTTTTCTTTTCTTTTTTTATTTTTAATCCTTATTTCCTTTTTAACTTATCTTTATTTTAAGGCTCCTTTGCAGTTTATTTTAAAAGGGGATGAGTATCAAGAATTAAAGTGGAAGCAGGAATATATTGAAGAGGGTTATTCTTTAAGCTTGTGGAATTATTCTTTAGATGAATATGTTTTGGTAAGTGGAGAAGTAGATAGTGATACAGTAGGAACTTATGAGCTTACTTATTCTTATAAATTGGGTAATCAAGAAGGGGAGTTAAAAAGAACTATAGTGGTAGATGATGAATATCCCATTATTGAATGTGAAGAGGGTTTAGTTTTATTGACACACGAAATAGATGATGAGGAAGAAGAGATTGTTTTCCCTAATTATTCAGCTATTGATGATAAAGATGGGGATATCAGCTCAAAAATAGAAATAGGAGAATATGATATTAACTATTTAGGAGTACAGTTTATTGAAGTTTCAGCTACTGATAGTAGTGGTCATAAAGCAGTATATTGCCAGCCTTTAGTTATCTATAGCGAAGAAAAAGACTATGTTGATTTTCCTGATGCTTTAGAAAATGGTTTAATTTCTGCCCTTTATAGTAGCGAAGTAATTGATGGACAATGGGTGATGAATGCCTATGTTGAAGAAAAGAGTAGCTTTGTTTTAAGTGGTACCAACAACTATGAGGCGAATGTAGAAAACATTAATACAAATGATGATCAGTTTTTAAAAGTAAGTTTTGATTTAGGTAGTATTGAAAACGGGGAATACGAATTATTAAACAATAATAAAAGCGTTAAATTACTTTTAATCAATCCTGGCCAATATGCTCAAAGATGGGTTGTTGAAGATAAGCTATTTACTTTTACTAATAGTGAAGCTGGTTTATTTTTAGAAGTTAGTGATTTTGAATATTTATATGATATTGCGATTGATGTTGGTCATGGTGGTATTGATGGTGGTGCTGAAGCGGTTGATGGTAGTGCCGAAAGAGATATTAATTTAATGGTATCTTTATATGAAAAACAGCGTTACGAGGAGCATGGTCTAAAGGTTTGGTTAATTAGAGAAGATTATGAATATCCTGAGTTAAAAGGAGAAGAAGATTGGGAAACACTTTTTAGGGTTGCTCAAACTTTAGGATATTATGGTAGCGTTTCTAGAGTCACTTATTCTAATCATCATAATTCTGCTTCTGGAGGTTATGCTAGAGGACCAGAAATATTAGTGTTACCTAATACCGACATTAAGCAAGCTCCTTATGTTTATGAGATTCTAGAAGATTTTGAGAATCTATATCCAGTAATAAATACAGAATGGCTTTTAGGGACTAAGGACTATAGTACTGCAGAGAGAATTAATATGTTAGATGGTAGTACTTATCCTGATATGCGTGTTTGGTGGGCTGTAATGAGATATCCTTATGAAAACTATAATCAAACGGTAGTCATTACTTATGAGGGATGTTACTTAGATAATGAAGATGATTTTTATTGGTATGTTACCTTAGGCAACTGGCAAAAGGTTTCCGAGGCAAAGATAAAAGCTTATGTTGAATATCTAGGTTTAGAATACATTGAACCATAAAAAAATAAGGCCGAAGCCTTATTGATTACTAATGGCGTCCACGGAGAGACTCGAACTCCCGACCCTGCGCTTAGAAGGCGCATGCTCTATCCGGCTGAGCTACGTAGACATTGCTTAATCATATTAACACCCTAATTTAAAAAAATAAAGTAAAAAAAGCTTGAAATTATCCTAAAGGCTATGCTAGTATTATCTAGCAACGCCTGAATAGCTCAGTCGGTAGAGCGCTCGGCTGTTAACCGAATGGTCACAGGTTCGAGTCCTGTTTCAGGCGCCAGTAGATGGCCCGTTGGTGAAGTGGCTTAACACACCGCCCTTTCACGGCGGCATTCATGGGTTCGAATCCCGTACGGGTCACCAAATTAGACTCCCTAGCTCAGTTGGTAGAGCAACTGACTCTTAATCAGTGGGTCGAGGGTTCGAGTCCCTCGGGGGTCACCACTGATATAAACCAGGCTTGTGAAAGCCTTTTTTGTTGCTTAAAATGTTCTTATGAAAAGATATTGTTTATTGTATAACCCAGTTGCTGGTAAAGGAAAAATAAATACTAATTTAGGAGATATTGTTTCTCTGCTTTCAAAAAATAATATTGAGGCTACTTGTTTTGCGAGCAGTAAACCAGGACAAATAAAAGAGAAAGCTTATCATTTCGATAATGATTATTACGATGTATTACTGGTATGCGGTGGGGATGGCTCCTTGGATGAAGCGATATCTGGCTTAATGTTAAGAAAAGATTATAGTGATATTAAATTAGCTTATATTCCAGCTGGCACCACTAATGATTTCGCAAATTCTTTAGGTATTCCTTTTGATTCTATAAAAGCTAGTAAGATGATTGTTAAGGAAAAAAGTTTGATGTGTGATATTGGCAGATTAAATGATGATTATTTTGCCTATGTTGCAGCTTTTGGCATGCTTACTGATATTGCATATTCAACTCCTCAAGATAGCAAAAATATCTTAGGTTATACTGCTTATATGCTTCAGGGAGCTAGTGAACTACTTAAATTTAATCAAATTAAACCTGTTCATCTACAAGTAGAATGCCAACAACGCAAATTAGAAGGCGATTATGCAATTGGAATGATTACCAATTCTAGATTTGTAGGTGGTTTTAAGGGTATAACTGGTAAAAACGTTGATTTAAGTGATGGTTTATTTGAAGTTACGATGATTAGAATGCCTAATAATTTAGCGCAACTACCAAAAATAATAGCTAATATCTTATCTCAAGATTATAGTTCTGAATTTGTTGATCACTTTCAGACTTCTAGTTTAAATATTATTTCTACTACTCCTTTAAAGTGGACTAGGGATGGTGAGTATGGTGGTGAATACACCGAAACTAATATAGTTAATATTCCTCGAGCAATTAATATTATTACTGATCAAGATTGAACACCGATGGCGTGGTATAATCTTGATATGGAAAAAGAAAATAAAAAATTAGTCTTAATTACAGGTATGTCAGGAGCAGGCAAAACTACTGCTACTAACATGCTAGAAGATTTAGGTTATTACTGTATTGATGGTTATCCTAATGAATTATTAGAAGATTTATTAAACTTAATTAAAAATGATGAATCATATAAATATAATAGGGTAGCATTAAGTGTTTCTTTGATGGATTATGAAAGATATCGCTACATTTTAAAATACAGTGGTATTCAAACAACCCTAATAATGCTTAAAGCAGATAAAGATAGTATTATTAATCGTTATAAATTCACTAGAAGAGTTCACCCCTTAGTAGTATCTAAACAAGCCGAAACCTTAGAAGAGGCAGTAGATTTAGAAACTAAATTAATTGAACAATATGAAAATGATACGGTGAATGTCATTAATACTGGCGATCTTACAATCAAACAACACAAAGACACTTTAGATAAAATCCTTTCTCATAAACAAAGAGATAACTTCTCTGTTTCTTTTATCTCTTTTGGTTTTAAATATGGCGTGCCAATGGATGCGGACTTTGTGTTTGATGTTAGGGTTTTGGACAATCCTTTCTATGTGGAAGAGCTGCGTAATTTAACTGGCAATGATCAGAAAGTTTATGATTACGTTATTAACGAAGATTCGAAAGAATATCTAGATAAATTATGTGAGTATTTGGATGTTTGTTTTGCCTCATATGCTAAGGAAGATAGAAGACATTTAAGTATTTGCATTGGTTGCACTGGTGGCCAACATCGTTCAGTTTCGGTAACTAATTACTTATATGAGCACTATAGTCCTAAGATACTTTGCTATAAGTATCATCGGGAGGTGCATGATGAATAAGGTTGTTATTATTGGTGGAGGGCATGGCCAATCAACAATTTTAGAAGGCGCTAAAAAAGTTGATGATATTGAGCTTTCAGCAATCGTAACTGTTGCTGATGATGGTGGTTCTACTGGAAGACTGCGTCGTCACTATAATATTCCGGCGATGGGCGACATTCGTAACGTCTTATTATCTTTAAAAACAGAAGATAGTTTACTTTCTTCTTTAATGGAATATCGCTTTGGTGGTGAAGAAGAAGTGGATGTTGAGGGGCATAGTTTAGGAAATTTAATCTTAACTGCCTTAACTGATATGGATGGCTCTTTTGATAAGGCGATTGAGGTTTTAGAGAAACAATTAAATGTTAAGGGGAAGATAATTCCTTCTTCTTTAGAGATCATTTCTTTATATGCCAGAATGGATGATTCAACTATTGTTAAGGGAGAGGCAAGTATTCCTAGTTTCAATCATCATATTGATGCTGTTTTTTATGATCATGATGTACAAGCTAATCCTAAAGCTGTTGAGGCTATCTTAAATGCTGATTTAATTATTTATGGAATTGGTTCGGTTTATACTTCAATCTTGCCTAATATCATCATTAAAGATATTCAAAAAGCTTTACAGGAAACTAAAGCTAAAAGGGTATATTTCGCTAACTGTATGACCCAAAACAATGAAACTCTTGATTATGATTTAAAGGCCCATGTTAATGCTTTGAGGCAACACGGTGCCCCAGTAGATTTGGTTGTTAAGCATAATGAAAAAATACCAGAAGCAATATTGCAAAGATATAAGAATGAAAATTCAATTGAAGTTGTAATTAAGGATGAGATAGATATTCCGGTTGTTTCCTATGAAATGTTAAGTTTTGCTAGACAATTAGTTAGACACGATCCGGAAAAGATTGCTTTAGTATTGAAGGACTTATTGGAGAAGATAGATGTCATTTAGTTCGGAAATTAAACACGAAATTGCCTATAATGAACTACGTAATTGTTGTAGTAAGGCTCAATTAAGTGCCTTAATGCAGTTATGTTCATCCTTAAGTATTTCTGCTTCTGGTATGGCTATCTCCTATCGCAGTGAAAACCCAACCGTAGCTAAAAGAGCACTATCTTTACTAAAAAATTTATATGGTATTAAAAGTGAATTAAATGTTTATCAAAAAGCTAATTTAAAAAAGAATAATATCTATGAATTAAAGTTTAGTGATAACGCAATTGAAATTCTAAAAGATTTAAGTATTTATACTGATAAAGGCTTAGCTGATTATCCTCGTTATGATGTGGTTAAGAAAGAATGTTGTGCCCGTGCTTATATAGCAGGTTGTTTTTTAGCTTATGGTTCATGTAATGCCCCAGGAAAAAGTGATTATCATTTAGAGATAGTTTTTAATGAAGAAAGTACAGCTAATTTTGTGATTAGACAAATTAAACGTTTTAATATTAATGCCAAGTTAACTAAAAGAAGAAATAAGAATGTTGTCTATATCAAAAAGGCTGATGAGATATCTGATTTTTTACGTTTAATTGGTGCTCAAGAATCCTTAATGAATTTTGAAAATACCAGAATCTCTCGAGATTTCATCAATTCAAAGATTCGTTTAGATAACTGTGATATTGCTAATATGCAAAAGTCTTTACAGAGCGCTAAGGCACAGATTGCTGCCATTGAAAAATTACAGAATGATGGTAAATTGGATAAGTTAGATACTCGTTTACAGGATGTGGCCAGATTAAGACTTGTTTATCCTGAAGAAAGTTTAAGTGAATTATGTAAAGAATATGAAAGAATCTATCGTGAGTCTATTTCGCGTTCAGGTTTAAAACATCGTTTTGATAAATTAATAAGTTTGGCAGGAGGAGAAAAATGAAAGAGGTAAGAATAAATAACTTTCAAGAGTTACAGGATCTAGTGTTTAAGGATTGTTACGATGAGAGTATTAATCGTTATCGTAATAGTTTTGTTTATCGCGGGGTTGATGATGCCTCTTCAAAATTAATTAGTAGTTTGAATCGCGTTTGCGCTCATAATTTAAAACTAGAAAAAGCAATCATGAACTCTTTTCAAAAATATGGTTATGCTGATGTTAAGGATATTCATTCTACTTGGCAGCTACTAGCCATGGGCCAACATTATGGCTTACCAACTCGTTTATTAGATTGGACTTATTCTCCTTTAGTAGCAGCTCACTTTGCGACCGAAAACTATCATCTGTTTGATAGGGATGGTGCTATTTATTGTTATGACTTAAGAGAAACCAATAAGCAACTCCCATCGCCTTTAAAAGAAGAGTTAGATAATAGTAATTCCCATATCTTTACTATTTCAATGTTAGAGAAACATATTAAAGATTATTTAGAGATGTATCGCTTAAGTGAAAAACCATACTATCTTTTCTTTGAGCCAGCTTCAGGAAGCGATAGAATTGCCAACCAATATGCCTTATTTGCGGTATGTAGTGATCGCACATATACTTTAGAGGAATTGATTGATACTCCTGAAACCGAAAGTTTATATAAAATTATTATTCCTAAAGAAGCTAAATTAGAAATAAGAGATAAGCTTGATTATATCAATATTTCTGAAAGGTTAATTTATCCAGGCTTAGACGGTATCTGCAAATGGATTACTAGAAGATATGCAAATCTAGGAGAAACCTATAAGTATTAAACAAGGCTTGGCCTTGTTTTTTTATTGTTATAAATACTTTGTGGAGCCAAATGTCGAAAAAAATATGAGATTTGGCTTTACAAGGAAAAACTTAATAAATTTATAAAAAGTTTAGTATAAGGCTTTATGAAAGCATATTATGTGATATTATTAAGTTATAAATATTTTTTATCTGGAGCCAAATGTCAAAAAAAATATGCGATTTGGCTCAATAAGGAGGAAATATGTTAATAGGAAGAAGAGAAGAGAAAACAATACTATTGAATTCCTTGCAAGAAGAAGAATCACAATTTATCGCCTTATATGGTAGAAGAAGAATTGGGAAAACATATTTAGTAAGGCAGACATTCGACAATGATTTTGCTTTTCAACATTCGGGCGTAGCTAAAGGAAATAAACATGAACAAATTATGGCTTTTTGTGCATCTTTGAAGCGTTATGGTTTAAACAAGGAATTTGAAATTCCCAATACCTGGCTAGAAACATTTGAATTATTAAAGGATCTAATCGAGTTAAACCGGGCGAAAAAGAAAGTTATCTTTTTGGATGAATTATCATGGATGGATACTATTAGATCAGATTTCATGATGGCTTTAGAATGGTTTTGGAATGGCTGGGCAAGCGCTAGAAAAGATGTTGTATTGATCGTTTGTGCCTCAGCTACTTCTTGGATGATAAAGAAAATAATACATAATAAAGGTGGGCTATATAATCGTTTAAATTACAAGATTCATTTAAGCCCATTTAACTTACATGAATGCGAAGAGTTATTAATCTCAAACGGCGTTTCCTTTGATCAAAAACAAATCGTTGAAGCTTACATGATTTTGGGTGGCGTACCATTTTATTGGAGCTTAATGAAAAAGGAATATAGCGTAGCTCAAAATATTGATTATTTATTTTTTAAAGAAGATGCAATATTAGCTGAAGAATATGAGCATGTTTTTTCTGCTTCTTTCACTGACAGCGATGAGTATCAAAAAATAATTGCATCTTTAGCTACAAAAAAAATTGGAATGAATAGAGAAGAAATTATCAAAACAGCTAAGCTTAAGTCTAACGGTAGTCTAACAAGGTGGTTAGAAGACTTAGAGAAATGTGATTTTATTCGTTCATATAAACAATACGGAAATAAAAGCAAGGGCACAACGTATCAATTAATGGATAATTTTACCTTGTTTTATTACCAATTTTTAAAAGGAAAACCAGACGATGCAAATTATTGGTCTCATAATCTTGACAGTAATTTGCGGAACTCTTGGGCTGGTTTGGCTTTTGAAAGAGTTTGTTTACAACACATTAAACAAATAAAAAAGAAATTAGGTATTGAAGGCATATCTACTTATGTATGTTCCTGGTCTTGTAAAGCCAATAAAGAAGAAGGTATTAATGGTTCACAAATTGATTTGCTGATTGTAAGAAGAGATAGAGTTATCAATCTTTGCGAAATTAAATATAGCAACAACGAGTACGCAATAACAAAAAAGACCGATGAGGATTTCAGAAACAAAATATCAGACTTTATAAACGTAAATAAAATAAAATATTCTGTTCATTTAACCTTGATAACAATGTATGGCTTGTTAAATAACGAGTATTCTGGAAAAGTTCAATCGACCATCACTTCTGATGATTTATTTTATGATTAGCGCTTTCAAAAATGATAATTAAGTGCAATAATATTAGTGTCCAAAAAAGGGGACAAAAGGAGAAAAGAATGAAAAAACTTACTACTTTGCTTATGGCTTTACTTCTCGTTCTTTCTTTAGCTGCTTGCTCTAGTAATAGTGGCACTGAAGAAAATATAGGAGCTGAAGCAACTACTGTTACAATCTGGACTACTTTCACTAAGGATCAATTAGAATACTTAAAGAAAACAGTTGAAGATTATAACGCAAATAATGAATATAATACTACTATCGTTTTAGAAGACATGCCTAGTACTGACTTCGATTCAAAATTAATGAATGCGATTGCTAGTGGTAATGGACCAGACATCGTATTCAACTATGCTTCTACTGCTCAAAACTATGTTAATGATGACTTAGTAATTGACTGGGATCAATACTTAACTAAAGGTTTCACTGATAATTTAATTTCTAGTGCTTATGAAGAATCACGTTCTTTCAGTGATGGCAAGATGCACTATTTACCAATGTTCGTTTCTGGACCAGTATTCTTCTATAATGCTGATATTTATGAAGAATTAGGTTTAAGTGCTCCTACTACTTGGGATGAATTAGTAGCTAACTGTGAAGCTGTTAAGGCTGCTTATCCAGATAAATACGGTTTCGCTGCTGACTCTTTAACAGATGTTGGTATCACCTTATTCAAACAAACTGGTAACGATGTCTTAGATACAAACACAATGACTTTAACTATTGATACTGATGAGTGCAAACAATGGGTTCAATGGTTTGCTGATAATGTTGCTAATGGTAACTTCTTATTAGCACCTTCTGGAAATTATTTCTCAGAAGATATGGTTAGCACACAATTAGTTTCTTATATCGGTTCTAATGCTGGTGCTCCATACTTAGAGGGTATTAACTGGGGCGTTACTTCTTTACCTCAAGGCGCAGGTAGTGTTACTTGGGCTCCTGACTGGTATCGTGGAATTATCATCTTCAAGTCTAATGAAGCTCAAGAAGCAGCTGCTGTTAAGTATGCTGAATACTTAGCTTCTGCTGAAGTTAATGCTGGTTTCTGCAAAGCTGCTAACTATGCAAGTCCATATAAAGAAACTATTGCTAATGCTGATTATCAAGCTTACTTAGCTACTGATGATGCTAAGGCTGTTGCTGCATTAAACCCAGATATCGCTGGTTCTTTCCCAGCTCGTGGATATAACACAGCTCGTAATGCTGTTAAGGATATCTTCTCTGGTGTTGCTGCTGGTGAATATACTGTAGAAGATGCATTCTCTAATTACATTGCTGAAGCTAACGCTTCTTTAGCTGAAGAATAATTTCTTTAAATATTAAGTATGAAGGGACGGTTAATACCGTCCCTTTTTTATTTTCATTTGTAATAAAACTTAGCTATTTGGTTGTATAATTTAAATAGACATAAAATTTTTTAGAGAGGGAGAATATGCGTGTACGTACAGAAAATTTAACCAAACGCTTTGGTGACCAGACAGCCGTCAATAGTTTTGATTTGGTGTTAGAAGAGGGTGAGTTAACTGCTCTTTTAGGACCTAGTGGTTGTGGTAAATCAACTACTTTAAATATGTTGTCAGGTATTTTAAGCGTAACTGAAGGTAAGATCTATTTCGATGATGATGATGTAACAGACTTACCTCCACAAAAAAGAGGAATTGGCTTAGTTTTCCAAAACTATGCTTTATATCCTCACCTTTCAGCTTTAGATAATATTGCTTTCCCTTTAGAAATCCAAAAGGTTCCTAAGGCAGAAAGATACGAGAGAGCTAGAGAGATGGCAAAATTAGTTGCTATTGAAGAATATTTAGATCGTAAGCCAAAAGAATTATCTGGTGGTCAACAACAACGTGTTGCGATTGCTAGAGCCTTAATTAAAAATCCTCGTTTATTATTACTTGATGAACCTTTATCTAACTTGGATGCTCGTTTGCGTTTATCAATGAGAGAGGAAATCAGAAGAATCCAGCAAGAAACTAAGGTTACCACTGTATTTGTTACTCACGATCAGGAAGAAGCAATGTCTATCTCTGATAAGATCGTTTTAATGAAGAAGGGTGACTTGATGCAAGAGGATAAGCCTCAAGAATTATATGATGATCCTCATAATTTATTTGTTGCAACCTTTATTGGTAATCCACCAATCAATACCTTAGAAGGTCATATCGAGGGTGAATACTTTGTTTTAGATGACAATAGTGCCAAGATCAAATTAAATGAGAAAGTCGGCAGTGAAAATCAAAAGGTTGTTTTAGGCATTAGACCTGAAGCTGTTGCGGTAGATAATGACAACTATAATTTTGAAGCTGTTGTTAAGCAGAGATATACAATGGGTAAGGAAGAATTAGCTTACTTAAATATTGGTAGCGCTACTATCCGTGTTTATCTTTCTTCTGATTATGGTGTTAATACTGGCGATAACGTTAAGATTCGTTTACGTCATAAGGGTGTCTTTGTTTTCGATAAAGAGAGCGAGGAAAGAATTTAATGAGTGCTAAAACTGTCGAAAGGAAAGAGAGCCCATTTGGTATATTTAATACCGCTTGGGAACCGCTCCTCTATGCCTTGCCATTTCTAATTGGTTTAGTTATCTTTACTATCTATCCAATTATTAATGTTGTCTTAATTTCTTTTAAAGAAGATTATCGTATTCTTACTGGTGCTTATTCTGGTTGGGGTTTAGATAATTACGCTAGAGTTATTAAAGATCCTTATTTCTTAAACGGTGTTCGTAATACTGTTATCTATGCGGTTGCGGTTGTACCAATTGCCACTGCTTTATCTTTATTCTTTGCGAATTTATTGAATCAAAAGATTAAAGGTATTGCGATCTTCCATACTTTATACTTCTTACCATTAGTTACTTCTTCCTTGGCTGTTGGTTTATCTTGGAAGTTAATGTTTAATGGTCAAAACGGTATTATTAACTCAATTCTAGGTGTCTTTGGCATTGAGCCAATTCAATGGTTATTAGATCCTGATATGAATATCTATACCTTAATAATTTATGGTATTTGGAATATGATGCCAATGACTATTATCTTACTGTTATCAGGTTTACAAAACATTGATCCAATGTATGCGACTGCAGCTAGAGTAGATGGTGCTGATAGTTCAAAGATTTTCTTTAGAATTACTGTTCCTTTATTAGGTCCAACAATTGGTCTAACAATGATCTTAAATACAATTTCAGCCTTTAAGGTTTATGGTCAATTGTTCTCCTTATTCTCTGGTTCTCCTGGTGTTGCCAAGAACCTATATACAGCTGTTTACTATATCTACGAACAATTCTATGTTAAGTGGAAATTGGGTAGGGCAGCTGCTGCATCAATGTTATTATTCTTAGTTATCTTTGTAATCACTATGATCCAAAGAAAACTTCAATCCCGTTGGGATTATTATTAAGGAGGTATAAACAATGCAAGACAAGTTTAGTTTTAAAAGAGTATTAGTTTATTTCTTCTTAATTCTTGGTGGTCTTTTCATGATCTTCCCATTCTATTGGATGGTCATCTCAGCTTTAAAAACCCAAGCTGAATTTACTGCTAACCCACCAACTTGGTATCCTCAAAACTGGTTAAACATGGAAAACTTTATTAAAGCTTTCCAAGCTGCTCCATTTTTAACCTATTTTAAAAACTCAGTTATTGTTACTTTGGCTTGTGTAGCAATCACAACCTTTACAACAATACTAGGAGCCTTCGTTTTCTCAAGATTGAAGTTTCCAGGACGTGATACTATCTTCTCATTACTATTGTCATTTATGATGATTCCTTTTGAGATGTTAGTAATTACTAACTATCAAACAGTATCAAGGATGGGTTTAATTAATACCTTGGCAGTATTAATTATTCCTTTCACTACTTCGATTTATTACACCTTTATTTTAAGGAACTTCTTTGCCTCAATACCTGATAGTTTATACTACAGTTCAAGAATTGATGGTGCTACTAACTGGCAGTATCTATGGAAGGTAATGGTACCGATTGCTAAGCCATCACTGGTAACCATTATCATTCTAGATGCAATTACCTGTTGGAACTCCTTCTTATGGACCTTGATGACAATTAACTCAGGTAACTTAAGAACTTTACCAATAGGTCTATATGCCTTTACTACAGAAGCAGGTAGTGACTATAAACTACAAATGGCAGGAGCAACCTTCGTTGTCTTACCGATGATTATCTTGTTCCTATTCTGTCGTAAGTATATTGTTTCAGGTGTTTCTAGAGGCGGTATTAAAGGTTAATTACTATTTAAATAAACAGCTACATAAAAGTAGCTGTTTTTTATAAAAAATTATGATTTTAAGCGCTTACATGCGTGCTTGTTCATTGACTAACAAGTTAGGCAATCCTATAATATTTATGCAATCTTAAGGAGGAAAAGAGAAAAATTATGGCAAATGTAAAAGTTGCAATTAATGGTTTCGGACGTATTGGTCGTTTAGCTTTCCGCCAAATGTGGCAAGCTGAAGGTTACGAAGTAGTCGCTATTAACGATTTAACTTCACCAGAGATGTTAGCTTATTTATTAAAGTATGATACAGCTCATCGTCCTTATGCAGGGCACACTGTTGAAGCCAAGGAAGATTCAATTGTTGTTGACGGTAAGGAAATTAAGATCTATAAGGAAGCTGATGCTAAGAATTTACCTTGGGGTGAATTAGACGTTGATGTTGTCTTGGAATGCACAGGTTTCTATACTAGCAAGGAAAAATCACAAGCTCATATCGATGCTGGTGCTAAGAAGGTTGTTATTTCTGCTCCTGCAGGTAACGATTTAAAGACTATTGTTTATAACGTTAACCATGAAACTTTAACTACAGAAGACAACATTATTTCTGCTGCTTCTTGTACAACTAACTGCTTAGCTCCTATGGCTAAAGCATTAAATGACAAATTCCCAATTGAATCAGGTATCATGACTACTGTTCACGCTTATACAGGTGATCAAATGATCCTTGATGGTCCTCAAAGAAAGGGTAACCAAAGAAGAAGCCGTGCTGCTGCTGCTAATATCGTACCTAACTCTACTGGTGCAGCTAAGGCTATTGGCTTAGTAATTCCTGAATTAAACGGTAAGTTAATTGGTAGTGCTCAACGTGTTCCTACTATTACTGGTTCTTCTACTATTTTAGTAGCTGTTGTTAAGGGTAAGGATGTTACTGTTGACGCAATCAATGAAGCAATGAAGGCTCAAAGCAACGAATCATTCGGTTATAACACTGATGAAATCGTTTCAAGTGATATCATTGGTGAAACTCACGGTTCTATCTTCGATGCTACTCAAACTATGGTTTCTAAGATTGATGAAGATACTTATCATGTTCAAGTAGTTTCTTGGTATGATAATGAAAATTCATATACTTCTCAAATGGTTAGAACCATTAAGCATCTTGCAACTTTAAAGTAAGCCAGATTAAAAAATAAACTACAAAAACTGTCTCAATGAGGCAGTTTTTTTCTTTTCTCTCACAATTATAGGTTAAGATAATTCTTGGAGGTTATATATGGATATTGTAAACAGATTTGTAAACTACGTGCGTATTGATACGCAATCAGATGAGTTTTGTGAGGATGCACCAAGTACCCAAAAACAATTCAATCTTGCTAACTTACTTGTTAAGGAACTTCAAGAGTTAGGAGTAGAAGATGTCTATTTAAGTGACACTTGTGTTGTTTATGGACATGTTAAGGCTAATGCTGAAGCTTATCCTAAGATTGGCTTTGTCTCACATATGGATACTTCGCCAGCCATGAGTGGTGAAAATGTAAAACCTAAGTGGGTTAAAAATTATAAGGGTGGCAAGATTCTTTTAAATAAAGATTTAGATATTTATCTTGATCCAGAAGTACTACCAGTATTAAAGAAGGATATCGGTGATGATTTGATTGTTACTGATGGCACTACTTTATTAGGTGGCGATGATAAGGCAGGTATTGCTTGCATTATGGATATGCTTCAATACTTAAGTGAAAATCCTGAACTTAAACATGGTCAAATTTCGATTGCTTTTACACCAGATGAGGAAGTAGGTAGGGGAGTTGTTAATTTTGATTATGAACGTTTTGATGCTGATTATGCTTATACAGTAGATGGTAGTGATAGTAATGAATTATGTTATGAATGCTTTAATGCTAGTGCGGCTACTGTAAATATTAAGGGTCTTTCAATTCATCCAGGTGATGCTAAGGGTAAGATGAAAAACGCGTTAATAATTGCGATGGAATTTGAAAGTTTATTGCCATTTAATGAACAACCTATGTTTACTGAAGGCTATGAAGGCTTCCATCATTTATGTGATATGAATGGTGAATGTGAAGCTGCTACTATGCACTATATTATTCGTGATCATGATCAAAATAAATTAGAAGAAAAGATAGCACAATTTGAAAAGGCTGCTGAAACCTTAAACCAAGAGTATGGTGAAGGAACTATTGAACTGGAGATCTCGCATACCTATTCCAATATGAAAGATAAGATCTTAGAAAATCCTGAAGTATTAGAAAGAGCGAGAAAAGCTATGGCTAATTTAGGTATGGAGCCTAACAGCGAACCAGTAAGAGGGGGAACTGACGGTTCCAACTTAACTACACATGGTCTGCTTTGTCCAAATCTAGGAACAGGGGATAGAAACTGTCATGGTAAGTTTGAATATGTCAATGTCAGACATATGAGAGAAGTTTCTAGATTGTTAGTGGAGATTGTTACGCTTTAATTAATAAAAGGAATCTGTTTATTGCAGATTCCTTTTTGTTTATATGTTTTTATTTTTAGTTTCTATTAATCACTTATTTCAATTTGCACAACATATTCAGGAGAAACTGCACTAACTAAAGGTTGGAATAATTCCCAAGTCTTTAGTTTTGCAAACTCATCAGCTTGAGCTAAGATTTCTTCTTTTTCTAACTCTTCACGCATTGAGTCTTCAACAGCTTTTTGTAGTTCGTTTTGTTGCTCGGTTGTTAAAGATAAATCACCAAAGGCTAATAAGCCTTTTTCGGTATCTTCAAACTCAGTTGCTTCAAGATCTGGATTAATATATTGCAGTTGGGCATGAGGAATAGTAATTGTTACTGTCTTACTATCTTCATCAACATTGATATTTTCTTTAGAGAAAGAATTTAAATCAACGGTATAAACTCCAGTACCATGATAGGTAATTGTCTTTGTTTTAGAGAAGATCTCTAAATTCGCAAGACCAGCCTTAGTTAAGGTAGTACTTACTTCTAAGGGTTGCTCCATAACAATTAATTCTTTATGTTCGCTAGCTGCTCCTAGTACTGCATCTTGGAAATCAGCAGCGGTATAGCCTAAGAAGGTTTCATCTAATAGCGTATCAGCTTCTTCTTTTACACTTTCTACTTTTTGACCTATATTTAAGAAACCTCTAGAGGTTAGATAAGTCATTACTAAACCACCAATAATTAAACCTAATAGTAGACCTTTCACAAAGCTTTTAGCACTTTTTACAGTTTTACTAGCTCCTAAAGCTGTTACAGCGGCTGTAGCTAAAGCAGTAGCAGTATTGTTATTACTTTCTTTCTTACTCTCTGCCTCTTTTACTTTTTCTTCAGTCTTTGTTTTACTTTCTTCTTGAGCCTTTAAAGCTTTTTCTTTAGCTTCTTCTTGTTTCTTTTTAATAGTTTTGGCTGCTTCTGCCTGGGATTTTGTTTTATCGTTTTCTATCTTTTCAGCCTTAGCATTTACCTTAATATCTTCTGCCATCTTTCCTCCTTATAAAAATAAAAAAAGAAATGGTGCCGGCGAAAGGAATCGAACCTTCAACCTACGCGTTACGAGTGCGTTGCAACTACCGTTGTGCTACGCCGGCTTCTTTCCAATAATAAAATATTTTTAAGGATAAAAAAAGAGGCTGTGCCTCTTGGTTTAAAGCTTTTTAACGTCAACAGCCTGTGGGCCCTTGTCGCCTTCAGTAACTTCGAATTCAACTTCCTGATTATCGTCTAATGATTTGTAACCATCTTGAACAATCGCGGTGTAATGAACGAATACTTCTCTGCCATCTTCACAAGTAATGAAGCCATAGCCTTTTTCAGCATTGAACCATTTTACTTTTCCGGTCATTTACTCCCCTTATCTAGCATAAGCATATACTTAATACCTTTTCATCTTATGGGCTTTTCTTTTAAAAGTCAATTAAGATAAAATGGTATAGTGAAAAAATTATCAAGTGTATTTATATAAATTAGATTCTATATTATAATTAGCTATTAAGGGCAGGGGAAAATAATTATGCTACGAAAAAGGTTAATGAACTTAAGTTTAGTGTTAGTAATGTTACTATCAGTTTTTTCTTTTAATACAGTAAAGGCTGAAAACATTATTCCGATTGATCAGTATATGAGTAAATTTACGATTACGGTTACTGATCCAGATAGTGGTGAAAGTAAAGTTTATACCATGGAAAATGTTAAGGATGGCAAGATTGATATTGGTACTGTAAGTAGAGATGCCACCTTAAAAGTTGAGATGGTATTTGATATGTCCTTTACTAAACAAGATGATCAAAATCTTGAAAATGGTGATATTTTAACAGCTGCTATTCCTGCTATTTTTTCAGGTGATAATTTTGTCACTAACCTGCAAGATCCTACAACTCAATATGGTCAAACCAATGGTAAGGTAGGAACTGCAACCCTAACCCCTGCAACTAGTGATGACGAAGAAGCTACTGGTGCTATCGTTATTAGTTTTGATGATGGTTATATTGAAGAAACTAAGGGTAGTATTCAAGAGACCACAGTTACTTTAACTGGTAAGATTGCTGGCGAAAAAGTTAGCGAAGAGGAACATAGTGATACTGTTTATTTTGGCAAGGTTCCGATTTATGTAACTTTCGATGAAATTGAATCCTTCCGTGGTTTATCGATTGATAAAAGACGTAAGGGTAATGTTGATAATGATGGTTATATTACCTACGTTATTAAGGTAACGGCCGGTAATGAGAATACTTCTACTTTAAAAGATGTAGTGATTGCGGATTTATTTACTACTGACAATATTGTTGAAGGAACACCAACTTTAGTTTCCGTAACTAAGGGTGCTAGTAGCAGTGATATCACTGACCAAGCTAGTCAGGTTCACTACACCAGTGATGATGGACACGAAACTGATTATGCTTGGAATATCGGCTCTTTAGCGGCTGGGGAGTACGTTGAATTAACTTTAAAGGCGCAGGCTGATAGGGATAAGATCTCGCAAGATGTCAAAGAAGCTAAGGAAGCGGATCCTACAAGTGACGGCAAAGAAGCCAGAAAGATAGTTAATGGTTCTTGGGCTAATTCGCCAGATGCTGAAAACGAAGCTAATGATGCGGACGAAGAATATTTTGGTAACACCACTAGCGTTAGTAAAAATAAGGTTGCTTATGATCCTAATACTAGAACTCAATACTATAAGATAGTTGTCAGTGCTAGCAGTAACAACTTATATACTGACTATGATGTTCCGATTATTGATGATGTTTATTATGCAGACTTTTCTAAGATAGAAAGTGTAGCGATTGTTGATAGTGCTACGGTAGCTGCTGTTAAGGATAGCGAAAATGCTGAAAGTTTAACTCCAGGTAATGGTTTAAGTAATTATCTTGTTAATGAAAAGGGTGATGGTTATTCTGAGGAAAACCATCCTACTTGGACTGCTACAATTGATGAATTAGCACCTGGTGATAGTAAGGTTATTTATGCGGCTGTAACTATTACTGAAGATTTCGCTTCTTTAACGATTAAAGAAAATGGTTCTTATTTTGGTGTTGAAGCTAAAAATAAGGTTACTTTAGCTACTAATGATGGTGTACCTGATGAAGAAGGTAATACGGTATACGCTAATGATTTAGCTCAAAGTTCAGCTGAAGCATCCTTTGATCGTAAAAAGAATTGGATTGGTAAGGAAGAAGTTAAAGATGATGAAGATAGTGATGAAGCTTCTTCAACTATTAAATGGAAGATTACAGCCAATGAATTATTGATGGATGTACGTCCTATTGATAATACCTTGGATTATATTGTTGATACTTTAGTTTTAAGTGATGAGGAAACAGAAATATATGCTGATGTTTTGAAATATATTGGCAGTGCTACAGTTACTTTCTTTGATTATGTTGATGGGGAGTTGCAACAGGTTGGTTCTGATAGCTTTGAATTAGATTCAGGTTCTCGCAATTTTAAATATGATATTCCAGACGAACATAAACAACACATGGTCGTCATTGAATATGAAACTGAAATTAGTGACTTTGATACTTACTTTGGTGATATCCGTAAGTTTAAAAATACAGCTATAGGTAAACCAACGGGCGTAGAAGATGATGAAAATTTGCCAAGCGATGATGCTGATACTAGTTCAAAAAGAGTACCGGCTTTAGAAAAACATGTTGAGTACTATGATAATCAAACAGCTCATTGGCAGACAGGCTTATATGGCAATATTAAAAGTGGCGATGTTTACGAAGATAGTATTATTGGTAGCACCAATAATGAAGCAGGTCATTATTTCACGCAAGCGCAAGTAGATAGTATTGTAATAAGCTATGCTGTAAAAAACGATGAAGGTAAATTTACTGATGAATATAAAACTTTAGATAAATCAAATTATAGTGTAGAAGCTGTTAAGACAAATGGTGTGATTAGTGGTTATAAGATTACTTTTAATTCCAGCGTTAATGCTGAAAAGAAACATCCGATTAAAATCGAATATGATACTAGCTTAGTTACTCCTGAACGTAATTCATATAGCACTTACTTCAATAAGAGTACGATCACAATGAGTGTTGATGGTGAGATAAAGAGTGATGAAGATTTTGATCAGTTCCACTTATCTGGTTATGATGAATTATCAAAGAAATTTGAAGCTTTAAGTGATGGTTCGCCAAAGATCGAAGGTTCAACAATCAATTGGATTATTAGAGTTAACCAAGGTGGTTATATGGCTGATAATCTTACCCGTTTAGATCCTAGTATGAGTGTAGGTGATGGCACAATTTATGAGGTAATGCCAGAAGGTTTAGCCTTCGTTAGTGCTAGCTTATACGCTAAGGGACATTGGGCTTGGGACTTTGGTAATCAACCTTCGGTAAGTTTTAATGAAGAAGATATCGGTAAAACGGCAGGAGAAGGTAATATTGCGATTACTGTTCATGGTTTACAAACCTGGAATGACTATAAAGATAAAGATGGTAATTTAATTGAAAGACAAAGCCGCAACGAAAGAGCTTGGGTAGAAGTTTTAGTTAAAACCGAAGTAATTGATGAGGAGGCTTTGTTAAATTCAACCGGTGAAACCTTCGCCTATAAAAACTGGGTTGGTTTAGTAGATGGCACACCACAAGAAGCTGATCCAGATTGGGCTTCAGCTTTAGTTGAATTTGAAATTGAATCTTTAAAGAAGAGTATGGTTTATAGTGCTGATACGGCGCCAAATGCTTACTTTACGATTGATATGAATGAGGCAGAAGCTGATTTAAATCCTGAAGGTAATCGTATTGATTTATATGATGAGTCTTCTTCTTCGATTCAAATTAATCTTGATTCAATTAGCGTTAGAAATGCTGAAACTAATGAGATTTTAGTAAAGGGAGAAGATTACAGTCTTGATACTAGTTTGATGAGAGATGAAAACACCTTCATCTTAAATGTACCTGACGATATTCATTTATTAATTAACTATAGTGCCTATGTAATAGGTAAGGCAGGGGAAGAAGTAGAAATTGAAAACAATGCTTACTTTAAGGGTTACAAAAATGATAATCCTGAAGCTAGCGTTAAAAGAAAAGTAACAGTAATTGATGTTGAATCTGGTGCTAAACAATATGATATGTTCTGGTTAGATAAAAGAGATGATCAGGGTGAAAGACTGGGTGATGCAGTCTTTGAAATTAAGGAATATTATGATGGGGCTTGGAATAATCCACGTAAACCAGAAAGTGCTGCAACTTCGGCTGCTTTAGGCACTCATATTACTACTATTGAAGAAAAGGGAACTTATGCAACTAAGGTAGGGCCTTTAGAAGTAGGCAAACTGTATCGTTTAGTTGAATCACAAGCACCTGAGGGCTTCGTTAGAAATATTACTCCCTACTATATTGTGATTGAGGGTGATGAGGAAGAGTTAGTATTAGAAAATATTGAAAGACCAGATGATGTGTCTTTAGATGATATTTTGATCTATAAAACAGCTCAAACTTTAATACTTTACAATAACTCAATCAGAGAGATTAAAATTCAAAAGATTGATCAAAATGGTAATGGGGTAGTGGGAGCTGTCTTAGAGATTCAGGATGTTAACGGTAATATTTTATATGGTTCTGATAATAAACCTTTACGTTTAACCACAACTGGTAAAGAAGATAGTATTGAAGTACCTACTGGTGAATTCCAAATTGTTGAGGTTGAAACGCCAGAAGGATATGAACCGTTTGAACCAATTAAGTTCACAATGTCTTTGGATGGTGTTTTAAGTAGTGAGGATGAAAGATTTAATAGTAGTAGTGGTTTCGTTTTAGATGGATTATCTGTTAAAGCTGTTGATACCAAATTACCTGAACCAACTCCTACACCAACCCCTACACCTACTCCAACACCAAGTACTACAACAGTAGTTATTATTCCGGAGCAACCAAAAAGGGAAGTTCCAAAAACAGAAGTAAAATAAGTAATAGAGGCTGTAAAATTACAGCCTTTTATTTTCATTAAAAAAGCTATTGACAATGAGCTAATACTTTGTAGAATAACAAGGTATATGAGCACGGTTATTGTTTCAACTAGCGTAGAAGGATTACAAACAATTCTTTATAAAGGTGAGTTAGAACTTATTGATAATTGTTTCTCATATCATGAAAAAGAAGGTGGCTTCGTTAGGATTGATTTTAGTGAAGATATATTAGTAACTAGAATTAATGGTAATGATATTACTAAATTAGTACTTAAAAAAGATAAAGGGCAATTGCAGTTAATAAGTCCAGAAGCTACACTTAATCAAGAATTAAACATTAGAAATTATTTAAAAAGTAAAGAAAAAATAAGCGTTGAATATTATTTTGATGTCTGGCGTAAGTTAATGATTGAGATAAAGGAGTAGATAATGTCGACAAAGAAATCACTAGTAGATATTGCATATGAAGTTATGCTACCAAGAAAAAGAACGATACCATTTAATGATTTATGGGCCAAGGTTATAAAGCTTAGTGGCGATGAAACGACTGAAAAAGTTGAATTCTATAATGATTTAAAGATGGATTTTCGTTTTGTAAGCTTTAAGGGTAATGTATGGGATCTTTCAGAAAGAAGAAAGTTTGAAGAAACCTATGTTGATACTGAAAGCTTAGATTTAGATAGTGACGAAGAAGAAGACGAAGAAGAACGTATCGAAACAGAAAAACAAGAAGAAGATGAATAGGCTAGTATAACTAGCCTTTTTAAATGGTAAAATATAGCGATGAAGGTTCTAATTTTTGATTTCAATGGTACGGTTTTAGATGATGTTGATTTGAGTTTAGATTGCTTAAACGAGTTAGTTAATAGATATCTAAAAAGAAATAAACTTTCAAAAGAAGAATACTTAGATATATTTACTTTTCCGGTTTTTGAATATTATCGTCAGGTAGGCTTTAATGTTTCTAAAGAAAAGTTTCAAGAAATAGGTAAGGTATGGCATTCCTTATACTGGCAAGATGAAAGTAAGTTTAAATTATTTGATGATTTTATTTCTTTTATTAAAAGGAAAAAAGAAGAAGGTATTTATACGGTTTTATTGAGTGCTTCCTTTAAAGAAGACCTCTTAAAACAATGCGAGATTTTAAATATCAGTAAGTATTTTGATGCGATCTTGGGAATAGATAATATCTATGCTGGATCAAAAATGGATTTAGCTAAAGATTATTTAAACAGTATAAAAGAAGATAAGGAAGTTTATTTTATTGGTGATACTTTACATGACTATGAGGTTGCAAATGAATTAAACGCAAAATGTGTATTAGTTAGTAGGGGTCATCAAAGTTTAGAAAGATTAAAGAAAAGTAAGAGTAAAATTATTTCTTCATTTAAGGAGGTAGAAGATGTTAAGAATTGGCCATTCTCGTGATATTCATATCTTTGCTGAGAATAGAGATTTGATTTTAGGTGGCGTTAAAATTCCTTATGAAAAGGGACTTTTAGGGCATTCGGATGCAGATGCCTTAACTCACGCTTTGATTGAAGCTATTATTGGTGCTATGGGTTTAAAGGACATTGGTACCCATTTTCCTGATACTGATGAAAAATATAAGGGTGTTTCTTCTTTATTATTACTAGAGGAAACTAAAAAAATGATGAGAGAAAATAAATATCGTTTACTTAATGCGGATATGTTGATTATGATTGAAAAACCAAAGATGGCTCCTTATATTGATGAGATGAAGAAGAATTTAGCTGCTTGTTTAGAAGTGGAAGAAAGTTTATTAAATATTAAGGCTACAAGGGGAGAAGGAGTAGGATTTGTAGGTGAAGAAAAGGGAGTAGAGGCAGACGCTGTTGTCTTATTGGAGTCTTATGAATAAGGAAGTTATTTTATTTGATTTGGATGGTACCTTAGTAGATTCTGAACAATATTATCTTTCTGGTACTTTAAAGTGGATGCAAAGAGAAGGCTATCATGGTGAATTAAAAGATTTAATCCCTTTAATTGGTAAAACCATGGAAGCTACTCACATCTTTATTCAAGAGAAATTACCTCACTTAAGTGTTGAACAGGTAGCTAAATATAATAATGATTACTTTGTTAAGGAAGACCCTATTGATTACCAAAAGATTATTTTTGATGATGTCTATGATTTCTTTGATAAGGTTAAGGGTAAATATAAATTAGCCTTATGTTCAATGGACAGCATGGAAGAGTTAAATAACTTTTTAAGACAGACTGGTTTAGCTTTTGATGTGGTAGTATCGGGAAGTGAGTGTAAAGAAAATAAGCCTAGTCCTGAGGTTTGGTTAAAAGCGATGCAAGAATTAAATGTTAGTGCTGATAAGTGTTTGGCAGTAGAAGATTCATATGTAGGAATTAAATCGAGTAAAAACGCTAAAATTTATACTTGTGCACGTAGGGATAAACGCTTTAATATTAAACAAGATGAAGCGGATTATTGTTTTGATTCGCTTAGTGAATTAATTAGTATTTTGGAGAGTAAAAATGAGTGAAGAAAATATTCGTATTAGGGGACAAAGACCATTAAATGGAGAAGTACGTATTTCTTCTTCTAAAAATGCAGCGGTTGCTTTGATTCCAGCTACTGTCTTAGCTAGCGACACTGTTACTTTATATGATGTACCTCATATTAGTGACATAATTGCTTTAAGAGAGCTTTTAGCTGAATTAAATGTTGAAGTAAAAAGAGATGGTGATTCTTTAATTATTAATCCTAGTGAGATTAAAAATACCGTTTTAGAATCAGATGCCGTAAGTCGTTTACGTGCTTCTTATTATTTTATGGGTGCTTTATTAGGGCGTTATAAAACTGTCAAAATGAAGATGCCTGGAGGTTGTGATTTAGGTCCTAGACCAATTAATTTACATCTCAAAGGTTTTAGAGCCTTAGGAGCAGAAATTGATTACGATGAAGGCTTTTATACCTTACACGCAGATGAGTTAATTGGTACTGATATCTATTTAGATTTTGCTTCAGTTGGTGCCACTATCAATATTATGATGGCCGCTGTATTTGCGAAGGGTAGAACGGTAATTGAAAATGCCGCTAAGGAACCAGAGATTATTGACCTATCGACAATGTTGAATAAGATGGGTGCCCAAATTAGAGGAGCAGGTACTAGCGCAATTACTATTGACGGTGTTGAATCTTTAGGTGGCTGCAAGCATGAAATTATTCCTGATCGTATTGAAGCAGGAACTTATATTATTATTGCAGCTGCTTGTGCTGAGAAAATGAGAATTAAAAATGTAATTCCTTTACACCTTGAAGCTTTATTAATGAAGCTAGAAGAGATGGGTGTAAAGATGGAAATCGGTGATGATTATATTGATGTTTGTAAGAGTGATGATTTAAAAGCGGTTGATGTTAAGACCTTGCCTTATCCCGGTCTAGCTACCGACCTGCAACAACCTCTAACAACCCTAATGACAAAAGCAGTTGGTATTTCTAGAGTTAAAGAGACAATTTATCCTGAACGCTTTAAACATTGCGAACAATTAAACCGTATGGGCGCTGATATCGAAATTGGTACGGGTTCTTCAGTTATTAATGGTCCAACACCTTTATATGGTTGCAAGGTTAAAGCTACTGATTTGCGTTGTGGAGCAGCCTTAGTTACTGCTGCCTTAATCGCAAAAGGGGAAACAGTAATTAGTGATGCTTATCATATTTTTAGAGGATATGATTCAATAAAAGAAAAATTAAGAGCTTTAGGCGCAGATATTGATTAAAAATTAAGTGAGTGTTAATATTACTTAGTGCCTTACTTTAGGTTGACAAAGATACTTAAGGCGGAAGGAGAAAAATTATGAAAAAGGATATTCATCCAAAATACCAAACCGTGACTGTTACTTGCGCAAGCTGCGGTGCTACATTCGAAACTGGATCAACTGTTGGTGATATCAAGGTTGATACTTGTTCAAACTGCCATCCTTTCTATACAGGAAGACAAAGATTCGCAGCGGCACAAGGTAGAATTGAGAAGTTCAACAAGAAATACGGATTGAACAAAAAATAAGGCTTGTCCTTATTTTTTTGTAAGGGAGTAAATATGTATCGTAATTATCGTGAGGGTTGGCTAGAGGTTATCTCTGGTTGTATGTTTGCAGGTAAGACTGAAGAGCTAATTAGAAGAATTAAAGTTTTTGAGTTCGCTCATCAAGAAGTAATGGTTTTTAAACCTGTTATTGATGATCGTTATTCGCAAACCAAAGTTGTTTCTCATGCTGGAAGCAGCGTTGAAAGCTATGTTGTCAAGGAAGCTAGTGAGATTTTAAAATTAGTTAAAGATTCGACTAAGGTAGTAGCAATTGATGAGGTTCAATTCTTTGATGATGATATCTGTGAGGTTTGTGATATCTTAGCTGATAAGGGTAAAAGGGTTATGGTTGCCGGCTTAGATACTGATTTTAGAGGCGAACCCTTTGGACCAATGTCCACTTTAATTACGAAAGCTGAATTTGTTTCTAAGCTGAGTGCTGTCTGCAATAAATGTGGAGGTCCAGCTACCAGAACCCAAAGAATAGTTGACGGTAAACCAGCTAGTTATGATGATCCAACAATTTTAGTTGGTGCTTCGGAAAGCTATGAAGCTAGATGCCGTCATTGTCATGAGGTTTTAAATAAACCACATAAATTGGAGGTTTAATATGGATGCTCAAATAATTAAACTACAAGAAATTGAAAAACGTTTTGAAGAAATAAACGATTTAATGACTAAAGAAGAGATTGTTAGTGATCCTAAACAGTTCACTAAGCTTTCTAAAGAACAAGCCTCTTTAAAAGGAGCTTATGAAGCATATCAACAGTTTAAGAAGTTAGAAGAAACAATTGCTGAAGCTAAGACGATGTTGCAGGAAGATGATAAAGAGTTAAAAGACTTAGCTCAATTAGAATTAGATGAGGCAAATGAGAAAAAAGAAGAATTAATGGATCATATTCATGAGCTTTTATTGCCTAAAGATCCCGAAGATGATAATGACTGTATGATTGAAATTAGAGGGGCAATAGGTGGTGATGAAGCTAATATCTTTGCCGGTGATTTATTTAGAATGTATAGCTATTATGCGGATTCTTTAGGTTTTAAAACTGAAGTAATGGAAGAATCACCTTCGGAAGCTGGTGGTTTTGCCTTGATTTCTTTTAAGGTAAAAGGCTTAGGAGCGTATCGTCACTTTAAGTTTGAAAGTGGTGGACATCGTGTTCAAAGAGTTCCTAAAACTGAATCACAAGGTCGACTACAAACTAGTGCCGCCACTGTTTATGTGCTGCCAGTAATCGAGGATGTTGATTTTGAAATACCTGATTCTGATTTAATTATTGAAACTCATCGCTCTTCTGGTGCAGGCGGCCAACATATCAATAAAACTGATTCGGCAGTTAGAGTTACCCATGTGCCTACTGGAATCAGCGTTAACTGTCAGGATGGGCGCTCGCAAATTGCCAATAGAGAAACTGCTCTTTCAATTATTAGAGCCCGTGTATACGAAGAGATGAAAAGACAAAAGGAAGAGGCAGAAGGAGCTGTTAGACGTTCTAAGATTGGTACGGGAGAACGTTCAGAAAAAATTAGAACTTATAACTATCCCCAAAATAGAGTTACAGACCATCGCATTGGTTTAAGTGTTAATCAGCTTGATCGTATTATGGATGGTAAGTTAGACGATGTGGTAAATGCCTTACTTAAAAACGAAGAAGAAGAGAAACTCTTAAATGAAAACGTATAGAGAATTACTTTTTTCTCATGTTGATGAATTAGAAGATAACCAGGTAGCTAAGCTTTTACTTTTTGAATTGTGTCAGGAAAAAGACATTAATCTTTATTTGGATTTAGATGAAGAAGTAGATGCAGATATCTATCAAAGATACGAAGAGGGTATTAAACGTTTATTAAAACAGGAACCTTTAGCTTATATCTTGGGTTATCGTTGGTTTTATGGCTATAAATTTAAGGTTAATCAGGATACTTTAATACCAAGAGATGAAACGGAAGAATTAGTTGCTTATATTCTTTCAACATTAGATGAATATTTTGATGGAAAAGAAGTAATTAAGTGCGCTGATATTGGAACTGGTTCTGGCAATATTGCCTTAAGTTTATTAAAAGAAGAAAAAAAGATAGAAATGATAGCTACCGATATCAGTGATAAAGCTTTAGCTTTGGCTAAGGAAAACAGTGAAAATTTAGATGTAAAATGTGAATTCATGTTAGGGGATATGTTAAAGCCTTTAATTGAAAATAATAAAAAGGTAGATATTTTAATTTCGAATCCACCTTATATACCAAAAAACGAAGAAATAGAAGTTTCAGTTAAAGATTATGAGCCTAATATCGCCCTTTTTGGAGGGGAAGATGGTTTACAGTACTATAGAGAATTATTAGCTAATGCTAGTAAGGTACTAAATGATAAAGCCTTTATCTTTTTTGAGATTGGTTGGAATCAAAAAGAAGAAATAACTAATTTAGCTAAACAGTATTTTCCTGATAGCCTTATTGAAGTTAAAAAGGATATCAATGGCAAAAACAGAATGTTTCGCTTAGAATATAATTCTGGAGGTGAAAGATGAATTACGTATTGACTTGTTGTTCGACTGTTGATTTAACTAAAGAATTATTAGAAAGTAATAATTTACCTTTTTTACCCTATAGTTTTCATTTAAATGATCAAGATTATAAGGATGATTATACTTATCCTAATGAACAATTATATGCTGAGATTGCTAAGGGCGCTATGCCTACAACTTCACAAATACCAATGTTAGAGTATCAAGAGTTCTGGACTCCTTTTCTTAAAGAAGGCAAAGATGTTTTACACATTACCATGAGCTCTGGTATTTCTGGTTCCTACAATAGTGCTTGCATGGCTGCCAATGAGATTAATCAAGAATATGATAATAAGGTAGTGGTTGTTGATTCACGTTGTATTACTGGTGCTTATGGCATGTTGATGTTGGATGGTAAAAAGAAATATGATGAAGGTTTAAATATAGAAGACTTAGAAAAATGGTTTATAGATAATCGTTTACGTTATAATCATTGGTTCTTCTCTACTGATTTAACTTCTTATATTAGAGGTGGCAGAATCTCTAAAGCAGCTGGTTTTGCAGGTAATGTGTTACATATTTGTCCATTGATGAATGTACCAGCTGACGGTTCTTTAGCGATTGTTGAAAAGATTAGAACGAAAAAGAAATGCATGAATGAATGTGCCAATATTGTCTGTGAAAGAGCAGATAATGGCTACGATTATGATGGTGAAGTATTTATTAACCATTCAGCTTGTTTAGATGATGCGAATACATTTGTATCTTTATTAAAGGAAAAGATGCCTAAGGCTCAATGCACAATCTTCAATATTGGACCAGTTATTGGTGCCCATACCGGTCCTGGAACAATCGCTGTCTTCTTTAAGGGCAAAGTAAGAGACTAGTAAGTCTCTTTTTTGTTGTAGAATAAGTTGATGAAAGAAAAATATTTACGTATTGGTGCTTATTTTTTATATTTATTATTAATATTATTGGCTTTACTATTTGTTTTGCCTAGATTGTTGGATTTTTTTAAGCCTTTTGTAATTGGTTTTATTCTTTCTTTTATTACTTATCCTTTAGCTAAAAAGTTAGAAACTGTTATCCATCTTAAGCGTAAACATTCTTCAGCTATTATTGTAGTAATTGCTTTGGCATTGGTTGTTTTAGCCTTGTATGGCATTGGTGTTTTACTTTTTTCTGGTATTTCTCACTTTGTTGCCCAAATGCCAGAAATGATACAAGAGGCGGATAGTGAAATTTCCTTAGCTGTTGCAGCTTTAGAAACGATGTTAGCTAAAACGCCTTTAGCTAATGTTTTTAACTTAAATGAATTATCAGAAACTATAAATACAGGTGTAAGTTCTTTGCTTACAGCCATTACTAGTTCAATTAGTAATATCGATATCTGGTCTAAGTTAAAGAATGTTCCTAATGTTTTGGTGGCTACCGTTACTTGCTTATTGTCTTTATATTTCTTTACAGCTGATAGAGATAGTATTAAAGAAAGAATAGTTAAACATTTACCTTTAAGCTTTCGTGAATCCTTAGCTTATCTATACCATCAAAGTTTAGGAACAATAATTGTTTACTTTAAGGTGCAATTAAAGATAATGCTACCGGTATGGTTAATTCTTTTTATTGGTTTATTAATATTAAGGGTTCCTTATGCTTGGTTGTGGTCATTTTTAATTGCATTCTTAGATATGTTGCCGGTATTTGGCACTGGTACTGTTTTAGTACCTTGGGCTTTAATTAAGTTATTAAGTGGTCAATTTACTGTAGCGATTGGAATGATTATTTTATATATCATCTGTTTAGTTTTACATCAATTATTACAACCAAAACTAATTGGTGATTCAGTTGGTTTAAATCCTTTTGCAGCTTTAATTTACATGTATATTGGTTATCGTTTTTATGGTGTTATTGGTATGATAATTGCTATACCTTTAGGAATGTTTATTGTTAACTTGTATTCTATTGGTGTTTTTGATAACTTTTTATGGTGTTTAAAAGAAATAGTAAGTGATTTTAAGAAGTTGAAAGATGAGGAGTAAAAGATGAGTTTAACAGCCGGAATTGTTGGTTTACCTAATGTTGGTAAATCAACCTTATTTAATGCGATTACTAATTCAAAAGTAGAAGCAGCTAATTATCCTTTTGCAACTATTCAACCTAATGTAGGTGTAGTTGAAGTTAATGATGATAGATTGACTAATTTAAGTAATTATTATGAACCCGAAAGAACGATCTATACTACTTTTGAATTTAGAGATATTGCGGGTTTAGTAAAAGGGGCATCACAAGGCGAAGGTTTAGGAAATCAATTTTTAGCTAATATTAGAGATGTTGATGCGATTTGCCATGTGGTAAGGTGTTTTGAAGATCCTGATATTCAACATGTCTATGAAAGAGTTGATCCGGTTGAAGATATTGCAATCATTAATATGGAATTAATTTTGGCTGATTTAGCATCTTGTGAAAATAGACTACCTAAATTAGAAAAGAAGATGAAGGCTGGTAAAGATAAGGAAGCCGAAAGAGAAGTAAAGATTTTAAATCAAATCAAAGAAGGTCTAGAGGCTTCAAAATTAATTAGTGCTTTAGATTTTAATGAAGAAGAAAAAGCTCTTATCAAAACAATGCAATTTTTAACCTCTAAACCAGTTATCTATATTGCCAATATTAAAGAAGAAGAAATCAATAATCCTGAAAGCAATCCTCATTATCTAGCCTTAAAAGAATATGCAACAAAGGAAAATAATGAAGTAGTAACTATTTCAGCTAAGATTGAAGAAGAATTATCAGATTTAGAAAAGGAAGAAAAACTTTTATTCCTACAAGAGTTAGGAATTGAGAAATCAGGTTTAGATGAATTAATTCTAAAAGCTTATCAAACCCTTGGTTTAAATAGTTTCTTTACGGTAGGAAAAGATGAATGTCGAGCTTGGACTTTCAAAAAGGGAATGAAGGCTCCTCAATGTGCCGGAGTTATCCATAGTGATTTTGAAAGAGGTTTTATTAGAGCTGAAGTTTATTCTTATGATGATTTCTTACAATATCAAAGTGAAACCAAATTAAAAGAAGCAGGAAAATTAAGATCTGAGGGTAAGGAATATGAACCTCAAGATGGTGATATTATGCATTTCCGCTTCAACGTATGATCATTGTTGCCTGTAGTGGTGGTCCTGATTCAATGGCGCTTCTTGATATGTGTCGCAGACTAAACAGAGAATTAGTGATTGCCCATGTAAATTTCCATTTAAGAGAAGAAAGCGAAGAAGAGAGTGAATTAGTTTTTAATTACGCTTCAAAATATAATTTGCCATTTTATCGTTATGATTGTTTTTATGAGAGTGGTAATGTTGAAGCTTGGGCAAGAGATCAACGTTACAGTTTTTTTGTTGAACTGGCTAATAGTTTAAAAGCAGAAGCGGTTTTACTAGCTCATCATCAAGATGACTTGTTAGAAACTTATTTGATGCAAAAAGAAAAAGGGCTAGGAGTAGAAACCTATGGTCTAGCTTCTTGTATCTATTTTAAAAATGTTAAGTTTTTAAGGCCCTTACTAAACAAAACAAAGACAGATTTAATTAATTATTGTCATAAGTATGACCTTGCTTATGGAATTGATAAAAGTAATTATAGTGATATTTATACTCGTAATATTATTCGTAAGAAATTAGATTTATATACTAAAGAGGATAAACAAACCTTACTATTAGAAATTGAAAATAAAAATAAAGAGAAACAAGCTATTAAACAAGCTTGTGAACTTTATAAAAATAAAATGCTTAAGGAAGAGGGATTCTTTAGCTTTGAATATAAAGAAGATTTATTACGTGAGAAATTATATAAAGATTTAAGCAATAAGGAAATTAAAGAACTAATTAGACAAGTTAATAGTAAAACTAGTATTAAGATACCGGTAAGAGAAAAATATTTAGTTAGAGAATATGGATATATTTATGTTTGTAGGAAGATAAATATTAAAAAAGAAAAGATTAACTCTTTTTTAGAATTAAATAAGTGCCAAGGAAATAATAATAAAGCTCTTAATTTAGCAGCAGAAGATTTCCCCTTGACAATAAGAGGAATAAAAGAGGGAGATAAGATGTTATTAAGTTTTGGACACAAAAAGATAAAACGTTATTTAATCGATAAGAAGATACCTTTTTATTTAAGACAACAAGTTCGTGTGATTTTAAATAGTAAAGAAGAAATCATTTTTGTACAAGGAATAGGAGCTACTTTATTAGCTAATAATGGCACTCTTCAAGCACTGATAAGCTTTAATGAGATAGCTTGTTTATGTTAAGATTGTTGATGAAAGGAAAAAATTATGCATCCCGATATTAAAGAAATTTTATTTACTCACGATGAGATTGTAGAGACTTGTAAACGTTTAGGTAAGCAGATTGATGAAGATTATGCTGGTAAAACACCGCTATTAGTTGGTTTATTACGTGGTTCAGTTCCTTTTATTGCTGAGCTGATTCAACATATCACTGTTGATATGAAATATGATTTTATGGATGTTAGCTCATATGAAGGAACAGAATCGACAGGAGAAGTTAGAATCATTAAAGATTTAGATACTTCAGTAAAAGGTGTCGATATTATCTTGATCGATGATATTGCTGATACTGGTTATACTCTTGATAAGGTTGCTGGCCTTCTTTACAACAAGGGCGCCAATAGTGTTAGAGCAGCTTGTTTATTAAATAAGGCTGAAAGAAGAAAATTAGAAGTTGATGTTGATTATATTGGCTTTGAAGTTCCTAATGTTTTCGTTGTGGGTTTTGGTTTAGATTATGAACAGTTATATCGTAATCTGCCATATATCGGAATTTTAAAAGAAGAAGTATATCAGAAGTAAGGAGTAAAAATGAATAATAAAGGCAATCGTCTTCTTAATTTCTTGCCTTATCTAGTAATAATTGCTTTTATTTCTTGGATGATGATTCAAGGAGGAAGTATTGCTGGTAGGGTAGAGAATTTAGGATATAGTGAATTTACAGAAATTTTAACTAATCAACAGATTCAAAGAGCTAATGTGAATGTTGACTATAACACTATTACTGTTAGTGGTGTTTATGCTGATAGTGATGGTACAAGCCATGAATTTACTACCGTATTACCACATACAGATAGTGAAACTGATGATTTGTTAGAGAATTTAAAAGAAACTAAAAATGTTCAAATAACAGATGCAAATTCATCTAATATTTTTCTTGAACTTTTAACCTCAATTCTACCTTTAATATTCTTCTTAGGCTTTGCTATCTATATGATGAACAGGATGGGTGCTGCTGGCTCATCTAATCAAAAAGCCTTTGATTTCTCTAAATCTAGAGCCAGATTAGAAACTGAAGTAAAGACAAGATTTACAGATGTTGCTGGTTGTGATGAAGAAAAAGAAGAAATGTCAGAGTTGATTGAATACTTAAAGCTTCCTCGTAAATTTGCGAAAATGGGAGCTCGCATTCCTAAAGGTGTTTTACTTGTAGGGCCTCCAGGAACTGGTAAAACCTTATTAGCTAAGGCAGTAGCAGGTGAGGCTAATGTTCCTTTCTATTCAATTTCCGGTTCTGACTTTGTAGAGATGTTTGTGGGTGTTGGTGCAAGTAGAGTTCGTGATATGTTTAAAAAGGCTAAACAAACTGCACCTTGTATGATTTTTATTGATGAAATAGATGCTGTTGGTCGCCAACGTGGTGCTGGTATGGGTGGTGGCAATGACGAAAGAGAACAAACCCTTAACCAATTATTAGTTGAATTAGATGGTATGTCTGATAATAGTGGCATTATTGTAATTGCTGCTACTAATAGACCTGATGTCTTAGATCCGGCATTATTAAGACCAGGAAGATTTGATCGTCAAATTACTGTTTCTTTGCCTGATTTAAAGGGTAGAGAAGCAATTCTTAAAGTTCATGCTCGTAATAAGAAGGTAGCTGAGGATGTTGATTTAAGCGCTTTAGCGAAAAGAACTCCTGGCTTCTCTGGTGCTGATTTGGAGAACGTATTAAATGAAGCTGCTATCTTATCAGTTAGAGAAAATAAAGAAATTATTGAAGTTGAACAAATCGATGAAGCGATTGATAGAGTAATGATGGGGCCAGCTAAGAAGTCTCGTACTTATGATGAAAGAACTAAGAAGTTAGTTGCCTATCATGAAGCAGGACATGCGATTGTTGGTTTAAATCAACCAGATGGTGCAATTGTTCAAAAGGTTACGATTATTCCTCGTGGTTCAGCTGGTGGTTATAACCTATTGACCCCTAGAAGAGAAAGGATTCTCGATACTAAAAATGAATTGATGCAGACAATTACTTCCTATATGGGTGGTAGATGTGCTGAAGAGATCTTCTTCTCTGATATCTCTACTGGAGCTAGCGATGATATTAAACAAGTTACTAGAATCGCTAGGGATATGGTTACTACTTATGGTATGAGTGAATTAGGACCTATTCAATATGATCAAGGATCTTCTTCAGTATTCTTAGGTAGAGACTATAACTCACCACTAAATGTTAGTTCACAGATTGCTTATGATATTGATGTTGAGGTTAGAAAGATTGTTGATTCTTGTCACGATAAAGCTACTGAGATTATCAATGATCATAAGGATGACCTGATTAAAATTGCTGAAGCTTTGATGGCTGTAGAAACTTTAACGGCGGAAGAGATTGATGCAATACTAAGTGGTGATTTAATTCTTCGAGATGGCAGTTTAGTTAAAAAAGATGGTGATAAAAAAGTTAAACAAGCTGATGAAGATGGAGAAATAGTTACTGATATTAACGAAGAATAAGCAGAGGGTCACCTCTGCTTTATTGAGGTAAAAATGAAAGATGAATTATTGATTGCTTTAGGAAAGCATAATACACGTATTTATATTGCTTCTACTACAAATTTAGTCCAACAAGCTAAAACTTATTTTAATGCCTATCCTACTTCTTTAGCTGCTTTAGGCAGAACTCTTTCAATGACTGCTGTAATGGGGCAGATGTTAAAGGGAGAAAGAGAAAGTGTTAATGTCACTATTAATGGTGGTGGAGAAATAGGAACCATTATGGCTATCAGTAAAAATGATGGTAGTGTTAAAGGTTTCTGTAGTAATCCTTATCTTTATGAAAAAGATAATGATAAATTAGCTGTTGGTAAGATTGTTGGAGTTGATGGCTATTTATCAGTTACTAAAGATCTACATATGCAAAGTAGATATACTACTCAAGTAAAACTACAAAGTGGAGAAATAGGGGATGATTTTGCCTTTTACTTTGCGAAAAGTGAACAACGCCCCAGCATAGTTTCTCTTGGTGTTTTAGTAAATGAAAGTGGAGATTGTGAAAGTTCGGGTGTTTTCTTTGTTGAGCTGTTACCAGGCTTTGAGGAAGAGGATATTGTCTATTTAGAAGATATCTTAAAAAAGATGAGACCTATTTCTGAATTATTAAGGGAATATCAAAATTTAGAAAGTATTGTTGGACTTTATTTTGAAGATACTGAAATCTTAGAAAGAAAAGATTTACGCTATGAATGCGATTGCAGTAAAGATAGATTTGCTCAAGGCTTATTAACATTAAGCGAAAGCGATCTAGAAGAATTAAGTCAACAAGAAGAAATAGAAATCAGATGCGATTTCTGCAATAAAATATATAAATTCTCTAAACAAGAGATTTTAGATTTGAGAAAGAAAAATGTATAAGTTTTCTTCGCCAATTGTTGCTGCACCTCTAGCTGGTATTTCTAATTCAGCATATTATAGTCTTTGTTTAGAATTTGGTGCCGGTTTAGTTTATACCGAGATGGTATCTGCTGAAGCCATCCACTATCAAAACAAAAGAACTTTTGATATGTGTAAAATTCCTAGTGATGCTCATCCTATTGCCTTACAACTATTTGGTTCTAAGGTTTCTTCGATGGTAGAAGCAGCCATGTATATTGATCAAGGTGATGCCGATATTATTGATATCAATATGGGCTGTCCTGCTCCCAAGGTAGTAAAGACTGGTGCTGGTTCTGCTTTGTTGCATGAACCACAACTTGCCAAAGAGATAGTTAGTGAAATTGTAAAGCATGTTAAAAAGCCAGTTAGTGTCAAGATTAGGTTGGGATACAGCGAAGAAGAAAAGAATTACCTTGATTTTGCGAAAATGTTAGAAGATTGTGGTATTTCTTTCTTGGCGGTTCACGGTCGCACTAGAACTCAAATGTATCAAGGAGAGGCTGATTGGCAGGCTATTAAAGAAATTAAACAAGCCTTAAAAATTCCGGTAATAGGCAATGGCGATATCAAAACAGTTACTGATTTTATGAATAGACTCAAAGAAAGCGAAGTAGATGCCATTATGATTGGTAGGGGCCTGTTAGGCAATCCTTTCTTAATTAAAGAGATTAAGGCAGCCTTAAATGGTGAAGATTATGAAAATATTGCAGTTAGTGAAAGGTTTGAATGTTGTAAAAGACATGCTCAAGCATTAGTAGACTTATATGGAGAAGAGAGAGCTTTATGCCAGATGAGAGGCATTGCGCCTTCATATTTAAAGGGCTTAAAAAACAGTTCTTATTATCGTCAACAATGCTCACGCCTAAGCTCTTTACAAGAGCTATATGATATCCTTGATAAATTTCAGTTAGATTTAAGACAACAATAAAGAAATTGTGATACCGTACTCTTTGTGCGCTAGAAAGCACAAGGAGGAAAAAATGAAAAAGATTTTAATTTTACTTGCAACTTTATGCTTAGTAGCTTGTTCAAGTTCTACTAGTACAAGCACCGAAGCTACTGCAACAGCCGAAGCAGAAGAAACTACTGTAGCTGAATCTACTGCAACACCAGAAGCAGAAGAGGAAGTCGTTACCTCAGGCGCTTATAACTTCATCAATGAAACTGGTGAAACTGTTACTGAATTATATGTATATCAAACAGGTACTAGTGAAAA
>Ga0065711_1028680_pt1 | contig 39770 bp, 22 predicted proteins | sample Hoacrofraction12_FD_59098 | JGI IMG/M metagenome (GOLD analysis project Ga0065711, IMG submission 59098) | Hoatzin crop microbial communities from Cojedes, Venezuela - Epithelial fraction 12 v2 (version 2) | ecosystem: Host-associated > Birds > Digestive system > Esophagus > Crop | place... | reverse complement strand
CCAGATCGCTTAAGCGATCCCTCACACAGTCCTCCTCGACCAAGGGAAAGTCGTGCTCATTGTAGGCTTCTTCTCTTACCTCCGGGGCCTGGGATTCCTGAGGGCCAGTCATAGCACAGAAGACTGAAGCAAAGAAGGCATTCATTAGCTCTGCCTTCTCCGCATCCTCCGTCACCAGGATACCCGCCTCATTCATCACTGGGTGTCGCTGGATCCTGGGGCTTGTATACGGTAATCAAGAATAGGGAGAAAGGAATACAGCCCCCTCTTCCCCCTAAACCGAGGGGTTCATTTCTCAGCTCAGTAGGAAACTACCTGAGTCTGAAACTTGCTGTCTATCATTCATCTCAGAAACCTCCCAAAGAAAAAAATTAAATCAGAGACTCTCTGAGTGATTAGCATGAAGTCTGCAGGTATCTGCCTGCTTGGGGGACCCTAATGTGAGCTCACTGTCTTGCACCCCAAACTAAGCAATGCCACTGTCATATCAGTGAAGAAGAAATTTCTGCAGCACCATGGAGGGTTTTTCTGGCAGTTGGTGAACACCCTTTGTAAGACTATTGATTTTTCTTCTGTTTCTTTAGCTGGGATATCCCTTGTTTCCAACTCAAACTTGCTATTCAAAATCCTTCTTCCAGCAAAGGATTGAGAAGAGCTCTGCTCACCCCTTTTCACTCAGAGTTATGATCTCTTGGAGGGCCAGGGTCCAATCGGGTATTATGGTTGGGAGCTCTTCCTCCATCCCTTCTTACTGTGGATCAGATCTTAAAGAAATACTTGCTGTCTGCTGCAGTTCAGATCTCTTTGTTGAGCTGCTGAAAATCACAGTTAAGGGTCTATGCTTCTTATCTGATTCCCTCATCTGATGCATTTCTTATATGTATGCTACCTCCAGGAGATATTTGTGCAAGCAAATTAAGCATCCTCACTATGCTAGAAAAACATTGCATCTACGAATGGAGAGCATTGTCACATTCTAAGTCCCTTCAACACACATGAAAAATAAAACTCATTTTGTGAGGGAGAATAAGGAATGACAATTCGTTCTCTTGAATGAACGCTGTCTGGGAAGAATTTGTCTGACAGAAATTTAATTTTCCAGACCTCTTTGGCGGGATTTTTTTCCAGACAACTCTTCTTTCCTTGTGAGCAGAAAATAGTTTCATGCTCAAAACGTGCCAGACTGACTATACAAAACGGGGAAACCCTCTTCTAATCCCATAGTATTTGTAGACTAAATCGTGTTAGATTTAACAGGATTGACAGTGACAGATTTTCCATGGTTCCTGTCATTTTTTGACAGTGTAAATGCCATTGACTTAATGATATTCCAGAAGAAATCATTTCCCCAGAGAGGCCCTGTTCTCATTTTCTGTATCAAGAGATGAATGACAGAAAAGGAGTTAAAGTGCATGGTATTACTTTGATGCCTATGAATTGCAACCATCTCTGGGAGGTTTGGCACTGTTTTTTTCAGGCAAAAGGATTTTTAAACTGTTGCTATAGCCATCTAGAAAAATATCAGGCATATAAAGACATGCTTCCCGTGGAGAGCTAAACATTATCCAAGAAGATGACATAATATATGTTGAGGGAAGTGAAACATCAGGCTCCAGTGCTTCTGAGTTAAGATAACGGCATTGAATTTATTAAGGTTTCCTGATGTGTAATCTTTGTGCTGATGTCTCCTGTACCTGGTGACTCCGAGAGGGATTTCAAAGAGATGTGACTGGCCTTTCTCAGGGACAGAAGAGTTTGGTACTGGATTTTACCTCTGAGGTGCTACACTGCCGTGCCCTGGACTGACTCCCCATATATTAAAGGTTTGGCATAGCCCCGGTGAAATTCATCAGTGTTCAATGAAGTTTTGTTTACTTGCTTCAACAAAAAATATGACCCTTGGCATTTATAACAATCAATCTTCTCCCTAAATGCTATCTTATCTTTTTATACTCTATCTTCTGTGTTTTTATGGTATCTTCTTTCCTGTGTCCAGCTCTTGGACTGTAAACCGTTCAGAGCAGAGCAGTTTTTCCTATTTGTGTTGCATGCTGTGTCAGGCACATTTTGGTCAGCAAAGAAGCACTTCAGCTAGAAATAGCAAAGAGCAATCCCTCATGCTCCACAGTGTCATGCGGGATGGGAGTGGTGTCTGTGTACTGGTTCAGCTGGAGATAACCAGAAATCTGGGCTGTATGCAGCTGGCAAAGGAAAAATATGCTGATGCGAACACTGAGGACAGCTTCAAGAATTTGTGGATACGTTTATGGGAAATTTTGTTCTCAGGTACCTAAGTTTTTGGTCACAGGTAAGGCAGGGGACTGACCTTTTTAAAAAAATAGCTTTTCTGACCCCACTTAGATCCTGCTGTCTTCAGGCATTCATAGCAGACAAGATTCTCAGGAGAAACTGGGGGTGATGGATGTGTTTTGCACGTAAAACAACCCATTGGCAAGAGCAGCTGGGCTAGAAAATCCCCAATATCTTTTCCCTCTTTAATGCCACTAGTTCTCTCAGGGTGAATTCAAAGGCAGCTGTGCCGTATCTTGTACTGTTTGGGGAGGTGAGTGGGTTGCACTCACTCTGCAGTGAGTCATCCCCATCTTGTTTAACTGCAGCTTACCATTTTTCGTTTGTTTATGTGTGTGTTCCAGGCATACCTGAGTGATGATGCTTACTGCTCTGGAAACTTACTGCATCAAGTCTCCACAATTTACATCAAAGTTTTTCGGCAGTAAGGGTGGACACAGCAGGACACAGCATCAGTTATGCAGATATGATTTGCAGATCTAAAGAAGTTCTGATTTACCCATTTATCCACGCCCAAGTCGAACTAAGGTCCTCTGCTACCCTGCATACCAAGGATAACTATAAAATGTGAGACCGTAATCAACTCCAAAATGAAATCCAGTCCTCCAATTTGCTTACAAGTGAGAAAATAATATTTTTAAACAATGTACAGCTAACAAGGAGTCTCTTATTCAGCTAAGTCTTCATTTTAAGAAATTATCCACTTGTCAGGGAAAAAACCGAGACTTGTTCTAAATTTCAGTTGCTCAAATCCTATTGAAGCTGGTGGGGTTATACCAAGTGCTTAAAGCTAAACATCTATTCAAACTGCTTCCTGCTTGGGGATTTATTCAGGGCTTTCCTGAGCTGGGTCAAAAGTTTCCCAGATCAGATAGATCAGACTGTACATCAGAGCAACCAGTCAGGCCCAGACAACAGTCAAACAGCACATAAAGAGTTAGATATCAATAGTGGCTGTCTCCTATCTTCTCTCTGCTGACAGTGCATGCCACACTCCTAAACCACAGGCTGCAGAATGCACTCTGCAGGGGAGAGGGCTGACCTTTTACTCTTCAATGCAAGCAGGATGAAACCTGTTTTACCTTGAGGAGGAGTAATGGTATTTATACCTTCTCTGATAACCTTTTCCCCTCCCTACAGGGGCTGTCTTTGTCAAGGCTAAAGAGCTTGAGCCTTTGTTGAAGCAGTCCCCAGCAGGATGAGTTTCACAGCAAGGAAACCTCAGTGCCGCTCTCCACATTAATTTCCAGGGAATCTCTCCACAGCAGAGATCGTCGGGGGAGGGGGGGGGAGGGCAGTCAGGTTACCAAAACTCAGCATTGTGCATGCTCCACTCCACCTGTGTTTTTGTGCTGTTAAAGTCTTGGCCTATTCCTGGATAGCGAACAGGCCCTGTAATAGAAGTCAGTATTTACATGCATTTCTTTAACTGTGGCCACAAAGCAAGCACACTCCCTGTCAAGGACCAGCCTGTAAATATAGAATCATTATCACGGTACATCACAGTTTGCATCCTTAGATAATCTTGTGGCTTTACTGGAGCCACTCTGTCATTTGTACATAAAAGAGAACATTTCTCCCTTATACAATCTCTTTACTGTGTTTTCTGGGTGGAATTTTTTTGCTTAAACATAAGCAGACAATGTCATTTGAGAGGTCCCAGCATAGCTATGTGAGTGTGGCAAACGTGATACAGGATCTACAGGATTTGCAATGCATCTGTGCTTTTCTGGGCAGGCAAGTAAGGCTGGGCAATGTGCAGGTATTATGTCAGAAGAAGTGTTGCTCTTTCAAACTGTGGTTGTGGTTCCTGAGCTATGGTGCATCATATTACAGGTATTCGTATGTGTCCCGAGGCTTTTAACATTCATTGGGAGTTTAGTCACTTGAATCCAGGGGATGATGTAGCTCATCCTGACATAGACCGCTGAAACAAGTCAGATGAACGCCCTTCGAAAAAAAAACTATCTCTGACCTTCATCAGTAATGCAGCTCAGGGTTGACTAGTTCAGGTGTAGAAGCCTAGACCATACGTGTCTAAAGCTGGGTGACATAAATTTCACTGAAATTCAGGGTTTTATTGTCTCTTGCTGTTACTAGCTTAATAGAAAGCACACGTGGGACCCACTCATCTTAACCACAATCTAGACCTTTCTCCTTGGCAATGTTCTCATCTAGGAGTGTTTGGTGACAGCTAGCGATATCTCCTCCAGATGTACCCTGTTCTCTGGTTTTGGCCATGTAGTAGGTCACTTCAGACATTAAAATTGTGGACTGAATGGAAGCCTCCATGCTGAAAAGCTCCCAGACACTGTGTTCTTGAGGGTTTAATTCAGAGAGACAGCACAACCTGTGAACCAGGACCCTCAGTTCAAATCTGGTAGTGTTCTTCAGCTCAGCTGTTTCAGCAAGCTGACACTTCTCCTTTTAATGCTTTCAATTTGCTTAGATTTTAGGCTTATTTGTCCAATCCATAAAGCCCATAAATGCAATGGTTATACAAAGAAATACAATCTGAGCTGAAATTATTTGCTTGGACTGACTTCTGCTTTGAGTTGGGAAATAGGGAAACAGTTACCTGTGGGGTCCTTCAAAGGATGGTAGTCGGCTTGAAATCCACTTCTGCAAGCATGGTACTTTGATTTTGCTACGTGAATAAACATGATAAACTATCTTTATACCTGCAGATACATTAGTGGAAACCTTTATATTGCATTCATTTGCAAAGCCTCTCAAGAATTCTCCATTTTTATATTGTTTAAAGAGAGGGAAAAATAGGGGCAGATAGCTGAAATAAAATGCATGACTGTCATGAGAAGGTTTTAAAAAAATTCCTTTTCTTACCTAACCAGAGTTGGATTAATAAGCACCTTGTGGTGCAATCTGAGGGATGTTTATAGAGGCTAAGCCATAAAATCTTGACATACTATGTACTTCTGATCCTCTTTCACGTGTATCTCATAACAGCAATAATATTTACATAGATAAGGTACGGAGAACTCGAGACAGCTTTTATTTTCAGGCATATGAACTTTGAATGCACTGCAGTGAGCTCTGTGTGACAAAACACTTCAACTATGCCCGTGTGACTTCCAGGTCTGCCGCTCAGCGTCGTTGTTAGGCGTGTCTGCTCGGGGCTTGACTTCTGGCTACTGCGCTGATTTACATGGCATGGCAGCAGTGCCAGGACTGTGCTTTCTCATGCTGGCCAGGCAATCCCACCAGGCTGGGCTCCAGCACTGAAGAAAATTTCAAGTCCTTTGGATTTGCACAAAAGGTGGTTTAAGGAAAGCACTATCTGGAGCTCAAGAGGTGGCTAGGCTGTTATGCAGACATAGCCAGCATCCAAATTCTGGGTCTAACCAGCACACTATTTATATTCTCAGGCAATTATTCATGACGACGCCAAACTGATAAGCTAGATCAACAGACAAAAGATTGATTACAATAGAGGTACCAGGGAAACCTCACATCAGCATGCTGCGAAATTAATCCAAAGCAGAACCCAATCGTCTGGCCAGACTTAAAGGAACATGGATTGTGTCCTCAAGAAGTGGATGCATTTTTCCACAGAAAGCTGAATTAGCTTCTGGGGGATGGTTCTGGTTTTTGTCTAAGCACAGGACACCATGATCTCCCTCGACTGACAAACCACCTGTGAGGTGCGTCTCTTCTAGGAAGTGCAGTGTTATGTAAACTCTCTAAAGCTACTTTGGGAGGTGGTAAGTAGATGAGGCCTTTATAGGGAAATAAAAACATGAGGCAAGAAAGATGCTCCAGACAACTACTTCATTAATAACTTAATTGACTGATTACCTTGGGCACATCACCACTATCTTGTCATTAGTTTACTGCTTATACCATACCTGGCTGGTCTACCAATGTTTTAAATATCTCTTTTCAGGTTTGAGATGTGTTTTGCTGCCATTTCAAAACAGCTCCAACAGCAGTCTCTTAGTTGTGAGCAGAGGAGACCATCTGCAAACTCAGCACTCTAATAGTATGTCAGTGACAATAGCCTCTAATAGCAATCTGGCATGCTGCAATATCTTTTGTTGTAGATACGTCCAAAGCTGCAGGTCCTGTAACTGTGCAGAACCATTTACCATATGGGTATCTGGAAATTTATGAGGCACCACCAGTCATATTTAATTCACATCAGTCTCCAGTGAAGTCATTGGAATCATAAGGGGGATGAGTCTCACTCAGATGTAGTACAGAAATGGAATCAATTTCAAAAATATAGCCAGTTTTTCATCAAAACCTCTATAAAATCAATCTTCCACTTCAGAATGTAGCCCAAAGGCTTGAAGCTCACTGAAATTACTCAAACGCAAAAAGAATGTTTAATTACATGCTCTTTTGGGAGGAGAATGTAAGACTGTGTCCCTAGATTAATTTTTCAGGCTAATTTAGTAGTCTTTGTATTGAACATTCGCTTTTGATGCTGGACTTTAAAAAATATCTAACATGGAAATTTGCCTTGTGAAGAAGGCTCCGTTTCAGTTATGGCTTTCTAAGTAAAAAAAAAGATGTTACTATACTGGATCAAATCATGGTCTGTCTGGTCTCAGGCTGTTTCTGACAGGGATAAGCACATGGCAGACCTTTCAAGTTAACTCAAAACCTGATGCAAGATATACACTGGGCTGTATTATGGAGGCAGTCAGCTGTTCGTGTCACGAATATACACTCTCTGCATGGAGTGACCCGATGGACAATGTGGTTTCAGGTCATACAGTAAGGATAAAACCCCTAACATTAGGCCACTACTGGGGAAAGAGATTTTTAATGTCACATTCCTTGCCAGCTAGCAAATCACAATGGTCTCCTTAACCCATTGACATTTCAAATGGAAGTGACAGTTGGCTGAGCTGCTTGATGCATGGATTCCTCCAGTGGGAGCAGAGCAGAGTTTCTGCACCACAAACCCATGACATCCTGGGACAAGGTGAGTGGGTCAAACACAGGATATTTAAAAAGCGTGTCTTATGATTACAGCATAGAATGGGACAGGTCCAGTTTGGTTGCAGGTAGGAAGGAGTCAAGCAACAGTCAGCTCTGAGATATTTTAGCCACATGAGTAATTTCTTTCTAATCCTCATTTCTTGGTTGTTTCTTCACTGAAGTGGAGAATGTAAATCCTGTATTTTAAAATCATAGTATTTAACTCTGCATATGCTTTTAAAAATCTTGGCTGGCTTCAGTTCTGTCTTGCAGAAATTGGTTATGTTGGCTGTGTGGGAAAGTAGTCCCTTGATTCAGCTCACATTTCAGAGATTCTCATGTATCTAAAGGCCAGATGGGATTATTAGTTTATCCACCCTGATCTCTTACACAGTAAGTGGGAAGGAATTCACCTCACCATTATTTAAACTGAGAAGTTAGACTACCTGCTCTACAATGAGCTGGTTTCCCTCTGCTCCTTTTACTGTCAGTGGAAAAAATACCACACAGGGTAATTCGTTCTTCTCTATGAGAGATTTTGAGTCTAGGATGTACAAACTACTGGGACTGTGGACTTCTTACAGTGAGTTCACTAAATAGATTTTGGCTGAGTCCATAACTCCAGGGAGGGTGAGAATTTTGTTCCTGAAAACATCAAGAGATGGAGAAAACACCACTTTCCTTTGTTGTATTACTGATCTCTCACTCTTGTTATGAGAAACCAAACTCCAAAGGTATGATTTACTGGATTGACATTGGCTATAAAGGGAACGTTGTGTAAATAGCTCAAGGAGAGACATGCACTTTTAGCATGATGAATCCATTCCCATTCCCTGTTTCTGGCTGCCCCATCTCACAAAAGATTGAGTAGACAGTGAGAGATCTTTAGAGGTAGGCAATAGCAATAACTGTTGACAGGGAATGATTTCTGCAAGAGGCAGAGGAAAGGCAGGGAGTGAAGAGATGAATATGAAGGGATGTGACAGAGGAATACAAAATGCATATTGAGAAAATGTGCATGGAGAAAAATCAGGTACATTCTGATATTAAAACAAGAAGACTGATAAAAGTGAATGGTGACTAGTTTAAATTTAGTAAAAGGAAGCTTGCTTAACTACAAAGACAATAAATAGCCCCAGGAACGAATTGCCACCAGAGAAACTTAAAGCCAAATACAAGGTTAAGAGGGAGAGAACTAATCTACAGATGGCATTTATGGATGACTATGTTCCACTGAAAATCAGTGGATAATAGGATGTACCTGCAGCATTGTTAAAGAGAACCAGTAACTCATGCTTCAGAGTACATACTGATAGCAATGACGGGGTACAAACCAAAGAAAAGGTCAGAGGATCCGTATTTTTACTAGCAGCTTCTTAGGAATTATGTAGTATTGGTCAGTGCTTGAGACAGACCTGCCTGTGAAACTGATATTCTTCTCTGCCATATTACCTGAGCATGTTACAGTGTGAATGAATGTTTTTTTATGACACCTCTTTGGAGAAGAAAATAACTACTTGGACGGAGAAAAGCCATGGAAAAAGTAAGGAATACACTCACATGTCCTGATATAGATTAATTCAGATATCATGTCTAACTCTTTTAATTGACTATACAGTTAAATGGAAGTAGGAACCCTAAACTTCGAGTCACTTGTTTTGCTCTTTTGGACAAAAAGGCCATGAGATTCGTAATTAGGATGTTGAGTACCTGTAACAGATGGTCTCATCAAAGCCTATAAGGATTTGTCTGAAATAATCCAAGTAGTTTGTTAAGGACAAAGCATTTAGATCCTGGTCCCTAGCCTTAATCACTGGTCCAAGATGACTTTTTAGATATGGAATGAGATATAATATCTGATAACTCCTCCGTGTATGCTTCATTTAACTCTGATGTTGATACATCCTTGTCTATACCTGATCAGCTGCCCTGCTAACCGTGTCTCGGTGTTCTGGTGGACATCAGACTAAATATAAACCAAGGGTGTGCTCCAGCTGAGATTAAAGCAAAATCCACATCAGCAATCATGAAGGTCAACGTGGCATGAAGATCAAGTCAAGCTGTGGTCCTGCCCCTGTTAAGCACCGGTGAGGGCACTCCAGAGGACTCGTAGACAGTTCTGCTCTCCCCCACCCCCTCTAGCTCAAGCGGGATGTGAAGAAACTATAAGGGATTGAGAAAAGGACTACCAAAATTGTCAGGGGATCAGAGTATATGTCTCTTGCAAATGTGCTGAAGAAGACAGCATAACGCTCAGGCCTTGTTCAGAAGCACAGCTACCAACGAGACACTTCCCAGCCTGTACTGATTCACGAGATTTTCCCACACCCACCCGCAGAGCTTTGTACTTCCCCATGTTGATGCACCTTCTTCTGAGGGTGGGCAGATAAAAAAGAAAGAGGTTATGGTTATATTGCCAACGAGTTTGTACTGGTTGCATGGTTATATTCTGTTATGTGAGTCACATTCAGTATCCTTAGGGTGTGATCTAAGGATCTCTGCATAGGCTTAAGACAAATTTCTTAGGCCTGGGCTTGGCTAGCATGGAGAAGGAATAGATTAAATGACTTCTTGGGGTCCCTTCTAGACTTGTTTTGTATGATTCTGCATCCAGAGAACTTGTCTTGACATTTTTCATTTAGCTTGGGTGTATAGGCATCTATTCTCCAGCTGTCACAGCATGCACTATTGATTTATTAAGATAAAGTAAATACAACTGAAACAGGAAGATTCATTAAGAGTGACCACTTCTGAATGTAGACTCAATATGTTTTTAAAATGACACTCTATAACCTCATTAGGGTCTTGTTTGCATTCATGGATTCACCTGTGAAGTGCCAAGAGAAGAATCGACAAGTGCACAAAATCAATCCTCAGAACTGATGTCTGATTTCTTGGGAATTCAGTGTTTGCTTCATCGTTCTGGGATGCCAGTTTGACACCGGTGAATTCAATGACTGCAATGAAGCTCAAAAGTAGAAGTACTGGTGGATCAAACACCGAGGTAGGAGGTTAAAAGATACAGGATTCCTTCAGTCTCTTTCTTAAAAGCACAGCTGCTAGATTTGGGTCATTCCTCATAAACTCTGACTCAGATTAAAAAAAAAAAAAATTCTTATTATTTTTAATAGTGTTCTGGTCTCTTAAGATCCCTTGAATAACCTCCCAGGAATTTTCTAAAAGGTAGTCACAAAGAGATTTTTTATTCCTTTTTAAGGAATATATTTGCTTCTGGATACATGAGTAATCGTCTCTGATGTTGTCTGCCTTAGATCTCTTTCACCACTGTAACACGACAAAAAGGTAAATTAAATGTATCCATTTGGATGCTTTTAACTGGCAGCCAACATCAACAGTTCCAATGAGAAACTCCTGGCCAAATTTAACCAAAGGGAATTGCTAAAAGGTATACAGAGAGATTTTGCATCTTTATTTAAACGCCTCTCTGCTGTTTTCCCGGACAGTGGTGCTAAGAAGTCAGTCAGTTATTTTTGTGTCCACTGCTGCTCTTGCAGTGATGAATCTGTCTGTCTCTTCCCTGCTCTGTGCATTGTGATCAGCCTGTGTTCTCCCTCGAATGTGCTTTAACTACTCTCTCCCCAGGACTGAGGTTTTCATGGTTCTGACGAAAAATGTCCAAGTATGATTAAAGGTGTTATGAGCACAAAGCCATATGTGGGTTATGCTCCCAGACCATCATGGGCACGTGGGAGTTGACTTCTCTGCATAGTGGGTGCATAGATGCACACACTGTGAAGACGTAAACAGGAATTTTTGTGCTCCTCAGAGTAAGAATGAAGCGTTGGTGAAACAATAGTGGTGCCACAGAGAAGATAAAATATGGAAACAGTCAGCCTAAAGATAAGATTCATTCCACATAGCTCTAGACACCAACATGACTTGGTTTCCCTAGGGACCCTTTAGGCTGTGATTGAATTAATCCTGAAATAAGCCAGATGAGTCACACTCTAGTAGCGTCACACCTTTTTCAGCACGAAGGCTTTCTCCTGATGACGGTTTCAGATAAGAAGTGAATGGGAGAGGTAGTCTAAACAATTTATGAGTTAGGGCTGCAGTAAAAAACTTGAGTTGTTTCCCTTTGAGTGACCTGCAATGTTCGCGGCAGAGCCCACCACACTGTGTGTTTTGGAAGGCAGACTGTGAAGTGCTGTATTTACATAGCAAGGTCCTTTGTACGGTGAATAGATAGCTGCAGGATAGATATGGGATAGGAATGATGCAATAGTTGCAGGCTAGATGCAACAGGTGCAGGACGTGGCCTTGTTGTGTCCATGTGGCTTTCCAGGGTCAGCTCTTGGGCTGTACAGCAGAATGGTCTGTGTGCACATGCCCAAGGTGCTCAGGTATTGGAAAAAGCTTAAGCTCAGCACCTGAACTTCACCCTGAAGTGATTTATGAGAGCTCATACCCTCATTTCCACCCGCTCTCCTGTGAAGATAATCCCCAGCAGAGTGTCAGAGCAGGCAGTCTGGCTGGCAACTGCTTGAACCTCAGGTTAGAGCTTGACTGAACGGGTAACTCAAGCTTTCCCACCTGCAGAGCAGTGATCATAGTCTGCTCTCTTTCGCAAAGCATTTTGTGCTCTCCAGAGGAAAGCATAAGGTAGGAGCTAACGATGATGATGACCCAAGTGAGGTATTTTGCAGGCAAGTCTTAATATCAGTGGTGAGGGCTGGCTTGTTGCAAAATGGAGTTAGAGATGCTGTTTGAAGTCTCTGCCAGCTCCGCTCTGGGAAGAAAAAGGAGGACAAAGCATGTCAGTGAGGGCCATTTTTGCAGAGAAACTGCTCACAAAAGAGAAGTCCACAGGGTGGAAGGAGATACTACCAGCAGAAGAAATTCACATTCTCAGCTAGTTGGAAGGGAAAGCAATCTGCTTAATAACCATTTGGAGAAACATATACAGCAGCAAACTGAACCGGGTACGAGTAAGCTGTGGCAGAGTGTCAGTTGCTTTTTATTAGCTCCAGTATGTTCTCATCTTGAATGGAAATTTAACCCCCTCCAAAAAAAAGGCAATGAAATTGCAGGGACACAGTATCGATGTGGTTTAGTAAGAGAGCTTGTCATGAGGAGGACTTCCCTTGAGGAGGAAGCTCATGGCTCAGCTGAAGATATGCAAACCAATGGGCAGGATTATTGAAATCCTTATCCAAAGTAGCGTATATGTTATTTTTCCATAACCAGGGGCCCAAGTAGAGCGGCCAGCCTGAAAGTGTAAATGGAAGTAATATTATGATTATGGAAGAGGGAAGAGTTAAGAAAAGCTTGGGAAGTGTTGGGTTAGAGATTTTGGATGACAGGAGCAAATGCTTGCTCTAGTTGCTGAAAAAGCTAAAAGCCCTGAGGCTAGCCCTGGTAGATCATGCATCCAAACAAGCAGCCCAGAACAAGGAAGGGTTAGAAGGCAAGAGGATGAGAGTCTTTGGGACACACGTTAGGAACTATAACTACTTAGGCAACGGAGAGTGACATTCATCTGACGTCTGGCCACTGAGCTGACAAACCTCTGCTCCCTTTCTAGACAAGAGAGATCTAGTGAGCACAGTCAGTGGAGTGAGGTGAATGATCTGTTTCTCTCGAAAGTAGCTGCCTAAATCTGAACAGATGAACAATACCTCAAAATGCCTATTTATCTCCATGAACTGTAAAGGAAAGCAGGATAACTCCTGCACAAAGTTCCCTGATTGGGGGTGTATAACCTGAGGTGAGATGTATCCCAAACAAAAGACTCCTTCTGTGTCTTTAGGGGGAGCAGATCTGTCTTGGGGTTGTAATGGGGCTCTTTCAGAAGTCAGCTGGGTTGACTCATTAAATCTAAAGATTCATGTCTGGACTAGTGTTTCTAAAGGGTTATAACAAACATCATTCCCATTGAAATTAGTCACTTAAATACCTTTAAAATTCTTACCTTCTGGGATGAGATTCTTGGGCTTTAGGAAGTCAGAGAAGTCCCACTTACAGTCTTCTGGCAAGGTACAGGATGTTGACTACATGAAACAAGAAGTATCTTGTTTGTATTCTTAGCACTCTTTTATTATGCTGAGAATTGTGGTTTTTGGCTGGAACGCTGCTCCAAGCTATACATTTTTTTAATAACTTTGGCTTTGCCTATGCTGAAATGCACTGACTTTGGACACGAGCCAGTTCGTGTATAGTTTTGTCTAACACTGGACATAAACCACAGTAGAACTTAATGCAATTCAGTAGAAGGATGACATGAAATTTAGAGGCACAGTGACTTTTTTATTTGTCTCCTGAAACCAGCGGGGTGCAAGAAATCATCTACTAAGAAGCTACGGAAACTCTGAGAGGGCATGTAGACACCGTGGATAAAGATGCGCAGTTTCTCCAGTTCACGCTAAAGTGGTATACATAGCCCAGCAAGCTCAGCTGTGGTTGTTAGCATGCAACACACATATGCCTCTTAATTATGAGAGTGATATTTTTAGTGTATCATTCCCAGCCATGAAAAGTCTGCATCTGTTGTGAAGAAATCCGAGGAGGACATCAGCCCTGGTGAATAGTAGAGGGAAAAAATGGAACACAAGCTGCATGAAAGCTTTTCTCTTGTACAGCTGCTTTCCCCACATAATTATACTTCTCTAAGAAAGTTTGTAATCCCAAAACACAGAGGTACAGGAGGAAATGTAAACAGAAATCCAGGATAGCAGGAAACAAAAGGTTTAGTACACTGAGGGCAGAAAACCTGGAAAACAGAGAGGGAAACTTGGTTAACGGTTATCGTCTGTGTACAGATCAGCAGGGTGAAGATAAAAGGCTGAATGTTTTTCCCTGCTTTTTAATGTCTGGAGTGTGAGATTTAGGTTTTTGGATTGGGCTCAAATCTGATATAAATAAGCGATTTTGGAAAGTGAGCTGTGAAATGTCAGCCTATTCAAGCTAGCTTCTTTCAGCCGCACTGTTTCAAAAGCCTTACCCCTTGTTAGAATCCAACCCATGAAGGAGGTCGAAATACTCTGCTGGTGTTTAGTCTAACCCACCTTCATTTTCTTGCATTTTCTGTACTGTCTGAGTCTGGCACCAGCTGTCGGGGCAAGCAGAAAAATATGAAAAGATGGCTACGTTAAAGTTATTTTTATCTCTACAGCTGTTAAATCAGAATCTCATGTAGCATCTCTGTTCTATGGATAATCTCAATGTGATTAGAAGGTTTAGGTAAAATTCAGATAAACTCTTAAAATTTTGTTTATTACTATTCTTGCATTAGCACTGGTTACAAGCACACAATTGTTGTACAAACTCATTTTGGCAGATAATCCTGGCTTATATTGTTTGCAATAGAGCTGAAAAATTTCTTTTTGCACAAATCCTGTTTCACAAATAAATTATTGATTTAAATCTATCAGTTAAAGCACTGAAAGTGTTCATGTCTTGTTAGTTGAAAAAAAGCTGATATCTTTGAATAGTCTTTTCTTAAAATAACTGTTTAATTTCTAATTTTGAACATGATGTCAGTAAAAAAATATTCTACATAAAAGCTAAAATAAAAGGGTCATTTGAGATTAATGATTTGGTTGGCACAAAATTATTTTTCTCCTTCAAATTAAAGATTTTGAGGCTGTCCGAAAATATTTCTTCTGCATATTTTTGTTATGTGGAGGATGCTTGTTTATGAGACCACAGTTGCTGCAATGGTAAATATTATTTCTGCATGGAAATGTTTCTCCCTTATGACTTTTCCATACATTTGTCATGGTACTGGGTAAGGTGAGGGTGGAGGACAGCTGCCATGGGTTTTGAAAGGAAAAATCATCATTTAAATTAACAGCAATGTAAGCAGACCTTGAGTATAAAAAATATACATCATCTGACACACTCGCCTTAAAAAATGAACTTGATTATTCAGTAGAGTCAATGACAGCTAAATTTTCTTGTGTGTAATCCACTGTTTTTTGAAGAACAGAAGGAAAACTCAGAAAAGCCCCAGTTTCTGGTTAGTTCAGATACATTTGCAAAAACAGCTGGAGCACTAGCACAGATAGAAGTGGTGAAATGATGAAGTCCAGTAGTAATCGCTCAGATTTTAAATCCAGGAGTCCCAAGTTTACTCCCTTATTCTGGAAAATCAGTGCTTTGCATTTCATAAACTAAACACTTATATCCTAATTGCAAAACCAAACCAAAACAAAAGAAACTTGGCATATGCTAAAAATACATGCAAATCTCAGACTTGTGCAATGGAGTTATTAAATTTCTGTCCATGCAATTAGCATTGTTTATATCACAAAATCACATAAACACTACCCCAACAATAAACACCAAGCCAAACACAAATCAGGGACTTGTTGGCAAGAGGCTGGAATGCAGGCGGTGCCTTTGTGGAACACACAAGCTACTGAATGACTCTGTGCTGGGAAAAAATAATACTATTGTGAAATAGAATTGAGGCTACATTACCAAAATAAACATCAGACACATGATGCTGTGTAGACCTATTGAACAGTAACGTAGGGGAATTATTTTTCTCCTGTGTAACACCGATTTAATGCTCCACTGAGATGCTGGTCAGTTAATATCCTTAAATCAGCACATAAGTCAGTAGAGGAATGCTGATTACTTCCAGTCATGGGTCTGACCTCAGTATTTTTCATTACAGGTCCATTTGTTTTTATTAAACAGATGGATAGTCCAGTGATCTGGTAGGCATTAGGGGTTACCCTCAGAGGACAGGCTTCAAAGCTTCCAGTACATCATAGGGAATATGACCTGCAGCCCAGCCCAAGGAAATGGAGACTCAGTGTGGAGTGGGCTTTGAATACTGCCCAGAAGTGGTGATTTCAACTCCCTTACTCATTAATCTGGTCAAATCTGGGGTTGTTCAGCCACGAGAAGAGAACACTGCGGGGAGACCTTAAAGCAGCCTGTCAGTACTTAAAGGGGACCCATAGGAAAGATCGGGAAAATATTTTTAGCAAGGCCTGTTGTGACAGGACAAGCAGTAATGGTTTTAAACTAAGAGAGGGTAGATTTAGAGTGGATATAGGGAAGGAATTTTTTACACTGAGGGTGGTAAAACACTGGACGGGTTGCCCAGAGAGGTAGTAGAGGCCCCATTCCTGGAAACATTCAAGGCCAGGTTGGACGGGGCTCTCTCAGCAACCTGATTCAGTTGAAGATGTCCCTGATCACTGCAGGGGGGTTGGGCTAGATGGCCTCTAAAGGTCCCTTCCAACCCAAGGCATTCTATGATTCTATGAAATGATAACAGTGCTAAAGACTTCAGCACACACCCAGGAGAGGAAAAAGACTTAGCTTAGGATGGATGAGCACTAGCAGAGCTGCTAGGCACCTGACAACACAGTAAAAGAGATATTGAAGATCACAATTCAAGAAAATTCACTGTCTCCTTTGGGAATCTGAGCTAGAAGAGCAATACAAACACATTGCAGGACTAAGACTTCAAAGCCTCAGTCAGTAGGGCAGGTGAAGAAGTGGTAAAATACCCTTTTTAATGATGCCAGAATAAATTTTATCCAATATCAAGCATGTTAGTAACAGCCTTTCTTTATCCCAACAATGTTAAAAAATTTGAGACTACAATGCAGCTCTTAAATGCATCATTTAATCTGAGAAATATAGTGTGAAGACATTAACAGCATACTGATACCTCCACTTTATCCCTCCACCATTAGTGGATGTAGTTTTGAGTCTAAGAGAGAATAAATGAGGAATGAGAAATAGGATGAATAGAGTTTTGAGCAGCTCTACCTATCTGCCAGCTTCAGAGACGAGAGAAGGATAAAAAACCTGTTGATGCATTAAGGAAGTCAGAAACATTATCCACTGAAGTTTAGATCAGATGTATTAGCTGAAGTAAGAAGATATAGTAGTTGGATTCGTGTTGTGATGGTTAATTGTATTACATAGATATAGTCCACAGCTGAGTGTTGCATGTTCTCTCCCTTCTTGGTTCCTGATCAGTGGAAAATGGCTGTAGGGTTTTGTTAATAGGACTTCAATTTATGTCCAGATACACTCCAAAATGTTGACGTGCCTCTGTGAACTGAGTCCCACACCAATATGTTCTTCTCTGAACAGACATCATGCTAACTGGAAGAACAACAAAGTAATTTTATGTACTTTGGAGAAAATCAATTCAACTGACAAGTAAAAAGGGATGGCCTTGCAGATCTGGGATTAGAAAGAGGTGGGAGGGACATGCCTTCAGTTCCTCATTTCACTACTAGCTTCCAGTACTGTTTCGGGGAAGCTGTGTCTGATCACTTCACCAGAGGTGTGTAGATTCTTCTGACACACTCAAAACGTCTGCTTAGACATCCCTCTTCATCCCCAAACCCAACTCTGTCAGAAAGCCTCTAAATCACCTGGAAATGTGTTCACAGAATGTGTGAACATGAAAAACCCTGACAAAAAAGAGTCCTGATTCAGCCAGGGTCACTTGTCTCAAACTGTTTACAGGCTTAATCAGTGGTCCTTACAGGTAAAAGTTAAATCTACCATTGGAAAAATGTAGCACCCTGGCCATTACATGGTTGAGGCAGACAGTGAATGGAATGAGGTGACGCCAACCTTTAGTTGCAGCAAAGTTTCCCAAAGTCTTTATGAAAGCTTTCATTATTACAGGACGTACTGACAAGCAATGAAAAGTAGAGAAAAATTCAGCATTATCAATCTGAAGTATTAAACTGGAAATAGATTTGAGAGGGGTTATCCATATCTTACCTTCACAGATCTCATATGATCTGTCAGGCCAAGATTAATATGCCAGCCCTTTTTTTTGAGAGTTACTGAATTTCCACAGTGCCCAAGCTACATTATTTTGAAAGTCATAAATCATTCTAAATAATGTATTAAAGAAAACAAAGGGATTTTCAAGATTTTCCTGGGTGTCAGATTTAATCTAGTGCAGTACTTTTTTGCATGGAAGAAAGCAGAGGCTTCAAACAATCATAGTCTGGTTTTGTTTGAGGATAATCTATTCAATGTGTTTTCATATGGCAGAACAACGATAGTTTACAGCAGACAGATATGCAATATTTGAGTGTAATTTCAGTGGACAATTTAAGATAATCCATATTATCGACGTGCAGATCTAGGAAAAAGAAAGTGAAAAAAAATCAAAGTAATCGAGGGCAATCAAATACACATTTTTGTTTTCAAAAAAAAGAACCCAGTGGTGTCACCATTGACAGAAAATACAAAATGTCTCAGCAGAATGCATTAACTGCTAAGATGGAGCAGAACAATGAAATGTTTAAGACATTCAGAAGCAGCAAGGTTTGCTTTCACAAAGACCATGAGATCATATTAATTCCCCAGATTTTGAATGAGTCTTGATTTTGATTACCGATTTTGAAAATCTTCTGAATCTTAAAAAACTGCAAGGAAAGCTATCCATGAGTGTGCGCTTGTGTTCATCTCAAGTTGTAAAGCTCACAAACAATGTGGAATAATTTTCAGAGGTTATGGCAAATCTACAACCAAGCAAATGCAACTCATTAAACCCCACAGAACAAAAAAGGATACATTCTATTCTAAAATTGCCAGAGTGATTTGTAGTTGGAAGACTCACAGGGTTAATGAGAAGTGAACAGAAATTATACAGGAAGGAAAAAGAAATTTCAAGAACAACAGCACAGGAAAGCATCAGGATTCCCAAGGTCTGAAATAGCATTTTAAGATGCAAGACAATCTCTGAGACCCAGTTTAAACAGCTAGTCCAATAAATAAACCTAGTGCATAAATAGTTGCTTAAAAATAGTCTGGAAAAAGAATGAAATAAAGTTCCAGCCAAAGACAGGTTCTTTCGGAGTGAAATGTAAGACCTCACAGAAGACTACAACACAAACATTTGTAAATACACAGCAAAATATGTTTATCAGAACACCTATTGTAAATATTATCTCTCCAAAGCCTGTTGAAATCTTTCAACTAAGGTATTTTCATTTGTACCTCAAATTTAATGTAAGATCCTAAAATAACCAAATAATCATAGTTATTTTCTCAAGGTTGAACAGTAATGTGCTGTGACACATAAGCCTTGTAAACTTGTTACTGAGGAGCCTTCAATGACTTTGCAATGAAAATGAGTTCCCTTTTCAAAGAGATCAAATCAAAGGGGAAAAAAAATCTTCAGAAACAGTCAGCTTTAAATAAATCCACATATATCCCATAAAAAGAGGCAACCCCTTGTCACTCACAAGCAATGTTCCAGCTTGAACTTTTTGACCAGATTCTGCTGTTGTGCTTGAAACAGCAGAAAAAATGCATGAAGTTAAACTGGGAGAAGTATTTGAAAATGGTTATGCTCATATAACTCTTAGTGAAGTAGTAGCTGATCTAATTGTTGCATCTGTAATTTTTAAAAATAAATCTAAATTCATAAAAAAGCATTTAATAAATGCTAAATAAAAGGTGTTTTATTAAGGTTTGGTCAAAATAATTTGGGGTGGCCAAGAACCATAGGGTTTCTCCCCTCTCTGTTCTTTTATTTCAGCTTTTCTTACTTTTAATTCTCTGTGTGGAATGAGTGGGATTGGTTATTAAATAAAAAAATAGATTTATTGCCATTTCTAACTGTACTAATTCCATGACTCAACTAGAATAGGACTTTTTAGGTACAAATCAGAACACCTTACACAAGAGTAAACAAATACACCCCCCCAACGTCTCTAAATTGTAATCAAGGAATTTTCAAGTTCTGATTTACACTTCAGTCTCTATGAGGTCTATCATATATCCACCCTATCCTTTATACACTTGACTGGTCATTTGACAGTTGACCTGCATCCACTATACTTGTCAAGATACATGCGTACATAAGAACTAACTATCTTGGAAAAGCTAAAAGGTCATCAATCGCCAAAGATGACCACATGAGATTCCACCAAGCACTGGGATGGCTATCTTTTGCAGAAATGCCATTTGGTGCTTGTAGATAGGCATAAGCTAAAACAACAATGCAGAAATTTACCACAGAAATTTCGGAAACCTGGGACTACTTTTATCCTAAGTTAGAGTATATCAGATTTGTGAAATAGATGACATACACACAGACTTCTTCAAGTCGTATTGTAGACTAGATTTGAATATGTTCAGCATTGCATTTCATAAATAACAGGGTAAATTTTTAGGCTTTTGTGATTTATTTTGTGCTTATTTGGTCCTAATTATCTCCTCTGGTAGAACCAATGCATGCACTCAGGCAGAAGATTATCAGGCAGCTAAACCGAGGTGCCTAAGATAATCAGATCAAAGAAATGGACCGTAAATACAGCTAAAGCCAAAGGAAAAGGAAAGGAGTAATTTTAGACATTGGCTTTCCATGTATGTTCAATTTTAACATAAATTGAACATTACTAGTTATCCAACTTCTAATACCACTGTAGAGGGCTATGCACTGTGTGTAGGAAGACACTCTCCATCTGATTTCCTGTGTAGCACTAGATGTTCAAGATACCCAGGGAAAAGCAGAGAAGAATGTTAATTAGAAGAGAGGTTATTGAAATAAGGTTTTCTTCTGTTTATTAACAGCCTAGAGGCTTAGAGGAGGGATATGCAACAGACCTTTAATTAATCTGCATACTTTTAAAGCAAATTTGCTAGAATTCATCATGTCTGGTATGTGTTACTGTGACAATAAAACAGCAAGGGTGGCAATTGTCTGCTTTTTTAAGAGTCAGAGGAGGAAACAAACCATAGTCTTCATTGTAATAAGATTTTGGGATTTGCATTTGACAATGCAATATCTGGGAAATTACTTCAGGGTCGTTAGAGAACAACAAGAGGCATACCAGTGGAGATATAAGAAGCTAAACAAACGAATGTCTAAAAAGAAAACAAGTAAGACCAAGCCTGGCACATGAGTAGCTTGCATGGGCATAAGGGTCGATTGCAAAGTCATCCAGAGTCATCCACAGAAGACATATTTGGCAAGCAACAGCAATGCTAACAAAAGCAGAAGCCTTTTCCCTTATTTCTTAGATAATTCACTTCATCCTTTTGGTGGGGGTTATTTATCTCACCTATGTTAGGCAACTATTTTAGGATCACCCTCTGAATATGTCCATCTTTCTTCATTGACTTCAGAAGAAACCTGAAATAATGCAGGTCTGAACAGGTATCTGATTTACAGTTTCGGTATTGGAAACGATGAATCCCATCTTGAGTCACAGATCTTATTGTAATTTGGATTATTTTAATGTGGGCTGATTGTGAATGAAGTGGAATTATCATCATATAACTTTAGATAACTTCAGCATAAACAGCTGCAATGATGTAAGACAGCTTGTTTTATCAATGAAAGAAAGGAAGAGTTATTTTAAGTCACTATCTATCTGACATATTCAGATACCTCATTTAACCGCAAATTATTTCTGTCCTGGACTCTACCAGCGAAAGGTCTTCTGGATTAAGGCCATCACTCTACGCCTTAAGGTTAGACCAGTAAAAATCCTCTGTGGGGTGATCACAGTGACTCTCACAGCCACACAGGATGGCTGGGATGTTGATATATAAAAGCCCTTTAGAGACGAGTGCTTGCCAAAGAAAATGCAATTGTTGACCACTGTGTTGGCACTGATGTTAGTAAGATCATCAGAAATCTGCTGAAAACCTTTTTTCAGCATGTTGGCGGTGAAGGAGCTGGAGTCTCCTTCTCTGGAGATATTCAAGACCCGCCTGGACAAGGTCCTCTACAACCTACTGTAGGTGACTCTGCTTCGGCAGGAGGGTTGGACTAGATGACCCACAGAGGTCCCTTCCAACCCCCACCATTCTGTGATTCTGTGTAATAGTATACCATATTTATTATGTCAGCTTTCAGTAAGCTGATGAAGCCCCACATTTACACAAACTAAGGAAGTTAAATCCTTCTTCTTACTGGCAAATTATCCATATACACACGCATCATCAGCAACTCAAAAGCAATAACCAGTTCACCTGAGCTGTTTCAAAAGCTAGTCACAGAGCACTGTCCTGTCAAAAGCAAGCAGCACTGCTACCTAGTGAGTGTCAGAGCTACGACATTCTCAGCAGAAGTGCTGACATATCAAGTTGATGGGTACATGAATTTACTGGACAAGCACATCCAGGACTCAGCTGAGAACTCATCTGGACAGCTTCCACATCTAGTCTTTCTTCTCCATCCATTATGGCCCAAGCTTACAATATATGCAGACACCTTAAAAGCACAATAGATTAGGAAGGTGAGAATTCATTACTGCCTTCAACAGCAGTTTAAGATTTCAAAATGTGACTACAAATTCTCCTAAAATCTGCAGAATTCAGGTGCTCTGCACTGTTCTGCTGTACTTCATTCAGTTCCATGCAGCGTAGTAAGCATGCATCATAACAGCTCTAGAATATCTGTAACAATGCATTGTATTGATAGATAAGTGAATCAACAACTTGCAAGGGTACGTGCAACAAGTGTGATTGCCTACATTAAGCTATCAATCTTAAGTATTCCTTAATGTAAGCCATGTTGAAGGATTTAGGAAATTTAAATACAGTTGAAGTGTAGAAAGTAAATAGATTAGTAAAATACTGCTACATAAATACAGCTATAAAAAAATGCAGCTTAAGACACTTCCAATTTACCCAAAAGCCAAAACCAAAGTAAATATCCCACAAGAGATATTATAGTTACATTAATAGAAAGTTAGTTGTGAAGAACACTTGCTTCTCCCGGTAACCACTGAGCAGAGTCTTCCTTCTCCTAGCAGCTGTGCCCAGGTACTGAATTATGTTAACACATATTTCAACAGAACAGTACTATTCAAACTGTACAGATAACTTCCCCAAACAAAGACAGTATAAGATACGACATTTTTTACCTTCCCCACTTTTTGGTGAAGAAATGGCCATGAATTTCATTCTTTCATCCCTGTTAAAGGGGACAATTCTATTCTCACTGCTGGACCCTGCAAGAATTTCATGAGTACCCAGTGAAGACAGCACCCATTCTCTGCAAGTGTACCTTAGAGCTTAAGGTAGTGTAACATTCCAGGTGTCAGTATTTATGATGTTTCATCAAATGTAGATGAACCCGTCATTCTGCCAATTAGCCTTTCCCAAAGCTTAGCCAAGAAAAGGAAGATACAATACCAAAGACTAGAGAGTGGGTGATAGCACAGTTATATACAAAGGAATTTCATATCCAGGTCTCAGATCTTCCAGCCTGTTGCCTTGAAAATGAGACAGAACCAGGATTGAGTGCCAGATGGAGAGTAACATCCAGAAACATGCACATCTCAGCCACATCTGGCTACCATGAATATTTTAGCTAAGTATTGATACTTCACAAGTAGTAGTCCCTGCTCATGACAGGAAGCACGGTCTCATTCGATAATGATTTCTCAGCTAACACCTTTCTAGAATAAAAAAAACCTGGTATTTCTAATGGTTCTGTATTCTGCGCAGCTACATAATGAGCTTCCTCCAAGATGCAAAAAAAAAAATCTTACTAGAATGGTCTGTGGAAAAGGATCTCCCATTAAATAGATGTTACTCCTTAAGGAAGACAACTGGCTTTTAACAGCTCAGGCAGACACCCAGGGTTTGTGAGGTGTTCTGTTTAACCAGACTGAAAGAAATACTACTTAGTTTTTAACTTCATATAGTAGCAAGAATCCACACATTTCAAGAAGGAAAGTTCTCATCACCTCCCCTGCCTTCTGTTGCATCAACAAAGACAGTGTGGTGATGATCATGTCCTGTTTTCAAGCAGTCTTCCTGCTGCCAGACAGCACCAGCTATGTTTTAAGTATTTATTTTTAAGTATTTATGAGACTTGTAGGTCAGCCCCAGAGGTCTTGGGTTCCAGCAGCAATCTCAAATTTTTAAGCTAGGGTAAGGTTTTCTGTTCCTAAGTGCTTGTTATAAATCAAACAAGCTTTCAGATCAAACAGATCAGTTCCAACTGGATGTATCTGAAGAGCATCGCATAAACTAGAGCACTGTCAATGCAAGCAGCCAAAGCCTTTAAGATAAAAGTGGTGCTGGTGAATATTATCAGGCTTCGCTTACAAGGTAATACTCCAGTTCTTTTGATTAGTGCTAGAACCAAAAGCCTTTCCTACTTAACAGTACTATGAATCAGAGTCATCCCAGCCTCCAGAAAAGGGTGTTGTCGCAACGAATTTTACTGTACACACAGAAAATAACAACCCAAGTCCATGCATCACTGCTCCTTTCCTAAAGGACTACACAACTACTGTGCAAAACCTTCTAATAGCAGAACTGCTCAATCCACTCACCGTAAAAGCTTTAATATTTGTTAAGTCTCACAAAACTTGGTGAGAGACACCAACAGGTACCAAATGCCACAAGCCATTTGCTTATAGTAAAGAACAACTTGTCTTAATGTACTGTTTATAAATCTTTCAATTAACAGCTTAACAAAGGCTGACCAAGGCATAGTATACGGCCCCTGTCAAGGAAGACACCTCAGAACACATGACAGAAAAGGGCTACACAACGCTGTTTTAAGTTAATTCATCCAGAAAGCAGCATCACTTTGACAGCCTTCAGAGAAGTGCAATCAACCTTGGTACTACACTTCAGACAACCACGCCAATCCTTGTAGTCAGGACACATACCTTCACTTGTCACTGAGCACATCATTCACAATCGGAACTCCGAACCACCAGACTACGAGTTCAAGTTAACCTCTGCTACTAGTATGACATGCTTCTGCCTGAGTTTGCTGGAAGTTTGTTCACAGAACAACTTAAAAAATATCTACAAGTTGATAGTAGGGTAAGACACATTAAAAAGTAACTCAAAGTCCACATATAGTACCTCTTCCTTGCAAGCTGAACATCCTTGACCTTCTCATCTCTCCAACACTGACACTGGGAATTACAGTTGGGAGAAAGAACGCATACAGCAAAAGAACTTGTTTATCTAGGATGTGGAGAACTGCCACTACTCTTTTGGCACAAGCTCTGAAATCATCCAGTTTGAAGGTTTTTTGATGAACTAATGATTTACCTGCAGAGTATATTATCCACATCTGCTACCTGGATCTGCCTCAAAAATTCACTGAGAAGAATCCCGTGAAGACTTAACTCACTCTGGCCATTCAAAACAAAGGTTTCTTGCCAGAGCCATAGTCCTTCAGACCCCAACATCAGATATGTGGCCTCAGGGGGGCTCAGTTTGAAAGAACAGTCCCAAAGAAGGGCAGTAGTCTCTTGGAAATATTCTAAACCAAATCCAGTGTGTCCCACTTGTGAAGTAGTGGCAGAGAAGAAGCACAAGTTACCCACAACAGTGTTAAAAGCTTTAACAACTCACGAAGATCTCATGTTAAAATGCTTTCAACCTTCTATCTTGACACAACTCCTAAACTGAAATTACCACATCAATAAAACTGTGTGTTTACATATACATATATATTTTACACATCCATATGTTCAGACTGACTTCAGATCCACTCAACTTTATCAGGAAGACCACATTTCTATCTCCCACTTTCAACACTTGTATTGGATCAAATGCATTAATATCAGAAGGTCTCAGGTTATTGCTGCAAAGCTAGAAATTCACTCAGCTGAGCCTTAAATGAGAAGGAAGAACTCTTCTGCAAAGCAGTATGGAGCAATTTTATTTCAACAGGCCACCAGTAGCATCTACAAACATTAGGAACTAAGCAAGATCAAGAAGCCTCAGAAGCATAAGCAAAGGTAAAGAAATAAAAGCTTTACCACAAGCAAGAAAGCTTGCTTTCAGGCACAGTTTTTAAACAGAATCTATCCACCCCATCATACCACAGCACGTGGCCATTAGCAAAGAAGCCTAGCTCATAAAAACCCTATAGTACTTTAAGTACAGTGATTTTCCTTCTGTTAATCATACCTCCTTAAATAAGACTGCTGTGATTGCGTGACCACATTTGGCCTCCTATTCTCCTCACAGGTTTCCTTCTCAAGTCAAGGAATGCATATACTAAGTAGGTCTCCTTCGCAACAGGAAATTCTGCTTAGTCCCCAGCGGATGTGCATTTTTCAGCTGGACCTAGTTACATGATTGTTGTTTCTCTAGCTAGTCAGACTCCATGTATCTCTTGATACTCAGTATTACTCTCAAACTGCTAGTATCATGACAGGTCTCTTCTTCCATCTTCCAGGTAGTGTACTGGCCTCAAGATAGTTGTGAAGCATTCTCAAAGATCTGGCAGGACCTAGGTTTTCCTTTGGAAGTAGGGCTGGAAGGAAATACAGTCTTCAAGTCTAGCATGCAGACACTTACTATCTGCCCCCTCCCTCATTTGTTTGAGGATCATCTCTATTACAGATCCAGGTAGGCTCCAAACCAAACTAAGCTGCTATTCCAATTATTAATATGCTCCAGTTTGACCTGTTTTTAAGACCAGCGTCCTCACAAAGACACTGGGTCACTACCTTCAGGAACCCTCCTTGAATAAACAGGCCAGCACTTTAAGCGTTGCTAAGAACTCTGGCTTACAGGAATGCTCAGAGCAGACTACCCTGAGTACTCATCTCATTAAGAACTCCTTTTGCACAGCAACCCCCTGCAGTTTAAGTTCATAAAAACAGTAGTTCAGTTAAGGTGGTATCAGTCAAGAAGAGATACTACTGTGCTCCCCTCCCCCAAGGGTTTTTCCAGCTTGCCCTCTGTAAGTGCTTATTAACTCAGGCTCTACATAGATTAACACAGTAAATCTTCGTAACTCTTCAGTACTAGAATAAGAGAATTGCTGACAAAAAAGACAATCAAAATAGTCTTAAACTACAAACGGGCAATACAGTCTGTTTTTGAACAAAGGGACAGCAAAATCCATTCTACAATGCCCCATGATGTACTAAAAAACAAATATTAAGAGATTTATTTACAACTTAAGGATGGTAGATGCACATTAGTAGTACAACATAAGGAATGAGCTTTCATAAATGAATAGAATTTGGAAAATCTTGCAGGAATAAATCTAAAAAACAGAAGTGGAAACTGAAATCCAGTTCAAATAAACAAACGGAACAGAGCGTTGCAATTGCAGTGAAACTCAAGTACTAGAACAGGCATTAGCACTGGTATTAAACACTTCGACAACACAAGGAAAGTGGTTCTTTCAAAGACACAATTAATGTTTTTAGAAGTTCATACCTTAAATGTACCATTTTGATTTTTCATATATGAAACCAAAAAGATGTCCACTGGTAGTAGCGCTGATGAGATAAGAGCAACTGCCAAGGCAAAGATAGCTGTTATGGTGGAAATCACTTCACTCTCCCGCCGACTCTGATACTTGCGCACATAAACCCAGCAGAAAATCAGAATGGCCTGAAACACACAGGGAAAGACAGTTACGAGTTGCATAATAATGATACCTGTAAATGTAAAATCTCCACTTACTAGAGTGATTGGAATTAAACTAAAGTAGATTCTTGCTGTTTTGAGAAGACAAGAAAACTCTAAGTTAGAGCGGCTCCTAAATAACGCTGCTTAGACAAACTCGACTTGCTGTTTTGAGAACACAGGAAAGCTCTAAGATAGAGCAACTCCTAAATAATTCTACTCCAGACATCTCAGCCTTGGGAGGGCAGATAAACCAGGCTACAGAGATAAAGAGGCACCAAGAGGGCAACAAGACCAGAGCAAAAGAACCTGGAAGGACACGTGATCTTAGAACTGAGTTTACGCAGAAACAAAGGTCATCCAGCAGGCACTGTGATGAGGAGTATGAGCCTTCATCTTGAGACCCCCAAAGACCACCCGAGGATGCTAACAGACATGCATGAAAGACATCAACATGTGCTAAACAGTTCTTGGAAGAGTCATAAATATGCTAAGCGTTTCTTGGAAATATAACAAATATGTATATTGTGATTGTATTTAACCTGAAATGACAGGGTGTTTGGCGCACACATTTGGAGGAGAGATCCCCCGTGTGCCCAGCACCATAATAAAGAATACCTGCTTAATAGTCTTCTGACTATTGAGTCTTCAGCTTTTCACGGCATCATTTCGGATGTCGGAAAGCAGGTACTGAAGCTGGACCCTGCCTCTTGGTACTGACGACTGGCATAGCACCAACACACTCCCTACCCGGGCCCCAAACATCAGCGCTGCCCTCGCTGCACGCCGTTCCCTCCCTAGGCCTTCCCCGAGAACAGCCCGTCAAGCGGGCTGAAACCCCAGCCAACAGCGGCGGCCCCCCGGACAGGGAGGCAAGGGCAGCCCCGCGCCCTTGGCTCCGGGCTCCGCTGGGCCCCGCGGCCTCGGCACCCCAGGGAAGGGCTCGCTGCCGGGGCGAGGGGGGGCACAGGCCGAGGAAGGCGGAGCAGCCGGCCCGGCCGGGGCTGGCGGAGGGGAAGGCGGGGAATCACACGGAGGTAAAGGGGCGAGTGACCGGACCCCGGCCGCGGGAGAGGCGCCGCTCACCAGCAGCGCCAGGCCGAAGAGGCACCATCCCACCAGCAGCTCTGAGCCCGCCGCCGCCGCCATCTTCGCTTCCGCCAGGAGCGGCACACCCGCCCCGGCGAGGCGGGGACTTATAACGGGGCGGGCACTACGTCACCATGGAGACGGCGCCTGGCAACTGCCGGGACAGCCGTCGCTTGACTTCGCGGCCGGGGACGCCCGCCCCGCCCCGCCCCGCCCCGCCCCGGCGCCTCCTCGCAGCGGCCGTGGGGGACGCTTCGCGTTGCCGGGGGGGACGTTTCCCGTTGCCTTGGGGACGCTTCCAGTAGGCGTGAGGCCAGCGTGGGTGACAGGAGCTTGTGGTGGCAGCAGTGGTGACGAACTAGGTGTGAGGCCGGGTGGAAGGTGGGACTGCTTCTGGGCTCGTAGCCTGGAGAGAAGGGGTCTGCTGGCGAAGGGGGTGTGAGGGCCTCACCCTAGGCTGTTCTTTGCTTTCGCTGGGCCGTAATTTATTACGAGGGTTACACATGAGGCAGCAGTGTGTGGTGGTGCTCATGAGCTATGTCCAGGGCAGCTGAGGTGGGTGCTCAGGTGGACTCGTTCTCTCAGGAGAAGGTGTTTGGTGGTGTGTGTGGTGGAACAGCTTTGCCGTGAAGCGGCTGACATCTTTGCTGGGCTTCAGTTCCTGTGAAGGTGGTGCGGCGGCACTCACAAGCGATGCGTGGGGCGGTTCGGGGCGGCAGGAGTTCCGACGGGCTGACAGCTTTGCAGGAAGGGACCTGTGTTTGGGGGGACGGGAGGGTTGGAAGCTCCCCCCCAGAGCAGTGGCCGTGTGCTGGACTTCTCTGTTTGCTGTCAGGGCAGTGTGGAGGGCACTGGCATGTGGCAGCATTCACGAACCGAGTGATGATGGGGTTGAGGGGGTTCTGGAGAGCTTGTAAACCTTGCGGGTAGGTACGTGCAGGGGGGGTCTGTTGGCTCATGGAGGGGAATATTGCTTGCAGGGGCAAACACCCGTGCCGTGTGTTAGCTTACTGTGAGGGCAGTGCAGGTGGAAGCAGAGTGCTGGGCATATTCACAAGCTGCTGGGATGGTTTGTCATGAGTGCGGTTTTCAGGTGAGCTCGTGGCCTTACGAGAAAGGGCCCGCTAGTTGAGAAGCAGTGCAATTTGGGAGGCTCATTCTGGAGCAGCGGGTGCTTGTGGTGGGTTTCCATTTGATGCAAAGGCACAGGCAGCAGGCAAGTGTGTGCAGTGGCCATGGTGAGCTGAGTGAAGGGCAATTCATGGCAACCCAAGGTGGGCTTGTAGCCTGATAAGAAAAACAGCTGAGGGGTTGAGGCTTGCCAGGGAGAGGCTATTGGCTATGCATGGTTTTCACTTGCTTCAAGGGTATCACAGGCAGCAGCAGCATGTGGCAGTGCTCATGAGCTGAGTTATAGGCAGTTGGGGGATTTCAGGTGGGCTTTTCACAAAAGGGAAAGGGATGTGTTGCGGGAGAGAGCCTCGGAGCAGCAGATGCTGGTGTTTGGTGTCTATTTGCTGTGAGGGTGTGTGAGTGATGGCACTCAGGAGCCCGGTAATAAGGTGAACAAGTAATGAGCTTTGAGGCAGCCAAACAGCAGTCTGCCAGTGCGTGCAGGGAGGCTATTGAAAAGATGGAGCCAGGCACTTCATGGTGGGAAGAGAAGGGACAACAGACGCGAACTGAGATGAGCATGTGTCAGGCTGGGTGTGAGAGAACATTTTCACTGTGCAGATGGTTCAGCAGTGGAGCAGGTTGCCTGGAGAGTTTCTGCATTCTTGGGTATCTTCAAACCCAGTGGGGTAATAATGCCTCAAGCAACCTGGTTTCAAGTGATAGTTGACCATGCTTTGAACTGGATGATTTCCTGAGGCCCCTTCCAGCCTGAATTATTCTACGGTCCAGTGATATGTTCTTTGAAGATTCATTTCAGAACCCAAGAGCTTTCTGTAGTGGAAACTGAGAGACTTCAGAAAGAGTTCTGCTGAGTAAATACACAAGTTGTGGGTAGGTTTGCTATGTTAGTATTTTTTTAATAGAGTCTCTTCAGGATGAGGAGAGTTAAAGGAAGAAGGGCATTTCCCATCTCTTTATGCATATGGGCTGAGTGTTGCAGAAGCAGGAGATGAAACAGTCTTGCAGGTGCTAACACGCTAAATATCTCCTGTTTGAGCCGTTAGGCTTATGAATGCTGGGTGATGTGCACATAGACAGTTCTTCTCAAAGAATATCCAGTTACTACCAAATAACCTTCCTTTTGCAGCAAACAACACTGAAATACTTAACTTGTGAATAATTGAAATATTTATGATTTAAAGAAACGGAAGTTTACTTGAAGTGACAAATCAATCCTCTGTCCTTTTCAGCTGTGAAAACACATGGAAGGAAAACACCTTTCTGAATAATGTTTTACTGCCTGTTTAGGATTAAATGATAACAGTATTGTGTAGGTCCTCATATTTTTTTTTAATATGTTACTACTAATGCGTATATCTCCACCACAGAAAATATTTCCTTGGATGTCATTACTATTAAATATGTATGTTATAATTCAAAACTGCTCGAGACCTCATGAAGAATTAAAAACTTAAAGAACAGCATTAAAAATAAACTATTCCCAAGTGGAAATGGAAGTTATTTGCCCTTGGAGTATATAAAGATTTTATGTTTTTTACAGCACTGCATACCTTTATCAATAAAATATTGAAATACCAAACACCAGAGACCCATAACAAGTTAAGAATTAAGGCTGCTGTAAAAAAAAAAAGGAAAAAATACTATAGCCACAAGTCTTTTTGGTTTGGCTGAAATGGTTACATAAATATTTAACTTGCTTTAGTAAATAAGCCATAAGACTAACTGCAGCGTGATCAAAAAATCTTTTCTACTCTAAACAGTTTAGGTAGTTTAACAAACAGTTAAAAAAACAAACAAAAAAACCCACCAAACCAAAACCCAAAATGATATATTTCCCACCAGTAGAAAAATACAATTTATCTTTGAGTCTTTTTGTAAAGTCTTCCTATATTTTTGCAGTAAAAGAAATTTTTTAAGAAATTAGCATTACTCTGTCAAATCCTAATTGGCAAAAGTGATTGCTATCCTAGTCTTCATTGGGTAGCAGGCAAGGTTTTCAAGTTTCAGTGAAAGTTTTTTCATGTTGCTGTGTGTAAACGGATTACTGGAATTCATAGTTTAATAGTTGCGATATCTTTTAGATACAGAAATTTCATCCCTTGTTTAGTGTTCCTGTAAAATCTGAGATTAATATTTTTCATGGCTGTCTTCACGCAGCTCTGTAAGAGGTCTCTAAGAGGTGCTCACAGATAAATTTGGGGTCAGATTTCTGAGTATTCCCAATGGCTACTGACAGGACAACCCTTAAGGATATGTTGGTTAGACGTTCCGTGGCATGCCAGGGCTATGTTTGTCTTTCACAGTCACTGTGGACAACTGTTAGGACAGCTACTGTTTGTAGTGCCCGAAGTCTACCTGTACTGTACTCCCAAAGTCTGTGCAGCAGTCTTTAGCACTGCACCTTTCTACTGTGCTGCTGCACTGGCAGATAATATATTTATGTATACATAGTGTTTTCATTTTAGAAGGTTTTGTCTCGTAGAGTATTACAAACCTAATTAGAGTTTCAACTTGTCAGGTAGCCCACAGGATTCAAAACGGGAATCTAAGCAGTGAGGACAGAGGATTGCAGCTTTTGTTTGTTGTGGTTCTGTGGAAGCACCTGTTTTTGTGAGATCAAAACAGAACATGGCTTGAAATTTTTTTGTACTTCTTCATTTTGAAGATCCCAGCTAGGAGGGGGCACATGTTAATTTATTCTCACTGAGCTCCAACTAAGAAAGATTAGATCTTCCAAGAACATTGCCTTACTCCTTTACTGATTTCTGTCCCCAGATTGCCCATTCAGTTGTGCAGACAAAGATCTTCCTAGGGCTGTGCTCAGGATGGTGCCAGCAACGACTGGAAAACTCTACTGTGTTGTTGTGTCACGGAGTGAAAATGAGCAACCACAGAACAGAACTCCATAAGGCATATTGGTCATTAAGACTAATTCATGAGAGACCATGAGTCAAGAAATAAGAGATGAGGCAATTGGTCACCACAGCGGAAGAAACCTCTTCACTCCGCACAAATAAAAGAGAAGACCAGAAGAGCAGGTGTATTTTTTGTAGAGAGTTATTTTTTGAGAGAAGGTAGAGGATTGCGATATGGGCCAGCCAGTGAAGCGGCCTCATCCATACCAAAGTCACTGATCACCTCCCAGCTGAAAGATAGTGTGGTGTCACATGAGTGCTTGGGATCCTCATGACCAGTAGATCCAGTCTTGGCTGCAGTGGTGTACACCAGTGCTGTGTTTCTAACAGCTGGGATGAGCTAGCGTGGCATATAAAATGAGACTAGTAGTTGTCCCTGTGGTGCTGTTCCCCCCTACTCTCCTGTAGTGGATGTGCTTCTTTTCCTGCCTAGACTCAGAGATTTGTCTTGTCCTCTTTCATGCTTCCTTGCTCTTGCAGGTAAAAGCTTGTCATCGAGATGCCACAACGTGCAGCAAGATCAGTGAATGCGCTAAAGAGCAGCAGTGGATAGAAGTACTGGTGTAGGGCATCGTGTATGGGGTCACAGGGTGTGAATAATACAAAAAGTGGGTCTGAACAAAAAGTGAAATGATTTCTGAAAAGGTTTTGTTGGACATGTTTGTATCTAGGGTTAAAAAGCCCATCTTGGCTTTCCACCCTAACTGCAAGCTAATAATGAACCGACTTTTTAAAAATTCTCATTGCACATACTAAAACAAAAAAAAAAATTAGGGATTTTTACAGCGTGGTGAGAAAATGCGTGACTGAAAATAGAATGAATGAGTCAGAAGAGAAAGCTGTTATGATATTCCTCAAAAAAACTGACAAGTATTGTAGTGATAGCAGTCATAGTGTGGAAAAATAAAAAATTAAATATTTAAGTGGCCTTCCCTAAGTACCATCCTCGCTTTCCCAGGTAAGACGGTTGCACAGTGCCAAAAAAATAAAGACCGCAAAAATGTTGTGTTACAAAGAAAAGAAATTTTAAAATAAATTTAAATTTTATATTCTTTAGAAAATATAATCTTTATCTAAAAAGAACTCTTATAGTAGCAATTCTTATATACAGTGAGAAATCAGTCCAAACTCAAAGCTGTCTTAGATGCTAGTAAATTCCACAGGTTTGTTATTAATAAAGTATTTGTGTGGTAAAAAGACACAGAAAGAAGAGGAGTGATATTGTAGAAATTAAACTATATGAAACAAGATACAGTCTTCATTTTGAGCAGGACAAGGGATTAGTATCATACTTGAACTAGATAGTGTACATACCAACGGGGAGCAGGTGCACCTTCTCGCTTAACTGAGCTGCTCTTCTCACCACTTGATAATCCCACAAGATTCAAGGGGGTTGAAAGCGTGTGGGCTGATGGCAATACCGTATTTTAGAATTCTATGATTAACTCGTAATTTTTTTTTTTTCTCATGTTGGAAGAGAAAGTAGTGAAACTGGTGTTAGCACTATTTGGCAGACCATATCTGTGAAGATGTGATTATTCTTTGTGTTACGTGGCTTAGAATCCAGTAAAACTTGTAAGCCCTATGGCACAGAATGCACTGGACCTGGTACTGTGCAAGTACACACAGTTAACCATTGGGAGTAATAACCAATTTGTTTGGTTCGGTTTTTAAAGTCCTCAAACTTGTGTGAAGAAAATTGACTGTAACTTCTTGAAATGTCTTCTGTTCAGTTTAATGCTGTAGCTTGTTTACCGTCACCGCAGACCAAACTAGGTTTCCGAGTTTGGTTTTTCATACCAAATTGTGTCAATGCAGGCATCTTTGCTTCCATCAGTGTACTTCAGTGCTTACTTAGGTTTAGTTAACCAGTAGCACAGCTTTGGTTTTCTTCTTTAAGAGTTGATTTTCATTCTGTGAACAAGACTTTCCAGGGTCTCATGCATGACCAAAAAAAAAAAAAACAACGGACAAAATTGGAATCTGGCAGTCTGCATGATAATGAACAAATATTTTGGAAGGCATTCACAAAATTAACTTGGACATTGTTTATCGCTAGGTTAATAGAGAACATCGTGATGTATGTATCTCCTTGTATTGTTTATATATTTATTTGTATTATTATTGTATTTGTTTATGATGTATCTCCTTGTATTGTTTTCTCATCCCAAAATGTTATCTTGTTTCAAGCTTCCCAATCATGCTGATGTCTTCAGAGTGCTTGGCTTTAGTGCAGTCTATCATTCCTTTTTACTGAGAGAAACCTCATTTTCCCTTTAAACCTTATTCAACATCAGTACTTTGTACTGTTGTATCAGTGGCTCAACATTTACATGAAAAATAGGGACAAGGCATAGTTTTATGAACATAGCGAAAATTCCACTTTGACTTAAATTTGGTTTAAGTCAGTTCAGTTCTTAGTTTGGGTAAGCGTAGGGAAGAGAACAGTTTTCAAAAGAAGTAATGATGTCACACTGAGAAAAGACAAATAGTCCGATTGGGTTGGGAAAAAGGTTTTCTCAATGTTTAGTGGAACTTAGGGAAAGCTTATATGAAGCAGGTAAGCATACCGTGGTGTTCCTCCCAGTGTACCTGTCAGCTGGCAGGTGAAGAACTGGCAGGCTGTTCTTCAGGGAACCCGAGTCAAAGGTTGAATCATCATTTTTGGAGGCTAAAGATAGGCTTTCTGTATGTCACGGTTTAAAGCAGGGTGTCAATAAACTGAGTGGCAGATGCTCTCTATTAACCCCCACCATCCCACCAGAGGAAGAGAAAAGGAGGAAAAGAGAGACACTTACGAATTGAATATAAAAAGTTTTACTAATAATACTAATAATATGAATAATAAGAGAAATAATGCAAAATATACAAAACCGACACTGAGTTTCCCGGAGTTGGGTGCCGGGGCGCTGGTGTCCCACCAGCAGCTGCCGGGCAGCACCAGGCAGTCCCAGACTGGCCTCAGCAGTAGATGGGAACTGGACTCAGGGATGCACGGGTCAGAATCTGGATCAGGATCGCAGGTAGAACAACGAGCAAGGTCCTCTTCAGAAGGCAGCCATGGACGAAGAGAGCGAGACCCCTGTGATCTCCCAGCTTTAAACTGAGTATGACGCGCATGGAATACCGCGTTGGTCACTGTCGGGTCACCTGTCCTGCCCGCCCCTCCCTGCATGTACGACCCTTTCCGACTCCTCACTTGCGGGACCTAAGAGATCTGTCGGTGACCTTGGCTGCTATAGTGATAATTATAAACAGGGGCCTTTTTCTGCATTCCTTTCCTTTCCTGCTGTTAACTCAGTGTGACTATAAACATCAGGTGTTCTCAGCTTTGGAGCGGACAGTGTCTGTAAAGTATGCAGCCAGCTTCAGAAAAACGCAGTTACTTAGAAGAACTTTGCTGTAAGGAAGATTCACTGAAAGAGAATCGGTTCTGTTTTAACCAAAACCAGGACACTGTACCATCAATTTGTCAAATCACTTTTTGTGTCTGTTTATCGTGTCCTTCGTAACAATATTTTTTATAAGAAGTTCCACAAAATAATTTATATAAATCAAAATGTATAAGTAATATATATAATAATAATAATTGATGCACTTAAAATGGATCATTCTCCTAAGCAAAACCCAGTCCCTAGAACATGAGAGTTTCTAACAGGCATTGAAAAAACTGGCATCATTTGGGATTAGTAAACTCTTTGTGAAAGCATAGAACTGTCACAAGGTGGAGAGGAATAGCTAATCTGTGCATTAAGACATGTGTGTCTTTTATTGCTGTGGTAGTATTGAAGTAGGGGAAAAGGGGGGGGTGTTGTTTTTTTTAATTTGGAACAGAGATGATCTTTTAAAAGGTTGCAACATGCTAAATGAAAATAAATAGTTGAGTTAGAAATTTAGAATTAATCTATGGAATAATTTAGAGTGGTGGTTCTTTTAATACATTACTAATGACTGCATAATAATGTTTATGGAGGTTCATTTCTCTTCTGTTCTCGGTTTGTTTACTTCAACAAAAACAGAATTTTAAAAAAGGAGTCCGAGGGCAGAAGAGGTGATTCATTTCTCCAGGAGAGTGAGAGTGTAGGTCAGTAACATTTTCTATAATGAGGGCTCTAAAAATGATTAGAAACCTTCAAGGTCAATTTATTTCTAAAATGCTTTTTCTGATAAACAATAATTAAAAGCTGTTCCGTATGTGAATTACAGTTCTGTATGAGCTGATAAGAATGAAGACAATGTGAACTTCCACAATAGAAATGTGTGAGCTTTCCCACAACAAAAATGTGTGTCAACTGCTCTATTGCCCTGAAACTTTCTGCCTGATATTTTCAGTCAGAATAAAAAGAGATTTCCCCAGTGTTTTTCTCATGGTACTAGTCAAATAATGAACTGACTGCTTGATCATATTCGAACATCGAAAGTACTGTTTTCTGCATATTTGTTCTAAACTGTTAGAGATACTTCTAGTCTTCTGTATAAGGGAAAACTGCAACCAAGGCATAAGCTTGGAAGCAAAATGCTTGGTGATTTTCCCAGGATGAACTGAGGAAACTAGATGGAGAGTCAGCAAAACAATGGATTAAATTCTGACCCCCTGAATTTAATGGCAAAGCTGCCAGTAAGTTTAGCTTTTGACAAAAAAGGAAGGGGATAGACAACCAAATTGTCATTGCACTTCATGAACAGTGAGCTGTTTTTACGTAGAGAATTTGAGATAGTTTAGAGGAGGACGAGCATGAGCAAAGTGAGGAATAGCTTCTGTGCACAGAAAAAAGTAGGTAATTTGGGATCGCCATCTTGGAAAAGATGCTACTGAAGGAGAAATTATAGAATTTTAAAAGTTCTGACTGGCACAAGGAACAGTGAATAGAGAACAATTAGTCATGCTTGTGTCAAGAAAATTGGGCACCAAATAGATTAACAAGCAGTGGACTCAGAAAGGACTGCTTCATACAGTTTAAAAAGTAGATATCCTTACCTTAGAATGATTTGAATACGCAGATCATGCATATGTTAAAAATTAATAGAGAAGTTCATGGATGAAAGGTCTGTCAGGCAGTATTAAGCACTCTGATAGAGAGACAACCTCCAGCTCAGAAGGTCCCTAAGCAGGGGAGTGCCAGAAATGGGCACGATTTGCAAGGGAAGCTTCTTCAGCTTTCCACGTTCTCCAGAGGGTTTGCTGTTGGCACTGAAAGGTCAATATAGGAAGCTGCACAGTCTTTCAGTTATCCCAGTTATTATCTTTCAGTTAGTCCAGCTCAATATACCTGTTCTTAGGACATCAACAAAAGCTGGGGTTTTGATCATGTCATAGAGTTAGAGGGTAATCTTCATGATAAAGGTTAATTTCTTCTGGCTCAGAAGACTGATTCAAAGCTATTTACATTGTTTAAACCTAGCACATGGACTGCTTAAAGAATGTTGAACATTAAGGGCTGTCTAGCAGCACAGGAGAGGTGATCTTATATTATAATGAATGGTTGAGCCTCATCTCTAACCAATGAAATAGGCCTTAAACCCATACCCAGGAGCACAGAAGTTCCCTTTTGTTTCAGGATGAGAATAAAAGATAGGCTTAATGCTTCCATGTGAAAAGAAAGAGCTGATTAATCTGATTTCCCTAGTTCAGGAACTGCATGGATAAACTGGAGCGAGTTTAGGGGAGAGTCACCAGGATGAGTGGGTCTGGAGGACTTGCTTTGTGAGGAGAGGTGAGCGAGGTGGGCTTCTTCAGCCTGGGGAAGAGATGGCTTTGGGGACCCTAACAGCAGGCTGGCAGGGCTGGCAGGGAGGTTGTCTATATGATGGAGTCAGTGGTGCACGGTAGGAGGAGAGACAGCAGATACAAACTGAAATAGGGGGATCTGACTGGATATATAGAAGAAAAAAAATGTGTAAGGTTAATTACGCAGTGAAGCAGATAGCTCAGAGAGATTTTGTAACCTCCATTCTTGGAAGTTTCCAAGGCTTGACTGAGAAAACCTTGAGCGATCTGGCCTGAATTCATTGTGACCATGCTTTGAGCAAGAGGTTGGACAAGAAATGTCCCAGGAGTCTCTTCCTACCTGAACAAGTCAGTGGTTAATGCCACTGAGGGCATCTGTGTTTAGACAGAAGATAACACTGGAGAATGCAAAGGAAATCATTATTATTAGGAATTGCAGAAGGAATTGAATAGTAGGGCAGTAACACAAAGCCATGTCACAGCGAGGAGGAATGGCTTGAGATTACGGCTGCTGACTTGGAAGTTTTATCATTTAGGCCTTTTTGACCAGTAGGAGCATAGCAGCAGTTACATCTGTAGTTTTGACTTCACAGAAGAGCAAATAATTTTACTTTCTGCTATTTCTGTCCTTTCTTAAATGTATGATCTTTAACTATGTGGATCGTGTATCACTTGGTTGTCAGCAAATATGAACATATACTGATCTCTTTGCCTGTATCCTGAGACAAAAAAAATGTGAACATATGGAGTCAAACGACACTGAGTATATGCAAACCGTGCAGAGCCAGACCTGTGTATGTACGTAGTGAGGAGCAGTCTCAGATTCTTTATTCAGTATTGAAACGTTTGGTGTATATAATGTTTATTTTTGAAGACCCAAAGGAATGCTAGGGCTTCAAGTGACTATGAAGACTTAATGTTCCCTGTCCCTGGTAATAGAAATAGCAGACATGGATACATGATATAGTAACACTTTTTACCTTCTGTGTTGTTGACAAGGATTTAGTTTAACATATTCTTCCTGTTTCATTTATATTCTGTGAGTGAACTGCTTTTCTCCTTGGCTTGCAGCTGAGTAATCATAGTGGGGGAAGAAACAGAGGGTAAATACAGAGGAAGAGTGACGTCAAAACTCACCATTTTGTAACAGGTGATTCAAGTAAATGAATTAATTGATAATTACAAAACACTGCAAATTTGGATGCAAAAATCCAGTTTAAGTGGCAGGAGTCGTCTTCTTTGGCAGTTGGCGTTTCAGGGCATTTTCCCCTCCACCTCACCAGAAGGCTCCTGTGGTGTGGGTCAGCGGGGGGGGGGGG
>Ga0065711_1028679_pt1 | contig 39793 bp, 25 predicted proteins | sample Hoacrofraction12_FD_59098 | JGI IMG/M metagenome (GOLD analysis project Ga0065711, IMG submission 59098) | Hoatzin crop microbial communities from Cojedes, Venezuela - Epithelial fraction 12 v2 (version 2) | ecosystem: Host-associated > Birds > Digestive system > Esophagus > Crop | place... | reverse complement strand
GGGGCCAGTTACAATGGGGTGCTTCTGCCACTCCTGCCCAGTGAGGCTCACTTCAGCCTCCAATACACTCAGCTCTTGGGACCCCCCTGTCACTGCAGAAATACAAATGGACTCTGACCCTTTGAAATCTGATGGCATTGAAGTACACTGTGCACCAGTGTCCACTAGAGCTTTATACTCTTGCGGATCTGACGTGCCAGGCCATCGAATCCACACTGACCAATAAATGCGGTTGTCCCTTTCCTCCACCTGGCTGGAGGCAGGGCCCCTCTAATCCTGGTCAGAGAATTTGCTGCTCATCTGCTGTAAGAATGACTGGGAGGTCCCTTCAAGAGGATCAGAATCAAGATCAAACCATCCCCCTGGTCTGGAGAGCTGGCTGCTGGAAACTGGAGCAGCATTTTTCCTAGCAGAATCCCCTTTTGTGATTGTTTTACCTCGCAACTCACGCACTCGTGCCTCTAGACTTGAGGTGGGTTTTCCATCCCACTTCCTCATGTCCTCTCCGTGGTCATGCAGGTAAAACCACAGGGTGCCCCGGGGTGTATAGCCTCTGTATCCCCTCTCCTGAGCAGAGGAACGCTTGCCCCTAATGGCTGAGACACTGGTCCGTACAGGTGGGGAGTAGGACATGCTCTCTTCAAGTTGCTGGACCTTCTGGGACAATTTATTCACAGCTGAGACAAGGGAGGAAGAGAGACTTTCCTCATATTGCCGGAGTCGGACAGCCACCTCATCCACTGTTGGTGCCTCCTTACCTTTCCAGTCTACTGTTGCCAGTGAGTTGGCATATGAGGATGGTGCGCTCCGCACAAACTTCCTCCACATGTGTCGTGTGCACTGGAGTTCATCTGGGTCTGTGGGTACCTGCTCATCGTCTGGGTCATAGCAGACCAGCTCCCGCATAGCTAATTCCCTCAAGTACTGAATACCCCTTTCCATATTGGTCCACTTGCCAGGATAACATACAAAATCCTCACTGAAGGGGTGCCTCTCCCTCACGCCTGACAGAAGTCTCCTCCAGAGGCTGAGGACTTGTTCCTTTTTCCCAATGGCCTTGTCAATGCCGCCATCCCTGGCCAGGGATCCCAGCTGCTTGGCTTCCTTGCCCTCTAATTCCAAGCTGTTGGCCCCGTTATCCCAGCACCGCAGCAGCCAGGTGACAATGTGCTCGCCTGGGTGGCGGCTGAAATCTTTCTGCATGTCTTGCAGCTCACTCAGGGACAGGGACCGGGTAATGATCTCTGTCTCTATCTCCTGAGATGACCCTGGCTCATTGTCATCTGTCCGAGACCCATCTAATTTCTTTGCGTCTTTCTTTAGTTTTACAGGGGCGACTGCTACTGGCACAGGTTGGTCATTGGGCTCAGCCACGATTCCTGCTGCCAGAGCTGGGGCTGGAGCAGCTGCCGTGCCCGCCAGGGAAACCAGGGCAGCCCCCGTGATTGTGGCAGTGGCAGTGGTAGTGGTGGTGCCAGTCAGAGGGGCTGTGACTGCCTGCTGGGCTGGAGGGGCTGCAGGGCTGGCTGGAGGGGCAGCGCCAGTCGCAGTGCCTGCCGCTTCGTTTCCCCCCCTTTCCCCTTTAGAGCACTGAATCAGGTTGAAAAGGGCTTGGTAGGCATGGGCCAGACCTCAGCATGTTCCGGTGATTTGTGTCTCTCTGGAGTTCCCAGGGTGGCAGCACACTTTTTGCAGATATTTTACTAGTTTGTCAGGATTCTGCACTTGCTCAAGGGTGAGTTTCAAAAACATGGGGGGGTGCCCACTGCCCCCTAGGTACTTGCCCATGCTGTCCCACACACCCAGCCACTCATAGCTATCCAGCCCCGGGACAGGTCTCTGCATGATGTTCTTAACGACTTGTTTAACCCTAAACAGAACCTGCAACCCATTCAGGAGGCATAACAATAGGAGTGTGCTGGCCTGAGCATCCCACGGGTACTTGAAATTCTCAAAAGCTGCTAGGACCAGCCTGAAGGAGAGAGGGGAGGTGAAAGAGTGGGGGAAAGCATCCCCTCCGGTTTTCCCCACAGAGTGGATTTGATTATTAACAAATTCTATAAGATAGGATCCGAGGTACGGAAATGACCGCAGTGCCGCATGCAAATACAAGCCTAATTTCATGCACAGTGATGTTATCATGTCATAAGTTGATATCGTACAGTACATCAAAATCATAATCCTGATCCTTTTCCCAGCGATGATGAACATCACCACAGGGAACACGTAGAGCAGGTATGGGTTCAAATACCACAGCCATTTGATCAAAGACAGAAACATTTTTGCCGGCGACTATTTAACTAACAAAATTAATGCATATAACAAAATCTTAGAAAGCTGTTTTAACACACGCTGCTCAGCCCTGCCGTTATTCCCACCCATGCTTGGGTGCCAAATTTAATGTTATGGTTTGGCTGCATCCAGCAACAGAAGTACCATGCGGCCGCCCCTCCCCCCGCCTGGGTGCGGAGGAGAATGGAAAGAAACAGGCAGAAACTGGTGGGTCGGGATAAGGGCAGTTTAACAGAACAGCAAACAAAGGGAATAGTAACAGCAGCGATACAGATAAGGGGAATACACAAAACAAAACAGCAGAACAGAGCCGCTGCCCGCCACGTGCTCCCGAGCAGCAAGGGTTCCCACCGCCCAGCTCCCCTCAGCCAGAACCCGGCATGACGGCACATGGTATGGAATACCCTGCTCTGTTTGGCCAGGTTGGGTCAGCCCGCTCTGCTGTGTCCCTTCCTGGATTCTGGTGAAAATTAACCTTGTCCTGGCCAAACCCAGGACATCAAGATAGCAGATTATTTCTTTGAAAACAGTGGTTTGAATAAGAATATAAAACAAAATGGAGAATGGGCAAGTTATTTTTTCCTAGTTCTTGGGCAGTTGTATCTAAACAATATGACATGATATCAATGGAAATGGACGGGTTTCTTCATGCATCTAGGGACTCAGCGGTTTTACAGTTTCCTTTAAAGGAAGAGATGACAATTTTCTTTTTTGGCCATTTCTTTTAAGAGTTTTGTTGGGATGAGCAGCTAGCTGGGTTGTGGATGAATTTTTAAGAAGTTTAGCTCTTGCTTTTTGGGATTATGCTAGGTGCTAATTGTTGTAGTCTAGCTTCTCTTTGGTACTTGCTAGGTGCAAATTGCAATAGAGATTCATTTGCCCTGTGTTTTCCCCTGCCTTGGCGACACAGCTTTGAAGATGCAGATCCCATGCAAATTTTGACTTTCCAATTTTCACTAACTATGTTTACTTAATTTTGCTAAATTGTGCTATTTGCAGATGATGCATATGAATTTCATATCTGGGTAACGTTACCTTTGATTCCAGAAAAAGGATGTTTTCTTTTGATTTCTAGGCACACTGATAAGACAAAATAGAGATAAAGCTTTATATAAAAAGAAAGAAACTTGTATATCACTATGCAGAACTTCGAGGCTTAAAACCAAATTGTGGAAATAAAACTTTCACATGTAATGCTGTGTTGAGTAATTCATTTGACTGAAGCTGAGCACAGAATAGTGTCTTCAGCTTTCTTGACCCATGTGAACTTTTTTCTGGTGCTGTTTTTGTGTTTGGATTGGGAATGCTGCATTAGGACACTTAAGGATGCCACTGCTTTCCCCTCACTGTTACATGTCACCTGAAGCAATCACCTTTGAAGGCTACTTTGATTTTGAGAGTCCTGCCAGCAGTATTACTATCCCAGTAGCACTGGGATTGGCTGTGTCCTAGTGGAGCCTGTGTAACATTTAACAAACAACAGAATGATTATTTTCCTTTAGGGATTTCTTTTTATGCTTTAGTGGTCTTCACAGAAGTATTGAAATCTATGTTAGTAGTCAAAAGTATAGTAAATAGTATGTTAGCTAGACTGGGAGGGGTTGAGGGTAGTTCCAGGAACTTGGCAATAATGTCAAGTTTTGTAAGGTCCATCATAAAGACATGAGAGTGAAAGCAAGGTAATGGTGTTAGTAGGGGTGTGAGGCAAAGCTGTAGCCATTTGACATGTAAGCAAGCAGAACCAAGTTTCATTAAAATATTTTAGTTTTTAAGAGAAGCCAAGACTTAAAAAAAATTGGTATCTACTACACTACAAATAATAAAGTAAGGAGACTTTGGCACAAGATAGAGATTTGTTCAGCTGACTGTATAACAATGCAGGTCTGACCAGAAGACTGCCGTATTTCTTGCCTTGTTTCATTCAAGATTGTTCCATGCATAAACATTCACTGTTGTTTTCTTCCATCTTCTGCTAATTAATTCTGCTTATAGGAGGCCCCACAACTGGTTTCTGGGGAGATTTGCGTAATCTTACAGATTTTGCCTGGATGTTTTTCCTCTAATCCACAGTCTGTATCAATTCTTCTTTTGTTAAGCTTTATTGCATTTCTTGTATTTGTTGTTTCCTTGTGGATGATTTTAGGTGTTTCTGCATCATCAGGTAGGTAAACCGCCCTTTCTGTGCAATCAGTGTTCTTCAGTCAATAATCAGAATAATTACTGGAAATTGTTCCCCATATGTTGTCTTGCAGCCTTTCACTGTCATGAGTACTCCAAACCAAAGCCAGAACCCAGAGAAGCAGCCACATGATCTCAGCATCGATATATACAGCCATACCTTGTACTGGACCTGTGAGGCCACAAATTCAGTCAATGTCCACAGACTGAATGGCGAGTCAATTGGGATGGTGCTACGAGGGGATCACGACAAGCCCAGAGCCATTGTCGTGAATGCAGAGCGAGGGTGAGATTCCTTTCTGTACCTTGCACAGAGCACTGTTGGGTTGTATGTCAGCTGTGTATGTGAATCTTGTGTGCCATTTGTATGTTTTAAAAAGGAGAATTTTTGCATATTTAATTATTCAGGATGTAGGTTACTGCTTATCCGATTCTGGCTTTTAAAGGTATCCAGCTTTCTCTTTCTGTTCTCTCCTCTGGCGTGCTGAGTTAGACAGTCACACAGCCGTGTGGTTGGTTATAGCGAGGAGCTAACCCAGGTGTGGAAAGCAAAGCAAAACCACCTTATCCTGTTCGCTGCATGAGTGCGCAGCCCCATCACCTAATAAACAGGAGAGTTTAGACTGTGTTTGTATCGGCTGGAGATCTGTCTCATAAATGTTTGGTCATCATAAAACAAAAGTTTCCCGGAAAAAAAAAGAGATCTCGCAATATGATACAAGTATTCCTGCTAATCTAATAGGGTAAAGTTAAACAAACCCCTTACGTTCTATACATTTTTAAGTTAGATCTGCTTTGATGTGTATCTCCAAAAACTTCTGAAATTAATTAAAACAGGTAGAAATCACTAGAGTGATTTCCCACAGGAAGAAAATACATTGTTTTGCTGCAAAGCACTTTTGGTTAGATTCGGCAGACCACATCTTCACTTCATGCGGTTAGTAGCTTCATTTTTAGAGGTCAAAGATGGTCCTTTGTTGTTCGCTTTAATAAGTAAGATATTTAAGTCCCAATATACTACCAAATGGTTTACCATGTGCTTGACAGATGTCAAATGACAATATTTCATAACTGTGCGGATCCAGTAGTATCCAGAGACTCTATCGGGACCATTTATAGATTGGTATTTTATTCAATACTCAGTGTACTCTGCACAGTTCAAAAGCTGGTTTGGGGAGAGGGGGATTAGAGGAAAGATTCTAGTCTTACTGGGACTAAGTCACTTGGACATAGTTTTTATGAAAGCGTATCTGCTTTCTCCATTAAAATGGGAGTTTGGGTTTGCTGATCTCTAAAACGCTCAACTTTTCTAGTCAGGTTTTCAAATGATTTAAAGATAAATCTGTTTTTAAATTAAAGGAGGAAAAGATCGGGGAGAAGCTATGCTGAACACTGTGACTACCTGGGAGAGCTGAATGAGTGATCTGCTTACTGAACTACTTCTGCCTTAGTTCCAGAAATCCTTCCCTCCACCTCTCTCTTGGCTGCACATTCTGACTGCTGCCTCTCCTCCTCGTGCCATCTTGAAAGGCTATGCAGCAGTGTAGCCCACTGTATTAGAGAGTTTGCTCGTGTTATTCACCACTGAAAAAATGGTAGACTTTTCCCTGAGGGAGTTCTCAGTTCAACATGTGGGTGCACAAGCCCTTTTTTCCCTATGCAGGGCAAGGGCAGAGAATGCTTCTGTTTGCAACTGAACTGGCTTAGGCAGATATAAAAAATTCTTGTAACTAAGACATTAGGAATGTGCCATCCTCAGTTGTTCTTCCTTCTATGATCTTTGATCCTCTCAAGTTCGGTAGGAACTTCTGCTTGCTGAGAAGTAGAGGGAGTGACAGTTAATGTTTTTGTCAGAAAGAGCTGCTGGGCTTTGATTTACAGATGGATACAGCTTTACCCAGGGAAGGCTGCAGAAAGTCTGTGCTAGTCTCTTACAACCCCCACCTCCAGTGCAGGAACAGTGCTGCCAGCACAGCAGTGTTGAGTGCTGAGGCATTTTATGGCCTGGTGTATGAGGGACAAATGCTATTCATTTCAGGCTATCTCAATATGCCAGTTAGCAAATGTTTGGGGTTCTGCAGCTGACAAATCTGGGTCTTTGCAGCTGAGAGCAACAAGTCACCAGTCATCCCTGTGTAAACCGTTCCCACTTACAACGCAGAACCTGTGTGCCAAGGTGAGTTGCCTCCCTTCTTAAGCATCTGGTCTTTGTTCTCAGGTACATGTACTTCACCAACATGCAAGAGCGAGCTCCAAAGATTGAGCGTGCAGCCCTTGATGGCACAGAGAGAGAAGTGCTTTTCACAACTGGATTGATCCGACCAGTAGCACTGGTGATTGACAACAAACTTGGAAAGCTTTTCTGGGTGGATGCAGATCTGAAGCGCATCGAAAGCTGTGACTTGTCAGGTATGTGGTATGCAGCTAAACATTTGGAGCAGGGTGTGTATATGTGTAGGACATCATTCCTTCTTTGATGCTGACCCCAGTAACTTCTGTCTCCACTGTTGCCAGTTTTGTGTAGGCAGTCACAGATAACAATTACTGGTGGGCTCCCATCTTTGATGTGATTGGAATAAACATGTCTGTAATGATTGCTACCCTCCAAGAGAGCCAATTGACTTTTGATATGTTCTGAAAGCAACTCTTGCAAGATCAGATTTAAATAGGTGTTGCCAGTCATGGAGCCCCTAAATCACCTCCACAGTGCCCTTTTTTCCTTATGGTTTGAAAAGTTTGCATAATTCTTTAATTTTTCTTTCTCTGGAATTTAGAGCTTAGTAAATCAAGGTAGCTTGAAAAACAAAACAGAAGGAAGGGGAATGGCTTTCTTCTAAGATGGATATAAGGCAGCTCATCTGGAATACCAGTGTTGCAAAACAGTGGAGAGATGTCAACTCATTGCAGTTTTCCCATATTAGTCAAATAAAGCATTACTCCACATCCATAGCAGTAGCACCACATGGATCTTAGAAAGTGCTGTTCGTTGTTGTTTTTTAAAAGCACTTGATAGCGCTGAAGAAGTGCAGAAATGGGCTCCCTCATCTGGTGAGAAGTATAGCACAGAAGATCCAATGGCCCTACTTTCTGATTACTCGTGATTCCTTCTCTCATCATCATCATCTGTGTATCAAGAAATGAGACTCCTAAAGGAAGTGCAGAGAGAAGTGAACTAGTATGAGGGAGTGGAAGCTGGGCTGTTAGAGTGATTCGCACCTGCCATAAAAGGCTGATTCTCCAATTTTTGGTGGCTCTTCTCTTCTTGCCATGTAGTGATATCCTTCCATGTGTTGTAGTAAGGCAATGAACTAAAACAGGAGAAAATTGTTCACTTTTTTACAAATACAGTTCACTTTTGCACACCTAAAACTGACTCAAGGTCAGACCTGGGTCTCTCCTGCCAGAGAGGATAAAAACGTGAAGTTGGAGCTGGGAAGGTAAAGCAGCCTATGTCCTTCATTAGTTATCAAGCTGGATATGGGGGGTATTGTCAAACTACCTGTGTAGCCGCAAAATGTCCAATCCAGGATAGTTCTCAGAGAACCTGCAAGAATTTGTAGGAGAAAAGAAGATAGGAGGGAGACAAGACTTGACTGATGAACAACCCATGTTTGAGAAGAAAAGGTTGACAGAGTGCAACATGTATCGCAAAATACATCAAAGATACAGAGAGGGTTTTGTCTACTGGTGAAAGGAGAAGTGCTGTAGGAGGAAATCGAAATGTAAAAGAACAACACGGAAAAGCAGCATATCATGCAGGTATTGTGGCTGAAGTGATATCCACAAACGCAAGAAAGAGAGAAGAGGCACCAAGGAAGACTATGTGAAAATCATACAGTTTAAGAGAGGGGGAATGTACCAGGGAGAAGTTAATGAATTGAGAAGGGAGCACAGGATCAATAACTAGTGCTGCAACTGATAAAAAGGTTGCCATAGGAAGCCATATTACTTAATGAAGCTGTAGCATACCATGGACCTAGCTATGCCTAGGTCTTCTTCTTGTATGTACATAAGTGTCATCTTTTCCCCTTCGATTTAGCGTGCATGCAGGGTTGAGTCACAGCTAGCAGATGGGGGTGGGCAGGGGGCAGTTGCTGCTTGCCTGTCATGTTACAGGTTGGAAGATGGACTGTGTACTTACATAGTACAGCATAAAATGCAGAGGAGTCTGTTTAATATTGTTTTAGATCTAAGTCTTGAATGAAGAAGACCTGACAATAAATACATAAGTAAGCTGATATATTAATAAATCAGCTGCTAGGTCATCACGTGCTGATATTTGTATTCTGTGATTGCAGCTTCCTTTGTATGCATTCTTCTTTTTCATGACATTAAAACTCCATGTAAGCATATGTTTGCATACTGGATATATATTTTAATTTTTAATTAGATATTTAATTATTTTTAATTATATATTTTCTTTGGATCTTTTTACAAGGAAGACCAAACTTTCTCTGAGTAATATTGAACCAAAGCTTTTAGTGCACATTTATTTGATGGGGTCACAGCTAAAGAATCAAACCCTATAGGTAAAATGAAAGCAGGAGAAAGTTACAGGATTAAAAGAAAACAGTGTTTATTAACTAGAGGATATGTATCTTGTAGCAAGAAAACTGGTTGTGTGTGATCCAGCTGAGCTCACTGTAATTTGATTCACTGAGCTATTGATTTTTTAAATGAGTTAACAGCATATTTTTATTTTAAGATATTTTGCAGTCTTACATCACAACTTCAGAAGACATTTGACAGCCAAAGTTATGTTGGTTGAATTAGTTCCTCTAGAAAGTATTTTCTGAGCTTGCGACTTAAAAATGGGCATATATTAGCAAAAGGATTTTAGCGTAAACTGAGGCTGCTGAATAAATCGGACCAAAATTGTGTGTAGCATCCTTCTTGCCAATTAGACTGGTCTAGATAAATTATTCCCTCATAAGCTTGGGGAGATGACATGGTTTTGGAGGTTTCTGAAGCTTGCACTGCACCCTGATTAACAGCTTCCTGCTAAATCGTGGAATAACCTCAGATGTCCAGTCTTTAGCTTTCGGAGAGGGATGAAAGAACTATAAAGCTGTATAACATTTTTCTTCACGAGGTTCTTGAATTTTTCAGTTGGAGCTGTTGATACTTTTTAGACACTCATAAACCATTTGCAAATAACTTGTCTGCCACACCAGTCAATTAAAAAATAGTGTTTATATTATTGTTGCAAGTGACTGGAAAAGCTATAAAATTGTTGCACCAAAAATATGCTTTGTTTTCGATTAGACTTAAATAGAGGAATTGTGTGTCCTTCCAGCTTAATGCTCTTTACATTTAACTGTTGATTTCCATCTTGAAAAGACTACACAACTGTTTCATTCTGAGAATCAAAGTATTTAATTACTATGGAAATTCAGCACTTCTTATTTATAATATGCTTACTTGTAATATATGTCTTCTTTTTTCTAACCATGTGTGCTGAAAATATCCTTTTATTTATTCAGATGGAGTTTTTCAATTTGATCATTCTTCTAAACAACATTTTAATTATGTCATCCAGTGCCATAGGTGCCTTTTGCCTATCCTTTTTATTCATTAATAATTTGGACTGTCATTTATTCAAGATCAAATCCAACATAATTATGGTACAGATTAATCACCTTATCCAGTTCTGTCACCAGCAGCTTCCAAGATCACTGATGCTGAGCTTTTTGCAGATGAGGGGAAAAAAAAAAACATGATGCTTGATGTACACCCCAAAAAAAACATTTAATGTAGCCTGTTTTAGGCGTGGATTTGGGAGGCTGTTCAAACAGGCTAGGCTTCCAGCAGGACTGCTAGCTTGCAGGTGTCAACTGACACTTCATGTATTCATGATCACAGGATGCCTTCAGGATATCCTTCATGAAATCAGCTTGCCTTTTATTTCTAAACAGGTGAGCAATTTAGCACTTAAGAAATCATGAAGGCAGAAGGAGTTTTCTTTACATCAAGTTGAAATGAGGCTTTCTTACTCTAGGAGTAACTTGAATGCAGCTGAAAATTGTTCCTTTGGGTCAAAATGTGAGGCTTAGTCTGGCAAAAGGACAGTCATCGTTGAAAATCCAATGACACTGGAGTTGGTAAGAGTTAAGGGTGCTCAGCAGGTTGCAGGGCAAATGAACAAAGCGCCCTGTGCTTTGTTCACTGAGATCCTTCTTCTGTCAAAATGTTTTCTAGTATATCTAAATTTTGAGACCAGTTTAGGAGAAGACAAAGAACGTCTCGGGAACTGCACTGCTAGAGAGTAGTACTGAGGGTCAGGTTTATTGCCCATTTGGTGAAATTAGTGCAGATGCATCTATTCTGTCCTTTTTACTCTTTACAAGAATAAAATCCAGTTGTACCTTGGAAGTGTGTACAATAATAGACACATCAGATTACAGCCAGGACTGTACTGTCACATACAGTTCATGCATGTTTCTTCTGAAAATGGAATGAAACAAACATGTCTTCCCCATTGGTTTGGAAACAAAAGAAATTCAGGGCTAAAGAACTAAAACCCCAATTGCAAGTCCAAGAATTTCTGATCTCTCTACAACTAAATTTGATTTGAATGCACACTGTTTGTCATGACATTCAAGCAAGAGTCATTGCAGGTGGTAATTTTATGTGCAAAGCTAATAGAATCTGTAGTGAAATAAATGTTACATTCTTCTGCTTGGCTGAGCTCTTCTATGCACCAAATTAGTTGAATCCAGTGCTCATAGCATTTTTATTATGTATCCAGATTCTATAATCTCATTTTGTGTAGATATTCCAAACTTTTTTTTTTTTTAATACAAGCAGATATAAGGTCTTTATTCCAAAAGGAAATACGGGAGCAGAAGAAGCACCAAGTTACGATTTTGTTTTGGTTCCTCATTTTTAAAATCAAATACATCCACTATATATAGGCATACACAGCCTCAAAATGTTTTCTGTGAATTAATAGAATAATTTGGAATCTCTTGTTCACCCTAGACAAACATAACAAAAGCAACAACTAAATGCCACGAAGTGTCGGGCAGCACACAGTAGAAGACTGCAAGCAGTTAAAAGCAGTCATAAATGCATTTTTTACTTCACCTGATTTTTACACATTGGCTGAGAGCAGATTTTTACACATTTCTGTAGAGCAGAAAACCTGAGCATTTGATAGTTTAAAAGCATACCAAGTTATCTGGAGTTTGGGTTTTCTGGTGGGTTACTGTAGAATAAAGAGACGGTGGAGAAAGAAGTGCGGCTGTTAGAAGATGAGCTTTTCTTCAGTGATCGTATGTCTGTGGTTGTGATATAGCATATGACAGGGTTTGTGTACTTGCCTCTTGCTTTGCATGATGAATGTGTTTTCTTTGAGTAATGGCTTTGAAGCTAATTGGTTGTATTTTACTCTTGCTTGTAGATTCCTACAAAGTGTGCTGCTTGGTATGTGAATGTATTATAAAAATTTTGGCCCAAGTGCAGAGTCTGTATCGGTGAGACAGGCTTTTAGGGACTGCACACAGTTACATATAACAGAGCATGTCAACATGAGGCTGATCATAGCTGGCTGACCAGCCAGTGTGTGCAAGGATGGGGCTGTGTTTCATATTGTATGTGCTTGCTTTCATGACACAGCAACTGGTTGCATTTACCTGAGATGAGGCTGAACAAGCAGAGCCTTGGTCTGCACAGACAATTGAAACCAATGACCTTATAGCTAGCTGTTTTTAGCGTTTCCTTTGGTTTACTTTTAGTTAGGGTTTTTTTTTTTAAAGAATAAGTTAGAAATTGACGGGTGTAAATCTAATCTTTGTTCTTGTTGATCTCAGGTGCTAACCGTGTGACTCTGGAGGACTCCAACATCCTTCAGCCAATGGGTCTCACTGTGCTGGGGAATCACTTGTATTGGATTGATCGTCAGCAGCAGATGATTGAGAGAGTGGAGAAAATGAACGGGTACAAAAGGACTAGAATTCAAGGCCGAATTGCTCATCTAACAGGCATTCATGCTGTGGAAGAGCTTGATATGGAGGAATTCTGTGAGTTTATTTCAATATCTGTCTCTCACTTTTGGTCACTGTCTCTCAAAGTCCTCATCCAGCTGAATACTGTAATAACGTTGCCCAGTGGGCCTCAAGTAAGCCGTGGAGTGCTTTCAGCCTCGCTAGTTGGCATCCTAGAAGAGGCGAGAAGCCAGTTGCCCATTCTTGTCCAGAAGAGTATTTCTGCACAGCTAGAATATGTGATTTCATGGCACTTGGTTACCTGCTTTGTATAAACTCACTTATTGAATTCACTCTAAAAGCTATTTATAGTTATTAATTTTTTAAGTACAACCAAGTAATAAGACTTGGAAAAACCTTTAAAAAGAAAGAAAAGGATTGTACTTTCCTTTTCTCCAGGGGTTTCAGACCCCTCTGTAAAGCATGACTGGTTTGACTCAGCACAATCGATGATGTAAAAGCCTCCAGTGAGGGAGGGAGAATGGAAAGGAAGCTCTTACAATGTATTATTGTGGATGTGGAATTTCTCTCCTGTCAGGTTGAGCCATTTTAGGTGCTTCCTTCTGAAAGGGGTTACGCATGCAAGACCTTCTTTCTCTGGACTGGTGGTCCACGTTTCTGAGGTTAGAGTGCGGAAACCTCTTAAAGTAGTCACTCCTCAAAGTGACAACCTACAGCTCCTCCTGCTTAACAAGAATATAAAAGACAATATAAAAGCACAAAGAAGATGTGGGAAACAGAGGGCTAATGACAGTTGACTTTTTAAACTTTGTTGTCTGTGATGAGTTGCCTTATATAGGGAGGGTACATTTGTGTAAAATGCTTTAATTTTCAGAATAAATTATTCCACTTTGCAACCCTCTATGCCACATACATTAGTTTCTGTGATAGCTGAAAGTACTTTCAAACTTGCCTGTGTGGGTAAGCTGTTACAAATAAGGTAGCGTAAGTATTTAAACTGTAGCAGATTCTGTGTGCTAATCCTCATCCAGATTTAATTTTTTCTTTCATAATACCCAGTTTTTCTTCTTCTGTGCCATTTCTCATGTTTTTAGTGTATTTCAAAGGTAATACTGAATGATGCAAAAATAATTTCTTCTTTAATTCTCAGCACTGTAAAAAAAAAAAGATTACTTTGTCCCATTTTTTTTTTAAATGTTTGGGGTTTATGGCGAGTACTGTTTCTTATAAGTCACACTGAAAGGAATTCCCTGTTGCAGCTGAAAACTGTCCTACATAGGTGACTTCTGTTACAACAGGGAAGTAAAAATACATATGTACATGTGTGTGTGCCCACACAAGTATACATGCGTGCACTTTTTCTGCTAGCAACCCATGCCTCAAATAGTGTCTCCAACACTGTATTAAATTAATGAATTTGTTCAAGGTGAAAGCAGGTTGATGAGAAGCCTGAACAGATGGAAGACAGCTTTGGCACAGAAATTACAACATCTATACCATTTCTTCCCTGTGGAAATTCTTGGTCCTTACTAGTAGTAAAGAATGCATTGTTCAGCAGCATCACAAATAACACAGGCTATAGCCCCACAGATCGCTCCAGCAGACGCTCAGCTGTCAGCTTGAATAAGCAGGCAGGAGACTGGGTCTCTTCTGACTCTGTTGGACTGGAGTCCTCAGATAGTGACCTCACTTCTCTGTGCCTGTTTCTTATCCACCTAATGTTCATTGAGAGTAATTCCATTAGGAGCTCTTGGTTGTGTAGAGCTTCTGGGTACCTGATTTGGGAACACAACCGTGTATCTTACTATCTTAAAAAAAATAAAATAAACTATGTGTGCTTATATTGCAGTTTTGTAAGTAAAAGGGAAGTGGAGGGGCTAGATACTAAGAACTCTTTAAGATTAAAGGAGAATTCCTGAGGGTGCTGGGGGTTGGCATTCTGCAGTGACATATGTTAATTCTTGATGCCCTAGAAATGCAAGTGGGATGTCTAGGTACGCTGTAAATGCAACCTTCTTAAATCGGCCTTCTCATTCCTCTTCACCTGAGCTCCTAAATTCTTTTTAGAAGTCCTTTGAAGGTCTCCATATCACTGTGACTGGGAGAAATGTAGTCCTCATGAAGCAGGAAATCAGCTTTTGAGCACTGAACTGAAAAATCCTGTCTTTATCTTCCTGTTAATTTGTAGTGAAATCTTGGTTACTCAAACTTAAGTGGTTTGCAAGTGGTTTTGTGAGTTTGCCCTAGCTAGGAGTAGTTATGATTTCTTTTGTGCTGTCTAATACTCTTTTCTGTATGTTTCTCCAGCTGTGCATCCATGCTCCCGTGACAATGGTGGATGTTCGCACATCTGCATTGCCAAAGGGGATGGAACTCCAAGATGTTCATGCCCCGAGCACCTTGTGCTTCTGCAGAATCTCTTAACATGTGGAGGTGAGTTATGTTTAACAGTACTGCTAAGCAGTTTATATCAAAAAAGATGGGATTAAGGTTGTATTTCAATCCAAAATGCGGATTTACACACAGTGTTTTCCTACACATGGTGTGTTGCATCATGTGTTAAATTGACCTTTGATTCTTCTACCAGCTGTTTTCTGCTTCATTTTTGGAGATACGTGACATCTCATTGTGAGCAGAATATTCTTGTTTGACTTTAAAATACTTGCGTCTTCTACTGAGATTTTTATAATTGTATGATGTGACAGGTTTCTGCTTTAAACAAATGCATATAAGATAATGTTGCATCAACCCGTGATGACCTAACAGCAGAAGTTGTGCATATGATTCCCAGAGTCTGACACTGCAGTCTTTCAAATGAATTTGGCCTCATAACATTAAACACTATATTGTCTAGTTACGAAATGTAAGCCAAAAGCTCCACTGCAATCCTTTTTAATTAAGGTAGCTCCTCTTTCCACATGGCAAACTTTTCCTTTAGACTTCCTTTTACAATCCCAGGATTTTTGAAAATTTTTATGCTACATTTCAGAGTGGATTAAAAACAAAGCAAAAATCCACTGTTTCTTTTTGGGAGGCATTGTATCTTAAATTGTTTGGCTCTGTTGGTCCTCTTGACTTCTTTTCCTGTATTCGTTTTGCTGTGGATTTCATTTTCTGGCTGAACTCTGACCTCCCATGACCACAACACGCTATGTGGTTTTAGAGTAGTGGTAGTTACATCTGCGGGGAAGGGGGATATCAATTTAGTTACATTTCTTGCTGTGCTGTTGTTGCACAACATAGCCAATGAGAAATTCTTACATCCTACCCCTTTGTTATCTTCAGCCATAAATGTAGAGATTAAGGGGCTTCCATTTCAATGTCTGTGTTTTTTATTCTACTCCTTCACTAAGGCTGCAACAACTTTTTAACCTGTCTTGTCTGCCATAGTAGCAGCCAATAGCCAGTATTTCAGAATAGATTAATAGCTATTTTGGCTGGAGAACATTTGTCCATGTACACTTATGAATGGTCTTGGCAAGTTTTTGAACACAAGCTTCTGCCTGCCAAGTGCAACTATAATGCAACATTAAATGTGGCTCTAAATGCAGAAGACGTTATCTGTCTGTTGAATTATCTAAACAGCACACTTCTATCAAAATGTAATTCAAGAATTATCTTAATGTGTGTATCTGGCATCTTTATCTTACCTACAGCTGTCAGATCACTGGCTACAATTGTGATTCCCATATTGCTACACCAAATAATCATAAATCAGAAACTTAAAAATCATAAATTTTTAAAAAATCAAATGCATTTGTATTTTTATTTGCATTTTGGTTTTCAACCTCTTGATTATACTTGAGTCTTGTTCTTGAACATTTCTCCATAATGAAGGAAGGACAGCAGCACTTCAACAATCGTTTGCATGTAATTTCATAGCTCTAGGATCTGTAACACCACGCTCAGGAGAAAAATACTCCTACAAAAGCCTTGTCAGTGGTTACAACTGAGAAGCTTTCCTTATGCTGGGTTCTCTGTGCAGTGCATTCCTGAGTCTGAATGTTAATAAAGCTCATTGGGTTTCCAGAGAAGCATTACCATCTAGTGTCAGAGCAAACCTCCAGCTTGCTCCGTATTGTTGTCGTAGACAGGATACGATGTGGTTAATACAAGTGGTAAAGCAGCTGCTTAGAGCATTAGCTGGCAACAGCAGCTGTGGGGACTAGTGACTGCCTCTATTAACTGATGTAATTACATACCAGGGATTTGACCCAGCAGCTTTAGAAATCAGTGGAAGTGTATCTGTTTGCTGCAGTGGTGTTTTGAGATGGCCCCTTCATTTTGAACATACGTGACTGCTGGTGATAACAACTGAAGGGACTTGTACGTTGACTGTTTCTTTCACTGACACTAATAGTGAAAAAGCATGTGCTAAATTTGCGGTATGTGAAAATTAGGAGTATTTTTGCAATAGATTCTTGATCTGGATTATCTTTGTCTTTTGACATTCTGAAGAAAGGAGCTATGAATGCCTTATTACAGCATAACTGTTGCATCTCTATATGAGATTGTAGCTGCTACTTAATGCTATCAGTATGTGATTGCAACTTGAGCAACAGTATGGATGAGGAATGGATTGATGTCAGGATCTTGGGGTCCATGAAAAGTCAAATTTGAAGCAAATCCCAGCTTTCTTAGGTCCAACAAACATAAAAATGGCTGCACACAAGGTTCGGTGTTCTGTCTCTGACTGTAGTGAAAGAATGTAAGATCAGGGCAGGCCTGCAGTGCTCCTCAGACTAGTCTCTGAATCTCCATTGACCTGCAGCCCAGAGACTATCTAGCAAGAGGACTTAGCTTAATGTTTAACAGGCTTTTACAGATATTTTTTCTCTATTCATATTTTTCATTTCATATCTGACTCAGAAATTTGTTTGTGGAGAAACCACTGGAAAAATAGAGAAACAGATATTCTAGAAGCAGATGTTAGATGTTTTAGGTGTATTCCTTGCGAGTTAACCCAATGTGGCAGGTTTTTTTATGAAGAGTTATTCCAGGCTAATATAATTGCAGGAATTAGAGTTGTGTAGGATGTGGTTTGCAGTCAGGAATTGAGTATTCGTTTGAATTTATGTGTATGACAGTGTCTTCCAAAAGGTGGCTTTTAGAGCCAAAATAAGCATTTGTAGTTCCTGCCCTTAGTTCAGTGCTTGCCTTCTTCAATCAGCATGCATCCAGTTTTTGTTAAGAAGTTGGCAAAGTTTTATTCACAGTGCAAAATCATGTTTTCCTCTTTGCTAGAATGTTAATAATGTCACAGAAGAACCAGTCCAGGCATAAGTGTGTTTTTCTTGAAAAAGTCCGTCACATTTTTCTCTGCTGTAAGGGCTAAAACTGAATATACAAATGTGATTTGTTTTCTTTCTCCAGAACCTCCAACTTGTTCCCCAGACCAGTTTACCTGTGCAACTGGAGAGATTGACTGTATCCCAATGGCATGGCGGTGTGATGGATTTCCAGAGTGTGATGACCAGAGTGATGAAGATAGTTGCCCCATATGCTCTGCATCCCAGTTCCAGTGTGAGAAAGGACAGTGTATTGATGCACACTTGCGGTGTAATGGAGAAATTGACTGCCAAGATAAATCTGATGAAGTGGATTGTGATAGTAAGATTAATTTTCCTGAACTCCTGATTCTAACATAAGCATCCATTGGGGATTCTAACTCTTCTTGATATTTATATGATTTTTAGTTTCAAATGGGGAAAAACAGCCTTAACCATAAGCCTAACTAAGCTATCCACTGATTCTGTTTTTCTTCCCCTTTCTTAATTCTGTTGCTCAAATTAAACTTCTCTGTAGCTACATAAATTGCTGACCATGTAACTATAGATATGGAGGAGGTTGGGGAGAGTATCTTTTATTCATATTCAGAATGAAAACAGGAAAGAAACTGGCAGAACTTCCAGATGCTTTTTTTTTTCCCTGCGTAATTACTATTTTGGCTTGCACTGTTTCCACGGTGTCCGCTTCGCCTTCAGACAGTGGTCACTGCAAGGTGTCACAGGGAGGAAGAGATGGACTTAATCCTCTGGCTGAATTGGCTGCTCTGAGAGTTCACTCTTGGCAAGCTGATGCTTATAATCCTGAATGTTCCTTTCTATGAGAAATCTGTGGAACAACATCCAAGGAAGTCTTGCTGCTGCAGCTGACTTGTATGCAGTCTTCTATAGGATCTGGGTTCCAGAGCGAAGCATGGACAGGTGTCTCGCATCATCCTTTGGTTCATGGGAAAACTTGTGTATTCTGTGTCTAGTATGAAGGCATAGCTGAAACAGTCAATTGACTATGAGGTGGCACCATGGCTTCTTATAGCTGTATAACGTTTCAGGAGCCTATTCAGTAGCGTGGCTACTGCCCTGTGAAGCCTCAGGACTCTACCCACTCAGTGGCTAACCATTGCCACTGGACCAGCAGGGTAGATTTTTGTGGACATTTCAATGAGCAATTTTGTGGATTTGCACTGTCTTCCATAACTCTGAGCCTGGACACCAGAGCGCAAGTACCTACTTTGCAAACAAGACAATCAGCCATGTCCTCGTTCCTGTCTTTCTTGTGGGAGGTGGTACTTACTGCCTGTACTGCTTCAGCAAGAGGCTCTGCTTTGTGCACCATGGAACCCATATGCAGTGTAATGGTGCCATTACCCACACAGAGTCAAAGTGGAAGGTGCATTTGGTTATATCCCTGTAAAATGGCGGACACTGCTAAGCAAGCCTAGTGCCAGTGTTCCTGGCACCGTGTGAACTGTAAGCACATGCCTTGCCCTGCACAGCCTCTTCGAGAGCACAGATGAACCTTACCATTTGGTCTAGGATAGCTGAAGACGCATTTCTTCAGTGGTTGAATGCTCAGTGGTTGTATGCCTAGTCCTCTGCAAGCAGAGGGGTCACCCGAGACTACACTTTTGTCCAGGATGCTGTCCTATACTTCCCTAGAAGGGCTATGAACATGCTCAATGTCCAGGGTTAGACTGAGGGAGATGTGGCAAATGTGACCTCTGTAGTCCTCAGGAAACTTTCCAGGCCAAGACCTGAGTGGATTCCTAAGAAAAATAAAACTGGTAGGCCTTTCTTATCCCTTAGCGTGTGTCAGCCTATAACTCACTGTTTGGGGAAGGGAAGGTGGCATATAGTACGTTCTTGTTCTTTATATGGCATTTATTAAGGTGGTGAGACTAACTGGGCTTAACAGAACCTTTTTACTGTACCTCATGCATCAGAGGAATTGTCAGAGCAGTGATAATCACTGCCTTTCCATAGGTCTGAGTTCAATACCTTGATTCTATCAGAAGTCACTTCTCCTGTCTCCTGGTTTCCCTAGGCATGCTTTTGGAGAGTTGAATCTGAAGCATTGGCACAGGGGTTGCAGACTTTGACTGGAAGTGGCCAAACAAATGTCCCTGGATATGTTCATGGTTCTTGTCCCACATCTTAAAGACTGTGGCGTTCATCTTCTTGATTTTACTGTGGCACTGCTAGCTGGTCCTCTGATACCCAGTGGAAGACATAAGGTTAACAGTCTCTTGATATTGCAGCTGGATTACCATGCCACTGAAGAAACTTAATCTCCTGTACAACACAGGTTCAGTGCTTCAAGTTGTCCATTGCTGGATCAAGAAGAAACAAGGAGTCTTAACAAGGCAGGGCAGCAACAGAAGTTTTGGCACACAAGAAGGGAAAAGATGTTAAGACAGACAGAGGTTTTAATGGAAGACAAAAGAGCAGCAGACAGTTGCAAGAATAAGTAGGGGGCTGGCAGTCATTGGCAAACAGGAAGCTCCACAGAGAACTTGGCCCTTCTCATAGTGCAAGAACCTAAATGGTGCAGTGGGAGTTCTAAATCCTTTCAGAGCCTTGTGTCAACACGTCTGTGTTTTGTATGCACTGTAGGACTTTGTGGAGCTGCATCCAACTTACGGGGGGCATAACAGTCCAGATCAGGAGCTGATAAATTTGGAGCTTCTAGCAAAGTTTTTTATCTCCATAGATAATTTATGTTCTCTTACATGAGAACTGCTCTGCAAACTGGACCGCAATAAAGTAAGTATGGCTATTCAGGAGGTCCACTTCACAAAACTACCAGTGCTGTGATCCAAAACATGAATGTGGATCTCCTCCAGAAGAAAAGAACCTTTCTTCCTTTTTCATTGAATAACTATACTGTGAACCTTCCAGGATTGCTCATTACGAGCCCTCGTAAAACAGTCTCTTTACTGATCATTTAATATGCTTTGACTTGACGCACATTCTAAAGTTAATTAACAAGTCCTTTTTGCTGAAACAGAGGCTTCTGAATATGGGTAAGAAATTTAGCAGTTATTTAGCAAGGTTATATTATACAGGGCTACATAAGATAGTGTAGACGATACAAGGTTTTACAATATGCCGAGTTACTACATTTTGTTAACATACCAGTGATCACCAACACTGTTATTGTAAGAGATTCTTGATGATCTGATCCCAGTTTTGCCTCAAGAGGACTGATTTGACAAAGTATGGGGTGTTACTGGGATCAGAAATTTTAGCCCCACTGAGTAGGATTTATAACAACAAGAAGAAAGAATTGGAGAAATGCAAACTTGCATTTTACCCACAGCAGCAAAGCAGGTGTTCTGGTGCCTGCTTGGCCATAATATAAAATGCACTGTGGCTTCATGTCTCACTTCTTTTGGTTTTCTTAATATGTTCAAATGTTCCCATGTCAGCACCACTCCCACATAGCACTTAATATTTTCTTTATTTCTGTGCAGCAGTTTGTCTACCCAATCAGTTCCGATGTGCCAGTGGCCAGTGCATCCTCCTGAAGCAACAGTGTGACTCCTTTCCAGATTGCATTGACAGTTCTGATGAGCTTATGTGTGGTGAGATGTCCTTCCTTCCACTTTCCTTTTCCACTTCCTCCAAGTGCTGTGTTCAGGCATAATGACCTACATCCCTATGCTGAGCTCCAGTCTTTGCACAGTAATATTTTTTCAGAGAAGCCCAGTGAATCTTGGCCACTACTCTTACAGTTGTATTTGGCTGTTGAATATAGTCATGCTCTTCCATTGGTCTGTGGGGCAAGAGAGTGTGAGCTTGCAGCATAGTGAAGATGAACTGAAATCCCGATGTTACTTCAAGCTAGTTCTAAAATGCTGTATGGGCTACAATGCTGCCTTGTTTACATGGGCCTTCAGATCTGTATCCAGGGAGACGTGATTCTACTATGCCCAGTATGTTGGAACTTGCAGAGCTGCTGCTAAGCTTGGGGTGTCTTTTAAAAATGTACAGCCCTATCCACTGCAATTACAGGGAGAAGATGGAGGCTAACTATGTGGAGGAACTAGCGTGCAATGAGCAAGTATCCATGAAAGACCACATACTGGTCTCTTAAAGTGCAGGTGAAGAATATAGGGAAAGACCTTGATTTTTCTGGGAAAAATGTTACTTTGAATTCTCATGGCACTAGGTGTATGCAAGTTGCGTATGTTGCTAGACAGAAAGGAAAGTACCTTGCTAACTGCTTTATGTACACGAAGGGGAAGAGGAGGCATGAAGTCTTGTGCATTGAGTCAGCATATATGGAGTTAGAGATGCCTGAGTTTGATGCAGATACTTTCAAAGTCACTGTGTGAATGACTGTCAGCTGACTGATTCGCTGCATGAGCTCCAGGACAGCAACATGCCCCCATTTCTAATGACCTCTTTTTTTTTTCCTCCTCTCTTTCTAGAAAAAACAAAGCCAGCCTCAGATGAGTCACAGCCACACAGTAGTGCCATCGGTCCTGTCATTGGTATAATACTGTCCCTTTTTGTCATGGGAGGAATGTACTTTATTTGCCAGCGAGTGGTGTGTCAACGCTATGCTGGGCCCAATAGTCCTTTTCCACATGAGTATGTCAGTCGCACCCCTCACGTCCCTCTTAATTTTATTGCTCCAGGAAGTTCTCAACATGGCACTTTTACTGGTAAGGATGGTAAGGACCTTGCATCCAATCAGTACCTTTACATAACGCCTGGATTTTGCATAGTACTTCTTATGTGAGGCCTACAAAACACTGTGAAGAGTAGTGAACCACATGCAGTATTGGAAACTAAGAATGCACGTGCCATTCAGTGTTCTAGTGAGAGCTCTGTTGAGTTGTTCTGTGTCTTGTACTCAGATGTCCTTGCTTCTGTCCTGTCCTTCAAAGGTCTTTACACAGCTTTGTTCTGTCTGCTCAGGATGGGTAAGTTATAACACAGTGGAAAGAAGTGAAGCAGCTTATTTACTATAATACAGAAAAGCAGGGGATCAACCTCCCTCACCGAAGTTGCTACAGGAAATTTGGAAGAACACAGGCAGTGTGTGTGTGGTTTTGTAGTCTGGCTGTTCAATGTCTGTAGTGTAATGAAAACATCCCCTTTGGTTTAGCCCATCTCTGAGGCAGATTTCTTGTTTGCTTTCGGACAAAGTATTTATTCTCTCTGTGTCTCAGTCCTTCATCTGTAAAACAGCAAAGCTTCTCTGCCTCACAAAGGACTCAAAGCATCCATTTTGAGAAGTGCATGCAGCTACAGTGCTGAGATCGAAGGAGGACTTCAAGTACACATAAAAGCTCAGGATATTCAGCTAACAGTTAAGAACCCAGAAACCTCCTATAGACATCAAAGTAGACACTTAAATGATGTACCTCAAATTATTTTACTAATGTAAAATAAACTTTTCATAGAGGAAATAGCAAATTCTTAACTACAAAGCCCAGAGTAAAAGAGTATTTCTTCATATTGTTCAGGAAGCTGGAAAGTAAATGTTCACCTGTAAACCTGCCAGACAGGATCAGAGTACAAGAAATCCATACCTCAGAGAGCTTGGAGTCTGCTTTTCATGTTACCTGAAAATTAGATAGATGATAAAGACAAATGAAAAGATGTGACACTTCTTCATATTAAACCAGTTTTTGAGATGTGCAAATTGTTGTTTTCTTCTAGCCATGGGTTTGAAGATAGCCAGATACAACTTAGGTTTAGCCTTTCTCGCACTTTTGTGACTGTGGTCAGCTGTCCCTGCTTATATTACATTTTTATGGCTATTAAGAGCTTTTTGTGGTAGGAGATAAAATTTGAGGATGAAATCATTGCAGTGAAATCTTTGCAATGGTGTTATAAATTGGACTTCACACTACAGCTTTTTTAATTAAAACAAGTATCAGTGGTTTTCGTCTGTACTTCTGTAGGTGCTAAACTGTCATTCTTATTCATATTTGTTAGTTTTTTTCTAATCCATATTTCTATGACAAGTTACAGCAGCTGAAAATATTACCATTGATGTTAATTCTAAAGAAAAAACATTGATTCCTAATACTGTGGCATTTCCAGAAAAGATAAACAGTCATGAATGGTGATCACAAATAGAGTCGCACTGCTTGTAATAAATATTTCCTGCATCTGAAAAATTTCTGAAAACTTCCCAAACTAAACTCTTCCATTAGCACTGAATAGTCTGTTAGGAAGAAGCTGAAAATGTCTTGTTTGATTTAAGTGTATATTGGAGTAAAACAGATTGGAGAATGTTGTCTTCCCTTTTCCTGTCATCCAGGTTTCCTTCCTTTTGCCTCTGCTGATTTTCAGTTCAAGCAGTGATTTTTTTCAATAAAAATAATTATTTTTTCCTGTAGTTCATGTACTTGCAATTGAATTTCTTTGGATGCAAATTAAAAGTTTGGAGGTCTCTAGCTTGTTTTTCTTGGGCAATGTATAATGCTTTTTTTGCAAATGCCCAAGTTTGTTTAATTGGAAAATTACTTAGTTAACAATTTGGATGAAAAGTTTGGATCAGCTGTTCTGGAGATTCCTTTCTCAGCAGAGTGTGAGAGCAGGTTGTGAGAAGTTCAGTGCTGGAGTGAGACTATAGGTGGTCTGGGTGTGAGATGTTTTCTTTACAAAATATGTTATTCCTTGTAATCCTAAAGTTTTTACATAAAACACTGTTCCCAGAGTGACAACCAGTGTCATTGCACGGGTTTGCCAAGTTGTGGATTTGTTTTCTGTTGTGCATTGGTAGATAAAATTGTGGTTTACCTAACCTTGTTTTCCTCTCTGTCTCACTGCAGGCATCTCTTGTGGAAAGTCCGTGATTAGCTCCATGAGTCTCATGGGAGGAAGCAGTGGTGCCCCCTTATATGACAGAAACCATGTTACTGGAGCCTCTTCAAGTAGCTCATCCAGCACTAAAGCCACTTTCTACCCACAGGTATGTCTTGAAAATGTACCTGTGAGTTAGGTATCTCCTGAAGATAAAAATTTGTGCTACTAAATAGAATGTTAATAATGGTTGTTCTTGGGTGTTGCTGTTTATGATATACAGGCCCCATGCAACACCCACTAAACTTCACCAAAGGGCTTTGTTCTAATCCATCAGGATTATACAATGCTACATGGTGTTTAGAGTGCTACTCAGATGGGTTGTTCCTGCACACTTCTGTCCTTCTGTCTTGACTGCCTTGGAAATGCCACCTCCTTTGTTCTTTTTAAACTCTGATGTCAGTGGCCCAGTGACATTTTGCACTATGTAATGCTGCAGGCACACATGGAATAAAAAGACAAACAAGACGTGACAGGACTGGAATGCAAACACATAAGAAATAAGCTTGGCTTGCTGTTTAGACAGTGTCGATTCTGTGATTCAGAAAACCAAGTGTGTGCACTGGGAGAAAACACTGGTACCAGCAGATGTTACTTTGTTTGGATTTTTTTAGCTGTAATTTAGCTCCATTTCTGGGTTATAACTGTTGGAAGTGACATAATTTTAGTCCCCATAATCAGATTTTCATGAATTCAAAGATGTATAATAGGAATGGGAATTATTCTCTAAGAATATCTAGGAGAGACATACAAAGGTTACTGTTTGCCAGCATTTTGTTGTATGACAGGTTTTTTCCTTAGTGCTTCTGAGCAATACATATATTTACTTCTCTGTTCACACAAGCTTGCAAAGTCAATCTGCTCCCTGTTGAGGTGATTTTTCAGTGATATTTAATCAGGAGCCCACATTTTGTGTGGATATATGAGCATTTGTGTTTACATGTAAACTGTTATGCTGTGTATGGGCATTTTGATTGATAGTGTTTTGACCAGTGGCAAGTGTGCTCTGTCTCCCCTTTAAGAAGGATAAAGATGGAAGAGAGAGGCTTGTGAGCTTATCTATTGATAGGTAAAATTGGTTACTTATTTCTCGCATTACCTTCTCAATGAAGTCATCAAGAAGCTAGTCACAGCTAACAGATGTTTGGAACTCAGCAGCTGTCCGAATTCAGCTTGTCTCATGCTTCACCAGTGTCACTAACATGCTGAACAATTTCACGCTAGTACCTGATCAGTGTGTCAGTGCCACACTAAAACGGATGAACAGAAAAAGCTGAATTTGTATAAAAGAAACCCTTACTTTGATAAATCTTGAAAGAGGAAAGAAGCCAAAGAGCTAATCTGCCTATGCCATTCTGTGGGATCTGTGTTGGCCAAAAGATCGACTCTTCCATTGGACTTCTGGCCTAAACTAATCTGACTATTACTGGGAGTTCTTCTGCTTAATTCAAATATTTTGGTCTATTCTACCTGGTAGCTAATTACCCAGCTTTAGGTTAATAATAAAATAGTTGTCTTGGCTTTTTGGTTTTGATTTGGTTTGTTTCTTTGACACATCTTAGTAGTACTGAGAGATGGTCCAGTGATGAGGAAGGAATTGATGTCACTGAACTTAATGCCGGTTTATATACCTAAGAACCAGGCCACAGGCATCCTGGCTGACACTCTGTGCTGTATTTAATCTGAACGTGAAGTGGTGTTGATGCAGCTCAGTGTGCTAGGAGAGGATCCAGAAGCTGCATGCAGTGCTCCTCCAAGGAAGACGATTTCTGGAAGATACTTTTGGGGCAATTACTGATCATTCCCCACAGCCAGCAATGGATGGTATTCAAGCTTGCCTCCCTTCACATGAATCTGGATGCAGGGTTTGTCAGTGTTAATAATGATGAGCTCAACTGAGTGGCCAGGAGTCATTTTGCTAGATGCTGCACAGTGAAGACCAAAACAATCTTCTCCAACTCCAGTGATGTTACAGTATTATGAGAGAAAGCAGAGGCAGAGGAAGGATGCTATCATGGTCACTGTGGCAGGCTGTGGCTTGGCAGAATGCCCAGGACAGGCTGTGTACAAGATGCTTGTACATCAGTAGCAAGGCCCTACCCTCAACAGCAACACTGTAATTTTCCATATTGGAAGGGATGAAGCGCTCTCCTTGTTTTCAGACCAACGTCCTGCTGGCCCTGTCAGGGGTTCTGCTTCCTATGAGGGGAAGAATCCTAAAGGATTCTGAAGCATAACAGACTGTTTTCCTAGTGTAAAGGTTACCAGCTGCCGTGTATATGCACACACAGGCTAGGGCAGGCTATAACTATTTTTTAGCTCTTAGGCTCTTTGTGTTGTGAACTGTATCAAAATGATATGTTTACAGAACAGCAGTAAAAAGGAAGTATTCAGAGAATGATGGAGTTATGTTAATTACAGTGAAGGAACTTCGCCTCCTGACCCCACTATAGACCAGGGACATGTTTAGGGGCTGGGAGTGGAACAGACTTTATTTCCCATTAGCATTTGCTGAAGGTGATATCAGTCCTTACATCCAGGGAAAAAGAAGTGCACTGAGATTCAGCAAAACTGGGTCTAATTCCCAGCTTCACCCTAGCCTTCCAGCATAATAACGGATGTGGGAAGGAAGAAAATGCCCTATACTGCGAGAACTTTGAAGGCCTGCAGTGTACTTAAGCCCAGAGTAAAATCTTCTAATGAACTTCCGTAGTCTTTAAAAATGCATTAATTCACCCAAGCAGCAAGGAGAGGAAACTAAAAGAAGGATGAGTGATGGGGTGAAGGCGTAAATAATATATCAAAATAAGTAGAGTTGTATAATTAACCCAAATTTTCACACTGCTTTCTCCTGTTCTTCCTAGATCTTGAACCCACCTCCTTCCCCAGCTACCGATCGCTCCCTGTATAATGCAGAGATGTTTTATTCCTCAAACATTCCTTCAACCACGAGATCTTACAGGTACAGCTCAGATAAAAAGGTTTGATAATTTTTCTATTGATCTGTCCTTTAGTTTTGGATCTTACACAAAATGTTCTTGTTCAGACCTCACCTTGTTTAAAAAAACTTTTCCCTCATTTAATAAGTGACCATTTAAGTGGAGGTTATGCCAGTTTTTGACATTAAACATTGACTTTGTGTTCTTATTTTGACACAATAGGGTTTAGCACCTTTCAATACAGTGTTGCTGAGTAACAATGCAATGTATATAGGTTATATTGATGTGTAACAGTCACTTAGCATCCAATATAGATAGAGAAGGTTGATGTTTTCTGTTCATTTCCTCAAGCTTATCTTAAAACTCTTTGATGAGTCAACCGATTTGTTAGTGACTGGGCTAAATGGTGATGGTGGTCTCCTCTGGCTGGTCAGGGGCTGGAAGAATGCACTGCTGGCAGAGGATAGTTGTGCCATTCAAATTTAACACAGTTCAGGTACTTTTTGTTGGGTTCCTACGAAAACGTGGATTAAGGCTCACATAGCATTAATGAGCAGCAGGTAGCTTGACTGAGGACATAGAGCTCTTTGTTTTTCTTTCTTTTTTCCCCAGATGGCAACTAATGCATGTACCTTTGTGTTTTTGTTTTGCTTTTTTTTGCAGGCCATACCTTATACGAGGGATAGCTCCACCCACAACCCCATGTAGCACAGATGTTTGTGACAGTGACTATACTACTAGTCGATGGAAGGCAAACAAATACTATATGGATTTAAATTCAGACTCAGACCCTTATCCCCCTCCACCCACACCTCGCAGTCAGTACATGTCGGCAGAAGAAAGTTGCCCTCCATCTCCTGCCACAGAACGAAGCTATTTTCACCTCTATCCCCCTCCACCCTCTCCTTGTACAGACTCCTCATGACCTCAACAGAAGGAATTTTTCCTGTAAATATTTTAAAATATGAACAGATTTAAAATATATATTTTATGATTTAAAAATAAATCGGGGTGGGAATTAAAAAAAGAAATGTGAATAAAAATAGGTGGGAGGGATGGGGCTGTGAAAAATTGTACAGAGGAATAATATTTATAAAATTGATTTTTTTTAACTTAATTTCCATTCTTTTGTGCCATATTTGCCTTTTTGAAGTCATGAAAATGACTCAATCTCCAAAGAATTTGGGGAGGGAATGTTGAGCCTTTTTGCATTTTGAAGTCACCTTTTTATATGCAAAGTGTATGTAATTCTTTTTATTAATGTGAGACAAGAAATCGAAGTGGGTTGTGGGAGGAGAAGTCTAAAGAAAGATGTAAGTATATTCGCAGAGAAGAAAAACACGTTTAAATAAAATTGTCACTAACTCTTCACCACCACTGGGAGAAAACGCACAAAGATCACAACCCTCAGATGCTCCTGTTTGCAAGTGAGCTGCATGCTTCCCAGCAGAACTCATAGGCTGAGACCTGGATTTCAAACCTCCCTCTCCATTTGCTTGACATTGAACTGGAAGAACACTTCTTTTGGCCAAACCTTGCGGCTTAACTAAGGCCACAGGCATCATGCCCTACCTCATGTCAGTGCCACTCTGCACATGGTCAATTCTGGAACGAATTCAAGCTGTCAGAGATAACCAGCCCTAAAAAACTTGGTTTAGCTCCAGTCGTTTCCCCACTTGACTGGGTGAATGGTAGCGGTAGCAGAAGCAGTTGTATTTACACGTGGGTGAGAGCAAAGGGCAAGTATAAAGCTAAGAGAAATGCCTGACAAACTGTAGATTTGGTCAGACTCACCATTTTAATTGTGACAAATTCAAGCTTCTTCATCTTTCTGTGTGAGGCTTTGATGACTGTCTGGGAAGAGGCTGTAATAGTCACCTGCTTCTCAAAATACAGCACTAGTTCTCTTTTTCCCAAAAATCCAGTAGTTCACTGTGTCAGTTCTCTGAAATGTTCACCTGTGTTGACTTGATCAGAGAATTGCTTCTTCTCTAATGTTCATTTTCCAAAGTGGAATGATATGGTCACTCATGTTCATTTAAATGAGGAAAGTTGTTTGTTTTTTAATTGGTGTTTGTAGAAAATGGTATCTGCATAGCTCACAACAAAAACGTCTGCCATTCAGACAGTTTAGTCATGTATCATAAAAATTTGCCACAAAATCTGTTCAGGTTTAGAAATAGAAAAAAGCACGGGGGAGGAGTGAAAGGAGACAAATACTTGCTAATTGTGTTGAACTAAGAAAAGATAAACTCTCATACAAACTGCTGTAACCTAAGGATATCATGATCAGCAAAGTGCTCATGTTCCCAACTCCTACAAAAAAAAAAAACACAAAAAAAAGCCCAAAACTGGGAGTGAGTGGCTAGGATCTGTCCCTTTCAAAATACAGAAGATAAATTTTTGCTTTGATTGCTCTCTTGCTGTAACAAAAAGGAATGGGTATTGTATAGCACTTTATAAATTCAGCTCTTGGTGATGATAATGTGAGTGCCGACGTGGGACATCTGAGGGAAGTTCTGAATATGCAGACTTGCACCTGTTTCTGCAGCTGCTGAATAACATGTGTTGAGCCTTTGACAACCTTAATATTGTTGGCAACAATGAAAACTTTTTTCTTATTTGAACTTCAATTGTACTTGGTTTTGGGTCTTTTTAGTGTGATATTTTAGAGCACGTCAGAGGAACCCTACAACTCTAGGACAGAGGTCTTTGTTGTGGTGTTGGAAAGGCTGGGACCATATGTTCTGATCCATTTTGTGTTTTCAGATTTATTAGTCCAGATCTGTTCTTCCAATCTACATCATTCAAAGATAGGATTTGTGCTGTCACTGGTGTGTTACTAAAACTCTCACAGTAGCTTTTACTACTTTCATGTATAAATTTTCACTTAAGAGACTGAGCACAAAGAAGATGCCCACCATTTTTCATAGAGAAAAACACAGGATTGGAGAATACAGCATTGGAGTTTAAGAATGGGTTCTTTCCCCATCCCCTATCAACGTTAGTAATTCTGTAGTATGACAGGAGGGATAGGGTCATTGTTACTCTTAGAGTGACTTGGCAGATCTGTGAACAGGTGTTAATGGTTTGGTAAAACAAAGCAATTCTCACATGATCATATTTCAGTGAACTAAATTAGGAATATAGATCCACCAGATATTTTATATACCACATTGATCATATAAAGGAGTAGCACTTAATGTTCTGCATTACAGCAGTTGGTAGTCCACTTTCATATCATATGTAGTTTTGTGCATGATAACTATTCACCATTTATAATTAATTTATCAGTTGTTTCATGTTACAGTTCTACCTTAGAGACATACTACATTAATTTTCCTGTATTCCTGTGATGACACTGGATGCAAAATTACGTTGATTTTTGTTTTTCCATTAAACCACTGATCTTTTTAAAGAGCCACAACTGTAACAATCCTAACCACTTCATCTGAAGACTTATATCCTGTTACAAAGTCTGGAGCTGAGTCCAAGAAAATAAGCATTCTTGCTGAGAGCTACACTGTCGTAAGAGTCAAATTCTTTTGGAGCTTAGGTATTCAGAAGGAAGGAAGCACTTGCTGAATGGGGTGAATTAAGCATGTACACTTGGATTTCAGTTGGACATTCATAGTCTCTTGCTGCTGATGTTTGCTGAGAAACTGCCTCCTCTAAGCACTTGAAGTTTGGTGATCGGAATCTAAGCCCCACACTGCTCCATAATACTGCCTTGAAAATCCTCTTCTAAAAAGAATTTGTATACAAATTCAGCATCTTAACATTTAAGTACTAAATAATATTTTTGATTGCTGTAGACTATATACTTTAAAAGTATTACGGCACTCCTGGTGCTAGAAAAGACCAGCAAGAAAATCTGAGTGACAGGAGCTACTTCTCTCCAGAAATATCCTCAATGTGCTTTTAGTGGTTGCCATCCTGTGAACTTTCAGGCTAAAACGTAGAAAATAGGTGCTATTTTCTTCTAGATCAGGATGAGAGAATGAGTGAGTTAGTGAATGCATATGACACGTTGTCACAGTTCAGGGCTGAATAGGAAGTAAGTGGAGGGACGTTGTATTTTGGTGAGGTTTAGGCATAGTTTTAATAATGCAAAAGTTTTCTATGAGAAGGCTGAGTGAAATATTCTAAGAGTTCTCACCTGATAACCTGCAGGGGGATGCATGTGATTGGACTACCTGCGTGAGCTTGCGAGTACTTGAATCAGTGTTTTCAACCACTATTTTCCAAGCCCGTTATGACTGCATATTAGCACTTGGAACATCTCAGCATGTAATACAAGAACTGTGGCTGGAGAGCAGCTAGTAATGGGCAAATGATACGGCTGATTCTGTGTTAAATTTGAAGGACCAATGTCCTAGCAGAGAGCAGCTTAGCTGCCTTCCAATGCAGTCATGAAAGCAGCTGCTCAGGTCATCTTCTCTTTTGTAGAATTTGTCCTATCTGCAGGACAGATGTAGCAGAAGTGTGAAGCTGTAAGGTAAATGGACAAAGTCATGATCTTCAACAGTGAAGTATTCTTTAATTTCAAGCAAAAGTTTTGTGTAAATTATCATCAAGAGCTTGACTTTACTTCGGCTAGACTGATCAGCAGCCACTGCACCCTGAAATTTGCAGTAGAAGTAATTAATTTGTTTATTATTGCTGGATGATTTTGAGGAAACTTCGTTAGCACTATCCCAGCTGTCTTACTGGTTCAGTTTTCTGCTGTCTGGACAGATTGCTGAAGAGCATTTAGGCTAAGATTAAGCTAAATCTGTATATATGACAAATAAAGTTTTCTTTAGGATAGTGTCATAGTACAAAATGCCCCCTGTCTAAAAATGAGACTGTGCCATTATCAGCACGCTCGAAAGAGAAAGGCAGACATGAGTGGAAACAAGCTGCTTCTTTTAGAATAATGGGTTTGATTTTCAGTAATAAATCTTGATCTCTCTGGTTTGTGAAGGGTGCAAGCACTTCCCTAAAAGTTCTTATTCTTTTCAGAGTAGCAACAAAATGGTCTGTTCCCTCAACACTTGTTCTACAAACCTAGCATGGACCTTTTGGAAATCTTCAGGCCCATTTATCGTAGATTTACTTCATTGCCAACTGGTGCCTCTTGGATTCTGGGGCTTTTGAAACTCTGAAGTTCTGTGCACATAAGTGAAAAAGGATTTCGAAGCAGGAGCACTCAGTAAGGGCTGACAAGGACATACCTCCGTTGCCTGCAGGGTCAGATCCCTTTGCTAGGGAGAGCTCCTGTGCTACCCTTCATCAGAGCCTCTGGAGTGCGTTGTACTACTTTACCAGTGTGGTCAGTCAAACTTCACAGAAGTTGTGTGTCCTGTTTGCTTCAAACGTTTTCAGAAGCAGATCTTGCCTGATGGCAGTCATTTTGTTGGGGTATATGTTGAGTCAGTCCAGACAAGTAGCTGTGCATGCAACTGTACTACAAGTGATACCCATTGATGTCAGGAAATTAAAATGGAAGGCAAGTATGTTCCAAATAATTAGTAACACACAAGAGTGCCTGGCATGGAGTCCTGAATTAGAAGTAACATATTTGCCGTTACAGTGCTGAAGGACATTTTATAAACGTCTGTGTTTGGACAGAGCCTTAAGAAAGCCACAGTCAAAGATTATTGTTGTTTACAAATCAGTTATCCAGTTGTTTCTATGTTTTTTTTATGACTCCATTATGAATTATGAGTGCAGTCCTCACCGTAAGTTTGGCTTGTCTGTAGAAGGTTCAGGGAAGGCTGAATCCTAAATTCTGAGATGTGCCTGCTAGTTCTGCTGCTGTTCCCTTAAGTGTTGCAACACTTTCTGTTCATCGTTAAATGTAAAACCCCTTTTCTTCAGCTATTGTAATTTAGCTAAACAGGTTAAGGTATTTAGCACATGTTGAAAGAAATATTAATATACATAGATATTTTCAATCCTGTCATGTCTTCTAGCTCTCCTGCCTGAGAACACTTACTCTAGTTTTTGTAAAGGGTATTTTTCTTTGTTTTGAGGTTGGCCAACTATGCTGTGGGCCTTTTCACATAAGATCATACTCCCTGGAGGGGAAAAAAGGAAAAATTTGTTTTAAATCTATGTTAAGCCTGCTGATATGAATGATGGAAACCAGTCTGATGCAAATGGCTTTTGCATTCCACAACAAAATCCTTCAAAATGCCGTGTCCTGACATACTGACAGTGCTCACACACACCTGTGACAGCAAGCTGCCACACATTGGCTGTTCCCAGCAGGAACCACAGCCCTTGTTGCAGTCCACCTATGGAGTCAGGGACTGGGTTCTCTAGCTGACACAGAATCCTGGTGGGTGGAAGACCACGATGGCAATTCCTAAATGGGTCATTTTATATTAACAAAATATGTGAAGAGAATGTGCTTAAAAGGACTTCCTAAAGGAGAAAAGCAAGTTTGGCAGCTACTGTAAGTGACAGACTAATTCATCAGCATTCACATCTTTGAAAAGCAAGTACTCCCACTGATGCACCTTCCTCTAAATAAGGATGCGACTCCTGTGACAGCATTCCAGGGCAGATGTATTTGACAAAGGGAGCGATATTACAGTTTGATTTGTAAAGACATCCTGCAGTGTGTAAATAAGTATGAAAGTACTTAGGTTGCAACTACAAACACAACAGTTGCAAATTAAATCCATCAGTCTACGGAGATAAAAGCTGCTGTATGTGAGATTTGGAGAACATCATAAACAAAACTAACCCAGACTGCTTTCCTACCTAATTGTATCACAATTGCTGCTATTGTAAATGTACATGAATATACAAAGAGTACTGAGAATTTTTATAAAACCCACACACAATCTTCTTGATATTAAAACTCATATACTGCAAACAGCCGAATAATTACAGCTTTTTATGTGTATCATTTTGTAGCATTTGTTACTACAAAAGACAACCAAGCCCAATACTTTAGTGCCTTGCATATTTTAAACAGTTCATAGTAACTAGGGAAAAAAGTAAAGCCTTAAATCACAAGTGCCACCAGAATCATATGTCAGTTGTACTCCACTGGTTTAAACAAAGTTTTGTATCATTGTTAGGGTTCTCTTCAGTTAAAACACATACATCCACAAGTTGTGGAACTAACTGAAAGCTGACAACTTCTGAATTTTTTAGAGCATGCATGTCTTGAATTTTTAATATATTGGAATTTCTCTCAAATGCATTCTTTCAAGTGAACTTTGATTTATATATTCGTATCTGTTTCCACAGATCTTTCAGTACCTGTCCAAAATACATAACATTAAAAAAAAAAGCCAGTAACTGACGCTTATGTGTTTGGGGATTAAATTTACGCTATTTTCAGATTGTCACTATAGTACTTTTCATTAGAGCCATAAAATCTTTGTTGTGTTACAGAAAGTCTTTACAAATTATTTTTCCGAGCATGGCCTTCTCGCATACAAATAACTTGGTAATACTGTCTTAAGAAAAACTTACAGGTTTTCATCACTTCAGACCATTATACGTTAACAATTTCCTGGTCATGAAACTGCAATGTTTCTTCATGTTAACAAAAACAAAATCTTGTTTGAAGTAACTGGTATTTTGTATAAATATCTGTACAGGTAACAGACTCTGCATTTGTACTATAGATTATGTGGATTTTGTTTTATAATAAATACTTTTAAAAGATTTGATTAGCAGCCATTTTTATGAGCAGACCTCTTTCACCACCTACAGTAAAGACAACCAGCTAGTATCACAATTATTTTAGATACTATTTAAGATAAGGATAGTGTCACTGTGTCTTTGTTTTTGATTTTAAAAAGTACAAGAAGAGCAAGAGCAAGGACGTGAAGAAGTTGATTGGAAAACTGATCGCCTTTAGAATTGTTAGCTAGCTATAAAACTTGCCACAAGTTTGTCAGCATCATGACCTTATAAAAATGTTACACTCCATAGGAATACTGTGTTTTGAGTAGACCAGATCAGATCTGTATTTCTTTTAATTGTATAGTACCTTTCAAATATAGGATGCCAAATTAAATCTTCTAACTAATGACGGCTTTTTTATGGTGAACATACTTGAAAACTACTTCATAGAATCATAGAATGGTTTGGGTTGGAAGGGACCTTAAAGATCATCTAGTTCCAACCTCCCTGCCATGGGCAGGGGCACCTTCCACTAGACCAGGCAGCTCAAAGTCCTGTCCAACCTGGCCTTGAACACTGCCAAGGAGGGGGCATCCCCAGCTTCTCTGGGCAACCTGTTCCAGTGCCTCAACCCCCTCATGGTAAAGAATTTCTTGCATCTAACTTAAATCTACTGCCATGTAGTGTGAAGCCATTACACCTTGTCCTATGACTACATGCCCTTGTAACAAGTCCCTCTCCAGCTTTCTGTACCAGGAAGTGGTGTTTGGCGATGTTTTCTTATTGCTGGACTTTGAAAACAGATTACCATGCAAATATGTCTCTCCATTCTGTTATTTCTACACATACATATTTATTAAACTTATAAAACTTAGTGCAAGTTGCTTTCTTGGTTATCTCTGTATTTACTTACTTAGTTTTGCTTTATTACACTGCAGTGAGAAGCTTTTATAGCTAAATTCAAAACTCGACAAGACAAATGAGTTCAGGCTAGGGGCTGGAGTTGTGAATTGGTTACCCCCAGGAGTCCCCGGAGTATTTGTAAAGCATTCACAAGTGCAGCCGGGGAGAATAAAGTTACTGATAGACTTAAGGTTACAATTCAGCTCTTGATTTTCTCTCTTGGAATTGTAGGGTTGTGTGAACTAGAGTGGCTGAGCACGACTGATCTAAAAGTATAAAATGTATTGTCACTAATTCTTGTAGGCTTTCTTCTTCAAGAATTTCTCTGAAACATTAGTTAAGTTGTGGAGAGTTCTTGAATTGTTGGTAAATTACCAAAAATTCAAATGCATGCAAAAGGGGAGTTTCTTGTTGGTTTGGTTTCTGGTTTTTTTCTTAAATTGGTGGTTAGGAATATGCCTCTGATTTTCTTGTGAGGGGATGAACTTTGCTGGGTTTATCTGGGTTCATGCGAGTTAGAATAAAGTACTGGGATTCAGTCTGCCTCATCCTCTTTTTGGATCAGCTTGGCAAATGCTGATGTAAAATGCAATATATGCTTCCTTTAACTGGTACGAGCCCCTGCTGGTTACACCAACATGTGCTTTTAGCCAACATATATGATGGTCTAAAGAGGATTAAAATTCTGTGGTCCCAAGTACCTATCATAATTATGCAGCTTCGGCAATTCAGCTTATAGAAGCTAGTGACCAGATACTTACGTACCAAACCAATATTTATGATAAGTGATAGCATTTCCTTTAAGTATTTGGGAAGCATAGAATCACAGAATAGTTGGGGTTGGAAGAGACCTTTAAAGGTCACCTAATCCAACCCCACCCTGCAGCAAGCAGGGACATGTTCAACTAGATCACATTGCTGAGAGCCCCATCCAACCTGGCCTTGAGTATTTCCAGGGATGGGGCACCTACCACCTCTCTGGGCAACCTCTTCCAATGTTTCATCACCCTCATCATAAAACTTTGGTTCCTTTTATCCAGTCTGAAACTACCCTCTTTTAGTTTAGAACCATTACTCCCTGTCCTTTCACAACAGGCCCTGCTAAAAAGCCTGTCCCAATCTTTCTTATAAGCTCCCTTTACGTACTGAAAGGCCTCCATAAGGTCTCTCTGGAGCCTTCTCTTCTCCAGGCTGAACGAACCCAACTGTCTCAGCCTGTCCTCATAAGAGAGCTGTTCCATCCCTTTGATCATTTTTGTGGCCCTCCTCTGGACCCACTCCAAGAGGTCCATCTCTTTCCTGTGCTGAGGGCTCCAGAGCTGGATGCAGGACTCCAGGTGAGGTCTCACCAGAGTGGAGCAGAGGGGCAGAATCCTCTCCCTCGGCCTGCTGGCTGTGCTGCTTTTGATGCAGCCCAGGATACGGCTGGCCTTCTGGGCTGTGAGCACACATTGTCGGCTCATGTTGAGCTTCTTGTCAACCAGTACCCCCAAGTCTTTCTCGGCAGGCTGCTCTCAATCCCTTCATCCCCGAGCCTGTATTGATACAAGAGGTTGCCCCAGCCCAGGTGCAGGACCCTGCACTTGGCCACATTAAACCTCATGAGGTTCCCATGGACCCACTTCTTGAGCTTGTCCAGGTGCCTCTGAATGGCATCCTGTCCCTCAGACATGTCAGCCGCACCCCTGAACTTGGAGTTGTTGCAGATTTTCTGAGGAGGGTGTGCTAAATCCAACTGTCTACGTCATTTGTGAAGATGTTAAACACTACTGGTCCCAGTACGGACCCCTGAGGAACACCTCTTGTCACTGATCTCCATCTGGACATTAAGCTGTTGACCAGTACTCTGGATGCAACCATCCAGCCAATTCCTTATCCACCAAATAGTCCATCCATCAAATCCATGTTTCTCCAGTTTAGAGAAGGATGTTGTGGGGGAAAGTGTCAAAGGCCTTGCGGAATTCCAGATAGATGACATCCGTAGCTCTTCCTGTGTCTGCTGGTGTGGTCACTCCATCATAGAAGGCCACTAGGGTGGTCAGGCAGGACTTGTCCTTGGTGGAGCCACACTGGCAGTCTCGAATCATCTTCCTGTCATCCATGTGCCTTAACACAGCTTCTAGGAAGAACTGTTCCATGATCTTCCCAGGCACAGAGGTGAGGCTGACAGGTCAGTAATTCCCAGGGTCTCCTTTCTACCCTTTTTAAAAATGGATTAAATATTCCATTCAGTCTAGTTCGGTCTTGGTTTCTGCATTCAATATTGTAGGTCTCAGATTTGTGAAATTTACCATCTAAACCTAAAAGTCAAAATAATCTCTAATCAAGATATCCTTTCTCCTGCATGCTGGTTAGATGAGACTCAGAATGACGGAAGTCTTTCTGATCAGTGTTCTGCAGTCCTGGTGATGTCTAATTCCATTTCTGTGGTAGAAAAAAAAGTGTAGCATACAAGCTGAGAGACATGCTTCTGTTTCCTACAAAGTTCTTTCAGGTTTTGTATTGTACCGAACCAGAAAATCTCAAAAAAAATTTTCATCTTAGACACATTACCCTTGCTGAATAGTGCTTAATATAAATAGACCCTGGACAAGCCATGTGATGACTGCCTAAACCTAGTGACTTATTCCATCACTATGCTTAAGATACATTTGTAGTCTGAGGAAAAAAACTGAAGGATCTGGACTTCTGGTGCTGTGCACAGCCTGGAACAGGCCATCCATTATCCTATTGTGTTAGAAAACTTGGACCAAATTACCCAGAAGAACAGAAACCTTTTTAGGATTTCATGTGGCATGAAGCAGAGGGGCCCCACTCTTCTTTCCAGAACTCCTGGCTGTAGCTTGGTTCTCTCACCTGAGAAGATGCACAAGGTCATCATCTCTTGCAGTAGACCCTGACTGACACAGTGGCTGGTTGCAGGGAGGTGTTTGATGCATGTATCCCACACAAGGAATACAGATGTCTGCATGGCATACCTATGATTCCTGCTCCTCCAATGGCCTTAATCCCAGATATTTCAGGGTCTCTTTTGAAACTGGAGGAGACAGTATTTTGTTTTTGCTTCAGAAAAGGTTGCTTAGCTGTCTGACTGGATCTTTGTAGTCTTACATTCCCACAGCTTACACATTCCTTAATATGATAATTAGGAAATACAACTCTGTTACTTCATTTGTCCTGATGTAATATGAATATATTGATGACAGGACCAAAGCTGTGCTTACAGGGAAAGATGCCTAATTCTAAATCCACTGGTTCTGATCTTTTATGAGCTTGCCCCAGCTGTAATTGTCCATGGCAGGGCAGATCAGGGTGTTTGGCTGATTCAGCACAGCATCACTGTGAATTCAAGTCGTTAACAAATTGCTGCTGGATGTGCTAGGAAGTAGCTAAAGTGGTCAAAATGCATTCTGCCAGAGCGTGCATGACCCACAGCTGTGCTGAGGAAAAGCCTGATCCCAAACTATGCAGCTATCTGGATCTTCTTCCATGCTTTATGCCAGCCCCAAAGCAACTAGGAGTGAAATTCTGCTAAACTGAGCAGTGTTGAAGCTATCTGTGTTATAGACATTAAAAAAAAAGGTAATGAAGTATGAGGTAACTGTGGCCACATGCTGTCAAAAAGTCCATGCTGAGCTGGGGGAGAAGAAAGGTCTTTACATGAAAACAATGCTTTTTCACAGAATCACAGAATCACAGAATAGTAGGGGTTGGAAGGGACCTCTGTGGGTCATCTAGTCCAACCCCCCTGCCGAAGCAGGGTCACCTACAGCAGGCTGCACAGGATCTTGTCCAG
>Ga0065711_1028678_pt1 | contig 39798 bp, 24 predicted proteins | sample Hoacrofraction12_FD_59098 | JGI IMG/M metagenome (GOLD analysis project Ga0065711, IMG submission 59098) | Hoatzin crop microbial communities from Cojedes, Venezuela - Epithelial fraction 12 v2 (version 2) | ecosystem: Host-associated > Birds > Digestive system > Esophagus > Crop | place... | reverse complement strand
AAAAAAAAAAAAAAAAAAAAAAAAAGGAGCAAACCCTTTTCTTCTCCAGGCTCTCTCGCAAATGAGATCAGCAGAGAAAATATTTTCTGCTAGCTTGCCCTGGCCGTATTAGTACTCTACACTTGTATATTTCTTCACTATCGACATGTTACCCATTCAGAGTCGTGGAATTAACTGATATAAAATCAGTGTGGAAGAAAAATGAAGCTTTTGGGAGAAGCAACTCTGAATAAATATGTATTAATTAACTGAGTTTCTAAAACAAGTGTCTACTAGTTAATGGCAAAGTGATAAATAGGAAAAGACAGACTTTCTTGTTGACTCCTAGTCTTGTTTGTAAGAGGGAAAGTTTCAGTGGGTAGTCACTTTAAATTTAGTTCGGATTAGTTCACTGCTACTACTTTAGTACTTCAAAATGTATTATTGTGAAAAAAGATGGATCTTCCGAAGAATTTAATGGCATATAAATGCAAGTAATGACTGGTCACAGGATTTCTTATTAATGCACAAACAATTGTACTAGAGAAGATTTTATGGGGAAACCTAAAACAAATAATTTTTTTCATGTGGTTAAAAAGTCATAGTCTGTTCCTCCTGTTGTGAAAGAAAGAACTAACTGAAAACTGATTAGCTACTATTTAGCGGCTGTACCTGTATCTAACCCTTGTGCTACATACTTTCAGCTGAGTCCATTTAAGTCATGACTTTCCAATTATTTGGAAACATAAACAAACATCATATTATTTACATGTGCAGTTCACTTTCTTTCTGTTTGCGTACATTCCAGGCTGCTTCCATAAAATTATCACTTGCTTTAAAATATGTCAGAGCTACCAGATTAAGTGTGAATTCATCCACGCTTGTTACTAAATTTATATGGTGTCACACTATCTGCTAATATAAAATTATTATGTGGGACTAACATCAGTTCGAGTGGTGATTTCTTATGTCGGAGATCTCTTATTCTGGTGGAGCTTTGTCACTCGTGGACCTGCTTAGCCATTTTGGAGAGCCAGTGTGAGAGCACCAGGGACCATCGGTCAGGCATCACTGTGAATCTGCTACCGTGTACTTGAAACTGGCAAAGGAGAACATTGTTGCACCTGAAAGTATATGCTTACTTACAACCGAGCTGAGAATCCTGCGGGTTTTGTCTCATGGAACTACTGGCTATTGTAGTCACTGATTAAAAACAAAGTTATGGGGGTTCCTCGTCTTCTCCTCAAAAATAAGCATCAACCTTATTTGAAACGTAGACCTGTTGGCATTGTGGCTGTTTCTTTTTTGGTGCTTAAATCCCTTTCTGCTATGAGATATTTTATTTGAGGTGCTCTAGAAATACCTTATTCCTTTTGGGGGACATGATCTGACAATAATTGAAGTATTTACTGTTGAGAGGTTTTCCTGCAAACAATAGTCCACTTTCTTTCCAAGCCTGTCTTTGAAAGGTTCTTCTTATTTGGCAATTGAATATAATTGCTTCTTCTCTTCTGCAGAATTGAATGTCGTTCCTTTCTGTAGCAGCTCCTGAATATCCAATTTTTCTCCTCTTTGCACAATTACCTTTCCTGTTTGTTGCTAATACTAGCAAAGCATGAAACATAGGTAGGTATGTCAGAAGTTGTCGGATAACCGATGGAGTTTGGTGCAGTAAATGCTGTAATTTTGGGCTGTGCCCTCTCCCTTTTGGGGAAGGACAGATGGGAGATGAAGCTGCCAGCTCTCTCTCTGAGGATCCAGATGCTGTTCACACACATTTGCAGAGTCTGACTCTGTCCCATTCAATGCACTTACAATTCCCTTATTGAACACTCACTGCTTTTTGAGGAACATCATTCTGGCTGCTTCCTTTCAAATACAATCTCAGAAACTTTTAGAGGAGAAGGCCACTTTCCTAGTGCCTCATGACCTGTTTGTGAGTGATAAGGGAAGAGAAATAATTTGTGGAACGTGTCGATAATAAGGGAAGTGGCTTTCATAGCAACAGTAACTATGCAAAATTCTTACTCATTCACCTTTCATGAAGATTTTTATTACTGATTCAGATCACATAGCTACTCTGGATGAGCAAGCAAGCGTTTGTTCATGTCTTTGTTTTTCTCTTTTTTAGAATTTAAAAATTGGAGCCATTAAAAGCCAGTTTTTAGTGTTGTATCCTTGTTTTGTCCTTTACAGATATTCTGTGTATTCTTTGAATATAAATGAGTTCTGAGCTGTGGAGACAGCATCCACCAGAAGAGTGATGCTCATTAATGTCCTTTCATCTCAGCATGTCTCTTTTCTTAGCATCTTTGTTTTGTTTTTAATCATATAGATTGATATCATATCATCTGCTGAGTCATTTTGGGCAAGAAGTATTTCAGGATCTTATAATTTCTCTACATCAGGAAAAAGCTGAAATATTTTATGGTTTTATAGTCAAGCTACTCAACTTGCAAGATCAGCTAATAGTATGCAGTCCTGCTATACCAAAATTTGAATCTCAGGGGGAGAAAAAACGAGAAACTAATTTGACCTGTAAGCTCTAGGCTGGTGGAGGGTGCATTGCTTTCAGTCTCTCTCTCACTGGAGGCCTTTTATATAAGGGAAAAATGACTGAAAAAAAGGACATGATTTCTAACAGCTCAAATGTGCCTTGAGCACCATTCTTTTGAGTACTGTGAAACAGTAGAGTCTTCCTTCTAACAGTCAAAGAACAAACAAGGAAAATACGGATTCACTGCTGAAATAGCTGAGTGATTTAGAGATAGCAGATGCAGATAAGGCTGAGGCTTTTGAGCCTGGAGATGGGGTTCAGGGATGACAATAATTAATGGTAGTGGGAAAGGGCCAAGTCAGGGATCTCTTGAGAAGAATCTTGATTCATAGAAGTTCATGGGACCCAATGGGGTACATATGAAGGACTGCTGAAGGAGCTGGCTGAGGTCATTGTGAGGCTACTCTCTATCACCTTTGAAAGGTTATGGAGATCATGGCAGGTCCACGATGACTGGGAAAGGCAAATGCTGTACCCCTTTTCAAAAAGGGCAAGAAGGGTTATCCAGGGAGCTATAGGCTGTTCAGCCTCACTTTTAGTCCTTAGGAAAATTGTGGGGCAGACCATCTTTGAAACTATTTCTGGACAGGTGAAGGAGAAGGTGATTTGGAATAGCCAGTATGGCTTTACCATGGGTAAATCATGCTTTGTGAACTTTATTGCCCTCTAGGATGAAATGAAGAGATTAGTGGATGAGAGGAGACTGGTAGGTACTATCAACCATTACTGTAGCAAATACCATGTTTTGCCATGGCCGTTGTCTTCCATAGCATTCCTGTGTCCATGCTGGGGCATTATGGCCTGGGTGGTTGGACTACTTGATGGCTGGGAAAAGTCAAAAGGCTAGTAGTCACTAAAATGATCAGGGGTCCTGTGAGGGAAGGCTGATGGAGCTGGAGAAGGGACCAGATTCAGGGGGACCTTACAGCATCCTGCGACTGTCTGCAAGGAGACTACCAAGAAGACATCTGATAGTCTGCTCTTTGCAGTGGTGCGTGGCAGGACAATGGGAGACAGTTGGCCTAAATTGAAATATCAGAGGTTTAGGCTTGGTATAAGGAAGAACTTTTTCCCCATGGGGAGAGTCAAGGAGTGCATCAGGATGTACAGAGAGCTTATGCGGCCTCTATCCTTAGAAGTTTTCAAAACCCAACAGGATAAAGCCCTGAACAAACTGGTCTGATCTCATAGGTGACCCTGCTTTGAGCAGGTGATTAGACTTCAGACCTCCTGAGGGCCTTCACAACCTGATTCAAACGTCAAATTCAAGGAAGTGAGTTTTACTACGTGAGCAGAGGGCTGTTCCCGGCTTACCATTTCCATCGGCAGAGAACACTCTCCTCAGCCACTTATAAGAGCTCAAATTTTGCAGTCATCATCATGGACTCCTAGGCTACATTGATTTCCAGTGATTTTTATCTGGTAAATTTCTCTATGAGAAGAGGGAATGTTATCACACCAAAGCACCTGTTGTGATTATTCCTATTTTATTAATTCTGAAGTCAAATGTGAGGTTTCCAGACAGCTTGATAATTCTACACAGCGAACAAAAAGCACTAAAACTGATTATAAAAATTTGTGATTTTTTAAATTCAGAAGAAAAATTTTAAAGTAGCTGAATTCATTACATGTTCTTCTGATTTCCCCACTCTTAAAAAAAAAAAAGTTTAAAAGTTCTTAAAATATCACGGAAGATCTGTTGGTGCAAGGGGAGCCTGATATTTCTTTTTTAGGGATCATTTCTGTTCTCTGTGTAAGTATTATGAAATATATGATTTTTGAGTGTCAGTCAGAAACACAAGTTTATCAATAGTGTCAAACATCTTGGCCTATTTTTTATTTGTTCCCTTAAGCTTTCTTTACATCCATAAAAAAGCCTGCAGAGACAGAGAGCGGGGGTGGAAAAAGACATGTTGAGAAGGACCAAAGCACGCATACTGTAGGTAATGTCAGTCTGGAATGTGACTTCCCTTCCCTCTGAAGCCAACATGAAGATGGTGAACCAGTAATTTTCCTTCTGTACAACATATCTGTGAGCACGAAATCGAAGATCAAAGTCTGATGTTACTGATTCTAGAATAAGTACACTAAAGCAGAACTTGGTTTGGAATACAGTGACAGAGCGGCCTCATCCAGCTGATGGTGTGAGTGGGTAACACCGGACGACCTCCAGCCCTACGCAGCCCTTGGTGCGGGAGGCGTGACCAGTCTCTGTCGCCACGGACGGTGTTTGGAATACTGCGGTTGCGTCGAGCCAAGGGGCCTGCGCCGACAGGGTGGGACTGTCTCCCTCCCTTACAGGCAGATTGCTTTCCTGCCAGTCTGGCAATCCAAACCGTTCTGACTGTACCTGGGCAGACCCTACCCACCATTTAGTATTTCTGGGTCCAGAACATGAGGGGCTATCAAATATCTTCCAGCACATACTGGGCTCCAGACAAGCTGTTTGAAAAACTTTCTCTTCTGCTGCCACTTCATTTTTTTTCTTTTTTTCAACTAATTTTTACCCTTTTCTGTATTCAGGCTCTCTCTTTGTATTGCTAGATAAATAAGAATGAGATGCCATCTTCAGGAGAAAGAGCTGCTGGGTTAGGTTCATCTCCAGGACAGCTTGCTATGAAGTTCTTTTCAGATTTTAACATACTGGCTTGCTATTGTACTCTTCGCACCCAAAATCCCGTGGGAACTGAGTGTTTTTGCCAAACCTTGATTTTTATCTTGGGCTATGAAGAGCAGTTGGATTTTATCATGGGGTTATTGTACTGCTGAGCATTCCACAATTACAGAGTATTAGTATGCACATAGGAGTATGCAAAGACTTTACAAGTATAAAATATTCAACATTTATGAAAGAAGCCTTTTTATAAATTTAGATACTAATTGGCCAGATATGTTGATGAAAACTAAATAGTGGCAGCAGCCCACTATGTTTCCAATGAATCTCATTAATTAATAGGCTTGAGAGATTCTTTTATTCTTTTAATTTGCAGAAGATAGAATGACAGTCTCCTTCCTCTGCCAGAGGAAATGTGGCAAGCATGATTTGTTCTAAGACTTGTTGATTTGCAGTTTCTCAGCCACCTTAGCCATACATTTGCTTAAGAACTGGGTATGTAATCAGCTGCTTTTTTGATCTACCTGCAGTTTAAATGAACGTTGTTCCCTTTTCATTTGTATGTAAAACAGTGCTGAGATTTGTTAGTTTGCCAAGTTTTTGATATTCTTGCTCTGAAAAAGTCCTAGAGAAAATAGGTCCTCTGTATAGTCATTTTTGAAAATGTACAACTTCAGTGTACTAAGAAAATTAAACGATGGTTTGAGAAATTGACTTAAAGTAATTCTATAAATTAAATGACCGATGTTCTATCTCAGAACAAGAAGCTCTTGTTTTAACAGACGTGAAACACTGATTGTTCACAAGTGAAGACTTTCCAGTGTAGATGCTAACGGTGACAACAGCTGGATATTGAAAGCTGCTGGGGTCTCGGAGAGAAACTGGCACCAGTGTAAATCCTGAGAAAACAGTGAATGACACCGCTGCCGAGCTAACAAAAAGTCACCTAGTGGGAATGGCCCAAACTCAGGTTTAGTAGAAGGTGGTGAATCCATGTGCGGTTGAAACTACACAATCCACAGCTGAGTTTGATTTGATAGTTGTTAGGTAAGGTAGAACAACTTTCTCACATTATCTGATGTTGATCTGAACCTATACTAGTTTGCTGTGGTGGTTTTTTATCAAGACAAAATGCATACATTCCCAAACTGTCAGATAGAAGAGGATAATATAAGGGTTTTAAAAGATAAACCTTGTTTCTTACTAGCAAAGATTTCACTGTCTGCTGGGAAACCAACCAAGCCAAGTAAGGCAAGTCGTTTGGCCTTCTTTACATACTACGTTTCTCTCGAAGGGTTACAGATGGGGCTGTAACTCCTCACAAGTACGAAGCGCGAGAGTTAAGACAGAGAATACGAGAAGGAAGGGGCTCACCTCACACCCTGCAGCAGTCTCTTGCAAGACAGGAGGAAGGTGTTTTTTCCATGACAACGCTGTTCTGAGAGACTGGCTTTTTAAATGAGAATACATCCAGTGGAATAGCTTATTCCTAGCAATAGCGTGTCCTTATTACACTTGATTGTAACTATCCTGCCAGAAAGCACTTTTTCCAATAATCTCCATTAATAAAGGTGGATTGGGTTCAGCTCAGTGTCTCAGTATTCATTGAACAGGGTTCCTACATTTGATAGTCTTTTAGAAGCCCTGTCTCCTTCACTATTTTACTAATTCATGAATGCCATCAAATTGATTTTCTTACTTCATTTACCAGAGACAGAAAATGCATAACTTCATTTTCTTTACATAGTTTGCCAATTTCTTCTTCAGGGCAATAAACATTTTTCTCTATATTGGCAAGGATGACATGCTGTAAGTAAGTTCTTCTGTAATGATTTAATTTTTGTATTTTTCTATGAAGGTTTGCTAAATGACAGTTAGGGACAACTTGAAAACAGGATGTTTTATTTTATTTTTTAAATACGAATAGTGAAGCTGTCTTACATTGGAGAGAACAAAAATTCTTTATTACAATTTGTGTCTATATTACTTATAAAAGAAAGGCTGAGAGATGATTTCACATGGTTGAAATCATATGTCTGAGGGATCTATAATTCATCTGAATAATCCACGAGCTAATAAGCTCTGCCTGGGTACAGGAAGAGATATCTGACCACAGAGGTACAGGTGTTGGAGACAAGGAGTGGGCAGCGCTGCAGGTGTGAAGAATGTAGGGTCCGTGAAGCACCTATGCAAGAAGAAAGCAGCAAAAGGGTAGGGGTGCAAGCGAGAAAGGTGCCCAGGGAGTGAGGAGCAGAGGAGCTACCAAAAAGTTCACTTGAGAAGAATGTAAATAATGATGCAGTATACCTGAAAAGGCCTGTCTCGTGCCGTAATCCAGTATTCTCTTAATAAAATCAGCCATTGTACTTCTGATTCTTATTCTGGTGACAACGTTCCTGTCAAGCACGTTTGGTGTTAAAACATTTTTAATTGCATAGACCAGGGAGAGAGATTCTAACTAATTTGCTTTATTAGGAAAAATACAGAAATGCCATTTCAAATATGCTGGTGAGAAGTGCCTTCCTTCAGTTATACTCTTGTGAGGGGGAAAAAGGTGGAAACATTTAGCATGTTTTAGGTACCCACCCCCCTGTACACTTGATACTTGCCCCTTTTCTACTGTCAGGGTAACTTATGTGTGAATATGATGTAAAAATAGAGAGGAAAAAAATCCTAAATATAATTTGATTTTTAGTTGCTAGAGACTTCAGTGGGATTGTGTCTTCTAACCAATGCACATAATGTGTATGAATACAAAACTATGTATAGCAGCACCCTTTGCTTAACAGTACAACTGATGTTTCAGTTTTGAATGTTCATAAGCTACCTGTAAATTAGTGTACTACCTCTGTGCTCTGGAAGATAGGAAATGCGCATTAGGGTGGGTTTGTGTTTTTTTTTTTTCTTTTTTTTTCTTTTGTTTTCAATCACAGTGTATAGAATATTTTATTTTTGCTTATTGTTAAGATTTGCAATTATTTGTATTTTCTGGGTGTTATATTCCATGATCTTCATGCTCAGCTGCTCAGTGAAGCAAATTCCCTTAAAACCATCTGCAATAATACTACAGCTTTCTTCTGACACGGATCCTGTTGAAACCTCCCAGGTCTTCAGTTAGCTGGTTGCTTAAGGCAGAAGTATCAGAAATATGGAGCGTATGTGTAAACTGCTATTATTTATACCAACATCAGCCCTGGGATGCAACTTAGATATGTGTTCTTCCCCAAATGCCAAGCCAGCAACGCGCCTGGGGAAGGCAGCTGTGTTTTAAAGTCCAAAGCAAAAACCAGTGAGGGGGTCAGTTGGCTTTCTCCATCGCCAGCCTCCCGCAGACGCCCTGCGCAACCCGGGGTAGCAACAGAACGCTGTGCCTTCCAGGAGCCAGGCCCTGAAAGCCCAGGTTTGGAAGGCTGTATAACAGTGCCACCAGGTGATAGCTTGAAATGTAGGGTTTGCTGCCGGAGTAATTCGGTTCAATAATTATTTGCAGATCAATTCTGTTATGAAGCATAATTATCCTCCCTAGGCTAGTGTATGTAGATTGTCAGATGTAACTAACCTGTCTTTGCTATAAGATCCATCATGTATCTATGTATAGGGGTTTAGAGTTTTTTTTAGGGGGGAAGAGTGGGTTGCTTTTGGGATTCTTTGCAATTTTTGTGGGTTTCAGAGAGGCATATTCGGGTTATGGGAGAAGGATCCATCTCTCTGAGCTTGTTTACTTCTGATATAGCACAGGTGAAAGAAGAATCAGGGCAATATTCTAACAAATATCAGTCTAGTGTTATTTATGTGAAACCCCAAGGCATACGGGATAAATGTATTAATTGTTATTGATGCCAGTTTGAATCTAAGTTACTTAGCATCAAGTAATGTTAGTTGAAAGCAAATTTAATTTATACGTGACATCAGTGATGATCCAGCTGGAGTGATTTATATTAAAAAGTTGCTAGGAATGTGATCTCATCCTAGTGGGGAAATTCATATTAATAGAAGAAGATATTTGCAACTCTGAGGAGTTTATTAGTTAACTAGTGTTAGTTGTTTGCTGGCACTTGAGACCTATTAGCATAATGGGAAAGCTGTTGTCATGAAGTCTATCATCACAGCAAAAGAAAATTAAATAAACAGGAGTCCCTTACAACACAGCATATTCAGGAAGCACTGATAAAAATAATACAGAATGATTAAGGCTTTTAAATAATTTCCTCTTTTGCTATATTCATGTTTGTTAATAAAAGCAGGGCCTTCAGTTAAAGTGTAATTGGATTTTATTGCTTGAAGCAGCCTGCCCCCAGTGCATATCCCACTTGGGGAAATGCTGCAAGGTACTGAATTAACGGAGGGTGGGAGAAGCAATGTGTTTGCAGTTTAACGCTCGTGTTCCCTCTATGGGAGCTTGTGCTTTGCTAGGGTGTAAGGATGTAAAGAAACAGAGAACAGCCTTTCCCACTCTTGGACGTTAGGAGTTGAGGAAAGGGAGGGAAGATAATGTTTGGCTTTTCTTTTTAGTCAGCTTTAAATTCACAGCAAAGAACTGATGGAGAATTACTCTTTCTTTTTGTAAACCCCTATAAACAGCATAATTCATGCTACATGTTCTAAAGTTTGCAAGAGTCCTTACCTGTCATTTTGTTATTTTCTGTGATTTTGGAGTGGATTCTTCTTCACTTGAAAAAGTGGGATTGTATGCAACATACTGATATTCTAAAATGCCTTCCTTTTCTTAGTAAACACAACTTGATAGAAGCATAGTTTGTAAACAGCTATAACATTTGTTGGTGAAGTAGAAGGTTTAGACATACTTTTATCTTGTTGTATTTAAGTGACTTAGTCAAAGCTGTCTTCATGGGAATGGTTTTGGTCTGTTTAGGCTGTAATCCAACAAACAGTCGTAATCCTACTGCCGTCAGTACTGCACGAGCAGGTTCAGCTCAAACTATTCAATACAGAGCATTTCTGTTCCTCTCAGTATGGGTTAACATTTTGTTTCAGGAGATTTTGTTTCACTGGTGCAAGCAGGATCAAGCAATTTGCCACCACCTTTATTAGCAGAACTCTACCTAAAAGGCGGTTGAAATCAATGACATCATTTCATTTCTATGGCAACCAAGTGTCTGTCTTCCAGTTCCACAATGCTCTAAGTTTTGTAGTGAAATATACACAAATTCCTGTTCAAGTGAATGGAATTACTAGCATGAAAATCAAATTTAGTCACTGTGACCATGGGCTAAAATGAATGGGTAGCTTTCTTTTCTTGTATGAATGCTGATCCCCTTCATTTGCATAATGCCAGCAGTACTGGCAGGTAAATCAGTTGCTTTGCAAGGCAGATTATCTGCTCTGGTACCTTACAACATTCCTTGTTCCTGATTCTAGGTCATATTTCTGATTACTGCCCGTGGACAACTGTACAGATATGTGAGGGCAGACTGCCCTAATCAGAGAAGTAAAATTTCCTAGTAGATGGCAGTACTGTCAGCCTGGTAGTTTGTACTGACTGGAGATCCTAGCAGAAGTCACTGACTGACAATAGTCACTTCATAATAAACTATAGAATCATAGAATTGTTTAGGTTGGAAAAGACCCCTAAGATCATTGAGTCCAGTCGTGAACCTAACACTGCTAAGTCCACCACTAAACCATGTCCCTAAGCGTCATATCTACACGTCTGTTAAATACCTCCAGGGATGGTGACTCCACCACCTCCCTGGGCAGCCTGTTCCAATGCTTGATAACCCTTTCGGTAAAGAAATGTTTCCTAACAGCCAGCCTAAACCTCCCCTGGCTCAACTTGAAGCCATTGCCTCTCATCCTATGGCTAGTTACTTAGGAGAAGCAACCAACACCCGCCTCACTACAACCTCTTTTCAGATAGTTGTAGAGAGCAATAAGGTCCTCCCTCAGCCTCCTCTTCTCCAGACTAAACAGGCCCCTCAGCCACTCCTCATAAGACTTGTGCTCTAGACCCCTCACCAGCCTCATTGCCCTCCTCTGGACACACTCCAGCACCTCAATGTCCTTCTTGTAGTGAGGGGCCCAAAACTGAACACACTACTCAAGGTGCGGCCTCACCAGTGCCGAGTACAGGGGAACGATCACCTCCCTACTCCTACTGGCCACACCATTCCTGATACAAGCCAGGATGCTGTTGGCCTTCTTGGCCACCTGGGCACACTGCTGGCTCATGTTCAGCCAGCTGTCAAGCAACACCCCAAGGTCTTTTTCTGCCGGGCAGCTTTCCAGCCACTCCTCTCCAAGCCTGTAGCATTGCATGGGGTTGTTGTAACCCAAGTGCAGGGCCCGGCACTTGGCCTTGTTGAACCTCATACAGTTGGCCTTGGCCCATCGATCGAGCCTGTCCAGATCCCTCTGCAGAGCCTTCCTACCCTCAAACAGATCAACACTCCCGCCCAGCTTGATGTCATCTGCAAACTTCCTGAGGGAGCACTCAATCCCCTCATCCAGATCATTGATAAAGAAGTTCAACAGAACTGGCCCTTGGCTTCACCTGCATAAAGGTGTTGTGTTAGGAATTACTGTGATTCAAATAGGAGTATGGAATTATGTTGGTAGCAGGAACAGCCTGACAGGTCCCTACCTTCCAGGCAGGACACATGTGTGCATAGTGCACTGCTTGAGCAGAGGGGTGTGTGGAAGAGAAGGCGATGCGGTGTACTTGTTTCTTCCCCCACTTCTTGCCCCAGTAGATTTACACCTACACTGGAATAATAAATTGGCCCCACTGAGTTCACAGCTTCAATCCAAGAACTGGAATTCCTCTTACAACTTGAATAATTTGCTAACTTAATTGGAAATGTTTAATTCTGCTTTCTGTAGCTGTTTACCACTGCAGTGCCCAAATGGTGTCCACATCTGCTTTTGGACCCTCCAAACGATGATGATTTTTATTAAGCATGTGCTTTTTAATAATTATTTTCTTTGTGTGTTGTGTTAATTTTTTCTTTAAAAAACTCTAACCTTGAATGATGCTTAGGAGAGAATTCAGCCAAATACTTTGCAGTATTGAAGCTAACCTGGGAAGGAGTAGTTGGTACTGTTTGCAGAGCTAACGCGTGGCCCTCGTGGAGACCAGTGACCTCTCTTCAAATACAAACGCGCAGCGAGAGCACCGTCTGTGAATTTCTAGTAACTTTGTGAGTCAGGATCTGATCACTGAAGTAACACGTCACTGAAGACGTACACTGGGCTGGAAATTAGGTTCTGGTTGCTGTGCAGAGTAATCAGCAGCAGGAAAGGAAATAAACCTTTTTGCTCCAGGCCTTGCTTGCCTGCTGTTGCACAGTTGTTGCGGTTTCAGAGCCATAGATCCAAAGCCATCTGTAGACACCTGTCTTCTGCCTATGTGTAATCAAATCAGATATTTTAACTTCTGCTGTAACATTAATGCGGCAGCAAAAATACTTTTTCAAGATGTAAGTGTAGGTCTTCTGTTAACAGTTCTTGCTCTAGATTGTCAGCGTGAAAGTACAAGTTGTGAGACACGAGCTCTGTGTCTATCATGTAAATAAATGCTGTGATTTTCATAGCATTGATAAATATGAACATAAACTATTCCTGTTATCTAGAAGAGGCATGCAAATGTGGAAAAGTGGCTCATTCCAAAAGTTAAAAATACTTCCGTATGTTCTGTTCTCAAACCTTGGATTTTGATTAAGAATATCCTTCTCTCTAAATACTTTGCAAATGAGCACATAATGAATTAACTACTTTCCTCATCAAGCAAAGTTTCTCAAATATTGGACTGTTAGAGAAATTTGATAGTGAGGACACCTTGACATTGTTACAGTACATGATTTACTTATGGAGTTAAAAATTTTGACGGATTCAAACTTGTTGTAAGATTACTTTATTAAAAAATGACAGTATCTTCAATGAACACAGTGTCTTCCCAGTAGCTATCTCATATATGGTTTGAGTAATAGTGAGTGACCAAACTCTTTATTACTGTGGCATTTGGAGGCCTATTAGTGAACCTACCATGCTTGGTGCATTACAAACAAGACGAGACGTCGTCCCTGCTTCAGAGGCTTTCCAGTCTGAGAGGCTGCTGAGGAAGGTGTGGGGATGAGCAGCACAGAGGAGGCGATGAGCGTGTCCATGCTGTGCTGGAGCTGGCTCTGCAGGAGCACAAACCAGCCCAGGAGGCTGGTCTGAAGGCACCGGCCCTGCCTGTAGATGTCTGGGTTTGCGTATGAGATGAGAAAGTGAGCCCAGGGGATCTAACCGTAGACATTAAGGTGCAAGTTGTGCCTGTGCAGAACTGCATCTCTTCAGCTTCCGCATCCCCCTTTGCTTCTCTGCAAAAAGCTTTGCTGTAGCATACGCATTTACCAAACCAGATTGCCATAAGCTTGGAGATCTGGGCACAGCGCTGCGTTACGTGCTAGGCAGGCAACAACCGCGGCTTCGCTGACCCCTCTCAACATTGTTGTAGGCAGTACAGCAAGAGACTTACGCAACAGCTTAGCGCAGGTTTGGACGTGTGCGTAAGAAAGTCCTTCCAAGGAGCAGTACTAGAAGAAGAACAGAAGTACTGTGGAATTAAATGTAGTTAACTGAAGCTGGCCTAACTGGCAGATCCAAAGCAGAAGCCAGTTTCTTCTGTTATATGAGAGTCAGGAGGCAATAATTTTAAGGTAATACACAGTATTCAAGGCTAAGAGGAATGGGTTGTAACAGATGGTTAGAAGCTTTTAGAATATAATTTTGCTCATTTTGATATTTTGAAATGTCAATTAAATAAACAGAACAGATTTTGCCTATTTACCTGCTTAAAATATGGACTTACAGGGTATGGAGACAGTTGCTTCTTCTGGATATATCAGGAGTCTGAACCTCATTTTCCTTTTTTTTTTTTTTTGCGAGCTGAATAAGATCACAGCGTATGAGCCATAAGATGAGAGCATCCACGGATTGACAGACATTTTTGATATCCTGAAGTTGTAGATGTTAATGATTTCTTAGAGTTTATTATCTATGTAATGTTTTTGTACTTCTCAGAAGGGTATTTTAAAAAAATCTACTATTAGTGTTTCCTGTTTTATACAACAGTGTTAGGTTTTATATGAGATGATCTTATTGGTGCAGCCAAGGGAAAATATAAGGAAAACATTCAGTGTCTGTCCTCCACTGAGAAAAGCTGAGCAGCAACTCACCTTACAGTCTCGTTTATTATAGCAATGCATGTCCTCTAGCAAAGCTCTTTTCTTCTGAAACATTAGACTGCAGGACCTATGTCATTTTTTTTGGTGTAAAGATAACTCAGTATTAGGATATTTTGAATTTACAGAAGTATTTATTATTTATTCTTGAGACATCAAATATTTTTCTCTGATTCTGTAGAGAATATAACAAGCTTCCCAACTGAACACTGAATGTTACTAAAAATGAAAAAGAAACCAAAACAAACCTTAAACTCTTAGGAAAAGTTAATATTAACCTTATTTGAGCTAATGATGTTGAAATTATGCTAGTAAAAGCTCATTGAACTAACAAGAGGATATCAAGTCTGGTGACTAGCCCAGAACTAATTCAGGCTGGTGGCTCTGGGTGGGATCTGTGCCTCTGCAATGAACTGGTGATATGGGAACGATTTCTACTGATCAAGTGTATCTTAAAAGACTATCCCAATTAACACTAATGAGCTGCTGTATTAGCAGCCGTGGCACAGAGACTGAAAAGTGAGGAATCATAAAGTAAACACGAGTCTCTCACCCATGAAGTGATCTCTCCAGAGCTGCGTTTAACCTAATTGGTAAGGAGGTCCGGAGAATACCCTCAGGCGGTGGTTGTGCGGTCTGTCGGTCGTGCTAATAAAGCAGCGTCTCCAGTCTTCAGTGCGCTGGTCCAATGCACCCATCATTGCCCTTACATTCAATTGCAAGGCATGGAGAACAACTACAAAACCAGTCATGTGTGGCACAAGGAGTCATTTTATTTACTCCTGGCAACAAAACCTACAGCTCAATTTGAAGATTGCCTAACCTGTGCTTGTACTGTGAAGGGCTTTCAGGCATAACTGATGCTGGACCAAACTTTGAGCATATAAGCACCTTGAAAACAGGCAAAAAATCAACACAATATGCCTTTTTGTTTCCTTTTTCTAAATATTCAGTTACTGTATGGTTAAAGAGGAAGCATCTATGCACTTATGATGGTACGGTACGTTAAATCAGAAGTGATGCATCGTTTATGAACTGGTGCGTAGGGATTCAGGGACAAACTGCTTTCAGCCTCAGGGTGGTTATATGAGGGAGAAGGTTGCTGAGGACCTTACTTTCCTTTTCTGGCCCAGAACCATCCTACTGGGATGAAGCTGGACCAAGACCCATACAGGCTCGTACAGAGCATGCTGCTTGTACCCGGGGAGCAGAGGGAGCGAGCTGCGTGCTCTGCCTTTCAGCCCCTGCAGCAGTCACTCCCAAAGAGCGGGGCGTTGAGTGTCCCTTGGATAAAATGTCTTCTTGGCACCCACAGCCTTTTGGGGTGGCTTCATTCTGCCCTCAGCGCAGGCAGTTGGGCCTTCAGGGTTTGGTTGTATGTTTGAATGGCTACCAGGTCTGCAGACACAACAGACTGGAAAATTATGTGATGATACAAAATGAGCAGAAGTGCGTCGATGAGGGATCTGTGATCTCTAAGCATGCAAAAAGAGCTGAATAATGGAAAGATGATTTGAAATAAAAAAAAAAGTTTGTGTCATGTTTTTTATATGTGTCTTTGAAGCAAGCACAAAGATTCTAACTGGCTACAAAAGCACGCAGAGCCCTGTCACTCTGCCCGGAAAGATTTTTAACCTTTAAAACTAGCACACAAACATCCTAGGGTTGTTTAGTGAGTGATTCCTTGCTGGATATCTTAGTCCTACTTTTCTCTTTTAGTTTTGTGATCCCAATTAGATTATTCCTATTAGCCTATGGGGTTCATGTAGAACAGACAATTGCATGTAGTGAACTGTGGAAACAACTTGTATGGTGACTGATTCTTCCTGCAATAGCGTTTTTAAGGGCACAGTGCATTCAGCAAACTTTCATCTTGACATATTATGTGGATGACATTTTTATAACATAGGTCAGGCACAAATCCTGCTCTTTTGACATGGCACGGCCCCCACGTAGCATTAATGTCATGTCTGCAAATATAGCGGGGCCAATTTGCTAATAAAAATCGCTAGAAACATCTGTCAACCAGATTGAATTAATCAGATCATTGCCGCTGTAGTAGAGGATATAATTGTTTCTTGATGTGGATTCTGGGCCTCCAGTTACACAAGCGAAATGGCACTTTCCCACAAAGATGTCTTCAGCTGGTATTTGCACGCCTACATCCCTCGCACTGCCTGGCTTCACTCATTTCTTAGCAGGGCTGTACGAATTGTGTGTCAAGCACAGATTTGGCACTTCCAGTATGTTTTAGGGAGAGTTTATAAATACAGTGTTGTGCCTAAAATACAATGTTGTGACAGAGCTTTTCTTTTGCTAAGTTTGTTTTACCATGTTAATCATTCAGTTTTATATGAGATGTTAGCTGTATAATAATTCTGAGGAAACAATCATGTTACAGTGCATTTTAAATAAATCCATGCCTTAGGCTTCTAGAAACACAGTAAATAACTCGTCATTGCCTTTTTTTCTTTTAAAATTAGTATACAGTAGTATTATTTTATAATATAACATTAGTTACTGGTGATATTTATGTGGCTTGAGAATCTCAGTTTCACTCTGTAGAACTAGAAGTATTTTTTTTTAGTTTTAGACAGAGGAAAACACATCAGAGAAAAGCAGGAAGAAATATGAGGTTATTGACTTCTCTCTTTTTTTGTTGGGTTGTTATGTGGGGTGTTTTTCTATTGCTGTTCATTGGTATGTCTGCTCTTGCATTCATGGACTGGGATGGTTGTAAGCTTTCAGAGGACTGGTGAGTATTTTACTACTCCACAATAGACTAAGACTAAGATTTTCTTTATGAAATAATATTGGCAAAATCAGCGGGCTCTGAAAGAACAAGGAGAAGAAAAAACAACTTGACCCTACAGAAACCCCAAGCAGCCTGTTCTGTCCCTCAGGCCAAGTGGCTGCTTGAGGACTTGCCTCCAGCAGCCTGCGGTTGTCTCCCAGGGTAATGGGAGGGGGAAGAGAGGGACCTGCGGGACCCGGATCAGGGAAGGCTTGGGTGGGAAGTACGATGCCAAGGCGTGTGAGTGGCATGGAATGGAGCTGCTTAGGATGCAGCAGGCTCTGCCTGCTGTCCATGCCAAGCACAGCCTGGCGCTCACAAAGCCGTTCAGCATCTCTCCACTGTTTAGTGCTCCAATTTCTGGAAGACTTCATTAGCTTGAAGAGAGATGCATGCAGCTGAGAGAAGGCTGACGATGCCACGCATGCTGAGAAAATTGGTGCAAAATAGTGATTCTGCTAGGCCTAGCAGAGCTAAGAAAACCCCGTTGGATTTAGCTGACTATGCGGAGCCATTTGTGTGTCCATGCTAGCTGTCTAGTGAGCCTGTGAGCTGCCTTGGTTTTGCAGGATGCTTGCCCTGGATAGCACAAAATGGTCAGGTTGTCTACACATCTTGGAAGCAACAGAAGTAGCATTGCCCTTGAGTTAATAAGCTGTGCTGGCTCGTCTGTGTATTTTTTTTTTTAGGCAATTTCGGATACAGTGGAAGCTAGTGGATATGCTGACTTCTGTTCTCCCTGGATAAATGGAGGACGAATTAAATATTTTTTCAAACAAGATACTTGGGCATATTAAAAGTATTGCCTTACTTAGGTTTTATCATGCGTGCGATTGCCTGGACAGCAGCTTCTATTGTCTCGTTATCTCAGTCCATTGAAGTATTCAGCTGCTGCTTTCTTGTAGCCAGAATGAAGGCTGTTAGCATCCCCATTAAGCGTAAGAACTGTCATTGCCTAGAGACAAGATCTAACTAATATTGTCTAGAGATCAAAGCCTTGATTGATGGCAGCGGTTACCATCATCTCACATTAAGATATCTTCATGTCCACATAGCCTATCCAGACCAACAGGTTCAATATCTCTTCAGTTAACCTGTGTGATCCTGCATCTGTGTTCACCCCTGGACTGGGAAGACAGCTGAACTGTTTCGGTAGCATTACTCAATTTGTGGCTGGTTTACACCAGGACGGCCATCTGGGGCTTCCCCAACAACACAAGGGTCGCTCATTCAGGCTCTGTCCTTGCATAGGTGCCAGTAAGGACACTGTGGAGTCAAGGCATGGTGCCATGCTGTGGAGGAACTGGTGTCCAGGGGGTGTGGAACTGGCTGAGAGATTCTGCATTGCTTCTTTGCAGTATTTGTAAATAAGATAAAGGGCTTTCCATTTATACGTTTAAAGTGCATGGGTTAGGAATTATTGCAGTACCATCATCTGGATGTCCCATGTGCCAGGACCAGGTGAATGCAACACTAGTGTTGTGACATCTGTTACCACAAGAAGTTTGTTTACAAAGGAAAGTGGCTTATTACTGTTTTGAAGGATGGAAGAGTGATGTGATGTTTTCTGTTCTTAGCTTGCTTTCTATATGATTACAAAAGGTTAATTACAAAGATACCTTAATTTCTGCAGTGTAGTGAAAGCTCATCTTCGCCTTCCTGAGCTTAGGGGTACGGCTTGTAACATTAGTAGGAGTGGTTGGGGTGTGGTAAGGGATATGGAAAAAAAATCCCCGAGCTTTGGGACAGATAAAAATGGAAGTAAAGACCAGAGAAGCAAGGAGAAAAAGATGGGAGAGATTAATAGGAAACTGAGTAGACCTTGTACTCCATGGGCTGGGATGCCTGGGATAAATTGAATCTACGTAACTTACTGGTAAAGCAGGTTTGTATATATTCTTCACATTCTCTGGTGTGCTTAACCAAATAACAACATAAGAGACTTTTTGTAAATACACCAAGTCATGTCCTAAATGCCCAATCTGTAAGGCTAAAGTCTTAAAGACAGTTCCTTTATTAAATATGCAAATTGTACCAGGGTTTACATGAATTCATGGGAGCAGATGGGATGCATCTGAAGGTACTGAGGGAGCTGGCCATTTGTGAGGCCTCTCTCTGTCATCTTTGGAAGGTCATGCAGATCAGGGAGGTCCCTGAGGACTGCAAAAAAGCATATGTCACACCCGTCTTCAGGAAGGAGGATCTAGGCCAGTCAGACTCACCTCAGTCCCTGGGATGGAGCAAAGGAAGCCATGTCCAGGCCCACAAATGCTAAGGTAACGGCTGGCGACACCCAGCATGGATTTACTAAGGGAAATAGTGTCTGAGCAAACTGAATGCATCCCCTGACGAGATGAGAGTCTTGCTGGATGAAGGGAGAGCAGTGGATATTTTGGAGTGACCTCCAGAGGCTACCCCTGACCTAAATTATTCTGTGGTGTTCAGCATATAGTCCATGGACTCTTGTGGACCCATGCAGCGCTTCTAAGATATTCACACAGCAATGAAGACTTAGGTCTTAAACTGTATGCTTGAGACTTGTTCTTCACGAAGGTACTGGCCCTGGTCCACCAGTGGAAAAACAATATTGTTGTGTTCTGTCTTCAACTAAAAACAAACAAATTTTGCTGTGAAGTAGCTATTAGTAACACCTCACTCTTGTTATGTTCCCATCCTACTGCTGTGATTAGAGAATACCTTGTTGAAAAGCTGCATATTACTGATGAGGACTTAAAATAGTCTTGAGTCTACTGAATAGTCACAACAGGGATGCGGGATGCTATGGCCTGTGGACTGAGAATCCCAACACCTCCTGTCTTAAATGGTCACTGTGCTCTCATGGGAGACATATCCAGAGTAGCTTGAAATCCTGCTGGCCACGTGGCTGGGATGACATGGAACCTGGTGCCTGCAGGAGAGCATGGCCAAGAGGCTCGGTACCTTGTCCCTGCTGCTCTGACTACAGTGCTCTCAGCACTTACGTGCATCAGTGACTTCGGTGTCAGCGCTATCCCCATCGGTGAAGGGGAGAACAGAAGAGTTTTTGAGGGCTAGTAACTAAACGAGACCTGCTGCTGGGGCCGGGAGTGGTTTGGAGAGGAGGGGGATCAGAAGAAGCCGCTATCCAGCAAATGACAGACTGCATTTTGGGTCTCTATGTTTCTGAATCTGATAATTCATCTTGTGGTTTTAGGCAATGATTGCAGCTGGAAGATAACACAACACAGAGAAGCTTAAACTATGTAGTGTAAATAAAAATTGATACATGAAAGGGAAAAGCACAACCCACAATACCGTATCCAGAGTTTTTTTATCATATAGCAAAAATGTTTCTCATTTTTCCTTGGGTAAATGAATAACCTGGATTTTGAAGCTGGATTTTTAATTTACCGCTGTCTTCTGTAATTTTGTCTAGTAGTCCTGTTCTCAAATCCAAAGCCATCTGAAATTTATTAGAAGAGATGAAACTGGAAAGTATGCATGCCCAATGTTAAACCATCCATTTGAAAAGTAAATACTTTCCTTCTCATTTTTTTCCCCCGAGAAGACTCTCTAGAGATACGTGGCACACCAGTGCTTTTTGTCTGGGAGGAAATGCTACCCTAGCAAATAGGAGAAACTTCTAAAAGGGAAAGAGACCAGCTCATTCCAGGAGGTTGGAGCTGTGCAAATGAGATATATGCAGCACTTAAATGTGGGCCAGTAAGTTCACTGGTGTTTTTTATATGCTGGTTTAGACTGATTCTGAAGTGTACAAGATATAATTTGAATATATAATATAAATACATATGAAAACACTAAGTCTTTGGGATTCTTTTCTTCCTGCTTAACCAAATGAGAGTCAGAAATATATAGGGAAGAGAGTATTTTGGTCTATTTATAATGCATGCTGTCTAGACGACTGGCTTTGTAAAGGGAATATGTTCCTGCTTTTTTTTTCTAAACAGAAGAATAAGTTTGCTCCTGGGCCTAGCTGTTAAACAAGGGACCCATTGCAGCACTTGTGTTATCCCTGAAGCTGATACCACAATGTCTCTAAATGATACAGAAGTGTAAGTAGGAAGCAGATTTTGGCATTCAACACAGGGCTAAAAGTGAGTGTAGACTGCTAACTAGGTGCATGTACAGGGTATGCAGTCTGAAAAAAAGGCAGGCTTATATCTCTTTCTGCAGCCTTTTGTGTTTCAAAATATGCCAGAAATGTGTGTGGCTCTACTACTTTCTGGGGACAAGATTGCCATTATTCAGGTGAGAGATGCAAGCGCTAGATGTTACTGGAGCCTTCAGAGCAGATTTAAGAGGGATTTAAGGCACACAGACACTGCGTTAGGCCTCTGCAAAGGAGTGAATAATTTCTATTCACTTCAAAGCTTCAGGTTGAAAACCTGAACCCAGGGAAATGAACAGAAAAATTCTGTTGATTGCAGGAAATTAGGATTTCAACTTTTGAGTTTCATCTTGCACCTGTCAAAGTGAATGAGTAATACCGTTGATTAGGGTGAGATCAAGAATGAGTCACTAACGCTCTGTAGTCACTAATGGGAAAATATAGATGATATCCTTTTAGGACCTGTTAGGATCTTTTTCACAAGAACTTTAAAGAAATGATGATAAATGACTGTATAAATAATCTTGGTAGCATCTGAAGAGAACAGTATTCTGCCCTCAGGAAAGTCTATGGCAGGTTCATTACTAAGCAGAATGTATATTTTGTGGGGGCTGTTTGTTGGGTTTTGTTTTCCTTTTCTTCTATTTTAATGAGGCATCAGCTGTTTACTAAAGACTAATTAGAAGAAATTTGTCAGCATTTGTGGATTCGTTCCTTTCATGATTCAGGAGATAAGACTGCTTTGTTCTTTCTCTTTTCCTCTCTCTCTTTAATGAAGTGTTTCTTAATAAACTACTAATTAAAATCTTCTGCACCCTTATTTGATGATAGTTAATTTGGGATAGAGAGCCCTTCTTACTGAATCTGCTTCTGTCATGAGTCCATCTTGCAAACAGGTTGGCCAAAAGGGTATGTTCAGATCCCAAGCATATCTTTGCACATCAATGCACACGCATGTGCCAGGTCAGACCGGGATGGCGGGTCCGTGTCCGACATCCAAGAGGCTCCCGACGCTGAGTCCTGGGCGCTTCCCCGCGCTGTTGTGGTCTTCAGGTGTCTGAAAGACCCTGCTCCAAGAGCTGAGACTCTGTTGGTCTGAAGCTTTTCCATAAAGTGCAGAAAGGTATTTATATGATCATACCAGTGCTTGTCGTTGACTCTTTGTATTTGCACTGATGCTGGAATAACATATTTCTACAAGGAGAAACAAACACATAATTTCCAGAAAAAAAGGAGCCAGACTGGGTCTTGTTTAGGTGTCCAGTTAGTGTGGCTGGGTTTGCTTACAGCTGGTGTGACTTACACTTAGGTGTTCAATGGCAAATAACATACTTAATGTGGAAAAAAGATCCCTAGCCTTGATTTCATGAGCTGAACGACTACTTGGATTTGGAGTGCTTACTTGTTGAAGATCTTATTTTTTGATTATTCCTGACTTGCATCCATGAATAAGCCCAGTTGTATCAGGAAGATTTGGTTCAATTAAGCAACTGAGCTTTCAGGATGTTCATTATACTCAGACGCTGATCAGTCTAAAGTTTGAATACAACAGGCAGAAAGTGTGTACCTGTTCTAACCCATTTATGTGAATGCACATCAAGTTTGCCTCTGTATTTTGTGCTGGAAGGCCTGATGCGCTGTCAGCGCAGGGACAACGCAGGGATTTTCCCCCTGTTCAGATGAAAGGCAGGAGGACCCTGCCTTTCACTTTGTACTTGGAAAGAGCCAAGCCTGTTCCCCCCATTACGTGGTCAATAACTGGCCGGTGACCAAAAGGCGGGCGGCAAGGGAGGACGAGCAGCCGGTGTTGGGCCGCCCTTGCTGCCTCCCAGCCGGTGGCTCCCTGGGAGCCGCTCCTTGCCCAAAAGCCATTGCTGTGCATTGTTTCCCATCAGTCAGGTCTTTCACATAAAAGGTTAGAAAATAGGGGAATTTATTTCTTTTTAATTATGAAACTGTGTTTTCCTGAAGAGTTAGTAGAGAGCTGATTCAATGCAGCTTTCAGTATTTTCATTGGCTGCAGCAACAAAATAAAACTCCATTATGTTTTAATTCCTGCATAATGCAAGACAGTTTTAGACTTTGATTTTCAGGGTAGATAAAATTGGTTTATGCTAAGGTGGAAGTTTTATTAATACTGAGTAATTCCTCACCGTGCAAACTCCATCTTCCCTTTTCCTGCTCAACCCCAGCCTTTAGCTCAGCAAATGAACACAAATAATTTCAACATTCTACAAAACGGAGAGTGAATTAGATAACTCTGCAGTGTGCTGGTGCACTGAGTGAGCCTACAAAAGCCGTTTCTGCCTTAGTCCTCTGCTTGTATTTTTGTTTGAGAGAGGTAGGAGGTGGACAGAGTCTCTACTTTATATTGCAAAATGGGAAAACAATCCGAATACAAACAATCAAGTTACAAAGCTAAACAACCCTCACAAAATAGTCAGAATTAAAGAAAGAATGCAGTATCTCCAACTGTACAAGCTTTACAGCTTAAGATTGATATGAGATATCCTGGGACTCTGGCTGCAAGCCTACCTGGTGAATTCTCAGAATTTGTTATCCAAGTTCAGCAAGTTGAGTAAAATGTTTTTGTAATGTGTCTATTTTTAAAGTATGGACATCAAATTCACATGTAAACCAGGATCTTCCTCAGAAGATAACTTCTTGAACTTTTTACCTTTCTTCATACCACTGTCTCTTTTTTTTTTATTTTTCTGAGGTGGTCCCTGGAGCATCTCCCTTAAGCAATGTCCTGGCCTTGCTTCTTCTCACCATTGCCCTTTGGCCCTTCTTTGTCTGTACCCCCAGACAGGCTTGATCTTGTATATGCGGTGGCTGCCAACCCAAAGGTGGGAGAGGAGGCCCCCCCCTAAATTTTCCTTTGTCCCTACCCTCTACTTGTAGCAGTCTCATGTCTTGTTCTCGTGCCTCCTCAGGACAAATGAGCAGGTCGGTCTGCTACAGCTTTCGTCTCTGCCTGGACCTGCCTGCCAGGCGGCTTTCTCTGTTGGAGATACCCTGGAAGATTAGATGTGGCTCTTGAATGTGGCTTAAGTTAACCACTGCTTATAAAATATTACTCAGACAGAGTAAGAGTGTCATAAGGGTTGTCTTTATCACGGATTTAACTTTAGGGAAGTGAAGTGTGGGTGGTAGGAAGAAGTTCAGTGTCCATCAGCTGAGCGCAGCCAGAAGACTGTGGTTGCTATGTTTTACAGGGCAGTTTCCTTCTGCAAAGGGGTCCGTAGGAAAACAGGAAGGAATATCCTGGGCCACTCAACTTTAAAACCCACTGCTTTCGTGGGTATGCTGATTTTGGTTACCGTTTCTAAAAAGCATGGGTGAATGAGTTTGGGATTCACCTTTGGTGACGTAGGTGGATGCATTAGCGGTGTTTTGTACAATTTCAGTGGAGTTTAGTTAAATGAAAATTGTGCAAGCCCGAGTTAGTGTGTAGTGCTGATCTTGTTTACCTCCTCAGACTACAGATGGTAGATACTTCTACAGCAAATCATCTGTAGATATAGTTGGCAGTCAGGCAGAGTTCTAGCAGGCAGCATGTGTAGCGTCTCAGTTTCTCAAATAATGTAGACATATTGTAAAAGACTACCTCAATATCTTGTCAAAACCTCTTCTGTGTCACTGCTGCTAGTTGTCGGGTAGATCCCATCTCTTCAGCAGCTTCAGCCATGCAGCTCATGACCCATTTCTCACCTCGCATGCACATTGAAGTGCCCATAGCTTCAATCACTGCTGCCTGCCTTTGGGGACGTGGTGGTGGGGCAGCTCCTTCCTCGCTGCACATCCCAGGAGGTTCCTCACAGCCTTGTCGGGGGCTCTGCACGCAGGCGACTTCTTCCCTGCTCAGCTGCTGTTTCTTGCCATGAGCATTCCCCCTTTGAGCCTTTGGTTTCCTCTTACATACAGCCTGACGTACACACTGATGGGTGTCAGTGTTGTGGCTCTCCCGAGGTGTAAGAAGGCACTCGGAGCAGGGTGACACCATCGGGGTTCTGCTTACGGAGTGCTGATGCCGTTACAAGACACCAATGGGAGCAGATTTCTGCTGGTGTAGATGATACCAGCTCTTTTCACTATTAGTTTTTCCATTATTCCTTTGTATTTGTTGATAATTGAAGTTTGCCTAATTTAGATTAGACTGCTTCGATTTCTCACTTAGCCTAAATTGTTGTAGCAGCAACACTAGTATTGACATGTGCTGTGGTTCAAACCCCGAAGGAACATGAATGCTGAATAAGAACAGGACTTGCCCGTCCCAGTTCCAGGGTTTGAAGTATCTGCCCCCTCACAGCATGCTCGTTTCTCTTGGGTCCTGCCAGATTCCTTCTGAAGCTACTTCCTGACTGGTCCGGTGATCCTTGGTGTACTGCTTTGCTGTTCTTCACTGGAGACATTGTTATTTTAGGAGAATCATGTCCCTTTGGATTAGTCATTTAGAATGTACTGGAGAGACATATGTTTATATGTGTGTGTATATATATATACACTGGTATTTATATTTTTAACTCTAACTTCAAAAGCCATGCAGAAAAAACTTGAAAAATAGTGTTTTGTAAAAGGCACAGAGAATGAATCATTAGAAGAAGTTACCACGTTTTTCACCCTGGACAGTAAACAGGTACCTGAAGGCAAGATAACTTCTCATAAAAGGGATATGGGTCATTGTATGAGGTGGTGTGTGATGCTTTCAGGTGAGGTTGGTTCTGATCAAAAAAGTGCTGAACACTTAAGTAGTCAATAAGATTTCATTATTGTATATCATTCTTCCAAATTTATGTACAATTACATCTTTCCAACCTCTACCCTTTGCTTCTAGTACTGTAAAAGCTGGTAAATCCTAGTTAGGAATGGATGTGTTCTGCTTCATAGAATCATAGAATCATTAAGATTGGAGAAGACCTCTGAGATCATCAAGTCCAACCAGCCACCCAACACCACCACACCTGCTAAACCATGTATGGAAGTGCCGTATCTACACATTTTTTGAACACCTCCAGGGATGGTGACTCAACCACTTCCCTGGGCAGCCGATTCCAATACCTGACCACTATTTCAGTGAAGAAATTTTTTCCTAATATCCAATCTAAACCCTCCACAAAGCAGTCAGTCAGTGCTGAATGAAGCCAAAGACATGCTTATGGTAAAAATTAGTTCAGATCAACTCTACAAAAATCTAAACATATTTCAATATAAATTGGGTCAGCGTACAAGTAGGTGACTCTGTAAGTAGTATTTGCCCATCTGTATTTCAGCGAGCAAGGCACAGGTCAGAACTAGAGCACCCATGTTGTGCCCTGCTCTCCCCTCCTTGGAGCTTTCTTCTCTGCCCAAGCATCATGTCCTCCAGCCTTCTTCATCTCTACCACCTTGTAGCCATCCCTTCCGACACACCCCAGGCTGGTGGTTGGTCCCTGCCTTGTGTCTGGGGGAGGACAGGACGGCCGGAGGGTCACTGGCCAGGAGGGACCTGGTGCCCCAGTGTTAGCTCCACGTGCAGTGCCTGCAGCCCACCATGCCGCTGCTGCCTGTGATCATCGTTAAACTACGGCACCGAAAATGTTCATACCATAAAGGTCCTGTGCAGCCTGCTGTAGGTGACCCTGCTTTGGCAGGGGGGTTGGACTAGATGACCCACAGAGGTCCCTTCCAACCCCTACCATTCTGTGATTCTGTGTGATTCTGTGATTCTGTGAAATGAGAAGTTTACTACGTTGTGCTGGACTCAGAGGAATGATCTTTTTGTTTCTCTTCAAAGGAAGAAAGAAGCGGGACAACAAAATTTTTTGTGGTATTTTTAAACTGCAGGATGAAGCAGTTAAAAAAAGATGGAATTTGATTTATTTTAGCTTAAAAAAAAAGAACTGTGTGAAAAATTTCAGAGATTTGAATGTAATTTCTCACTCAGTCCTAAGTGGGCAGGAGAGCTGCACATTTCTCTTTAGTAAAATTGCAAAGAAGTGGCTGTCTAAAATCAAGGACCATTTTGGCTGAAGGAAGACAATATTATGCATCTCATTAAAAAGTTGAACTATGCTTTATGGCTATTTTCATGTATTACGGCCAATTTTAATGTTTTACAAAATGTGCCTAAACATACTTTATCCTTAAAAAATGGGGAAATCATTCAGTATGTGCCCACAAAAGCATTTTGGAGCAGCCTGCCCTGCCAAAGAGTCAGCAAGTCCACGGACAACAGTTTTAATGGTCTGTTAATAAAGATCAAGTAGCATTGTGATTGATTTATTATTGCAGGGTTTATTGATTGGTGAAGAAAACAAGGCAGCATCAGTTCAATACTGCTAACTCACTTCTGTTTTCTTTTTTTTTGTTTCATCTGGCTCAGCATTTGTTGCATTTCCAAGATACAGAATAAATTCTTTGCCAATAAGTCTCTGCATATATACAAGAAAATCTATTTTTACCTTGGTTCTTAAAGGAAGGAACACTGATTTTGCTGTTAAGTGAACTTGCCTATGAATTCCAAAACATATATTCCTTCACCTGATTTAAAAATGGATGTGAGAGTTTTAATCCTTAAAAAGAAAATAATTGAGTAATTTAAATTCCTCATCTCAGAAAAATGCTTTTTTTTTTTTTTTAAATGTACAGTCGATTAAATGTCTAATGAACTTCAACAGGGAGAATGCAAAGTCAAATCAGTTATTCCAGTTGCAGATCTGTGTATGTGAATTCATAGCCTTATGTAAAATAAAGTTCTGGTGAATTTATTTAGGTTGTATGCATAAGTAAAAGAAGGAACTTCTACCTCCCTGTGGAAATAAGAAGCTGTTTTCTGATTCGTAATCTGCAGAAGTTTGTTACAACTGTGGCAAGGGAATGGCTGCTGATTAATGAAGCTGCAGTGCTGCACTGACGGGTGCAGGGCGGGATGCCTGCTGCCTTGTGGCTGGAGCAACCAGGGTCACTGCGTGATGCTCGTGGAAGTTACTCAGCTGTGAGGAGAGGGAACGGACGGTACCTTGGGCTGCATTCCTTTTCTGGGCGTACTTTACCGCCTTTTCTCATTGATGGCACTGTGACAGTGCAGATCATGACACTGCGCTGGCTTCAGTGGGATTCAGCTTCAGGCTGTGGCCCATATGCTTGGAGTTCACTGCAGACCGATGTGCTGGGAGATCAAAACTCCACTGACTGGGGAAGATTTTCTAAAATGTGAACTCCACTGAAGGATAGTGAGTTCTTTGCAAAAATGACTTTCCTTACATAAAGCAAAGATTGACTTCTGTGGTTTCAGTTCCATGGACACCTGTATTTGGGGATAACGGGCTTCTTTGCACAGTGCCTGCAGCCAGGAAATACCTGTTTGCAGTAGACTTGCTTCTTGTCAGATTTGTTGCTGTTATTTCCAATCTGGACCAGACATGAAAGCCAGATAACAAGAATTAAGTTCCAAATATCAAAGAGTGAAGAAGTAGCTTATATACCTGCAAAAGAACTCCATTTAAATGTGCTAAATTGATTAGTTCTGCTGTAATTGTAAATCAAACTCTGGAAATGCACATGACAAAAACCAAAGTTCCTAGAACTCTCACATTCTACCAACCAGTCTCTTGCTGAGCCCGTGTATTCTCACGGCCCCATTAGAGATCTCTTCTTCAAGTGCCTTGAGCCCACTTGATGAGTCTTACAGTAAAAGAAACATTTTCTTGTTTTCAAGTCTGCTTTATATGCGATTCTCCATTTAGTATGTGATTCACCACCAGTATCAAGATCAGCCTCTTGTCCTCTGGAGAAGCCCCATCTTTCCCCCAAAGAAACTACATGTTTCTGGCAGCAGCACTTGGCTGTGAGCAGCACAGGAACCACCAAAGGAAAACCATACTCTGTATTTTTCCGTCGGTCTCCAGATGAAGATTGAAGGGAGGGGAAGAGGAGCAATGAGAAGCGTCCTCTGATGAGCCTCCCGCAGGGCCCCCAGCCCCAGCCTGGCCAAGCACATCTCGCCAGTGCAGAACATCTCAAAACCAGGCTCTGCTAGGGCTGGCTTTGGAGATAGCCCAACACAAGCCTAAGAAACTTTTTATTTGCCTGTGCTGCATACAGTGAGAAACTACCACAGCCAGAACTGACTCAAGGTGAACAGTTTGGGCCATTTCATTTTTTTCCAAGAACCCTCCTACGCATGGAGATTTGGGAGCCCTGGGGCAGCACAGGGTAGGTGATGGTACTTTGTGGGTCACTACGTGGGAGGGACCTATAGCACTCTCAGATGCAAATTTTTATCCCAAATTGCCAGTGAGAGTGCCGCGAAGGATCAGCAGTCCTGAGGTCTTTGTTAGCCCCTTGTGCCTGTCAGGACTTTCTTCCAATGTGACTGAGAGCACCCCAAGCTTATCCATTATGTGGATGCCCAGGGAATGTGGCCCTGACAGTGGCTTTGGATCACTCTTGTTGAGCTGCCGCGGGTGAAGGTGTAGACATAAAAGAGGTGAGAGTGGGAAACCTGGGATGACTTGGAGCCAATCGAAATAACAAGAAACAGTTTACAAAGCTAGACCAGATGCTAAGAGCAGATATTCATAAACTAAATAATGATATTCAGGTAGGTTTGTTGGTCATTGGTTTGTTTGTTTGTTTGTTTTTTTCCTGAAGAAAGCTGGAGGAACAGAAAGGATCAGGGCAGTAGCTGCTGTGCGTCAGCTGTTCCTGGCTGGTGGCGGGCATTTTAGGGGCGTTCCCAGCATGCATGCTTCCGAGTAGCTGTTTGGTTGATGTAGGCTGGGGCTTTTAATGAACCAGCGTTAGCACAGTAGTGATTCAGCTGACTGTAGATGTGGTTTAGAATTTAACCCTGCTTTTGTAAAGTGCCTAACACACACTTAATTTGTATAAAAGTAATTATGATAACCATCACTTACTTTGGGACTGTGCTCAAGTGTTGCAGGAATCTCTCTGGCATTTCAGAGTTTTATATAGAGATTTTATCTCCTATTTAAAGCCATGTAGCTATGAATGAAAAAAAAAAAAGAAAGAAAAAGTTGAAATCATTATTTCTAGAATATGGGGTATTACAAAAGATTAGCAAAATAGTTTAGTGCTCAAAATATTTTATTAGTATGGTTAGAAACAATCTGCTGTAGGAAAAGAAAAGATTGTGAATAATTCTGCACAAGTGTATAATAACCTCACAATATTTTATTATTATATTCAGTTATAAATGAAATTTCAAAATTATATTCGGTTATATATGATATTTGATAGATATATATGGTATTTCTGAAATGGCAAAGAAGATCTTGGGGCAAATGGAGGCATTACTGAACGATTAAGTTTTTTTGATTACAAGCAGCAATGTAGAAAACATTCCTAAATCTTTTTCCTCCTTTCCCAGGAGGAAACATTTATTTTGTTCGCTGAACAACTTTGATGTACCGCATGTGTTTCATTATTTTGTTCCATTCCAGTATGTGCAAGTTTCCTTTAAAAACGATTGTGATGTCTGTATACATTATATTTATTGGACATTTCCAATCTAGGATAGCCTGTGACAGATGATCTTAGAATCGTAGAATCATAGAACAGTTCGAGTTGGAGGGGACCTTTAAAGGTCACCTAGTCCAGCCCCTTCATCTCGGTGCATTTTCTATCTCTGGCGTCTGGCAGCAGGTCTAAGCATGAGCATGGTACCATCTATTAGAAAGGACTCTTTGCAACAGCAGCATTTTCAGATGTGAAATCTAACTAACTGTATGGATGTATTAACTTGAAACTCTTTTCCTTAGTAAGATAGCAAGAGTGAGAAAAATAACCTAATTATAAATGTTCAGGCAGGTCCAGCATTCTAACATAAAGCTTCAGCTAGAATTTTCTGTCTCTCGTTCCTCTCCATGTCAAGGTAGTAAATTTTCACTGGAGAATTATTCAATTTACTGTCAAAGGATTAAAATATATCTTAGGGTTTATTGAGATAGTTTTTTTTTTTAAAAAACACAACAGTTTTGCAATCTACTGAATCAACAAGAATGAGGTTGTCAGGTTTATAAATATGACTTAAGGGTTACATTGCTACTGGTAATGTTCCAAATAGCTGCAAGCATATAAACTCTCCAGAAAATGTAGTTTTATTGCAATAAGTAATTAGAAAAGTTGTATTTGTGGCTTTGAATTCCTCGCTTCTTGACAGATTTATTCTTACAAGTCTCTGTTCTTATGGTTTGCATTTTACATCCCTAGGATATTTGGATTTAATCAGAATGTCAACAGTGCCACATTCTGCCACGGAAGGAAGACTGGGGTTGAGATTTAATATTGGAGGCTTGGCTAGTTAATGAAATTGATGTGTTTGCTGGAACATACACTTGAGATTCCCTTGAAAGCGAGCCCAGATCTAAAATTTCCAAGACAAGTTGTAATACTTTCAGCCAGAAGACCAAACCTACCATCTGTGAAGCTGAAATGTAGTTTTGCTGAGATTTGCAATAAACAGACCAAGGTTGTATGAAAAATCTGCATATTGGCAAAAGTCTGGGGAGGGGAATCTGGGGCTGCGGATGGTGGTGCTCACCTTAGTGATGAGGGATCCTCATGCAGTTCTTCCATTGCTGCAGCTTTTGGTTTGTATTTTCATATGGCTCCAAGGTCTGGCCACCTTGTGAGAGTAAAATGTGCTTTGCTTCGACTCGGTTTGCCCTGATGGGCATCTCTTCTAGCATCAGTGTTGTGCCCACAAACAGTTTGCAGTCAAAACTTACAGCTTTTCATCCAGAGTACTCAGAAGTCACCATTAAAACCAGAGCTACACCAGCACCACAGCCAGGCTGCTCTTACCACTTGAGTATAGGTTCTGTTGCACTATTTCATGCGTTATAGGAGAAGGATTTAATTACCTTTAAATCATCTCTAATAAAAATGAGAAGTCAGTTAAATGAAGGCAGTCTTTTCCTTCAGTGCTAACCTAAATTCAGGGGTGGGAAAGTTATCAAAAAGGCTGCTTGTTGCTTTTATTTAAGTTCATAATTGAGAAGAGAGGAAGCACAGCTCCTATTTCTAAATGTGCTTTCCTTACGCAGTACTGCATATCCTTTATCCTCAGTTGCTACGAAATACTTGGTTAACTAATTGATATTTTAAGGAAAAAATAATTTTGTTGTAGAGAAATCAGCTGCATTCTGTTAAATATCCTTCCTGAGAACTCAGTTCCTGAGGTGCTTTTCATCGTGATAAAGCAATTCAGCCAAGATTTAAAAGGCTCCAAATGAAGAGAAGCTGTGGACAGTTTCTGTGGACTCCCAAATGTCATTTTTCAACTACTGGGACATCAAAAGGATCACCTGCAGATTCAAACTGCACTGAAGAGTCTCTCCCTGGAAGGTACAAGGGACTGGAGGAGAGCAGGGAGAAAATGCTACTCTTGTCAAAAGCCCCTTTGACAGTTTATGTCTTTAGTTACTGACAAAACCTTTGGAAGAACATAGCAGGTATAGCTTCTGATTTTGGTTTCTTCAAGTAGAACTGTAATTGTCATGGGATACAGCTTGGCAGATTCTAAAGTTCTCAGTGCAGTGTCTTTCCTGAAGGGTCTGCCTTTGGTGGACCAAGGGTTTCTACAATAACGGAGTGAAGCCAGGATTTTTAGGGTTCAGACTGTTGAAACCAAGTTGAGTCAGAGATGACCTTCAGCTCCTGCCTGTTTGGCAGGAATACTTGCCTGCACCCTTTACTAAGGAAATTACAGAGCGCTCTTCCAGAAGCGTAGCGAATGAGAACATTATGTCCTTAGAATACACTTACACTTTGATAAGTAATTGCTACCTTAAAGCCAAGTGGAGAATAATATATATATACATATATATATAATATAAATATATAACTTCCACTTTACAAGGTGTGGTGGTGGTTTTTTGTGTACAATGCTGTCTTATATACAAACAGCCTTCATGTTTTACCCTCATTCATGTCTGGTGTTGGGACAGACAGCTCATATAGGGCTTTAGCTTTAGAGTCTTCTTCAGAAGTTTAGAGATACGATTATAAATGTGAAGATTTTGTTCTTCTTGAAGTTGACTGTGAGCAATATAATTTACTAGTTTTTGAGGAGGAAAAAAGAAAAAACAAAAAGAAGGAAAAAAAGACGGACCAGTGGTGAATGCATTTTGAGGAAAACTGAAAGGGCACTGTGTAGGCCTGTATTGCTTATGTATCCCTGAATAAAATTGTAAGCATTCAAAAACTTTGTGACCCATACAGTAGGACAGGAAAGGGAACCATTACCAGAAAAATGGAATTTGGTTCACTTTACCCTTTGTTTGTTACGTAGCCCACCTGGCAGACCTAGTAGGAATTTCACAACAAATGACGTACTACTGGAGCTATGGGATCCAAATCATGGAATCATAGAATGGTTTGGGTAGGAAGGGACCTTTTAAGATCCTCTAGTTCCAACCGCCCTGCAATGGGCAGAGATATCTTTCACTAGATCACGTTGCCCAAAGCCCCATCCATCCTGACCTTGAACTCTTCTGGGGATGGAGCATCCACAACTTCTCTGGGCAACCTGTTCACTTCATCATAAAAACTTTATTCCTTATGTCCAGTCTAAACCTACCCTCTTTTAGTTTAAAATCATTGCCCCTTGTCCTGTCACTACAGGCCTTGGTAAAAAGTCTCTCTCCATCTTTCTTACAAGCCCCCTTTAACTATTGAAGGTCTCTCTGGAGTTCTCCTCAGAACCTTCTCCTCTCCAGGCTAAACAATCCCAACTCTCTCAGCCTTTCTTCATAGGTGAGGTGTTCTGTCCCTCTGATCATTTTTGTAGCCCTCCTCCGGACCCCACATTGCTGGGTCATGTTGAACTTCTTGTCAGCCAGTACCCCCAAGTCCTTCTCCTCAGGGCTGCTCTCAATCTGTTTTCCACTCAGCCTGTATTTGTGCTTGGGATTGCCCTGACCCATGTGCAGGACCTTGCACTTGGCCTTGTTGAACTTCATGACATTTGCATGGGCCCACTCCTCAAGCCTGTTAATGTCGCTCTGGATGGCATCCTGTCCCTCAAGTGAATCAACTGCACCACTCAGCTTGGTGTCATCTGCAAACTTGCTGAGGGTGCACTCATTCCCGCTGTCTGTGTTTAATGAAGATATTAAATAGTATTGATCCCAGTATGGACCCCTGAGAGACAATACTCGTTACTGATTTCCACTTGGACATTGAGCCATTGGCTATAACTCTTTGGATGCAGCCACGCAGCTAATTCCTTATCCGTCTAATGGTCCATCCGTCAAACCCATATCTCTCCAGTTTAGTGGCAAGAATATTATGAGGGACTGCAAATAATTCACTTCTTCAATATAGCTTCATTAGTTGGTGCCTTTTAGGAAGTTTTGAAAAAGAAAGCAGTTGGAAGGGACAGAGAACTTTTCCTTCCCACTGAGATTCAGGGGGTTTCAGAGATTTTTGGTTTTTTTCTAAAAGCCATGGACTGGCAGTTGCCATGCAGTGGCTTAGGGTCCTAGGGATTTCTAAGAAATTGTTTTGGATGCCACTAACTAAAAGAAACTTCTAGCTGGGCTTTTGTGATCCCCACCCTTCACAGCTGGATGGAGACATCAGCTATGCGCTGGCTGCGACTTGATGTGACAGAAGGCTTCTCAAAACACATCTCAGCATGGCTACTGACCACTGTTTTCCTCAGGGCTGGCATACTGGGGGCTACTTTTTTTGCCAGTCCATTTCTGAGGGGATGAAAGAACATCTATTCTGAAGGCTATAATACGTGTTGAGCGTTTTTAAAAAGAACAATTTTCCATCCGGTAAAGAAATAAACATTTTGCTTATTAAAAAAAAAAATCCTATGGAAGGTCAGATACAAAGGGAGAGCTGCATGTGTGAGCTGCTTGGAAATAAAAAATTCTGGACAGTTCTTCCTGACGGGTTCCTCATTTCAAGGTCAGAGCAAGTTCTGGTCTGTCCCTGATGTGGCTGCAAGGAAAGATTCCCGGACGTGGAAATGACTCAGAGGAAAAATGTTGAGAATGTCCAGAATCCTTTGCACTTTTCCAGTTCTTCTTTCACAGAAATGCTCATATATGTTTATGGATACTGGAAAAATTGCTCTGTTTATTTATCCAGGCAGTCTTTTCCAATCCCGCCCTGCCCTCCCAGGGGCCTGGGGCAGAGCTGTACTGCCTGTAGGTTGAAGAGTTGCCCAGGAGAAGGCACTACAGTCAGTTGAAGTTTGATGACAAAAGATAGAATAGAAGTTGAGGATGATCCTTGTCTAAATGTAACTGAGTCTTCACAGCTGACACCGAGAAAAGCCTGAGCCTGGGGTGACTTGCAGCTTTGCTAAGTTACCTTATGTGCTCAGTTTCATTATGTACTAAGTTACGTACGACCCTTTGGGGATTTCTTTTCAGGTTGTGCCACTGTTGTTGCCACATATGGCATCAGTTTCTCATAACCCATGTGGATGGGCGCTGTGAGCCCCTCCGCAGAGGTCAACTCGTCACAGCGCCAGCACAGGATTTCCCAGGCAGGAATGGGGAACACTGAAATGTTTGTGTTTCCTCAGCAGGAAAATGACAGTCTGGTGCCAAGGGCCAGATCAGGGGGCTTTCTGAGCACTTCTTGGGTTAGGGGGCGGGAGGAAGAGCTGAAAAAAAGCAGCTCCGTTTCTGTGTCCTGCTGGCTCTTCACCTGCTATTAACAAGTGCTGGAGGAAGGTGGGAGGAGGGTGTCCCACCACCACATTAGGTTTTCTACGTTGGATTTGTGTCTTCCAGCGCAGTCTGGCTGCTGCAAAGAAAGGTAGTAGCAAGAATTGCTGTCATCAAAGAGTGTGCAGAAGACATAATTTCTGCTCCAAAGTATTTTTAAAATCTACGATCTTATCTTATAACTTAAGATGCTGCAAAATCATACCGTATTATGTTTCATCGCTGCTGAGATTTTTTTCTTCTCTATTTTTCCTTGTCTCTGTGTCATTTTTGTTTTCTTACCGCTCTCTCATTCTCATTCCAGTAGGCATATACGGTATAACAGCAGTGCCTGAAGAGCTGCTTATACAATGCGGGCAAAAACCTACTGCAAGGACTATGTAGCTTTAAAAGTAAATTAGAAAACAGAGAGGGGAAAAATAAAAGTATTTTGCAGATACTCAGATGAGGCAGGATACGTGCCTGCGGTCACAGAGGAGTCATCAAAGGTTGGGCTGAGAGCTCCTGTAAAGTGTGAAGAATCACACTTCTTAGGCTTCCCACAGTAGGTGATGTTGTTTGTGAGGAGATCCTGACCTGCCTGTTACTCCCTGCATGCTGTTTCCCAAAGGTCACCTTCTCCTGCTCAGGGGGTTCCATCAAAAACAGAAGTAGGGGAGAGAATGAAGTGCCATCTGTGAATCCTTCATTTGCACTAAGAAAAAACTTTCAAGAGAGCAATAAAAATTGCATGGACATGCTTCCTCACTTCTCTTCCAGTAACTGTGCCCATGCCTCCACTGCCCCCTCACAGGATTATGTATGAAATGTGTGGCATCATGAAATTTCGTGTATAATGAGGGAACTCTAATGCTGGAAGCATAGACTGCTAGAGAACGTGGGGTTTTTACTAGTTCTACTCTTTTTCCTTAAAACTCTCCTTCTCTGATATTTGTGATTTCAATGCTCTGTGGATTTTCAGGTACTGAATTTCTGTGTCTCAGAGACTTGTTGTAGTCTCCTTCTTTTTGCCTGGTCACTGGCAGGTTTTCCTCCTTCCATATAAATAGGAATTTGTGAGCTGTGGGTTAGAATCCATCATGGAAAGAAATGCTCTGAAAATAAAGTAGCTGGTTGTACTTTTTGTGTCTTTTAAGGACATAGTTTCTCACACGCCAGAGAAGAGGAACCAGTGAGTAAACAAAAAGGAAGAAACAAAGAAGTAAGACCTGTACTCCAGACTATGACAAAGATAAATGTGAACCTAAGGTCCATTGTGTGGCCTGAAAACTTGCCAAAACAATCAGTCCCCACTGTGGCCGCATAGTGGTATTACTGGCTTGCAGAATCCCCATTAGTAAAGGGTTTTGTATAGGAGCCAATAGCAAGGTACAGTTTTGACCGTGTCTCTATTGGAACGTTCTTTTAAACAAAGTTGGACAAAATGTGCTGTATTCAGACTTGTACTTTTCCACTGTCAAAACGTTACATCTCCAAACTGTGCAGAATGCCCTCAGGGAGACATACATTTCTGTACTCTGTAAGGAGGCAAGAAAAGGTGTGTCTGGCATGAACGAATCTTGGTCAAATGCTTTCCTTCAATTTTTCTGCTGCATGCTGGGTTTGCTCTGAAAACAATTAACAAGGAGAGAATGTTCCTCTTTCACTTTTCTCTTGATTAACCCTCTTCTGCTCAGGTACTAGCCAGTTTATTAACGTTCGGAAATAAGATTTTGTAGTGGAATAAGAGAAGCAATGTGCAGGACTTGAGGTAGCACCACAGGGGTTCTGCTGTAAAATCTCATGGATCCCCACTCGGTGCTTTCCAAACATCTCGCTCTGTGCTCTTCAGGCAACCTCCCTCTTGACCCAAAAGTGAAGCTGAGTTAAGAGTGTGACCCAAGAACGCAGAAATAATTGGCTCAGAGCACCTTTTTCATTTTTGACCATGCCTCTTCACTAGATGCATGTGGCTTGGAATTAAGCTGTTACACCAGTGCCATCTCCAATCAAGTACTTCTGCACTGGAGGAATGTTCCAGCGTGAGACTGTCCTTTGGAGAAGTTTCAAGGATATGATTTGTAAAGTTAATGCCAGAGATTGTCCCTTCTTAGAGGTCAGCAATGCAAGATTTGTTCCTGTACATATAAGGAATTCATTCAGAGTATGTGAATCATGATACTGTGTCCTTTCTTCAGAAAATCATATCAAATGTGGTAAAGGACCGCTTCCTTCACTTGTAGATTTTGTCCTGCAGAACAATAGCCTTGGGTTGTAATGGACGATACAACCCTAAATGTTCATGCTGCCTGTCAAACCTTTATAACAGTAAAAAAAAAAGCCACAGAACTCCATTTCTTGTGGGTGGAACAGTTCTTAGCTTCTTTCCCCCCATATCTCCATGGAAGGATCCAGCACACGGTCCTTCATATTAAAAGTGAGGCCAAGTGTTTAAAAAAAGCAGCCTTTAAAGATGCTGTTTGGTACTAAGCTAATTTACACTTTCATAAGTTTCTCCTCAATGCAGCTTCGGGCACTTGATGTGTGTAATGTACAGCATCAGCTGTATAAAACTGTTGTTATCAGCTCAGACAGTGGTTATGTGGGAAAAGAGACTGTTCTCATCAACACAGATATCAAAGATAAGGGAGGAAGAAAAATGAAGCATTTAGCATTGTGACTCTGACCAACAGCTGTACTTTGTTCAGGGCAGGTAACATGATGCCTCCTTGAGAAAACTGGGTGAGTCAGGCACTTTATTACTGTTTTATTGTAAAGCTGTTTTAATTGACAGCCATATTTTGAAAGGGAAAACTTGTTCTTTTGGGATTGTTTGTATACTTTCTTTTTAATATTTTGTTCACTGCTTTTGTAAAGAATAAGATTTCCAAGTGGGCAGTCTCTAGTTTGTTAATTGTCATACGTGAAAACCTTTGCCGCTTACAGTGTTCTGCTGACTCCTTGCTGTGATAGTTTGATCAGTTATTAGAAAAATCAAATGTTCTTTCTCCAGTACTGCAAGAGCTCAGTCTCAACTTGTGTAGTGCCCTCTTTTCACTGAGCACACCATACCTTCATTACAGAACCAGCCCACTGAACATGTGAAAACTTAATTTAGAGAAGTACAATGGCATTAGTTAAAATATTTTATACGTTTATATAAGTGAAACCATGAAAGGAGAAAAAAAAGACTTCTCAGGAATGTAAATTACTAAAATGCAGTGGAATCAATCCCATGCTACCTTGCTGTAAGTAATGAAGTGGCTCACAGGAACATCCAACTGCTAACTAATGGAAGGAGAATTTATTGCACTTACTGATAACTATTCACTGAAATTCACTTCTTTTTTTCCCTGCCTAAAAACATTATCACTCTCTGTAACAGGGAGTAAATGTAAAGAGCAGTGTTTCAGGTAAGCTTGGGTGTGGTTGAGTGTCTATCAGTATGAAAGAAAGGAAGAAGAACAAATCTGAAAATGGTTTGGAGATCATCCTTATGGATCTACTTGCAGTTAACCTTAGAGTAATATTGGTCCTTGTTGCCAAGAAGGGCAGTGGCATCCTGGGATGCATTAAGAAGAGGGTGGCCAGCAGGTCGAGGGAGGTTCTCCTTCCCCTCTACACTGCCCTAGGGAGGCCCTATCTGGAGTACTCTGTCCAGTTCTGGGCTCCTCACTTCAAGAAAGATGAGGAGCTACAGGAGAGAGTCCAGCAGAGGGCTACGAAGACAGTTAGGGGACCGGAGCATCTCTCGTATGATGAAAGACTGAGGGAGCTGGGCTTGTTTAGCCTGAACAAGAGAAGGCTGAGAGGGGACCTTATAAATGCCTATAAATATCTGAAGGGTGGGTGTCAGGAGGATGGGGCCAGACTCTTTTCAGTGGTG